>JAALLQ010000015.1_pt1 | contig 62259 bp, 53 predicted proteins | sample 7245921 | NCBI WGS metagenome assembly JAALLQ01 (sample SAMN13049200, study PRJNA578106) | oil field metagenome | isolation source: filtered produced water from oil reservoir B7 | place: USA:offshore Texas | collected 2016 | reverse complement strand
ACCTACAATGGCGGACATACATGTTTTTCCTCTCTGGAAGGAATGCGTGACAGGACGATATTGCTCAATGGTTTTTCCAAGGCGTATGCAATGACGGGTTTCAGACTGGCGTTTGCCATGGCACCTCCGGAGATCATAGCTTCAATGATGCTCATCCACCAATACTGCATGCTATGTGCGCCTATAATCGCTCAGCTTGGCGCCATCGAAGCCCTGCGCAACGGCCAGACCGAGATGGAAAAGATGGTGCGTGACTACGACAGACGCCGCCACCTTATTGTCAGCGGACTGAACAAGGTCGGTCTTGACTGCTTCGAGCCCAAGGGTGCTTTCTATGCTTTCCCTTCCATCCAGAGCACGGGCCTGAGCTCCGAAGAGTTCGCCGAGCGCCTTCTCTTCGAGCAGAAGGTCGTCACCATTCCCGGCAATGTGTTCGGTGAGGCCGGAAACGGTTTTTTGCGCTGTTCCTATGCAACTTCCATGCAGGAGATAGAAGAGGCGCTTGCAAGGATCGAGGCTTTTGTGGATGGATTGTAATATCAGATGACCAATCCGTTCATGCAATTTTTCACCATACTTTTACTGACTATTTTTTTGATTTGTTTTTCACCACAAAATCATTTTAAAGAAATGTATATTATTTATATATCATAATATTATTATTATATGAATAGTCTATACTCTTTGAATATGTGAATTCAGAATAGGTTTTTATATGCCGGTTGGGAAAAACATAAATGCTAAAGGTACTGATTTTCGAGGACAGTGAGAACAGCAGTGTTTTCAAGAAAAAGCTTGAGGATATGGGACATTCGGTATCTGTCATATCTTCCGATAGGGTCGATGTTCCCGGGCAGCTCAACACTCGCAAACCAGACATTATCTGTTTTTCTGCGAAAATTTATGATGATAAGGTTCTCGATGAATTAATAATATTCAATAAGCAGAATCAGATTCCTTTTATTGTTGCTGTATCAGATCTTGACGATTCATTGTTTGATCGCCTTGACGGCTTGAAGTTTGCTGAGTACATAAAAGAACCTTTCAGTAAAGCTGAACTCAGTTATACTATTAATAAGCTAATTGAGCTTAAGTCAGACCTTACTGAACTCCATGATCAGAAAAAAAGGTATAATGGTGTGGTCGATAATCCGCTCTATGGTTTTGCACGGCATGAGATCATAACGAATGAACAGCTGGAACCCATTGATTACAGGTTCCTCGAGATCAACGAGGTCTTTGAAAAACTGACCGGGCTTAAAAGGGCTGAAGTAATTGGGAAAAAAGTCACAGAGTTCCTGCCGGATATAGGGGAAGACACCGATCTGATAGAAACATATGGAAAGGTTGCTCTTGAAGGTACAACAAAACGTTTTTCTGAGTATGTCCCTGAACTTGGACGCCACTATGATGTTCATGCCTATTGTCCTGAGAAGGGACAGTTTGTTACAGTTTTCATTGATGTTACTGAAATTAAGACTGTAGAGAAGGCTCTCCGGGAAAGTGAAGAGAAGTTTCGTCTTATAGCTGAAAACTCAAATGATGTAATATGGTTGATGGATAAAAATGGTCAATTCCTTTATCTGAGTCCTTCAGTGGAAAAGCTCAGGGGCTATACTCCTGAAGAGATAATCGATCTCCCACTTGATCAAAAACTCACTCCTGAATCCTTTGAATATGCCAGTGGGATACTTGGAACATTTAGGAGAGATTTCAAAAAAGGAATACTTCCGGACACTCCGCGGATAATTGAAGTAGAGCAGCCATGTAAGGATGGGTCTACCGTGTGGGTGGAAATCCACATTAATCCCGTTCTTGATGAGGAAGGAAATTTCAGGTTCTTCCTGGGCATCAGCCGCAACATCCATGAGCGTAAGAGGAACGAGCAGAAGCTGGAAAAACAAAGAAATATACTGAATTCAATTTTCGATCTTGCACCTACGCCAATGCTTCTCATCAATCAGATCGGTGTTATTGAGGATATTAATTCTGCGTGTGTTAATGTCACTGGAAAGGATAAGAGCTCAATGCTTGGTTTAAGAGCCGGGGAAGCTTTTTCCTGTCCGAATTCATTTAGGGGTAATGGATGTGGCACCACAGAGGATTGCAACAATTGTATTTTTAAAAGTACTGCTATTGAGACGATCATGAACCGCACGGGTCTTTCCAGAACAGAGGGTAGTTTTACTATGGTCCTGCCCGATGGTTCTGAGGATGTCAGGGATGTTCTCATCTCCACTTCTTACCTTGATATGGATAACAGTGTAAGGGTAATGTATTGTATACACGACGTTACCGAGAGCAAAAAAGCTGAGACTATATTAAAGGAAAATGAAGAACGTCTGCAGACTCTATATGGTAACATGCCCAGTGGAACTCTGATCATCGGGCAGGATTATATTATAGAGGATGTGAACCAGCGTACCTGTGAGATCACCGGATTCAAAAAAGAGGAACTTATAGGGCAACCCTGCGATATCATATGCCCTAAAGGATCCCTTTCAAAGTTGTGTCCCATCTGGGTTGAAGGCCTGGAAGGTTTCCAAGGTATGGATACTGCTGTCAAGCGCAAAGACGGTACTAAGAATCCTGTTCTGAAAAACGCAAAGAGAATTACTATTGATGGAAAACCGTATATTCTTGAGAATTTCCAGGACATCTCTGGACAAAAAGAAGCAGAAGAGGCTTTGATAAACTCGAAGATGATCGCTGAGATGGAAAGCAGGACAAAGAGCGAGTTCCTTGCCAGTATGAGTCACGAAATCAGAACTCCGCTTAATGCGATTATGGGCTACTCTGATATGTTACTTGAAGGTATGCTGGGAGAACTAAGTGATAAACAGCGAAGATCACTGGGGCATATTTCCACAAGTGGAAAGCATCTTCTTGAACTAATCAATGATATTCTGGACCTGTCCAAAGTGGAATCCGGAAGAATGGAACTGAACTATGAGCGTTTCAATGTGGCTGAGATCATTGAAAACGTAACAGGCATTGTTTCTCCTCTGGCGAAAAAGAGCAGGATAGAACTTAAAAACACCTTTGAGGACAGGGGCATGTTCGTGACTGCCGACAGGATACGCTTTAAGCAGATCCTTTACAATCTGGTCAGTAATGCCATAAAGTTCACTCCTGATAACGGAAGCGTGGAGATCAATGTAGTTGAAAGAGATGGGATGCTGAAACTTTCGGTGATCGATACGGGCATAGGTATATCTCCGGAAGACCAGGAAAAACTTTTTGAGCCCTTCAGTCAGGTAGATTCGGATATGTCCCGGCAGCATGATGGGACGGGTCTTGGTCTTTCACTTGTTAAACAGTTCGTTGAACTGCATGGTGGAAGTATTAATGTTGAAAGCGAGGTTGGAAAAGGGAGCAAGTTCTCTTTCAGCATTCCTGTTAGAATCCCGGTTGAAGAAGATAATTAGTACTTTAACTTTGATCGCACAATACTCTTCTATTTGCTTTTGCCGGATCAAAAGAACTGGTATCCGTATATTGCGAGTTCCGCAAGTATCAGGGTAAGTGCAAAGTTTCCTGCAAGCAGGGGAGGAACCATTTTCTTCAGGGGAAAGCCCAGGATCGCAAGAACAATCGCAAGTATATCACTTGGAAGTGGGGTCAGTGAATAGAAGAAGATCAGCAATATGACCGTCCTGTCACTGACCTTCTCCACAAGCTGCAGGAATCTGTTGATGTATTTCCCATATGTGGGGGTTACACAGCTTCTCCCTTTTTTGCCGACAACGTAAAATACAATATCTCCTAGTGTCAGACCTACACTTGCAAAAATTGCAAGGTATACGGGATTCACTCCGCCGAGAGAAATTGTGACCAGCGCAGTGTAGAAGGATGTTGAAGTGAATGCAGATACTCCGCCGCTTGCTGCAAGAAGGAACACAATGAGGTATGTGTTTTGCACTCCCAGAAACTCGACTACCTTTTCAGGCGGGTAGTATACAAGTAGAACGGACCATGCAATTATGAAGAATATCAGTGATATTGCAACTAAAAGATCTTTCCTTTTTGAAGAGCCTGTATTGTTGACAAGTTTACACGAATTTACATGATCGTCTGTATAATCTGTGTCACGGGTCATATTTGCAGATGGCATTACCTGGTATAGAATGGCCGGTTCCCATATAATTGCTGTCTTTTATGGATATTTTTTCAGCAGTTCAATAAATTCAGTCGCTTTTTTCGTCAAACACCGGATTTATGGATTCAGGTAAAAGGTTCTTCGGTGTTAGGTATTCCTCATGAAACATTCTTGCCATGAGTACTACATACGATAGCAATAGGGGACCTATGATGATGCCCAGCAGCCCGAACAGGTTAAGACCGATGATCACTCCGATCAGTGATACAAGCGGATGGATCTTACCTACCTTTTCCTGTATTGCGGGACGGAGGAAGTTATCGACAGAACTCAGTATCACACCACCTATCAGTACCCCTGCGGCACTGAAATAATCCTGTTGCAGCAGCTGGAATATGACTGCAGGTATCCAGATGATGGGGGGACCTACGACTGGCAGGAAAGAAAGGACAGCGGTAATAAAACCCCAGAGTACGGCACCTTCTATATCCAGTAAGTAGAATGTCAGCGCAAGTATCCCTCCCTGTACGACTGCAATAACACCTGAGCTTATCATGGTGGTCTGTACAAGTAATCTGAATTCGGAAAGAAGGCGGTCTGTATTCTTTTCATTGAAGGGGAATGCTCTTTGCAGATCCTTCAAAAAATTTGAATTTTCGCCTACAAAAAGGTAGAAAAGCAGGAAATACATGATGATGAACTCAATTGCTCTCCTTCCAACTTCCTGTATGGCATCCAGTACCATTACGCTGAAGTAATTAGCAATTCCCGTAGCCAGTTCCAGTAGTCTTTCCTGCAGGTTAATCTCTACGGGTAGTAGTTCTTTACTTGCCTGGAGGACATGGATATTTACTGCTTCAGCATAGGCAGTGATCTCATCGATATTGAGCAGGGCGTTCTGTGCCTGGAAGACAACTATTGTGAATAATATATAAAGGGGAATAAGGATTATTATTATCGATAAAATGATCATTGTAATTGCAGCCATGGAAGGCCTGACATTAAGGCGGGAAGTGAGAAGATTATACAGTGGTCTGAGTAGTACATATAATATGAAAGCACCAAAAAAAGCATTGATGTAAGGGTATAGTGCATAGGCAAGCACGACCGTCAGTATGGCCAGTACCAGCAATGCCTGTGACATCTTCCCGAAGCTTTCCATGCTTCTCTTTTACACTATTCTGATATATAAATTAATATCACTGGATAATGAAAATATATTAGTTATATAATTTATCGGCTGGCATATGAAATTTGGTATCCAATGCTTACTTATGTTGTCTGTTATACAACGTATATGCTTGTGCGTCACTACAGCGTAGAAGTTCTTCTTTGTATACTTGCCTGAACTTCTTCTGACCCACAGTCTTTTAAATAAGAACAACTTTGTTCTATCTTGTCAGCTTATATCTGATCGATGGGAGTAAGTAAAAATTGCAAAAAAGGTGCCAGTTGTCATGTCATTAATGAAACACATCAATAGTTTCCAGCGTCTCATTGTCTGGATTATAATACTGCTGATGGTAGTTGTGATCATGAGTGCGACACTTGAGATCGGATGGATTATTCTCTACGACCTGATAACGCCTCCCATTATGATAGTTGATGTTGATCAGATTCTGGATATCTTCAGTCTTATCTTCATTGTGATCATAGGTATAGAATTACTCGAGACTATCAAAATGGTCCTCGAGGAGTCAATAATGAATGTGGATGTCATTATACTGGTAGGTCTTACTGCAGTAGTTCGCAAAATATTGATAATTGATATAAAAGAGACCGAGCCGATGTTCCTTGTCGGGATGGGTGTGCTTATTGTGGCTCTTGCGGCTACATATTATCTGGTTATAGTTTCAGGTAAGCAATTTAAGTGTTCGATTGAATGATAGTATAAAAATTTTTGTTTGATGATATAGGCGGAACCTCGTAATCTTCCTATTTTTAATTACGTTGTATTTTCTTAAGCATTGTTAATGCTAATATGAGGTTAATAAAACAGTTAATTGTGGAAATGAATCTAGCACAGTTTGAATCCAGTTAAGTTAATCGGATAAATAATGCAACTAAGTAAATAAAATGCTTATTAAATCAAAGGAGTAAAAAAAGAAAAAGATTAGGAGGGATTATTCCTCTCCTTCTCTCTTATAGCGACTGAGTATGCCAACAACGGCTCCCATTGCAACTATCAGAGTGAGAGCTTCGAAACCTGGCAGTCCACTGTCGCCTGACTCGCGAGTTTCATTACCAAACTCTATTTCGCTGCTGTCATCTTCCTGCTCACTTAATGATACTTCGTCAAGTTCGGATTCCTCTACTGCTGCAATTGCAAAGGCTGAGAATCCCGGAGTCTGACTTTCGAAGTAAACATATTCTTCGTCCTCACTGGTCTGTGAGGTTGGAAGTTCATTCCACTTTTCATCTGCATGCCTGAACAATCTGATGTTACCTGCATCAATGTTGTTCTCTTCAAGCCATGATTTTTCGACCTTGAAATCTATCAGGAAATCTTTTGCAGTTTCGGAATTGATTATGCCCGGTCTTCCCACCCAGATATTCATCTGCTGATAAACATTTCCAGGAGCTTCGGAGTCCGCATATGAGGATCTTCCACGAAGTACTTCTATACTTGCAGCAACTCTTCCGGAGTTGGTGAGTGCATAGAACTGTACGGAAGTGACTGGGTTATCGCTTCCTGAGAATTCATATACCATTTTTGTATCCTTGTATACATATGAACTCTGCACTTCTTTGGTGAGGATATTTTCGTATGACTCTCCTGATGCAGCGCCTCCGCCACCACCGGAACCGGATGAACTTCCGCCAGAGCTTCCTGAGTCGGAATTGTCGCCATCTGTTGTTGTAGCTGTGCCAACAACTGCAAAGTCACTGAAGTGTTCTATATTTGCAATGATATAGTTTGCAGTTGTATTCCTCTCGACTACCGTCTGGGATTCCCATTTGTTGGTTGAAACATTGAAGAATTTGACCTTCAGTTTGCTCTCGTCAAGGCCTGAAATATCTGCATCATCATAATCGAATCTCACCTGGATGTAAGGATCGAATGTGGCTCCGGAAGGTCCAAGTTCAACGACTTTACCCACTACAGATTCAGAACTTGTCAGCGCCAGATCCATGCTGGAGTTGGAAGTTTTTGTTCCTATTGTCATGCTGGTGTTAAGGGCATTCCCGCTTGAGTCTTTCGCAATGGTACCGTTCGGTACTGTCAGGGTTAAGTTCCCGGATGCTGATGTGATACTAAAGGTGTTGTTGACCGTTCCATCTGGCTCAACATAGTCCGAAATATCTGCTTGTTTACTTGAGATTGTAAAGCTTGTTTCCAGAGAACTGAAATTTGATTTTACGGAATTTCCGGTATTCAACAGCACCTGTGCGTTGTATTCTCCTATGTCGAAACCGGAGGTGTTGATAGTTACGTTATACTCATAAACGACCGTTCCGCCGCCTGCTCCATTTCCATAACCATATCCATAACCATAACCGAAACTGTATCCGTACCCATAGCCAGAATCATAGCCATATCCAGGCCCGTGCCCATAGTCCGATGATGATGGTACTGCTATCGGATCAATACTAATTCCCGTATCATCCGAAAGAATCGTCCCGTTCGGGGCAAATTCAACATTTCGGACAGTGCTGCCATCTTTGGACATTAAAAGTGAGTAATTTTCTATCGGCACATACCGGTCATCCCCGGTGATGTTTGTCTTTACAGTAAATGTGATCTCTTCTCCCTGCGCGGGTGTGGTATTGTCCACACTGATTTCCATCCGCACCGCATTTGCGGGACCGGAAAGAATTAACATGAGTACAATTGCAACTGTTATCGCAACACTTGCGTACTTGGTTTTTAATGTGTCTCCTGTGTCCATTTTTAGCCCTCTTGGTAAGAAAGGTATCTCTCAACTAATTCTTCATTATTATGTCTGCTTAATTATTTAATTCTATATTAAAGTTGTGTTATAATTTGTTTATTCAAATCTTGGAATTGTATATTTACGTGATCACGATTATTTGTAAAATCGATAACTGGAGATAAATAAATGCAACTTGAAATCATGTACCAAGTGAAAATAAATTTTGTGCAAGATTTTATATATTGTGCCAATTCCCAAATTAATATTTTTTGTGAAGATGTTACTTGGACTGAAAATTATTTCATAAGATAATATATTTTAGTTAAGAATATTATTTTTGTGAAATTACATGCTAAATGCAGTGGGCTGCGGTACAGCAGCGAAGGAATATGCTGCCTTCGGCAGGTGGCCATAATGTTCTTTGCTTGCTGATGGTTTTGTCTGACACCAGTCCAGTAGATACTCACCGGCACCAGCAGTAAGTAGATTTTTTCAGGTGGATTATGTACTCCCTGGCTATCTGTACAACTACGATGTTCTCAACTTCCCTGACCTTGATACCGGGACCTTTCAGTGCTACGTGCAAAGTTATGCCCAGTCCTTTCTTCTTTACATACAGCGGGATTCTTCAGGAAAGGGATTCAAATGTTCCCTTGAATGAGGGAACATGGCTTTTTTGTTGATGATAATCGTTTTCCTGCAATTTTCTGACCGCTGCACAACGTTCTGACAGAAATGATATTGGAGTATAATGAAAGATAGAAAAGGTAAGGAGGGATTATTCCTCTCCTTTTTGAATAAGTTCAATAATATTTTTCAGCTCATCGATTATATATTCTGCTTGTTCTGAAGACAATCTGTTCCGTGGCAAATGTCGTTCTTCAATATCTCCAACTACCTTCTCAAGTCTTTGAATGGTTTTTTCGTTGTTCTCTTTATCGACCATAGTGATCGCATTATTGAGATTTGCAGCAAGAGAGTTCTTGGTACCTGTATTTACTCCTTCCAAATTCCTGATGTGATCCTGGAGATCTTTGATTCTTTCAGATAAATTATTTTCCGACTTTCCAGGTATGATGCTGAATTCTATTGAAGTCGATGAAAAATTCGGTTTTGCATCATTGCCGGTATTGAGTACCACCTTTGTACTATATTCTCCTACGTCAAAATTGGTTGTGTTCAGGGAAACATTGTATACATTGATGAGTGTGGAGCCGCCTGCTCCATTATTTGTAGCGTACCCATATCCGTATCCAAAGTTGTATCCGTGTCCATGAGTATAGTCATAGCCGTATCCATATCCATAACCGTAGTCCGATGAGGAAGGCACTGATATTGGGTCGATAGTCACTCCCTGGCTACCAGAGAGAATCGTTCCGTTGGGCGCAAATACAATATTGCGTACGATTTTATCATCTTTGTAGAGTAACAATGAAAAGTTTTGCATTGGAACGTATTCGTCTATCTCCGTTAAGTCTGTTGTAACAGTGAATGTGATCTCCTCACCTCGGGCAGGTGTGGTGTTATCCAAATTTACTTCCATCCGGACCGCATTTGCAGGTCCTGATAAAATAAGCATTATCACTATTGCTACAGTCACTGCAACACTTGAATATCTCACTTTCAATAACCCTTTTCTATCCATATTCTCATACTCCTTTTTTTTACCTTTTCAAGTTTCTCCATTAGAGTCTACCGGAACTACGGTCGATAGGGCGAATTATCCTCTTTAGAATTGACGCTTTTATGCAAATGTCATGTACACATATAAGAAACCCATGTTCACATACTGGGAATGTTATGCCCCTGTTTCCCGTACATAATTTTTATTGTTCAAAGAAGGTTCAATGCAAAGGACATTAGCACTACTCTCTCAGAAGTACCACATGTCCGAACACGTTGAACATATTTCCTGTTACGCACGGACCTACAGGACACCTTCGAAATAATGCTCTTCGGTAAGATCTTACCTTCCAGGATAGTCAATTTAGGCTTATAACATCCCTATAGGGGATATTTAATTAGTTTCAAATCGCTCCTATTCTAATTAGACAAATAATTTTCAATAAAAAATTCCAAATGAATTTTTCTTCGTGAATTGATTTTGTAATTCTGTAAGTACAAGCAACTGACACTATATAAATCTTTTAAGTGAGTGAGTTTTCTACTCTCTACTCTGACCCTTCTTATATCAAACTTGACCACATTCTTTATGTGTTCATGTTTTAAGATTATAGGTTAATCCTTTGTCTTCAATTATAAATATTATGTGTTCCTGTTGCAGCAATATATCTATTTCTGTTTATATTTCCAAAAACTCCGTATAGTTTGGATTTTACCCGTCTTTTGTAGATAAAGGTATACAATGGGTATTATGGTGAGTATGCTCACTATAATGAAAGCGTTAAGTGTTGTTACTTTTACATGTAATAGATAATTTAAATAAAATAATGATAGAGGTACCAGGGCGAGAGAGATACCAAAAGAAAGAGTAACTCTTTCAACCATATCAATTTCATGTTTTTTGAAAGAAACAAATGTCCAAGCGAAACCTGGTACAAATAAAACAAAAATAGAACCAAAAACCATATGCAATAAAGATAATGTGTCCATTACTTAGTCTCCAGTGATATCATATTTTGACTTTTATTTTTGTATCTCTTTTTTTACCTTTTCTACTATCAATATGAGTATTAATAAAGTACCTGATAAAAGTGCTATGGAATAAGATGTAGTACCCAATCTCGAAATTTGATTCAAAATAATAAGTGCACTTGACAGTCCCGCTAGTGTAATAATTGCATAATCTTGTTTATTGTTTGTGCCTGCTTTGAGCATAGAGAGTTTTTCTTCTTGGGATGTCAATACGAATAGTAGGCCAACGCCGATAAGTGCTCCTAGCAGTTGATTAAGGTTCAAATGAGATGAAACACTACTTTCCCATAGTTTTTCTACAAGGGAAAGTATCAGGTAGGATACGAATAAGGAGAAAAAGAGGTTCTTGTTGAAATCGATTATTTTCTCGATTCTGAAGGTTTTGTTGGGTTGAATGCTAAAAGTTTTCAATTTATCCTTTTTGATGAATGCGACACTGCCTGCTACCACGGTGAAAATAAGTATAAAATAGACTAACAACGAGTGCCGAATTTTAAATAATTTTGTTTCTGTGCTTGAAGCATTGGGTGTCATCTTTCTGTTAATTTCTGAAAGTACTAATGGGATTTCTCCGTCAGACTTCTCTGTGCAAACAGCGAATAAAGGAAGAGTTGTAGCTCGGGAGCTGAAATATAGGAATTTATTATCTTCATATTCAAATGTAACATCGAGGGATGTCCAATCGTCATTATTATACACAAGCAATCGAACATCATCCTTTGTATACCTACTTTCGGAAAGTAATGCTTTTTCACATCTAAATTTTATTGTAGCATCAACGATTTCCTTGGGTTTAATTGAAATATTATAGATATGTATAATTTCCTTATCATCTCCAATGTGCGTTACATCTGTAGGAAGCTGATTAAGTTCCTGGGTCATTGCATAAACTGACTTCTGCTCTTGTTTAAAATGTACCTCTACATTTCTGATATCACTTTTTTCAAAGTCAAGGCTTGCTTCTTCAGAAGGTAGTAGCCATGTAATAACATATTGCTCTTCGCTCTTTATATTGGATGTATCATATTCAACAGGTATTGTATTGGTTAATCCTATTTCTCTTGAGAAATAAAATCTCCCGTTTTCTTCTACTACCAGATTCAGGAAACCGCCTAAAATGGGTCTTTTTGAACCCTTTTTTAGTGGTAATGTTCTGTCTTTTTCCAGTCTTACTTTTAGATCAGTCTTTCTGTCATTATTTATGTCAATTAGTTCAATTATGTACTCTGCTCCGATACGATCGCCGGTTTTAATGACTAATGTAGAGTCGTCTATTTGATTTACTTCACTTAACTTTACGGCAGCTGTGGAATTCGAATAAAAAACACTTTCAACTTGTGCATTGAACAAGGTAACTTCTTTTTGTTCAATGCTTTTGTTCCACGAGAAAACATCTCCTTCTTGTAACACCATATTCTGAAATGTTTTCTGATCCTTTTTTAATGATAAACTGGCTGATTCTCCTTTTACATCAATTTCTTCAAGAACGAATGAATATCCTTTTTCCAATTTTAAGGGTTTATCAGTTGTAACAGTGACCTCTAGATTATTTATCAGTTTTGGACTAAGAATGGCTTCGTTGCTGTCGATTGAAAGTATATGGTACGGTTTGCCAAAATAAGCCAGTGACCAGTCCTGAAATGTGTTTTCGGAATATGTAGGTGTCTGAATAGATTCATAACTAAAACTGTTTTTGTCAATAATTCCTGTCCCAGTATCTTTCAAATACAGACGTTCTCTTGTGGCGTAGTTATTAAAATCGAAATAAAATATGCTGGGATTTGTCCATGAATCTGTAATATAAACATCTTCCGAGCTGATCGGTGACTTCACTTCATATTGCGAACCAGTTTCTTTAAATGCATAAAACCCTAATTGTTTCTCTTCTGCAGGTATCACAATATAGTCAATTTGTTTTGACTCTATCCACTCAAGACTATTCTTTAGCGGAATAACTTCGCACGCAATAGGGTTGAAGAATGAGTCTTCTGTGAAGGCTAGATAAGAACTGGATTCTACAATCATGTCACCTTTCGGTATACTTATTTTGTAGGGTGTATCGCTGGAAGGTAAATTGATTTCAAACCATTTTGAGGGCTGGTTGACATTTACATGAAGAGTTGTTACATCATTGGTTATTGTGATGTTTTGCGATGCTGAATCATGATAAGTTAGGAACTTCAGTATTTGATTTCTTCTTGCTTCGGTGTAGATGGCCTGGGGAGACATAACAAAAATATATTTGTCAACTATCAGTTTATCCTGTTCTGTTGCCAAATAGTTTATGTAGAAATCAATCCCTCCATTTAATACTATTTTATAAAGACCAGGTTCAACATCTGATAGTAGTATGTTGTATGCTTGTAGAGGACCAATTTTGTAGTTTCTTTGTGAATTACCGTCATCATTTACTGTATAGCTATTTATTTCTTCTCCGTCATCTGTATAAATTTTGATGTCCAGAATATCTGGTCCTTCGTACCAGTTGAGATCCTGTTTAGTAATTGTTAAATTCAAATCTTCTCTGTCAACATAAGTGTAGAATGTATGGTGCCCCCTTATGACTCTATCAACAGTCAAGGATTCGCTTTTGTTTGTAACGGGACTGACTTTTGTGTTTATATTCACTGTAGGACCGATTGCAATTAAAGATCCAGATGGGGGTCTTTGTAAGAAATCACTTACATTCGTGCTTACACTCCCTTGATTTGCGGAATAAACATTGTATTTATTGTCAGTAGCTATCAATGGATATTTTTCAAGGTCCTTGTAAAATTGATTTTTGAACATGTCACATTTAATCGACAGGAATCCATCTAGTATAGGTGTTGTTTCGCCTTTTATCAGGGAAATTGTCTTTTTGTCTTCTAACTTAACGACGATGTCCATATCTCCATCTGTGTCAATATCTTCCAAGTTTACTACATAGTCATTTCCTAACGTCTCACCATCAGTAATTACTTTTATTTTATTCAGAAATGCTTTTTCTAAAACTATTTTTTTAGCATCATCACTTATAAAAATATTGCTAACTGTTGCAGAAAATATCTCCACATCTTCTCCTGCAACTTTTTGGCTGTATTTGAACTCGCTGTCCGGACTCAGAATATCTGATTTCACTGGGTTGCCATCTAGCTTTAGGATCAAATTCACTTTATTGCTTTCCTCTGCATCTGCAAGTTCAAGAGTATAGCCCTCTGCAATAGCAAGAGTTTTATTCTGGTATACATTTATTTCTTCTCTATCCCATACTTCCTTGAGCAATAAAGCAATTTGATCCATCTTTTGAATTGTATATTCTGTTCCTAAATAGTCTGTTTTTCCATTTGAATTCAGTGATGCATAGTAAAAGTGATCACTATCAATTCTGAAACCATCGGAAGGGTCTATGTAGAGTACATCATGACTTCTCAGTACTGATGGAGCATCTTTTCCTGTAATCCTGTATCCCGATTCTTCAAAGTGAGCCGGGTATACTGGAGTCCGGATTTCTCCTGCAAGCGATGAATGTGAAAGAAACAGTATTACAAGAAAAGTTAATGATATTACATATCTTCCGTTTTTCACAGCATCACCTAAAATATATCTATTTTTATCCAGTCAATTGGAATCGTATTATTAGGATAGTCTTTGAAATGTTGGGTGTTTGTTACAAAAAACACGGTGTCATCTTTGATGTACAACTCATCTAAATTCCATTCAGCTTTAGCAATGATCCAGTCATCATCATATATAAGATCCGGAGAACTTACCAGTATATAGTCAATGTTATTGTTTTTAAGCCAGTCAATGTCCTTTTTCAAGTTAAGCAATTCACATCTAAAAGGGGTGAAATAAGAATCTCTGGTGAAAGCAAAATAACCCCTGGAACTCATTATCATGTCTCCGGTAGGAGATGAGATGCGATACAAGTCTTTTGAAGGAGGAACAATGGTTTTATATTGAACACCTTTTTTATCTATTGTTATGAATGCTGAAAGTGTATTGTTCTGGATATGAATGTCTTGGTAGGCAGATTCATGATACGTTAAAAACCCGATTGTTTCTTCCCGCTGAACTTCTGTGTAAAAATCTGCAGGGGGGATATAAAACAGCTTTTTTTCGACAATAAGTTTGTCTTGGGTAGTTGTGATGTTCTGTATATAAATGTCCTGGTCAGCTTTTATGACTATCCTATATAGCCCGGAACTCAAATATGGTAGAGATATAGACTTTGCTTGTAATGGGCCCATTGTATGGCTGCTAGAAATGTCTCCATCATCGGGTATAGTAATATTTCCTTTTTCATCTCCGTCTTCCGTTGAGTAAACAGTTAATTTTAGTTCGTCTGAACCCTCGTACCAATTGAGATCCTGTTTTGATATTGCAAACTCTAGAGATTCGTTTTCGATATAAGTATAAAAAGTGTGGCCTCCGCGTAGTGTCGTATTAATTTCCAATGATTTTGATTTATTGGTCGATAGCTGTGAATTAGCATTTACCTTAATTCCTTCTTCGACTACAATAGTGGAACCTGCGGGCGGATATTCAACGAATTCAGAAGCTTTGAAGTCAATCTTTTTCCCATTCACTATGTAAAGACAGTATCCATTGTCATTGCTTGCTTGAGGAAAATTCTCGTATAAACTTGTGTAGAAAGGGTCGTATAAGGTTTTCCAGGCATGGCTCCATTCTTCCTGATTCTGTGCACCCAACCTGAAAATGTGATTGTCGGGGAAATTATTTTTGAAACGCACTTTAACCTGCACTTTAGAATAATTCGATATTTCAGGGGTAGTTACCTGAAAATAGACTAAATTGTTTCTTAACTCTCTGTAAGTAGTGCTTGAGGATTCTTCACTTAAAAATTCAGAGATTCTTTCTGTAGGTCCGTTCAATTTGGCATTTCCAAAAGTGTCATTTTCCGCTCCCAGGTCGATTGTGTAGGCTATTTTGCTTTGATCGGATAAACTCACCACTGATATATTTGCGTACATTACGTACGCAAGAAATACCACCGGAAGAATAATCAGAATAATTCTACCTGGTTTCATTCTTTTTACCAACATACTCATATATAGCAGCTTTTTTATTATCCTCTTTTAATATAAAATAATTACTATTATATTTTTGCAACTGCATTTTATTACCATGATTCTTCGAGTAGAATATGTAAACTTGAGAATCCCACACCGAGAGGAAATTATTTCCTTTTTCTTTATCCTCGGTACTTAAGAACTCTCTCCATTCGGATTCGTTATGCTTGTCCCATTGAAATAGCCCAGGTGCAATTACCTTACGTTTACTCCAACCAAGTACCCATGGGGCATCATAGCTGGTTGCAAGTACATATGCATCCTTCTCACTATTTAGTGCTATCCACTCAATCATTTCCTGTTGCTCATCATCCATTAAAGGATTATCATGAGGTATGTTGTCAACAAGCAAAAGGCCACTGGAAACTAGCAATAATGATAGGGCTATAGTGCCTGTTTTTCTATTAATTATCCCGGAACCCAGAAATGCATAATTCAGTCCTGCTCCTGCAAATATTATTAGCAGGATATCAAGTGATATTATCAAACGCTTGAAAAAGAAAAGTTTGAAGATCACAATTGCAGCATTTATCATAAACAGGTAAAAAAGTCCGTTCCACTTCTTTCTTAGTATTGCAAAAAAAAGTCCCATTAGGCCAAAGGGGATGTAGGCCAGTGAGACGTATTCATACATATCTAAACTGTAAAAGGTACCTCCTCCAGTAGAGGATCCTGCTTGGATGTTTATTACAGCTTCTTTGGCTACTCCCTGCAATAAGGATAAATTATCAAGAAGCCTTGGTATCCAGAAAGGTGTGATTAAGAAGGCTGTTACAATCGTCATATAAGCTATTTTCTTGTCTTTTGAGTGCAAATAGTACGGGATCAAGGTCAATGAAAACAATAAGAATTCGGGCCGATGGTAAAATCCAAGCGAAGCATAAATCACAGTCAATGGAGCATATTTTTTCTTTTCAAGTAGAAATAACGCTACTAATAGTAGAATTAAACCTATTATATTTTTGAAATACAAATAAGTAAAAAGGCTATATTGAGTTAAGGAAAAAGCATAAAGAGTTGATGCGATTACAGCAGAGCGCTGATCAAAAAGGTTTTTAGTCAGAGTATAAATTGGCAGCACTAGTAGCGAACATAAAAGAGGAAAAACTATCTTTAAGAAATCTTGAGGCTGCATGCCCGTAAAAATATGCAGAGTATCTGTCAATATAAACAGACCTTGTGGGTACATGCTTTTTACCCATTCCGGCAAAGAATGCTCGGGAATATCCGGCAAAGCGGAAATATATAGTTCCATTGTGTATTTGTACAGTCCTGCATCATATCCAAGCGGGACGTTTGTGAACAAATAAGGCACTATCCTTGATATGAACAAAAAAAGTAAAAGAGTCATCAGAATAATGTTTGCATATGGCACTTCAAAGCTGCTCTCTTTTTTTATTTTCAATAGAGCCGGTATACTTAAAAAGGGAAGTAAATATGCAAATAGCTTTAAATTTATAACTCCTGCTGGTATAATGTCCAGTTCTTTAAGTAAGACTACGAGTATGAAGATAACGCATAACTGTGCATAACTGGACTGAATTGTTTTGATGAAACGCATTTTTATCTATTTCTGCTTTGTTCCCTAACATGATATTCTAACATAAGAGTATTTCCAGGATGATAAATTATTTCACTGCATATTTCTCAGGTTTCACTAAATTTTTATAACTTAACGTGTATGGTATGCAATAACCTGCAAGAGCAACATTTTTATATGATATATTCTATTATATTTAATTAAATGTATATATATATAATTGGCATTAAAGCACAGTTACAGGTTGATAGAACAGTCACAATAGAATGATTATGCAAATGTATATGTTAATCTTTATTTTTGCATAGTTTCTTGCAGCATTTATCTGAAAAAATAAGGTGATGAATTGAAACTTATAGTTACAATCCCTGCCTACAATGAAGAGAAAACGATAGGTAATGTAATAAAGGAGATTCCTCGGAATGTTGATGGTGTAGATGAGGTTGAAATTCTAGTCATAAATGATGGTTCAACTGACGAAACAGTGATTGTTTCCAAAGAGGCAGGCGCTGATTATATCATTGATTTGAAGGAAAACAAAGGTCTTGCATTTGCTTTTCGTACTGGTCTGGAGGAAGCGCTGAAAAAAGGAGCTGACTTGATTGTAAACACGGATGGTGATTTCCAGTATAATCAAAACCAGGTAAAAGACTTAATAAAGCCTATTCTTGAAAACAAAGCAGATATTGTCTTAGGCTCAAGATTTAAAGGAAATATAGAACATATGGTTTTCCAGAAAAAGCTTGGTAACCAGGTTGCAACTGCAATTACACGTAAAACTTCGGGTTATCCTGTTTCTGATGCACAAACGGGTTTCAGGGCTTTTTCAAGAGAAGCTGCCCTGCGTATGAATGTTCTTTCAAATTATACATATGTACAAGAAACCATCATGCAGGCGGTTAATCATAAACTGACTATTACCGAAATACCCATTGATTTCAGAATGAGAGATGGCAGTTCCAGATTAATGAAAGGTGTTTTCCATTATGCCAGCCGTGCATCATCAACTATCCTGAGAACTTATAGGGATTACCAGCCCTTGAAGGTATTCTCGGGAATCGGTATCTTTTTGTTCTTGGTGGGGAGTTTTCTTGGAATTGGTGTATTGTATCACTATTTTCGAACTGGTATGGTATCACCCCATCTCCCATCTGCGGTCCTGGCAACTTTGCTGTGGCTTCTGGGAAGCCAGTTTCTGGTTTTTGGATTACTTGCAGATATGTTGAAAAATCAAAGGATTGTGCAGGACGAAATTCTATACCGGATAAAGAAGATCAAGTTTGAGTCAGCTGATGGTAATTAAAGAATCAGAATATGTGGTTAGTGGATATGGTTGGACACTGGCAGTAGTTGAAAGGAACTTTATAATTTTTGCTGAACTCATATTTGAATATTTTGAACATACATTCTTGGTTTGACCCTTATCAGATTTTTAGAAGTTGAAAGCATGGATGAAAAATCGAAATCTAAAGGTTTGATCTGGACCATTACAAAAAACACCAGCTGGTTACTTTTTTCGGATATTCTTACTAAAGCCCTATCATTTTTTTTAACTATTCTGATTGCCAGATATTTAGGTGTCAGCGATTTTGGGGTTTACGGTTTTGTTCTTGCTTTTGTTGGACTGTTTGCATTTTTACCTGATTTTGGTCTTTCAACACTTCTAAATCGGGAGGTAGCATATGATAAAGATCAGGCAAAAAAATATCTGGAGAACTTTATAGTAGTCAAATTGATAATAGGACTTTTTACTTTTTTGATAATAGCAGTTATTATTAATTCCATTGACAAGCCAGTGAATGTTGTGAACCTCGTTTACTTGGGAGTAGTTTTTATACTGCTGGATAGTTATGCTCTCTTTTTCAGAGCAGTTTTTCGAGCATTTGAAAAAATGGAATACGAAGGAATTGTCAGAATCGTAAGAAATATCTGTCTTTTATCGCTAGGGATTTTTGCGATTTACCAGAATCTTGGAATATTCGGGATAATTGTAGCATTTGTTCTTTCAACAGCACTGGAACTGATACTATCACTTTATTTAATCACTAAATATTTCACAAAATTTACTATTAATCTTGATTCTAAATTCTGTTTCAACTGTTTAAAATCCGCTTCCTTTTTCCTTATTTCTTCTGTTCTGATGACGCTCTATTTTAAAATAGATATAACGATGCTTTCCATTCTGGCAGATGATCAAAAAGTTGGGCTTTACAACAGTGCCTATTATTTTGTCATATTAATGAATATAATTCCTTCTGTTTTTTTGCCAAGTATATTCCCTATTTTCTCTAAAAAACATGAAGATTTAAGTTATATAAAAAAACTATATACGAGAGCTCTTGCCATTTTGGTTTTGGTAAGTGTGGTGATGACTCTGATTTTGTTGATTTTTTCAAAAGACATTATTACATTATTTTATGGAAATGAGTACTCTTCTGCTGTGGAATCATTCAGGATTTTAGTAGTAGCCGGAGGTATCATTATTTTTGACAGAATTGGTATCGATCTGCTAAATGCCATCAAGAAACAAAAAGTGAACACCTTCATTATGGGAATTTGCGCATTTCTGAATGTAATTTTGAACCTTTTTCTGATTCCAGTTTATTACGAAACAGGTGCTGCTATAGCAACCCTGATTACAGAAATATTTTTGCTCGTGCTTCTAATGATATTTACTTATAAATATATGGATATCACATGCCTGTTTCCACAAAAGGCAGATTAGTACTTCTTTTCTAAGAGAGATTTGTATAGGCTTAAATATTCATGTGTGGTTTTATTCCAGTTGAACTCATTTTTAACTCTCTTTCTTGCATTTTTTCCGAACTCTCTGATTATATCAGGTGAATTGATCAGTAGCGATATCTGTTTTTTGAGGTCTTCCTTATCTTCGACCCTAAATAGCAAACCGTTTTTTCCATGCTCTATCATTTCAGGAATCCCTCCGATATCAGAGCAAATTAGCGGTAATCCATATGACATCCCTTCCAGAATCACATAAGGGAAATTGTCAGGCCATATGGAAGGTATGATTAAAATGCCGCCGTTCAGATATTCATTTGTAATGTCCTCAACAAAACCTCTGAAGTTGATTCCCGGCTTAACTATTTGTTTTATTTTATCATTCTTGTCGGGATGAAGAGGTCCGCCACCAATTATATCGATTTCAAGATCCATTTCGCTTATTGTCTCAACCAGAAGCTGAATCCCTTTTTCAGGGGATAATCTTCCAATGAAAAACAATCGATTTGAATTTTTTGCAGCGCTTGCAGGCAGATTAATACCATTGTTAACTGTAACCGTGTTTTTAAAACCGTTCTGTTTCAATTGTTTTTCCATAAAGTGACTGGGTGCTACAAGAAAAGAGTCTTTTAAATGTTTATGTTTTATTTTTTTATGTATGGTTCCTAATGGAAAACGACAGGTTCTGCAGTTCGAGGTGCAAATTTTACTCTTATTCATCATTGTACTGTTAAAGCAGAAAGGCCAATAGTCGTGAACTGTTACTACCGTTGGATATTCTCTTGCAACATGAGATATGAGACTGGATCCTATACCATATACATTATGGAAGTGTATTATATCCGGGTCTGCGACTGAAATAATATGGTCCATCAAATTTATATTGCTTAAATTATAATAATCAAAAAGAAGTTTTCGTGGTATTTTTTGTTGCACTTTGTTCAATTTATGCAGGCAAATATCATTATATGCCTGCAAATCTGTGTGGGTCGCAACCTCAACTTCAACACCTTGACCAGTCAGATTCTTAGTTAAATCGTAACAAAATTTCTCAGCTCCAGTATTTATTTTTGGAGGGAATCCGCTGGAAACCATTAGAATCTTCATTTTTTCCTCATGTATACTATGCGTTCCTATTAATTGTTCTATCAATACAATTTGGATTCAAAAGGCAAGTGAGTACTAATTTATTCTTTTCTATTCTTTCATTATTTGAATATACTTTTTAATAACAATATCCCAGTCAAAAGTATCTTCAATCATTCTTGTGCTTTCTTGAGCAAATTCTTTTCTGAGATTATTATCATTTAGCTGATAGATTTTATCGGCCAAATCAAGATAATTTCCTTTTTCAAAAACGAATCCGTTCTTACCATCACTCACGAAGTCCGGAGCTCCACCTGCATCACTGACAATGACCGGTAACCCGCATGCCATGGCTTCTAATACAACGGCACCCATTGCTTCCCTGATGCTTGATAGCACAAAAATATCATTTTCGTTGTAGTGATCTTTCAATGTTTCGAAATCTACATGGTCAATAAGCTCAATGACATCTGCAAGTTTCATGGCTTCTATCTGTTGTTCCAGTTCACTCTTCAGTTCTCCTTTTCCGACAATTGTCAACTTTAAGTCAATCTTCTCAGTTTTTGTCAGGTGCTCAACTGATTTAAATAGTGTCGGGTAGTCCTTATGGGATATAAGCCTTCCAACAGAAATAATCTTTAAACAGCTTGAATCTTTCTGCTCACTTTTTGTTTTATAAAACAATTTGGTATTAACTCCGATTGGTAAAAAAACAAGCTTACTCTTTTCAGCATGTGAGCTTATGGATTTTTCCATAAACTTAAGGCAGGCATTGCTATGGCAAATTATCATACTGGAGTTTTTCCATACGAATCTGCACATTGTTTTTTGGAAAAGTTTAAAGAAAAAACGATGCATCTTAAACCGGGGATATTTATATATTTCTTCTATCAGAAAAAAAGGTTTTTTGTGCACCTTTGAGTAATAAGCGGCAACCCATGTAATAAACTGAAAATCTTCATTTGACTGTACTATATCAAAATTTTGATCCTTCAGATAGTGGAAGAGTCCTAATGTCAGGGGAAAATCGGCAAGTTTACCAAAATTAACACTTTTCAAATATTGCACCTGATATGGGTGGTTTTTTATTTTTTTGGAAGATGAAGGAACTACCAATGTAACATCATAGCCATTTTTAGAAATATACTCGCAGAACTGTTCGTCTATTGTATGAATGCCAGGTCTTATAACTGCGATTTTAGTTTTTCCAGAATTCACGTGTTCACTCACTTCCATTTATTTTTTGAGGTAACTCTATTGAATAAAATCTCGTCTTCATTCTGGGGAAATATGTCCCTTCTACGTAATGTAGTTCAAAAGTATTATTCAAACTATAATACATGTCCTTTGAAAGTGTATCATATGGTGCATCTGACTGTACAAAATAAACAGTCCTGTCGTCTTTCAATAGCTTCTCAACTACCTCTGTAGTGTGTTTTTCTCGATAGTCAGGAGGAACTCCGTCATAATAAAACCAGTTATAATCCATAAAATTCGGATATGTATAGGAAAAAGGTTCCCTCGTCGCGTATAATATGATCGAGTCCTTTTCTATATAGTTTGGAAGCTGGAATGAATAGTCTATAATTTTTGAATTAATATCTTCATGCCATTTTAAACTGGCTCCTCCTTCGTAGGAAATAGGGATATTCACATTGATCACCGCCAAAATAAAGACTATATATACAGTTGCTAGATAATATGCGCGGCTTGGCATATTTTTCAATATAAAGTTCAGTGTAAATGACAACGCAACAACTGATAGCACATATACTGGTAATAAGTATCTGAAAAAAACCAGAGAAAGAGAATAAGCATATTCTTCGTTACTTGGTTTCCACAGACTTGGTTCCAGCATACCATAGTAAAAGAGTGAAATGAACAATACATATACAAAGTAAAATTGAAACAATTTTATCTTTTGATATTTGCTTTTTAAAAGAAGTCCTATCAGACTGACAAAGATCAATGGATGAAAGATTTTTGCTGAGCCATCAAAGAACAGTTTAGTAGAGTTCAGTATGATGTCTGTCGGAATATTAGCCAATAGGTAGGTGTCCGTTGTACTGACAATCAAATCTGAACCACCAACCATTGGGTGATAATGTGTATGTAGGTAGCCAATAAAAAACGGGTCGTTAAAATACCGAATATTGAACAGAATAATTAATATGGATGTGATAATAACAGGCAAAGTAAAACACATTAAAGGTCTTAATTCTAATTTATATTTAGTACTGGAATTAAAAAAATATGCTAAATAGGCCGGTGCAAACAGAATGAAAGGGAGTCTTGAAAATGTACTGTATGCCAGTAGGGTGCCCGAGATAAAAACATATATTAGTTTGTTTCTGTCTTTGAACTTCATTATAAAATAGAGTGACATTACCAAGAAACAGGTGGCAGGAATTATGTTTTGTGGAATTATTGACCAAAAAACAAATATTGGCATTGAGAAAAGTGTCAAACTTGAAACAGTGGCAACAATTCTGTCGTCGGTTAGTTCCCTGACTATCATATAAATGAAAATAACACAAACCGATGCAAAGAATGGATTCACGTAGAAGAAAGCGTCATTTCCGAAAATTCCGATTGCAAATATATTCAAAAGTATTGTACCAAGAGCTTGCATCGGATACGATTCTTCCCAAGCAGCAATGACTTCATCACTAAATGTCAGTTTAAAATAATAAGTATCATATTTGTTATTTAATTGATTCCACAAGTTCAAACTGTCATCTTCAAGGAACTTTATGGCAGGATAATACTGACTGAGCGCATCTCCTCCTACATTGAATGCAATAAAGTGAGTATAAAAAATAAAACATATCGCAAACAAAAGGCACACAATTATGATATCGCTTTTTGAAATTATCTGAGGTTTACTGACCACTACAGATCACCACTGTATCCCTGCTTAAGACGGTCACTATCTCCGTCACAAACTGATCCCATTGATCAATAATAGTCAATTGTTGATTACTATATCCTGCAATTCCTTCTGCACCTATGGAAGTACTTATTACTCTTTTATCGCAAGCAAGTGATTCCAATATTTTTATCCGTGTACCGCCTCCACTTATCAGGGGGCAAATAACAATATCTGCTGCATTAATGTAATCTTCGATCCTATCCACCATACCGGTGAAAATGGCATGCGAGTGTTTGTACGAATCAGGAGGGTTGTCTCCTACAATCAGAAAGACAGCCTCAGGTAGACATTCCTGGACACGTGGGAGAATTTCCTCAAATATGATTTGAATTGCCTCACTGTTAGGTTTATAATCTAGTTTTCCAAAGAACAGGATTATTGGAGCAGAACTATCAATTGCAAGTTCATTGCTTATTTTTTCTTTTTTGGTATTGTCCGGGTAAAATTTATTGTGGTCAACCATATTTGGAACAATTTTTATTTTGTTTCCGTTGATTCCCAGCAGTGAAACTAAATACGATTTGTCCGTTTCGGAAACAGTATATACTTCAGCTGCCAGTTTGCAGGCAATCTGTTCAAACTTCTTAAGCATTAAAACCAGAAGCTTGTTACCTCTCTTCATTCTCTGAAAGCGTAAGAACTCAATATTATGTTCATCCAGAATGTAGGGTTTCCCAGTTAAAATCCTAAGGATGATTGCATGTAATCCAGTCCATGCAAATTCAGCGATTATTATATCAATTTTTTCCCTCTCAATAATCTTTCTTGCCTCTGTTATCATTCGGGCGTTAAAAAACTGAGATGTTTTCCCCTGAGATTCGACCGAACAAATATTGACTTTTTGTCTGATTTCAGCTGATGGATTTAAATCAATATCCATGTTTTTTGATTTTACCTGGTTATAATTGTTGTAAAGTAGAAAAACGTGGTTTGAATCTGATAATCTTATTAGTAGATTATATATACGACTTGCTCCTCCCCATGAAGGTGGAAAGATGTTAAATGGAGACAATACCAAGATGTTTTTATTGTCTAAATTAAACAATTCGTTCATTTTTGACAAACCCTCTGAATTATTATTTCATGTATTATCTTTGCTGGAACCAGAAATTGTTTTCTGGTATACATTCATAGTTTGATTAGCAATTTTGTCCCAACTGTAATAATCAGAGATTATGGCTGAATCTCTTTCAAGTTTTTCAATTAAATTTCGATTACTTAGTACTTCAACGATTTTGTTAGCTAAATCGAGCTCATCATTAGCTTTTGCTATTGCTTTTTCATCAGCTACAAAGTCGTTTAGTCCACCTACATCGGTAATAATTAATGGTTTTGCAAAAGAAACAGCTAGTGCAGCGACACCACTCTGAGAATCAAATTTGGTATATGGCAAAGCTACCAAGTCGGCGGCGGCAAAATATGTTTCGATGTCAGAAGGTGAAATAAAATCTAGTTTCTTAAGTACATACTTTTCCAACCCAAGATCCTCTATCAACTTCTCGTACTTAGTCCAATCGTTCCAAGGTTTCCCGGCTATAATAAGAAATATATTGTCTAGATCATTTTTAGCCATTCTCATGGATTTCAACAGAACATCCAGCCCTTTATAATCCCGGATGTTTCCAAAATGAAGAACTACTTTTTTTTCAAGAGGGATACCTAAGGCCATTTTTGCTTCATGCTTCTTAACCCCTTTTATTGTTATAGGCTTCAAGGTTCCATGGGGAATGACATTAATTTTTTCGTAATCGATAGCGTATAAAGTATGGAGACTTTTCTTGTTTTCTTCAGTGTGAACAATATATGTATCACCCAATTTCAATATACACCCATTTAAAAACTCGTTGAGCTTGTTGGTTTCATGTGGAAGAACATTATGAATTGTCATAACTACTTTTTTTCTTCGCATTTTGTACATACTTAAAAATATGAGGTAAATAGGCGCTAATACATGAGCCCACCATTGAACATGGATAATATTTCCTTTTGCTCCATACCCCGTGCTTAACCAAGTTAATGGATTATAATATGTAATTATGTTTTTGATATCGCCAGTTTCTGGAAGTTTGTAGCTACCCCCCATTTTAGTTCCTCCCGGATACAAAAATTCAGGGTATAGCTCCTTAAATCCAATAAACTCGACTTCAACTTTTTTTGAAAGTGCATTAACGAGTTCCAGGCAATAGGGACTAATGCCTTTGATGGGTGGTAGTGTTCCAATCAATGTAACTTTCATTAATCGACTCCTCAATATACTACTTGACACAGTATTCTATATACCAAATAGTCTATAATTATATAAATCTAATTAAAAATTAAGTTTGATAATCTGGGATTTAAGAACTAATGGATGTGGTATGCATTTGTGTGAATATTTCATATCTGGCTATTGTGTATTCCGTCAAATTTTTTCAGGCCATCTCATCATAATTATCCTAAGCATATATCCAATTCTAGATATATTTATATATAAGAATAAACTAGGTATCACCGGGTATCAAACATCTGGAATGTGTGGTACCAAACGTGACAGATAGCCTGTGTAGCCATCCGCTGAACGAAAAAGTTTGCTTTCAGAAGGAACGTGGATACGATTCCTCTCTCCTATCTCACAATATGAAAAATCCATGTTTCAGCTTTGATTTTTCCGGATTCTACTCAATTCTTGGGGATATGGTACTATTAATTCTTGATTGTATTTCCAATCACTTAAATAGCACCGCTGCCATAAACTTAAAATGGTGAGTAAGTACGTACTGTCCGAACTGTGGTGAATATAGTCCTGAATATCTCGAAGAGTGTCGCAATTGTAGGACTTCGCTGGTACAAGATCCGGGATATGCCGGATTCTGGAAACGATTTGTTGCCGCGATATTCGATATTGTGATCGTTGTGCTAATAGGTGGAATTATCGCAGTTTTTCTGGGTGCGATCTTCGGAGGTATTACTGGAAGTGTTGTCGGGGTATTTGCACGTGAAGGATTTTTCCCCGCTTTCTTTTCCACGATGTTGTTCTTTATCACGGCAATCTTTCTGCTGATCCGCTGGCTCTACTTTGCAATCATGGAAAGTTCTTCATACCAGGCAACATTCGGTAAACAGTTGCTGGATATAAAAGTAACCGACATGGAAGGAAAACGCATCTCTTTCTGGAGAGCAACGGTCAGATACTTCGCAAAGATACTCTCAGGAATGATCTTCTATCTTGGTTATCTGATGATAGGGTTCACGGAAAAAAAACAGGGTCTCCACGATATGATCGCAGGATGTCTGGTCGTAAATGAAAGATAATTATCGGATAGGGATCTTAACTTCTCAACCTATGGTTTTTATCTCATGAGTTCCCTGTCGAAATTCTCAATGAGATCGCCCATTTTCCGGTACCATTCGTCAACGGTCTTCCTTATCATCTCTTTGACCCTGGCTGGTTCGATTGCCACATATTCGTAGTAATAACCGCCGATATCTATGGATCTTGTCTCTCTGTAAACGAGGCCTGCCGAGATGAGATTCTGTAAAGAACGGTAGGCTGTGCTGCGTTCCCTTTCCAGAAGATCTCCGAGCTGTTCTGCCGTCATTGGGCCGTTTTCAAGAAGTTTCTTGTAAGTACTTATGTCAAGTTCTTTCAGGCCAAGTACGCATTTAGCCATATCTTCGCATTTACAATCTGCTCTTAACATCTCAGGGATTGAACTTGCCATTATCTGTCCTCTCTCGAAAATATTTCTTAAAAAGGGCTGATCCTGCGCCCTTGTATGGTTTATGCAAAACCGTATATTGTCTGCGTCAATTATATATATAGTTTGCCGGGATACTTCACTCCCTTGACCCCTATAATACCCGAGAACGAACGATCAGAAAAGCCACTGGACACGGATGAGCTGATCTATCATCCTGATATGATACGTGCCAATGAGTGGGTACTCGATGAATACGAGGCCCCGGAGAGGGACGTCTGTATATTTGTTCCATGTTCTAAGAAAAAGCCATATCATGAGAGTCCCTCTCATAAGATATTCGATAAGATCATATTCAGTATTCTGAAGCCTGAGGATGTCCATATCGTTGTCTTCGGGACCTGTGGCATAACTCCCAGGGAGCTGGATATGGAATATCCTTTCATGGATTATAAGTTCATAATGGGAAAATGCAATGTTGCAGCCGTCAAACGTGATTTTATTAAGATGGAAAGTGAACGTCTTGCAAGCTATCTGGAAAAAACACGCAATAACTACAAACATCGCATAGCATATTGCATAGGTGATTTCAGGAAGGCAATGGTAAAAGCCCTTGAAATGACCGATGTCCAGGTGACAATTGTCCCAAAGGAAGAAACCATACAGCAAAACCTGCAGCTTGGCAAGAAATTCATCTACGGCAGCCTGAACCAGAAAAGCTATCTCAGGGATTTTGCCGATGCAATTGCTGCTGCCACAGGTTCAAATACGCAGGATATGGATGTTTCTGAGGAAAAAGATACTGATGATAATGACTGGTTCAGGTTATGATTATAGTTTCTGCAATAAGGTCAAAAACTATTTTTTGAATTAAAATAAAATGTAAAAAAGGTGGCGTTGCTGCCACTTCTTTATTCAAGGTATGGTGATTGTGCCAGTACGGACATGCCGTTGTCCGAGATGTTAAGCACACGGACCTCATTGATCGTTCCGGATCCTCGCATCTTCATAACATAAATCGAGCGCTGGAGATTATTTCCGGAGATGATGCGTCCGAGTTTGATCACAGAATCTGCTCCATACTCAACCATTTCATCAAGGTCATACATGGAGCCCACCGTAATAACCGATGTGACATCATGTTTGCGGAATACGCTAAACACATCATCAATGAGTGTTCTTAGCTTGTAATTGGATTCGATGGCCAGAAAGAGTGCTTCAATCGAATCGATAAAAACCCTTGTAGGCTTTACTTCTTCGATCTTGCTTTCCACAAGTTTCTTAAAACTTTTTATTAACTCCGATGGTGCGATTTCCACACTTTTTTGAAGACGAAGGCTGGGGTCTGTGATGTCCACAAAGGTTAGCTTCCCTTCGTTGACGTATTCCTCAAGGTCCCAGTTAAAGGATGTCTTCATTTCTCTGACAATTGATTTTGATTCCTCGGAAGTGATGATACACATGACATTCTCGCCGTTCTTTGCTCCCTCGACGATGAACTGTGTTCCGAAGATTGTCTTACCTGTACCGGAGTCTCCGGAAACTACGTTCGCAGTGCCCGCAAAGAAACCTCCGCGAAGCATTTCATCCAGCCCAGGTATTCCCGTCCCTATTCTCTCTGGTAAGTCTGCATCTGACACATATACCACCTAATGAAAAATTCAGTAGATATTGATTTCGTTCCCAAATTTAATAACTGTATTGGCTGCATAAAAGGCTACTCGTAATTGCCTTAAGTTTTGTGGTAGCCTTTTTGTCTATCCCTCAATTACTTGAGCATAGTTTATTATGCCATTCTAATATAAAAACGCATGTATTTATTTATAATGAGTGGTAAAAATGTTTTCAACAATCAGGAATATATCCTTTGAGCATCAGGTATTCAACCGAAAAGGGCATGTGCTGCGAACCATTATATTTAACTACTAGTTTCGATTTGCTTTTTGGAGATCAATATGACATTTACAGATGAATTGAACAGTGATGAGAAAGAGCTGCTGGACAAAGTGATCAGAGGAGATATATCCTTTCATCGGCTGGATTCGATGACAGATAAAGAAACTGCTATAAAGATCAGGCGAAATGCTGTGGAGGCAGCTTCTGAAACATCCTTTGAACATATACAGGACCATTCATTAAATGTGGAAGAGGTAACAAAACGCAATATCGAAAATATGATCGGCGCAGTGCAGATACCGCTTGGTGTCGCAGGGCCTGTGAACGTAAAGGGTGAGTTCGCAGAGGGCTCCTACTATCTCCCGCTGGCTACCACCGAGGGTGCACTGGTTGCCAGTGTGAATCGCGGATGCTCGGTTATCAGAAAATCCGATGGTGCAAACGTACGTATCTTCCAGGATCAGATGACCAGGGCTCCGGTTTTCAAACTTGATGATGTGGTAAAGGCAAAGGAATTCGCAGAATGGGTAAAACAGCCCGGTATCCTGAATCAGATGAAGGAAAAGGCATCCGAGACCACAAGGTTTGGAGAACTCATCGATGTAGAACCCTATGCAACGGGAAATACCGTCTATCTGCGCTTTTCATATGATACCAAGGATGCCATGGGAATGAATATGGTGACTATCGCCACCGATTCTCTGACAACACTGATCGAGGATGAGTTCGGTGCCATACCGGTATCCCTCTCCGGTAATATGTGCATAGATAAGAAACCTGCTGCTGTAAACACCATACTGGGCAGGGGAAAGACAGTTGCTGCAGATGTCATTATTCCTGCAGAACTTGTCAAAGACCGGCTAAAATGTGATCCTGATACAATGGTCGAGGTGAACTACAGGAAGAACCTCCTTGGCTCCGCACGTGCCGGCTCTCTTGGTTATAACGCACATGCGGCAAATATCATAGCTGCAATCTTCATCGCATGCGGACAGGACGCAGCCCATGTGGTCGAAGGTAGTACTGCCATCACGACAATGGAAATAACAAAATACGGAGACCTTTACTGTTCCGTAACCCTGCCCGCCTTACCTGTGGGGACTGTGGGTGGAGGTACGGGGCTTGGTCCGCAGACCGACTGCCTCAATATGCTTGGTGTAAAAGGTTCGGGTAACCCGCCAGGAAGCAATTCAAAGAAGTTTGCGGAAATAGTCGCAACTGCAGTGCTGGCCGGTGAGATCTCACTGGTAGGTGCGCAGGCAGCAGGGCATCTTGCCAGGGCACACGCCGAGCTGGGGCGTTAGGAACCTGTTTAAACCAGTACAGGCAGATTCCTGTGTTTCAGGTCCTGCCTGTATGATTAGATATTAAAAAAGTAGAAAAAAGCAGGTATGGTTCGGGGTCACAACTTGTTCCTGGCTTTCTCCAGAACCGCCGAACACTCGTCCATTTTATTTTCTGCAAGCAGGATGTCTTCTGCAAGTTCGTCATAACCTGCTTCTTTCACTTTTTCAGCCCATTCTTTGAAGCTCTTGCTGTGACTGTGGTTATGTTCTATCCAGTGTTCAAGCAGATGCGTCAGCTTATCCCTGTCAATTTCTGTTGTCATGTACTCACCTGATTCCCTGTTATATAGAATAGCGGCTGAATCTCTAAATATCTGCCGGGCTGCTTATCTCGCCTGTGATCGCAGAGGCTGCGGCAGTTGCCGGGGATGCAAGGTAAATGTATCCGCCGGTGCCCATTCTGCCCTTGAAGTTACGGTTGGCGGTTGATATGCATACCTCGCCCTTTCCTATAACTCCCATGTGTCCTCCAAGGCATGGTCCGCAGCCGGGAGATCCGATAATTGCGCCTGCCTCAAGGAGTGTTTCGATAATACCTTTTCTTATGGCCTCTATCAAAACTTCCCTTGATGCGGGTACTACTATGGTTCTGACCGCAACCTTTTCTCCTCTGAGTATGTCCGCAGCAGCTTCGAGATCCTCAAGTCTGCCGTTCGTGCATGTACCGATGAAGGCCTGATCTATTCTGGTTGAAGGGATGTCAGAGATATTGTGCACATTATCCACATTATGGGGACAGGCAACCTGGGGTTCCAGCTCCCCGGCATCGAAATGGTATTCCTCTGCATAGGATGCATCCTCGTCTGCGTACAGGGGTTCGTATTCTTCCACAGCACGTTCCTTGAGGTAATCAAATGTGGTTCTATCAGGCGGTACAATGCCGGTCTTGGCACCCATCTCAATTGCCATATTACACAATGTCATCCTGCCGGCCATGGAAAGGTCTTCGATCGTGTTCCCATAGAACTCAGCAGCCTTGTAGGTAGCGCCGGCAACACCGAGTGTCCCGATGATCTTCAGTGTAAGGTCCTTGGCAGAGACATTTTTGTCAAGTTTTCCTTCGGCAGTGATCCTTATGCTTTCAGGAACCCTGAACCAGAGTTTTCCGCTGGCGAATATCTCTGACATATCGGTTGCTCCCACGCCGGTTCCGAATGCTCCGAAAGCGCCATAGGTACAGGTATGCGAATCGGCTCCCACAACAAGTTTTCCCGGCAGGGCAAATCCTTTTTCAGGCATCAGTTGATGGCATATGCCTTCCCCGACATCAAAGAAGTTCTTGATATTCTGCTCTTTTATCCATCCCCGGATATCTGCCTGCAGGGCAGCGGTTGTATCAGTATTGGCAGGAGTGAGATGGTCGAATGGAATAACGATCCTTTCCGGATTCCAGACCTTATTTATCTCCATTTCTCTGAAAGATCGCACGGCAAGTACGCTGGTCCCGTCGTGGGCCATTGCGTAGTCCACATCCGCTATAACAAAGTCATTTGCCTTGACTTCTTTTCCCGCCGCGCGGCTAAAGATCTTTTCACTTATAGTACTCAAAAAAATATCTCCGTTTCTAGTGTTATAGATATGCAAGACTAGATAGCCAGTTATAAAATCTTCGATTAGAATGGCTGCTATCCGGTAAAAAATAGAGAAATTGAGGCCGAAGTCCACAATATGATCGGTGATATCCGACAGATTCAGGCAAGCCTTTTGAGCTTTTCGATGTTCTCAAGCACAGATCTGCTCTCAAGTATCACTTTTTGCTCAATGGTCTGCACAATCTCTTCAAGAGGGGTTGTCAGCCGGTATAACTTGACAGGCCTGCCTTTTCCTTCGGTCTTTTTCTCTTCGCGTATGTTAACCCAGTCATTCTCTTTGAGATATCTCATAGCGATACTTACTTCGGGTTGTCTCAGGTTTGAAATATATTCGATTTCCCTTGATGTTATCTCATCCCCACTTGACAGGGATGCAAGTGTCAGAGCAACAGGCCTGTTTATTTCGAGTTTCCTGAGCAGTTCGACAATCTCATACTCCTTTTCGCTCATATTGTGGGGCTTTTTCTCTCTCATAATATCACCAAATGGATTTGAAGGTAAACGATTATGGTTGAAGTAGTTATCAGAATACGCTGCTTATGTTTCACAGTTCAGCGTTGATCTGGTGGATGAAGGTGGTGTGTTCTGGACATCACAACTCTCCAACTATTATAAGTATTTATTATATATTAATCCATATTATAATATAATAGTGAGGCCGGAACATGTATTTTTCAGAATATATGATTGATTATATAGCGTTCAATGTTATCGTTACACAGTGCCTGTCAGGTAAAGAACAGTAAAGAACAGAAATATTTTGCTTCTTGTTCAATGCTTGCTTTTTGTTATTATTTAAATCGCTATCCTTAAATCCCAATAAAAAAAATATTAATTGAGGGTTAGTATGAAAATAAAGATGCTGGTAGTTCTGTTATTGTTTATAGCTTTGGCTGCCTCCGGCTGTAGTGACAGTGAGACTACGACCTATGAAACCGAAGAAGGAGAGGAAATTGAAGTAACGTCCACTAACGGGGATGACTGGTGCCCTGTAGGCAGTTCATGGACCTCTTCAAATCCAAATACAGGTGAGCAGGTTTCCATGGTAGTTACAGGAAAAGAGATGGTTGACGGTGTGGAAATGTGCCAGGCAGAGTTCAATTCCAACAATCCGGAAGATGAGATTGCCAGGATAGAGTACATGTGGTCGGAAGATGGTGAGATCTTTAGCTGGAAGTACTTTGATGAGAATGAGAATCTCGTAAGTGAGATGAGCATGAAGGACGGAACCATGACCATGGTTGATGAGGAGGGCAATGTCAATACGATAACAACGGGTCAATAAAAGCAGATCGAAATATCGTTTTAATCAAAAAACTCTCTTTATCTTCTTTTATTTTGTTTCTATTATTGAATACAGAAATAACTATCAACTATCTTAATGTTGAATTTGAAAAAAAGTTCTTGTGGTGGGCCCGCTGAGATTCGAACTCAGGACCTCACGGTTATCAGCCGTGCGCTCCACCTAGCTAAGCTACGGGCCCAATGCGATTATAATGTCAGTCGATGATGCTATTCATCACGCGACACTCCAAATACGCATACAGATACTTTAACATTTCGCTTGCATGCATGATCAATTATAATATTATTTTGGACGTTGCTGCACGGGTATTATTCTATAGCGACAGCTTTATTTGAGATAATGGTTTTATGTGCTAAAATACTGATACTGGGCTGGTAGATCAGGGGAAGATCGCTACCTTGGCATGGTAGAGGCCTCGGGTTCAATTCCCGACCAGTCCACCATTCTTTTTATGTAAAGTTTTTATTGTTCTGCTGTTTTGTGTGAATTTGTATGAATTCTTAACTAGGTGTGTGAAAGCTCGCTGATGTAGTCTGTATCGCCATATACCACAAAGGAAGTGCTCCAGCTGGATGTTTATATTTTTTTAATATTCTGCCGGAACTTTTGAACAGACTTTTATACCTTTAGGTCAAAGGTGGAGCACATGCCATAAAACTTTATCTTCAGGGGATACATGAATAAGGTGGCTCCTTCAATATAAATCCGGGTAAATCTATGAAACGAATATTATTATTGCTTTTACTTATTTCAGTTCTTGCAAGTGGTTGTACCTCGCCGGACGGCGGGGATGCGAATAGCAGTGCGGTTGCAGAGTCAGGTGACTTTGTTTCTGTCAACTATGTAGGTGAGCTTGAGAACGGAACGGTTTTTGATACCTCAATTGAGCAGGTGGCACAGGATGAAGGCATTTACAACCCTGATCGTAGCTATGAACCTCTGGGCTTTGTAACAGGTTCCGGTCAGATGCTGCCCGGATTCGATGAAGCTGTTATTGGTATGTCCGTGGGTGAAGAAAAGACCGTGGAGATCCCTCCTGAGGAGGCCTATGGTACTAAATTCATAACTATTCCTGTCGAGGAGTTCTCAAATAATAATATCACTCCTGAGGTTGGTGAAGTTATTGCTGTTTATGGTTCACCTTACAGGATTGTCAATGTATCTGGTGGTAGTGTAAATCTTGAAAATAATCACCCTCTGGCCGGTGAAAAACTTATTTTTACAATAGAACTTGTGTCCATAGGGGACGCCGAAGAGAACAGTAGCAGCATTGCCTGAAAAAGCCGGGATTGATATGGAAAGGGAAGAAAAGGTCGTGGTAATTCTTCTGATAATGGTCTTTCTTTCACTTTCCATTGCCTATGTATTTTTCTTTTCAGAGAGTGTTTCGGATACGGCGGAGTTTTCAAGCTCTTCTCAGATCGGTGATAAGGTCATGCTTGAAGGAACCGTAGTATCCAAACGTTTCACCTACACAGGTGATCATTTATTACTTACTGTGGATTCGGGATCCGAGATCGTAAAAGTATTCGTACCTTCTGATAATGGTGCCCAAGATGTGGGATCAAGGATAAATGAAGATGATACGGTAAGCCTGTCAGGTACCGTTGACGAATACAATGGTGAGATCGAGATTGTTATCCGGGATGAAAATGATATCACTGTTGTTTCTACAGCTACTTGATAACAAAATCAATTAATCGCTAAAGATTTAAACGAACAGTGCGTCATAAACATGCATGAAAGCCTGTATTATGTGTGGAGGGGAGGGCACAAGGCTGCGTCCTTTAACATTCGCAAGACCAAAGCCCAGTATCCCTATATTGAATAAATCATCGGTTGTGCATCTGATAGAACACCTTTCCAAGGAAGGATTCAATGACATTGTGATAACTCTTGGATATATGGCTGACAAGATCGAAGAGGAGCTTGGGGACGGTCGTATCTTCGGTGTGCATATCGATTATGTTTATGAGGATGAGAAACTAGGTACCGCAGGCGGAGTAAAGAATGCGGAAAAGTATCTCAGGGATGAGCCTTTCATGGTTCTCGGAGGAGACCATGTGCTCAATCTGAACCTCAGGGAAATGTACAGATTCCACGAAATCACAGATTCCCTTGTTACAATCGGTCTTCTTTCGATAGACGACCCCCGGGAATTCGGTATTGCCGATATGGATGTGAATAACAGGATACACCGTTTCCTTGAAAAGCCCGGCTCTGGTGAGATATTCAGCAATCTTGCAAGTACGGGTATATATGTATGTGACCCTGCTATATTTGACATGATACCTGCAGACACCAAATTTGATTTTGCCAAGGATCTGTTTCCGGATATGCTCAGCAGGGGCATGGAGGTAAACGGCCTTCTTGCGCGAGGCAAGTGGACAGACGTGGGAAATGCTGCTGCTTACAGGCAAGCACAGCGCTGGATGCTTGAGGAACTGCCTGGTACCACTATTGTCGGTCAGTTCAGCACAAAGGATTCACGTATCACAGGGCCGCTTCAGTTAGGACATAATGTTTCCGTGGGTTCCAATTCAGCTATTGTTGGTCCCATCGTAATAGGTGAAAATACGGTCATCGGGGACAATGTGCTGATAGGTCCTTACACAACTATCGGTTCCAACTGTGTAATTGAGGATGAATCAAGGATACTCTCATCTTACATATTCAATGATGTAACCATTGGCAACAACTGTAATGTCTCCGGTTCGATAATCGATAACGGAGCGAAGATCAGTGATAACTGTAGTCTTGAGAATGGTACTGTGATCGGACCTGCTGCTGTAATTGGCAGGAATTCAACGATCCATTCCGATATACGCATATGGCCTGAGATCAAAGTAGAGGAAGGCACAAGCGTTAAAGAGGATATTCTTAACGAATCTTACGTTTAAACCAGTATTCCTCGTAGGTCTGATTTTTATGAACAAGGTGAAAAAATGGTTATTCATATCCTTGCTCATAAGTCTTGTTTCAGGGCTCATAGTCGTACTAGTCACCTTTGATGCCGGCACCATCGATGCGCTACTGAGTATCAGGCCGGAGTTCATCCTTGCCGGTATCCTTCTTCATGGCCTCTCCTATCTTGTATGGGGTATGCGGATCAGGGCTCTCTGTCAGTCACTTGGTCACAGGATCGGAGTCCTGAGGTCTGTGGAGATTGTCACCTCCGGTAGTTTTGCAGCCTCAATAACACCTTCTTCTCTTGGAGGAGAGCCTGTCAGGATACATCTTCTGCACCTTGACAGGGTACCCCTTGGAAAGGCATCTGCGGTTGTCATCGGTGAGAGGGTACTGGATGGTATATTCATACTGTCCCTTGCTCCGTTTTCAATGTATGTGTTCAGCAGGATACTGGATAATCCCACTTTTGATGTTCTGGTGTCACTGGCAGAGATATTCCTGCTAGGGATACTTTTCCTGTCACTGTATGCCATATGGCGCCCGGAACAGACAAAAAAGCTTGCTCACCTGGTAGTCAGGAAAATAGCTCCTGTTGTTGGTACAAGGACAGATGCAAAGCTGGAAAGCATACTTGACAGGGTGGACTCGGAGCTTGAGAACTTCCACAATAGTGTTGCCTTTTTTGTAAAAGAGGACAGGAAGGGTCTTCTTATCGGTGTATTCTACACACTCATGTTCTGGCTGGTCGAATTCTCTCTGCTATATGTCATTCTCCTGGGCCTGAACCAGTATCCGGATGTACTGGTCGTCTTTGCTTCCCAGGTACTGGTAATGGTGCTTATGGCAATCCCTGCGACTCCGGGAGCAAGCGGTATGGCAGAATTCGGTGCTACAACCATCTTCTCCGTATTTGTGAGCTCTTCCCTGCTGGGAATCACAGTTGTTGCCTGGAGGGCACTGACGTTCTACATGAATTTGATCGTGGGCAGCTTTGTCAGTTTCAGGATACTCAAGGACACCGAGTTCATGAAAAAATATCTCAGGTAGTCTTGTATCATGTCTGGTCTGCAGGTTCTATCTGCAGATAATCAATCAATTGCTCTGCGTTCTCAATTTTATCCATGAAATCCTTTTTGTCAGCAAAAGGTACCTTACTGAGTATCTTTACTGCCTGCTTTTTCCCGATACCGGGTAATTCCCGTATTAACTGAACCGGTGCTTCATTTATGTACAATGGGTAGGGTATTCCCGTGATCGAACGCTGACCATGTCCTGTTACAGTTATGTCGATGAACTTACCCAGAGACATGTTTGCGGGAATTCCCACAAGCAAGGGATAGGATCCCATCTGTCGGCCGAAGCAGATATTTTTATCATTGACCTCGCAGAGCACATCCTTCAGAACAGTACCCTGGGGCACGAGTTTCCTTAGCATGGGAAGGTCGATGTCCTTTCTGATTTTTTCCTTGTACTTCAGGAACAGTTTCTTGTTCTTTGCAACCAGCTCATCCTGGCCGTATATCCGGGTTCCGGGAAATGCCATGACCTGTCGGATATTTATTCTTCTGACAAGCAGGTCTGCATCGAGTACACTTTTTAGAAAATCATAATTTAGTTCAAAGGTCTTTTTTGTCTCTCCCTTCAGACCATGTACGAAATTGATCCCGGGAAGCAATTCCGGCATACCATTAGAACCTCTTTTTCTTCCGACATCATTAATGATTTCTATTGCCTGAAAAACCTCTTCTGGCATGGCCTTGAGGCCGTTGGCCCTGATGACATCCGGGTCAGCACTTTCCATTCCGAGTGCTGCAACATCTCCTGGTGTATGGTACTTTGCTATGGTACTGAATATCTCTCTGCATTCGTCAGGATATGCTGCTATGGTTGCCGGGTTGGCATTATCCATATGTAGTACCTTCAAATCCGGTGCTGCCTTACGTATGCCTTTGTAGAGCTCCGAAATAATGTCCGGCTGGGGCCTGGGTATGTCGCCACCCGTATCCTTTGCGTGGAAACTCAGTAGGTCTGGCTGTCTGCCTATCCTGAAATATCTTGCTCCGCTCTCATAAAGAGCAGACACCTCCGAGACAACATCTTTGACCGGCCTGTAATCGGAACTTCCGTAGAATGGCTCGGTACAGAAAGAACAGTGCGTTTTACGCCCGCATCCTCTGTATGTCTCAATCTCGCACATCACTTCGGGGTAGTCCGGATGTTTTCTTATGATGAATGCTCCCATTTGACCCCAGCGCCCTATCTCTTCAACGGACCTGTATCTGTGATCAGACTTGCGATCTGTGCCGGCTTTGTTGTTCTCCAGTATGTCGTATACAAAAGCCTCAATATCTGCCCGGGATATCAGGACATCTTCATCCCGGATTCCGATTGCATTTGCAGTCTTTCCACCTTCCTTGCTGAACCCGAGGCGTATGGGTCCTCCCAGTATTTTGATACCAGAAGCTGCACTGAATATACTGTCTATCTCGCCGGGGCTTATGGGTGTTGACCGGAGGTATTTTCCGGGAACTGTCATTCCGGAAACAACAATTACGATTTTCGCTTTTTCTATCAGCCCGGCTACACTGGATGGTGATTCGCGGATCAAGTCAATGGTAGAGTAGTGTATATTGTCTTCGGAGAATCCACTTTCTCTGAGTGCTCCTGCAATGTATCTTATGTAGGGTGAGATATATGGCGGAACTCCGAAACATGCAGGCTCATCCACGTATCCGTCAACGATTATGGCGTGTTCATTCATCATGTTATATTTTTAATTTTATTTATATTCAGAAACAGCCAATTTATTGTATACATCTCAATATACAGTATATGCTGCATTATTTGTTTATCTGGCAGATCGCCAGTCAGGGAACATCTGATAATATTGGCTTGCCTTTCAGGAAGGTTTTTCATGCCCTGTCTTGTTTTGGATAAGCCATATACTTATTCCTGTTTGCTTTTACCTGGTCCTCTTGGTCGATCGGATATTTGTTCTTTGTGACTGCAAATGTATTCTGGGGCAAAGACGATTACTGAAAGGAAGTTTTCCACCAAATCATACAAAACATGATGCATTCTTACTCAATTTATCGGTTAATATGTGTATGAAATAAGCATAAATTATGTGTGAATTGTAATATCCCGTATGATGTGGTGGGCTTCCTACATGTATGCAGAGTATGCGCGCGGAACCGCACACACTTATTATATATTCCCTTTTCTATTACTAGTAGTAGAATTAGGCATAAAGTAAAGAGGTTCTTCAATGAGAAGTGACAAGACCAAAAAAGGATTCGAACGGGCACCGAACCGTTCACTTTTGAAAGCAACCGGATTGACAGATTCTGAAATGGAAAAACCATTTATAGCAGTCGTAAACTCATGGAATGAGCTGATTCCCGGTCACATTCACCTTGATAAGATCGCAGAGTCGGTAAAGGCCGGCATCCGCAGTGCCGGAGGTGTTCCTTTTGAGTTCCATACTATTGGTATCTGTGACGGTATAGCAATGGGTCATGAGGGTATGAAATATTCTCTTCCGAGCCGCGAGGCCATTGAAGATTCCATAGAACTTGTCCTGCAGGGGCACCAGCTTGACGGGATGGTAATGATCACAGCATGTGATAAGATCACACCGGGGCACCTTATGGCTGCAGGAAACCTTGACATCCCAACAGTGGTTGTCACAGGAGGTCCCATGGTACCCGGCTATGTGGATGACGAGTATCGTGACCTGATCTCAGTCTTTGAAGGAGTAGGTGAATGCCAGGCAGAAAAGGTTTCCGCAGATAAACTGAAGATCCTTGAAGATTGCTCATGTACCGGTGCGGGTTCATGTGCAGGGATGTATACTGCAAATACCATGGCCTGCATGACCGAGGCTCTTGGTCTGAGTCTTCCAGGATGTGCCACGGCCCATGCAGTGGATGCCAAGAAGATGCGGATTGCGAAACATTCAGGTGAACGTATAGTTTCAATGGTCCATGAAGGCCTCAATCCACGTAAGGTCGTCACCCTGAAGTCTTTCGAGAATGCCATCATGGTTGATATGGCAATAGGCGGCAGTACCAACACGACCCTCCATCTGCCTGCGGTTGCACACGCCTTTGGCCTGGAGCTGACCCTTGACACCTTTGACAGGCTCAGCAGGAACACTCCTCATATCATCTCCCTGAAACCGGGGGGTACTCATTATATGCTCGATTTCGAAAGATCGGGTGGTATCCCTGCTATAATGGAGCGACTTAAGGACAGTCTCAACCTCGACCAGATAAATGTCAATGGTAAGACAGTTGCCGAGAATCTTGACGAACTTGTGATCATTAACCCGAAACTCAATGCAGAGGTCATAAAGACCGTTGATGATCCGATCCATGAACAGGGCGGAATTGCCATACTCAAGGGCAGCCTTGCACCGGACGGATCAGTTGTCAAGCAGGCGGCTGTTGATTCAGAGATGCTCAAACACAGCGGCCCCGCCCGTGTATTCAACAGTGAGGAGGATGCAATGCGTGCAATCCTTGACGGCAAGGTTGTAGCCGGAGATGTTGTGGTCATCCGCTATGAAGGTCCCAAGGGAGGTCCCGGTATGCGTGAGATGCTTTCACCCACCTCGGCAATAGCCGGCATGGGTCTGATAGACTCCGTTGCTCTTGTGACTGACGGCAGGTTCTCCGGTGGTACAAGGGGTCCGTGCATCGGACACATCTCTCCCGAGGCACAGGAAGGTGGCCCAATCGGTCTTGTGGAAGAAGGAGATATCATTGATGTAGATATACCTGCCAGGAAACTTGACCTGAAAGTATCTGAAGAAGAACTGGAAAAGCGCAGGGCTTCATTCGTACCGATTGAAAAGCCTGTCAGAGGCTATCTTGCAAGATACAGAAGGTTTGTCAGCTCTGCAAGCAAGGGTGCAATTATAGAATAAGAATGTCTTTGGGATATGGTCTCATATGATCTTATCCCTCTTTAACTTCCTTTTTTTCCTGATCTTTGGTTTATTTCCTAGTGCATTAACTATTTGAAACTTAAAGCTTACAAGAATTATATATGGAACGGACAGGTCTTTGCTCTATATGCGGCAGAGCGTCAAAAATGAATACATGTATGTTATGTGGCAGGCTGGTTTGTGAAAGGTGCTATGATTTCTCCAGAAATGTCTGCATCAGGTGCTCCGCAACACCCGCGCCCTCTGAAAAATTCCCTGAACATCTAACCTTTTAATTCATGGACGGATCAGGTAGGTATTTCCATTCTCATCAGAAAGCTTCAGCACACCGGTTGAGGTCATTTCTGATAACTTTGCTTCTATTTCATTCTCCGTGAACTGCTTTGATATCAGGCTTTTAATGATATCCTTTTTGACCTTTGCACCATGCGGCATGTACATCAGGATATTACTTCCCAGTTTGTCAGGTTTTGAAATGCTATTTCCGGCAGAAGTTGCAGCTGGTTTTTCATTGACTGGCTGTGCTGGAGGCTGAGCCGCCGGTGGGTTCATATCCTGGTCGGGATTTTCAAACGGCGGTAGCTGTGTATTCTCCAGTGGCTGTGATTCTGGGAAAGCAGGTGCCACAAATGGTGGCTGCTCCTCATCTGGCTGCTCCGAATCTATATTATGTATTTTGAACAGTGGTTGCTTTTCCTCAGGCTGTTCCTGTTGCATTGCCTCGAATGGTGGTGCAGCTGTCTGTTGCAGGTCAGGTATACCGGGATTTGTAGCTTCTTCCATTCCTTCTGGTGGTTTCAGATCAGGTATTGCAAATCCCTGATCATTGTTCTCAAAGGGCGGTTTTGTTTCAGACATGAATGGAGGTGTCTGTGCGTCCGGTTCAGGAGAGCTGAGATCAGGCATTGCAAATGATTCTTCACCTGTATTCTCAAAAGGTGGTTCCATGCCAGGCATGCCCGCTGCTTCATTTCCGGTCACTTCTGCAGGAGGTTTCAGGTCAGGCATCTGGAATGGTGGCTCCTGTTGATCGGTTCCCGGTGTTTTCAGATCAGGCATGGTAAATGGAGACTCTGACTGTGGTTCTGTCGGAGGTTTTAAGTCCGGCATTATAGTGCCATGGTCAGATTTCTCCTCCATCGGAGCTTTGAGTTCCGGCATTGAAAATGCTGGTTCCTGTTGAGCTTTACTGGTTTCCATTTCTGAAGCTGCTGTTTCCTGATTCTGCTGATTCTCTGCAGGGGGTTTTAATTCGGGCATTACAAATCCTGGTTCATGATGGGTTTCAACAGATGGTTCAGGATCCGGCATTTTAGCAGTTTCGGGAACCTGTTGGACATCCGGTGACGCTTTAAGTTCCGGCATTGTCCATTTCTGCTGTTCCTCCTGTTGAGGGCCCAGGTCCGGCATTGGGGATGTACTTTCCTGCAGAGCTTCTTCCTGTGGTTTCAGGTCTGGTATTTGTGTTCCTGTATCATGGTGAGATTCCTCAGCTTTCTCAAACTCAGGTACTTTAAAAGCAGGTTCCGGCTGGGTTTTAATTTCTGGTTCCATGTCGGGGAGCTTAAATCCACTGTCCTCATGGCCCTCAGTATCTGTTTTAAGCTCCGGTAATTTGAATGTTGGCTCTTGTTCCTGGTTAGAGGTTGCCGGGACTTCATGTTCCTGTGTCGGTTGAGTAAAGGTCGCGAAGTCAGTTGTATTTGTTTCAGGACTGGCTTCAACAGCAGGTGTAACTTCCGTATCATCCGCTAAAGGATGGGTCCGGTTCTCTGCTTGCGCATATGCGGAAGCTTCAGAATGCGTTAAAAATGAGTTTGTGTCTTCCGGAACCTCTTCGGTAATCTCCGGCTCTTTTGTTATGGTGAGTTCAGGTTCTTGGTTTTTATTACTTATGTCTGGAGCCACCGGCGCACTAATCTGTTCAGGGTGAGGCGTTTCCGTAAGTTCCTGATGATTCGTTCCTGAAACTGCTGCCTGGTCTCCGGCTTCGATAAAATTTGTTCCCTGCATGGTTTCTGGATTCGGAATGCCCTGCGTTAAACTGGAGTTTAACTGCGCTTCCATGTCTGATAATCTTGTAAAAAGCTCGTCAATATTTCCTTTGAGAGATGCAATGTCCCGTTCCCATGGTGTATTACTGTCAATATCGCTTATGCTGTCAAGCATATCGAGTTCTCTTTCGATCAGTTTTCGTATGAACAGGCTTTTGTTCTCCACGCTTTCCAGTTTACTGAAAAGCTCATCGGACATGCTGATAGTCAGGCGTTTCATTGCAATCTCTCACCGGGTATTGAATATGTTCAGGAACATACCTATGTATGCATACATCATACATATATAATTAATGGAAATATATTTTAAAAGAGGAGCGACCAAAACCTTGAGTTATGGCCTTCGTTGTGCAGTTTCAAATGAATATTTTATGATATATGCACCATGGTGTGTATTTAATAATATAGATTTCAGGGAGTGTAAGTTACATTGACTTTTTACACTCCGGACATGCACGTCCCTTTGTGGTGGGTATGAATGAATGTTTTGGCGTGATGCATTTGCAGAGGGGGCAGAGTTCATTGGACTTGAAGATCTTCTCAACAGCCTGCAGATCGGCATCATAGATGTGCGTATCCCAGCCGGTAGCTATGAGGGACTCGATCTCATAGGGCAGATCCTGTTCCCTGAAAACCTTCTTTATCCCTTCCACGATCGCAGGGATATTTGCAGGGAAGCCTCCGAATGCATCCCATGAACGATACAGGATGTAGACCCTTGTCTGCGTATCATTGATAAGTTCTATCTTATATGCTATCCAGCAGGGCTGATCCTCGAACTTCGGGATATGTACTTCATTTTCCCAAAGAACTCCCACATGTCTTCTCGAACCCGGTCGCAGGTTTACCACGTTCTCTTTCAGGGTGTTGTAAGCTGTTTCTCCATACCTGAAGAGTTGTTTTGCATAACAGTAGTCAAACTTCCTTTTATCGTCCTCGGGTAGGGATATATACCAGTCAGCATACTCCTCAGTGAGTTCCTCTTTGTATTTTTTGATGAGATTCTCACCGAAGGGAACCGCAGGATTAACCTGATTCGTATTCACATCCTCTATCTGGATAGTTGCATGAACCCTTTTTGTCATTGTGTTGTAGTCGGGTTTATGCTCTTCTCCTTTTTTGTATATCTCATAGATCAGTTGCGACCATGCCGAAGAAATATTCTTTGCTTTTATCAGTACAGCTTCCATTTCCATCATTCCCTTTTTATCTGGCAGTGCCTTAAGCTGCTTTGCTGGAGCTCCTTTAAAGTCTCGTCATTGAAAATGAACGTATTTTTGCTTAATATAATTAATTAGTATACCTGTATTCATCTGCATCCTTAAACAGGCGTCTTATCGGTGTTGCTGCCGGGTATGCTCTTGTCAACAAGGGCGCTCGCAAGCATTATGGCCTTTGTGTAGTGTCCCCCTACGCGGGAGGTATCTACAAAAACATAGTCATCCATCAGGACAGGTGCACCCATTCCGTCGCCACCACCAAGGAATACAAGCGTTCTGAATATCAGGTTTCCGGATATGCCATCCGGAGCGAGGATGAAGTTTGATTCTCTTATGGCATCCTCTATGAGTATTGTATGGTGCTTTGCCTCGATTCCTATCTCTCTTATACGGTTTACAATGAAATCTCCATCCGCAAGTGTCCTGTCAACACGCCTGTTTCTTCCCAGATCTCCAAGTCTTCCTCCAGAAAGCACTCCTACCACGGGTTCGATCCCGAATCTGCGAATATGTTCGACACCAAGCTTGATGAAGTTTATCTTGTCAGCCAGCTCATCTCCTTCGTCTATGCCCACAGGTGCAATGAAGAATGGTTTTCCCTCGGCTGTTAAAAGCAGAGCAATACGATGAAGCTGATCCTGATTGAGCGCACGTTTGAGATTTGAAAGGGTTCCCGATGCCCTTGCGGTACCTCTTACAGCAGCGTCAACGTACTTGGACCTTAAAAGCTCGCCAAGTACCTTCTCGGGATCATTTGTACCTATCACCTCAAGGTCCGTACCGATTGCTTCGATCTTTTGCTTATCCCCGATCAGGACAACATGGGCGTATCCTGCATCCTGGGCATCCTTTGCACTCTTTAGCATTTTCGGAGTGGGATCCCTGACCCCTATGGCGACCCTTGCTTTGTTTTCCAGTGCTTTTTTCTCTATTATCTCAAGCAGGCCCTCGGTGTTTTTTGATCCCATGTGCTAATACCTACCATTAGTAATATCAATCAGAACAGACAAAGTTGTGCAAACATTAATTACTTTTCCTGAATATCGGATAATGATCTCTTATGACTGTTAGTATGGAATGGGCAGAAAAGTATCGACCAGGGACACTTGCCGATGTGGTGGGTCACAAAAAACCTATTGAACAATTGCGTGAATGGGCTGAGCAGTGGGTACACGGTATGCCTGAGAAGAGGGCAGTTATTCTGCAGGGCCAGGCCGGTATTGGTAAAACGTCTTCTGCCCATGCGCTTGCAAAGGATTTCGGATGGGAGGCAATTGAGCTCAATGCAAGTGACCAGAGGACTGCCGGTGTGATCGAAAAGGTTGCAGGTTCAGCTTCCCGGATGCGCACGCTGACCGGGGTAACGGGTAAGAGATTGGTTATTCTCGATGAGGCCGACAACCTGCACGGCAACAGTGATCGAGGAGGCTCACGTGCGATCATCAACGTAATCAAGAATACCAACCAGCCCATTGTGCTGATAGCCAACGATCTCTACGGCATATCCTCATCACTGCGCTCACTATGTCTTGAGATCAAGTTTAACTCCATACAGACCCGTTCCATGGTCCCGGCCCTAAAAGAGATAGCACGCAAAGAAGGTATCATGTGTGGTATCGGTGTTATCGAAAAGATTGCCGAGAATGCCGACGGTGATTTCAGGAGTGCTGTCAACGACCTGCAGGCAGTGGCAATGGGACGCTCGGAGATAAACATCGAGGATATATCCACCGCAGAACGTGATAACAAGGAATCTATTTTCAAGGTGGTAGGGAAGGTATTCAAGGGCAAGAGCGTCAGATCCGCACTTGAGGCCAGCTACAGCCTTGATGAAACCCCTGAAGACTTTATCCACTGGATAGACGAGAACCTGCCGCATCAGTATAGCGGCAAAGACGAGGAGGCTATTACCTCTGATATAGTGGATGCCTATTCATATATTTCAAAAGCTGACAGGTTCCTCGGGCGTGTCCGCAGACGCCAGAACTACCGTATGTGGAGATATGCAAGCACTCTTATGACCGGCGGTACGGTGGTCTCCAAATCAAAGCTCAGGGGCGGTTTTGTAAGATACCAGTCTCCTTCTTTGTGGAGAAGGATGGGTCAGATACGATCAAAAAGGAATATGCGGGACAATATAGCTGCCAAGGTGGGCTCGCATTGTAATGAGTCCATGAAGTACTCCCGTATGGGATTGACCCCGATCTATTCAAGCCTCCTTGACGATGATGATTATGCTGTTGATGTGGTCGCAGCACTGGATCTTAACGTCGACGAACTTGTGCAGTTGAAAGGTAGTAAGAAGGTCACAAAAAAGATCCAGAAGATCTATGATGCTGCTCAGCAACTTAGACCCGAAACCGTTCCGGGTATTGAGTTCTCAGGCAGGCCAGTGGAAAAGGCTCCTAAAAAGAGACCTGACCAGCTAAGTCTGGATTCGATCAAATCTTCTGAGAAGAAAACAGAATCTGAAGCAGAAGGTGAACCCTCCTCTGATGAGAAATCGGTCTCCACTCCGAGATCAGGGGACAGGACTGTGGCTTCCGGGAAAGATTCGCCTGCCAAAAAGCAAATCCAAAAGAAACCTCAAAAGACACTGTTCGACTTCTAGTTTCTTTTGTATTTCAGTTTTTTCATTATTTCTGATTGAGACTTATTTTTCCTCTAAACTGTTTCCGGGCTTTAGGGAACAAACTTGTGTTATATGCTGGTACATTTCAGATTCAGGATGTGCAAAAAAGACTCAGTATATTTTTATGCTTGCTTTGCGGAAATATCCTTTATGCAATGATATGAACTCGTTGTTGTAACTGTTTTTTATCTGATCTTCGGTAAAATTATCATAATTGTGTGAACGAACCCGATCTAAAATACGGCTACAAGCTCTGCTATTAAAATGTGACTGAATCAGAGCATTTGTATGATTTTATAGTGGAGTATGAGCGGGTTGGGGAGTGGGGGTTATTGTCAAAAAGAGGATAACCCGCTCATCTAATTTATAGATAGTATTGTTGGTATTTAATTGTTTCGCCACTCATCATAATGATGATAATAGTATGGTCCGGGAAATGTACAGGTTGATATTGATTATGGGAATAATTATAAGTTATTTCCCTGTTCAACTTTATCACAGCCGCTATTCATTATTTTTTCATAAGAAACTAATAAATATCTTGCATGCTACTACGTGTCGGTGATTTAAATGACAATCGGAGTCACGATGGTTAATGTACTGCCCGGCCAGGAAAGGGCTGCATATAACGAACTTAATAAAATTGAAGGAATAAAGGACATATATCACGTTTTTGGTGAGTATGATTTTGTTGTGATAGTTGAAGTCGATGATCTCGGACGTCTCAACAGTATAGTTGACCACATTCGTGAAACAGCTAATGTAACCGCTATCCAGACTATTGTCGGTGCGGAACTGAAGTGAACTTAAAAATAAATTTATATTTTCCACGTTATTTATTTATCTAATAACTTTGATGTTCTTAGCAACATTAAAAGGATGATATCTTTATGGCAACCCCCATTGCAGAAGAACTTGCAAAGAGTCAGAAATCCATAAGTGTCGCAGAATTCTTTGAGAAGAACCGGCAGATCCTGGGTTTTGACTCCGCACCCCGCAGTCTTATAACCACCGTCAAGGAAGCTGTAGATAACTCCCTTGATGCCTGTGAGGAATCCGAGATACTGCCGGATATCCTGTTACACGTTGAACGTTCCGGAAAGGATAACGTTGTCATCATCATCGAAGACAACGGACCCGGTATAGTGAAGGAGCAGATTCCCAAGGTATTTGCGAAACTGCTTTACGGTTCAAGGTTCCACGCACTAAAACAGAGCCGTGGGCAGCAGGGTATAGGAATATCCGCATCTGTTCTCTATTCGCAGCTGACATCCGGCCACCCGGCAAAGATCATCTCCAAGATCGATCCCTCAAAGCCGGCACATAATTACGAACTGATGATCAATACCAGTACCAATGAGCCTGAGATTCTGAAGGACGATATTGTTGACTGGGATCGCCCGCACGGTACACGCATTGAACTTGAGATGGAAGCATCCTATGTTAAGGGCAGGAGGCAATCCATATACGAGTATCTCAAGGCAACCGCGATCGTGAATCCGCATGCCAGGATCAGGCTGGTGGAACCCGACGGAAACGAGGAGATCTTCGAGAGGGCAACTGACAAGATGCCGGTCCCTGCAAACGAGATTCTTCCACATCCTCATGGTATCGAGCTCGGAACACTTATGAAGATGCTCAGGTACACTGAGCGCCAGAAATTATCTCCCTTTTTACGCTATTCCTTCTCCAAGATCGGGCACCTGACCGCAGAAGAGATCTGCAAGGCCTCCGGTCTTGACCCGGACCTTGACCTGCATGAGATAAACCGCGACCAGGCAAGAAAGCTGCTGGATGCGTTCTCCAGGGTAAAGATAATGGCTCCTCCCACAGACTGCCTTTCTCCCATAAGCGAGGATCTGATCTACAAGGGTCTTGAAAAGGAGTTCAATGTGGATTTCATTGCGACCACGACCCGCTCACCTTCTGTATTTTCCGGCAATCCCTTTGTCGTAGAGGTGGGCATAGCCTACGGTGGTGAACTTCACAAGGAGGAACGCATCGATATCATGCGTTTTGCCAACAGGGTTCCGCTACTTTATCAGCAGGGAGGCTGTGTTACCACACATGCCATCGAGTCCATAAAGTGGAAACAGTACGGACTCAACCAGCCTGGTGGCGGAATACCCACCGGTCCGGCTGTGATCCTTGTACATGTAGCTTCAACAAATGTTCCCTTCACTTCGGAATCCAAGGATGCCATTGCCGAGATTCCGGAAATTAAGGATGAGATAGAGCTTGCCGTAAAGGAAGTTTCCAGAAAGCTCAGCCGTTTCCTGAGCAGGCAGGATTCACTGAAAAAGCGTCGTGAGAAAGAAGTTATTATAAAAAAGGTACTTCCCAAAATGGCCGAAAAACTTGCCATAACGCTCGATAAGGATATTCCTGACATAAACCCTGTTGTTGCAAAGGTCATGGGTAACCTGCTTGTTGACAGGATAATTGAGAGCAATGGCAATGGTGCTGTTAAGGTCTCGATACGTGTGAGGAACTATTCCTCTAAGAAATACGACTTCAATATCCATGACATGCTTCCTTTTAAGATAGAAGGAGCTGTTCCGGAGCCCAAAGTGATATCCATGGGTAACGATTACGATCATGTATGGAAGATGAGCATTTCCGCCGGTTCTTCCAAAGTAATTGAATATTCCGTAACAAGCCTGGAAGAGAATGAGATGTCCCGTCTGCCTTCACTGATAGTTGAAGGGCTTGATGAGGAGCTTGTAACAGGTGCAAAGGCAATAAGGGGATGAGAGATATGGCAGAAAAATTATCACAGCAGAAAAAAGAGCAGGATAGTGCTGCTAAGAATCGTCTTCTTGGAATGGCCGAGAAGCTTTACAACCAATTCCTGGAAGGGTCCGTCCCGTCTGTCAATCTGCCGAGCCGTACAAAGAATAACATCGAATACTGTGACAAGAACGATGTGTGGGTGTATGGTGACCGGGAGACCGAAAGAAGTGCCAAGACCGTAAAAGGTGCCTTCCAGCTTTTAAAGACCACTCATGTTGTGGATTTCATAGTCAATAATCACCTGGGCCAGAACCGCGGATCCACTTTAAGGGAGCTGTACTATATATCCGAGAACTGGGATATTGCCAAGTTCCGTGAACAGCCCGAAAGTGACAGGCTTGTCGAGGATCTGGAAATTATCTCGGGTCTGCAGAGGGAGTACTTCCATATGCGTCCGGAAGAGGACGGTGCTACCATGTTCGGACCCATAAAGATACGCGAGGAAACCAACCGTGGAGACAGGGTGATGCACTGTCAGGAAGACATCGGTGAAAGCGGATACCAGATACCCTTCAATGTCGAGAATATAAAGTTCCTTGAGCATGATGCTGATTTTATAATTGCCGTTGAGACCGGTGGTATGTATGCAAGGCTCATTGAGAATGGTTTTGATGAGAAATTCAATGCAATTCTTGTTCATCTTAAGGGTCAGCCTGCAAGGTCCACAAGGCGCCTGATCAAGCGCATGAACGATGAACTGAATATACCTGTCACGGTATTCACTGACGGTGACCCCTGGTCATACCGTATATTCGCATCGGTTGCCTACGGAGCAATAAAAAGTGCCCATCTTTCCGAGCATATGGCAACACCGGGTGCTCATTTTATAGGTGTCCAGCCATCTGATATCGTGGAATATGAACTCTCCACCGATAAGCTGACAGACAAGGACGTAAGCGCCCTGAGAAGTGAACTCAGTGATCCGAGGTTTGAGAACGATTACTGGAAGGAACAGATAAACCTCCAGCTTGATATCAACAAAAAAGCTGAACAGCAGGCCTTTGCAGGAAAGGGTCTTGACTTCGTGACAGATACTTATCTCCCTGACCGTCTGTCGGAACTCGGGGTCATTTAAGTCCCGTTTTGTCAAATTCCTTTAACAGGCCTGAAGTGCCTGCAGATGGCAGAATCCGCAACTGCCATACCTTTTGTTTTTTGATGTTTGCAGACCCTCTTCTGCATAAATTGACATTTTCCGCAGCAGTAAATATGTCTTGATAATTTGTCCTGTATTGCTTTTTCTTTTATCAGGTCTTCTCCGAAACCTTTGAGATACTTTATTTCCCGCTGGCTGCTTTTCATGGAGTGAGCAAGGAGTGTGCTGACGGCAGGTGGCTGCCATTGTGTATAGACCTGGTTCACGGCAAGTTTACCGGGAGCTATTTCTGACTTTTTTGCTGCGTTTTCTTTATCAGCTCTTCCCCGTTTCTGAAGCTGATCCCGGATCACTTTTGCTTTTTCATGCTCAGGGTCATGTTTTAGTGTCTCTTTAATGAAGTTAAGTGCCGCTTCATGTTTACCAAGAGATTTCAGAGCCATGCTTTTGTTGTATAATATCGGAGCCGGTTTTGACAGGTTCTTGGTCAAAAGTATCCTGTCATAGCATCTGACAGCTTCTTCAAACTCTCCTTTTTTGTGGTGGAGCATACCTTTGTTGTTCAATGCCACGATATCATAGGGATCAAGCTCAAGGGCAAGCCTGAAAAAATGCATTTTTCTTTCAGGATCTGTTTCCTTTATTCCCTGAAGTGTCCATCTCCTGGAGGTGCTTTTCTCTTCTCTGCTCATTATTGCCCTTATCCTTTGATTTTAATTCCATGTTTTACTTGTACTTCTCGTTACGATATGTCTTTTAATAAAGAGCTACAAATGTTAAGTTGATTCTGTAGTATTCTTGTAATTAGTCTGAACGGGGATACTGACATCACTTACAAGAACAGGATCATAAAGAATTAAATCATGGGCTTTTGTTCTTTAGAACTTTGCGGCCCTTTACGACCATTTAAAATGGTTTTTACAGAAATTATTAAGATAGGTTAAAACCTCGAATGAATACACCTGATTATTACAAGACACTGGGCGTATCATCGGATGCTTCTGCAGCTGAGATCAAAAGAAGATACCGTGAACTGATGGTAAAATATCATCCTGACAGAAATCATAGCCTCGGCGCTGAAGAAATGTCCAAGAGAATAAACGAAGCCTACAGTGTACTTTCTGACCCCCTGAAACGTGCCCAGTATGACCGCAGATCTTCCGAACCCTGGTGGTACACTCAACAGGGCAACACATATGGGCACGGGAAGCGGCGGACACGTACTTACCAGACCTATACATACAGGACATACCAGTATCCTCCCAGGAGCAGAAACAGTCGTAAAAAGAGTGTAAATCCCTTAGGTAGTGTTTTAAGCTTCTTTGTGAAGGTAGTCCTGATCGTAGTGGTCCTCTGGATATTGCTACACTTTGCCATTCTTACTGTGGGAGTAGTCCTGACCCTGCTGGTATTCTACCTGCTCTGGATATTCCTTGCGGAGATATTCTATCTGCTCTACGGAAGACGATGATCATTCAGTTGAATCTGCTATCCAGTGAAGGTAGTCGGGATCACCTTCTATTTTTTTCGATACGATTGCAGGGAGGTCGTAGCTGTGCAGTGATCTGATAACTTTTCTTATCGCCTCGAAATTCCGGGACTTGCTCTTTATGGAAAGTGCTATCTCTTCGTCTTCCTCGATTTTTCCTTCCCATGAATATACCGAAACCACCGGATGCATGTTGACACAGGCGGCAAGTTTTTTTTCAACAAGCGTATGTGCTATTTTCTTTGCCTCTTCAACGTCTGCTGTTGTCGTATGGATCTCTATGAACATATTACTCACTACAGACACATTTGTATTCAGACATTAAGTCGGTTTTCCCGGTGATTTTCATCTTACCGGGAGGTATCCTACATTGGCGACTATTTCCTGTCCTGTATCACTTAAGACGAAGTCGATATATTCTTTTACAACCCCTTCAGGACGTCCGTCAGTATAATATTGCAAAGGCCTGGAAAGCGGGTATGTGCCCTGCCTTATCAGATCTGCTTCCGGGTAGAAAGTTCCCTCTTCCGCACCGAGCCCTAACATTTTAACGCTTTCATCCATATATGCCAGTCCGATATATCCTATGGCAGCAGTGTTTGTGGCAACGTCGTCGACGACGGCTTCAGTGTTAGGTTCGGTTATTGCACTCTGAGAATATTCCTGATCAAGAAGCACATTCTCTTTAAAAAATCCGTAGGTTCCTGAACTTGTGTCCCGTACCAGGACCTTTATGTTTTCGTCATTTCCCCCAAGCTCCTTCCAGTTTGTAATCTCTCCGGTGTATATTTGCCTGAGTTGCTGGAGACTCAGGCTTTCCACAGGATTTCCCTTATTGACGATCACAGATATGCCATCCCAGGCTATGACGGTCTCGATGGGTTCTATATCTTTGACGGAAGCAGCTTCTATTTCCGATTCCCTGATTTTCCTGGAGGCCATGGCTATCTCTACCTCACCCTCTATGAAGCTGGCAATTCCAAGTGAAGATCCTCCACCTATCACAATTACTTCATGCTCAGGATTCATTTTCATGTAGGCGTCCGTCTCTGCTTGAGATATAGGAAGAATGGTATCTGATCCCTTGATGAAAATCTTTTCAACGGATCTGGGATTATAGTGTTCATTATCTGTTGATGATGTCGATAACTGTGAATCTTCTTCAGTATTTGCAGGTATGTCTTCTTTTTGTGAATTTAGTTGGATTCCAATAAAAAGGATGGAAAAAACGAATATGAAAATAGCTGCTATGGCTATGAATTTATTTTTTGGAATCATTTTAAATCACCTTTAATATTTAATGGGAATTTTATGTATATATAATTAACTTTAATATTTATATAGTGTAAGTTTTATATAGTTTAACTGCTTGCATTAGAATAAATATTCGGATATATATTAACCAAAAAAATGTTATTGAGAGACAGGGAATGAAAAAAAATGTTCTGGATAAAGGAAAGTTCCTTTTTGTAATACCTTTAATTCTGTCTTTTCTCATAATTACGGCCTCAAGTGGATGCTTTGAGGATGAAGAAGCGTTGAAAGTATCCCTTGAGAAAACAGAAGATCTGGAAGATTCGAATAAATATGACAGGCCTGTACGCATAGGCGTTTTTTCCATGGCATCTCCCAAAACCACATTGGAATATTATCAGGGATTCCTTGCCTATCTGTCAGAGGACACGGGTCTTGATTTTGAACTTGTTCAGAGGGATAATCCCGCTGAGATGAACTATCTTCTGGAAACGAAGTATCTGGATGCGGTGTTTGTACGAGAGGATGATTATCTTCAGGGCCATGAGGACTTTGGAATGGAAATAATCGCAGTTCCTGTTATTCGTGGTGATATCCACTATTCTTCATATGTGATCACGAGATCAGATGCTGACATTGATTCGCTGGAGGATCTGAGAAACAAAAGATTTGCCTTCAATAGCTACCGTTTTAACAGAGGAGAGGTAGTTCCTGAATATATGCTGGATGTAACGGGTGAGTCTCCCGATTCCTTCTTTTCAAGTTATATTTACAGTAACAGCCAGGACAATTTCATTGATATGGTAGTACAGGGAACACTTGATGGTGCGGAGGTCGATAGTGTTATGTGGACCTATGTTGTGGATGGTTCAACAGATTACTCCTCGGAATTAAAGATAATCCATTTATCTCCTCCTCAACTTGTTCCTGTGTTTGCCGTACATCCTGACACAGATGAAGAGCTGGAAAGTAAATTAACGGCCTCTTTACTCGGGATGCATGGTTCTTCTCTGGGAAGGGATATTCTTAATGAAATGGGCTTTAATATGTTCGTTGCAATGGATCATGATACCTATGTATCTAATGAACATAGTTCCTCGGAGATATGATGAATATGGAAAAGGTATCAAGGGAACTAGCTTCATATTTCGATAATCTGAGTATCAGGACCAAACTGATTCTTAATGTGGTCTTTATTGTACTCATACTTGGTGTCCTGATGGGTTCTTATCTCAATGTTGTCCAGACAAGCATGATGAAGACTGAACTGAACGAAAAAGGAATTTCAGTTACGCGAAACCTGGCCGAGAACAGTGTCAATCCTATCCTAACGGACAATCATGTTCGCCTTCAATGGCTTGTTGAAACGATAAAGGAAAGTGAATCCGAGGTCATATACGTATTCATTCTGGATGAGAAGGGTGAGGTCATGGTCCATACCTTTGACGAAGGCTTCCCTGTGGATCTTAAAGGTATAAACCCTGCATTAAGTGGTACTGGAACCCAGTTGCTTGACACCGAGCAGGGATACATCAGGGATATCTCCTATCCTATACTGGAAGGAAAGGCAGGAGAGGTTCATGTGGGCATGTCCCAGGAGAGCATCCGTACTACTATAGATAGGTTCACCGTCATTCTTGGACTTTTCGTTCTCCTGCTGATGTTTGCAGGCTCAGGCATTGCTTATTTCTCAGGCTCTGTGATCTCACGTCCTATTATGGAACTCAAAAAAGGTGTGGAGATATTTGGCGAAGGTAAGCTTGATCATAAGGTAGACATCCAATCAGGAAACGAGATTGGACTACTTGCTGATTCCTTCAATGACATGGCAGAACATATCGGTTATCTGGTAGCGGAAAAGGAAAAAGCTGCAAAGGAGGTACTCGATACAAGAAATTACCTCACAAAGATAGTTTCCGGAAGTCTTGACGGGATAGTTGTTACTGACGATGCCGGGAGAATAGAGTTTGCAAATGAGGCATTTCTGCATATAATGGAATCCGATAAAGACGCTATCATAGGAAGTGATCTCCGTTCTATTTTTAAAGAAAAGGAAGAAGACCTGAAAATGCTCCTGCAAAAGCCGGAGGTTAATGTAAGTTTTATCCATGAGCTGGACCTGATAACTCCGGGTGGAAAGATAAAGTCTGTTATTCTGAGTATGGGCAGTGTGGAATACCAGAACCAGATCAAATATGTTGCAGTTGCCAAGGACATAACGCAAATTAAAAAGCTTGAACAGGCCAAACGGAATATTATTGCGAATATATCTCATGAGCTACGCACTCCGCTGAACATAATGAAAGGTTACGTTGAGATCTCAATGGATGAGCAGGATGGGGAAAAAAGGAACTCCTATCTTAAAACATCGCTGAAAGCCCTTGAGAAACAGAACTGGATGATCCAGGACCTCCTTGAAATTGCCAGAAGTGAGGATGAGTCCGCAGAGCTGGACATCGTGAAGACAAATCTCAACGGGATTGTTGAGATCGCCTGCAGGACTTTTAACGGGAAACTGGATTCCATGGACGTAAATGTTGTTAAAAAGTTTGAAGAGGACCGCTTCATAAAAGCAGATCCTGAGAAGCTTGCATATGCGCTTACAAAACTCATCGACAATGCATTGAAATTCACTGATAAAGATGGATATATAGAGATCGGCACAATGTCCGGCACGGACACGTCAATTGTATATGTGAAAGATACGGGGACAGGTATCCCGGAGGATAAACTGGAACATATATTTGAAAAATTCTATCAGGTTGACGGCAGTTCTACCCGGAAGTTCGGAGGAAACGGTCTTGGACTTGCTATAGCAAAGAACATAATAGATCTGCATGACGGGAAGATATGGGTTGAGTCCGAACCCGGAAAAGGAAGTACTTTTTATTTCAGCGTTCCTTCCCTTAACGTGAATTAGATTTTGAACTTATATGAAAGCTTTATTTAGATACATATACTTTGAGATTGTTTATTTCAACATGGATTCTAAAGACCCTGTATTTTTCATGGAACAACAAAGATTTGATCAATTATGGGTAAGATTACTTGTCGTCGCACTGATTGTATTTGTATGGTATGGTGCGATACAACAACTGATATTCGGAATTTCTTTTGGCAACAATCCCGCATCCGACCCGGTCATGTTATTATTGTTGATCATTTTTGGAATATTGTTTCCGGCTTTCATGTTATCTCTAAAAATGGTTACGGAAGTTAGAAACGATGGACTATACATCCGTTTCTATCCGATTCATCGTTCTTTCAGGAAATTTCCTTTTGAAAGCATCAGGTCGTACGAGGTCCGTGATTATAGTCCACTGAAGGATTACGGAGGCTGGGGTATACGCTTCGGACCAAAAGGTCAGGCCTATAATGTCAGTGGGAGTAAAGGTGTGGTTCTGGTTCTCGAAAATGGAAAAAATCTTATGGTAGGCTCTAAGAAGCCCGATGAGCTGGCTGCGGCAATATCTCTTGGGATGGATGCTTCCTGATTGTACTCTTTGTGTCCGAAAACAATTCATTGTTTGATGTTTATTATTTGATATTCCAAACATCAAACATTCTTGAATATATATTCTCTGGTAGAGATTTTCTATATATTCGCTGTTGGCGGCCAGTTATTTATCAGATGCACATAATGAACTGTTATGCAAGAGGATCTGATTGAGTTTCAGGAAGAGGATTTCGAGTTTGCCGCGCCTCCCATGTCAAAGGACTTCTTGATCCGTGTTTTTGAAAAATATCATTTGAAATTCATAGCTTATTTCGGTGGGGACATGTTCTATGCGGAGATGACAGACAAAGAGCCTTTTGTCCCCTTCTACGGTAATACATATTATGTTGATGAGGTCGAGTTTATTATGGATTTCATGGCAAAGGAAAGAATAAGTCTTATTATGTATGAGAATGGGAATATGATGCAAAAGTCTGCTCCTGTACTATCGGATGATGGTGGATCCTGAGAATATTCTATTATGCTTTCATACATGTATGATGCTTTCATAATTATGATGGTCAGTTAATAATCCTGTAATACCTGATTATTCACTGTTCATAAAATTAAGGTACTGTATGCTTCTTTTTAAGCAAAAATAGATTTTTATAACTTGAAATCCTACTAAATCCTGGTGTGGGAATGAATATGCTCTATAGTTTAAGGGAATGGATATGCGACTGTGACAGGTTCCTGTTTCTCGCAGAGGTGCACTATCATAATAAAGACGTTGTACCTTCAAAACATCAGTTCGAACATGAAATTGACGGTCAGGTATTTGAAGAAATCATATCCAGAACGGTTATCCACTGTGAAAGAGATTCACATTGTATCAGTTTTGATTGCTGTCTTGCGACAGATGAATTCTCTCATCTAGTTGAGACCCTTGATAATATTAAATGTGAGAGGTGGGATAAGATGGATGTAGAAAGGATTGTCAGGTCCCAGGAAATACTATGCAAGTTATCCACAGCACTTGACAGGGATATCATGAAGACATATGAATCAAAGGGTTTTCCTTCCCTGTACAATATTTGTGGTGCAGATCATGCTTGATCCGACTGTATTCTCCCTTTTCTGATCTTTGTTGAAGATGTGCCGTCATCTTCATATTCACTTAGTTCGACCTCTTTGAAAATCTGCTTTATGTCATCATCCATGCTAATGTCGATGTTCTTTCTATGAAATACCATAAAATGCACTCCCATTGAGCTGAAATGTTCAAGCAGGCTTTCCTTTGTTTCTCCTTCCCTGTAGTATTTAATGTTGAAAGTACGCTTCAGGGTATCGGCTCCTATCAGGAAACATGATCCCGGAAAAAGTATCGCTTTATCTGCAAAAAAAGGAGCATTTGTAAGGTATATATCTCCCATGAACTCCTCAGAATCATATTCTCTGAGTGAGTCAAGTCTGTTTTGCAGGGAAATAAAGTCAATGGGAGGTTTGTCGACGTTTGCAAGCGAGATCTCAAAACAGACAGGTGATCCATATTTTTTGAACGCTGTTTTTGCAATTTCAACATGTTTACTGTGACATGGGTTAAAAGATCCAGCAAAAACTATTCTTTCCTCTGGATGAGAATTATCTGATGAATTGCTGAGATTGATAGCCCGCTTTTTTGCCTCATCACCCTGCAAAAGCGTATTTACAAGGAGTTCTCCGATTTCTTCACTGACATCTGCCGATCTGTTTGCGGTATTGGCAAACTCCGGTATCATGGGAAGCGGTAATATATTCCCGGCATCAACTTCACAAAGCTGCGCCAGGAAATGTATAATGAATAAAGAGCTGATCTTTTCTTCTGTCTCCCTGCTTCTGTTTTCGAGAAGTTTCAGATGAGCCGTGCATGTTTGCGTAGCTGACTGGGAAGCAATGTAGATATCATGCTCTCTTCCCTCTCTCTCATTATCCTTTTTCACAAGCTTGCAGGTCACACCGATTCCGATCATCCTGTGTGCGTCGGTGTTCTTGTCACAAAGCTTTAAGGCACGTTCAAAAGAGGCCATTGCCATCTCTCGTGCGGTCTCTTTGGAACAGTAGGTTTCGGGCTCCTTCCCTATAAATTCTGTAAGAGCATTTTTACTATATGGTACAATAGCCTCAAGTAATGTCGAAGAGCCACTGCCGTGCATGAGTAACTCTGAGATGGCTCCGCTGCCACCGCCGGTAACAGAGAGCACAATTTTGTGCCGGGACTTGTGTATTTTCTGTATTATACTGAGAACTTCCCTGTCCGAGAAATCATGATCTATTTTCAATTAAGCACCTGTTGGAATCGGTTTTATTGTCGTATTTTCACTGTTTCTGTAGTTGTACTATTATGTTTAAGATTTTATACCTGCTGCATTTCTGAATTGAACGAAAATTTATATATATTATAAAGTTCAGCATATATTATTGAACCTATAATGATTCCTTTGTGGTTTTTATTTGCAGGGCTTATCAAGGTATAAGCTTAGATGTGTAACAATTGAGAATTATTATTGACGTTTTATTTACAGGATCCAGTAAGCACAAAACAATTCGGGAATTGAGAAAATGGCACAGATACTTGTGGTTGAAGACAACCCTGTTAATATGGAACTGACAGTCGACCTTCTCGAATCATATGGCTATGGTGTTGTTCAGGCAGAAGATGGCTTTGTTGCCCTGCAGAAACTTCAGGAAGAGAAGATCGATCTTATTCTCCTGGATATACAACTCCCCCGGATAGGCGGCCTTGAGCTGCTTTCCAGAATAAAGAATGAGGATTCAACCAAGGATATCCCCGTCATAGCTCTGACTGCTCACTCCATGCGCGGGGACGATGAGCGTTTTATCTCGGCAGGCTGTATTGATTATATCTCAAAGCCAATAGATATTAAGGGTTTCAAGAAAAAACTCCAGCTCTATCTCGGTGAGCCGGAAGAGTAAAAGTTATTCAGCGGGTACGTTATCTACTGTTAACTCAAAGCTATCTTCAACGCCATTAATATTTACTGTATAGACTCCTCTTTCAAGACCATATACATCAAGGTCGATAGTTTCTTCGAAAGGTACCAGTGCCTGTGTGCAGATCGCATCTTTCGGGCGTATGGTCCTCAGACTTACATTGAATGTGTTCCCGTTTCTTTCTACCGTTGTATTCTCACTGTCTATTTCCGTGCAACCGTCCGGCAGATATCCGCTTGCTACGGCTCTTACCTGCACGGGAAATGATTCGAGGATCAATATTTCAACATCTTCCACAGCGGCGTCATTGTAGATGTATTCATTACCACTGACATTGCTATTGTTTCCCCCTGTACCATTACCTGCCGGATCCTCGGTGCATCCGAGTGAAAAGGTTGCTATGACCACTATCACTATAGTGATCAGAACCATTATGCCCATAAAGGTATTCCCACTGTTATTCATTGGCCTCCCTCAAATCTTCGTTGAAGGGAACATGTTACGTTTGTATAAATTTCTTGCTTAAACTACAAATTGAGTTGAAGTTTTAAATCCCGTCTAATTCAGGAGAGGATTTTCCCCCGCATCAGGACTCTTTTTCTTCCAGAGCCACGGAATCGAGTTTTTCCAGATATCTGCGAATTTCATCATCAACTCTTTCCTGTGACATTTTGCTCGCCCCGAATATTATGTGGGATGGAAACACTTCAAGACCTGTAAATTCCAGTGTGCAGTGTGTCAGATACCTGAGCAGCTCATGTATGTCTCCATGCGGTCCACCCTTTGAGTACATGGCTTCTTCAGCTCCGGTACTTGTCACAACTATTGCCTTTTTTCCTTTGAGAAGGCCGGTATCGTATGCACTCTGTGTTGCGGGATTAAAAGCAAATCCCGGAGCAAAGACCCTGTCTATCCATCCTTTCATGATAGCAGGCATATTTGTGAAATATATCGGGAACTGGAATATCAGAAAGTCAGCCCATTTGACCTTTTCCATCTCATCCAGAATATCCCGGGAAAAGCTTGCATTATTGCTTGCGTTCATCTGCTCCAGGAAAGGATTGAAGATATCATCTCTTTTAGGCTGTGTAAAGTCATCCCTGTCGAGTACAGGTTTGAACTGCATAGAATAAAGATCGGAAAGTCTTACATCATGACCATTCTTTTCAAGTGAAGTTATGGCCGCCTCTTTCAAGCTCGAATTAAAGGACTTTGCTTCCTGATGTGCGAAGACATATAATATATTCATAATAACCCCATACAAAATCTAAACTAGTCTTATATATTTATTTGGGTGGTTGCAATACCTGCATATGAATATAGGATCTCAGAAGTCTGTTTCTAAAAAAAGATACAATTAATATGAAAAAAGCTCAAAGAGACTGTTCTTGTTGCAGTGCATCCTTCATTAAAATAAGATTTTCCACGGTATCACCGATTCGGTAACTAATTATTTCTTCCCGATCCGGGATTTTTATGTCGGAATGTGATGTTGGATTGTTTTCCATGCTCATTCTTTCAAGTGTGAGGAGTATCTCATCCAGTACATCGTCATCGAAGGGAATTTCCGATTTTCTTTCAGTAACAGTGGAAGTAAGGATGTTCAGGTCTC
>JAALLQ010000011.1_pt1 | contig 65665 bp, 69 predicted proteins | sample 7245921 | NCBI WGS metagenome assembly JAALLQ01 (sample SAMN13049200, study PRJNA578106) | oil field metagenome | isolation source: filtered produced water from oil reservoir B7 | place: USA:offshore Texas | collected 2016 | reverse complement strand
ACATTGCGGTTGAAGTCGAGCTGATTGCTCCGATCGCTATGGACGAAGGTCTGCGCTTCGCTATCCGCGAAGGCGGTCGTACCGTTGGTGCAGGCGTCGTCGCCAGCATTGTCGAATAATTACTTTGAACTGTTGCGGTCTAGGTCCTATTGGTGTAGGAACCTAGACCCCAATCGAAAGACGGTGTTAAAGCCATGATGGAAGGTCAAAACATCCGCATTCGCTTGAAGGCGTTCGATCATCGCGTTTTGGATTTGTCCACGCGCGAGATTGTGAATACTGCCAAGCGCACGGGTGCACAGGTTCGCGGGCCGATCCCGCTGCCGACACGGGTTGAAAAGTTCACTGTGAACCGTTCTCCCCACATTGATAAAAAGTCGCGCGAGCAGTTCGAAATTCGGACTCACAAGCGCTTGTTGGACATTGTCGATCCGACCCCGCAAACCGTGGACGCGCTGATGAAGCTCGACCTCGCTGCCGGTGTCGATGTCGAAATCAAGCTGTAAGGGGACGGGAACCATGCGATCCGGTCTGATTGCACAGAAAATGGGCATGACCCGCGTCTTCACTGAAGACGGCCGCCACGTTCCGGTGACCGTTCTGAAAGTGGATTGCTGCCAAGTGGTGGCTACGCGTTCGGTTGAGTCCGATGGCTACACAGCTGTGCAGCTCGGCGTTGGTGCCGCTAAAGTGAAAAACGTTTCCAAAGCGATGCGTGGCCACTTTGCAAAAGCCAAAGTCGAACCGAAACAGAAAGTTGCGGAATTCGTCGTCGCCGACGATTGCGCACTGGAAGTCGGTGCTGAAATCTCGGTCGAGCACTTTGTTGCTGGCCAATATGTCGACGTTGTTGGTACCACAATCGGTAAAGGTTTTGCCGGTGGTATGAAACGACACAATTTCCGCGGTTTGGAAGCTACCCACGGCGTGTCTATCTCGCACCGTTCTCACGGTTCGACTGGTCAGTGTCAGGATCCGGGTAAAGTTTTCAAAGGCAAGAAAATGGCTGGCCACATGGGTGATGTGCGTGCAACGCAACAAAGCCTTGAAGTGTTCACCACTGATGCCGACCGTGGTTTGATTCTGGTTCGGGGTTCGATCCCGGGTGCTAAAGGTGGTTGGGTGTTGGTCCGCGATGCGGTCAAGAAACCTCTGCCTGAAGGCGTGCCGTTTCCGGCCGCTATCAAAGCTCCTGTTGTCGATGCAGCCGCCGAACAAAACGAGGAATAATCCGCGATGAAGCAGGACGTGATAAACTTCGACGCGCAAAGCGTCGGCTCCATTGAACTCGCCGAAGGCGTGTTCGGTGTCACGGTGCGTCAGGATATTCTGCATCGTATGGTGAACTGGCAATTGGCCAAGCGTCGCGCCGGCACTCACAAAACCAAAGGTATTAGTGAGATTTCCGGTACGACCAAAAAACCTTTTAAACAAAAAGGTACAGGTCATGCTCGTCAAGGCTCCATGCGCTCTCCGCAGTTCCGTGGTGGCGCCACCATTTTTGGCCCGGTCGTACGCTCTCATGCGCACGATCTGACCAAAAAGTTCCGCAAACTGGGTCTTAAGACCGCTCTGTCCGCCAAAGCTGCCGAAGGCAAGCTGGTGATTATGGACGATGCAAAGCTTGATTCCGCAAAAACCAAAGAGTTTGCAGCTAAGCTGAACGCTCTTGGTTGGAAAAACGCTTTGATTATCGACGGCCCGGAAGTTGACGTTAACCTGGCTTTGGCATCCCGCAACGTTGTGGGCATTGACCTTCTGCCGGAGCAAGGTGCAAACGTGTACGACATTCTGCGTCGTGATACTTTGGTTTTGACCAAAGCCGCCGTGGAACACCTGGAGGCTCGCTTGAAATGACGAAAGCGATCGTAATTTCCAAAGAGCGCATGTATGACATCGTGCGCGCCCCGGTGATCACCGAGAAGGCGACTCTGGGTTCCGAACATAATCAGGTGACCTTTAAGGTGCCGCTTGACGCTTCCAAATTGGAAGTGGCTGCAGCTATCGAAGGTGTGTTTGGCGTGAAAGTTAAATCCGTCAACACCCTGCGTGCCAAAGGCAAAGTCAAGCGTTTCCGCGGTCGTCTGGGTAAGCGCAACGACGTGAAAAAGGCGTATGTCACGCTCGTCGAAGGCGAAACCATCGACATCGCGACGGGGGTCTAAACCATGGCATTGAAACATTTCAATCCGACCACCAACGGTACGCGCGCTCTGGTTCTTGTGGATCGTTCTGAACTCCACAAAGGTAAACCGGTTAAATCCCTGACCGAGGGTCTGCGCAAGTCCGGTGGTCGTAATAATACCGGCCGCACCACCATGTGGAGCCGCGGCGGCGGTCACAAGCGTCGTTATCGTTTGGTTGACTTTAAACGCAGAAAGATGGATATTCCGGCGACCGTTGAGCGTCTGGAATACGATCCAAACCGGACTGCGTTCATTGCACTGATTCGCTATGAAGACGGTGAACTGTCCTACATCCTGGCACCGCAACGCCTGAATGTCGGTGATACCGTGATCGCATCCGATCGCGCCGACGTTAAACCGGGCAACGCAATGCCGATGAAGAACATGCCGGTGGGTACCATCGTTCACAACGTGGAACTCAAGCTGGGCAAAGGCGGTCAAATGGCACGTTCTGCCGGCTGCTATGCACAGTTGATCGGTAAGGATGGCGGTTATGCACAGCTGCGCTTGAGCAGCGGTGAACTCCGTCTGGTACGTGGCGAATGTTATGCCACAGTTGGTGCTGTGTCCAACCCGGACAATCAAAACACCAACTTGGGTAAAGCAGGTCGTAACCGCTGGCTCGGACGTCGTCCGTCTGTCCGTGGTATTGCTATGAACCCGGTTGATCACCCGCTTGGTGGTCGGACCAATGGTGGTAAACACCCGGTCACACCGTGGGGTAAGCCGACCAAAGGCAAGCGTACCCGTACGAATAAGAAAACCGACCGGCTGATTATGCGCAGCCGTCACTTGGCGAAGAAGAAGAAGTAAGGGAGAACGACAGTGGCTCGTTCCGTATGGAAAGGTCCGTTTGTAGACGGATACCTCCTGAAGAAGGCAGAGACTGCCCGCTCTTCTGGCCGCAATGAGGTCATTAAGACGTGGTCGCGCCGATCGACGATTCTGCCGCAGTTTGTGAACCTCACATTTGGTGTTCACAACGGTCAGAAATTCATTCCGGTCTTGGTCACCGAAGAAATGATTGGTCATAAATTCGGTGAATTCGCGCCGACCCGTACTTACTACGGTCACGCTGCGGATAAGAAGGCGAAGAGGAAATAATCATGGGCAAGCAATCCGCTAAACGGGTGCTTCCGGAAACTGCGGCGAAAGCATACGTGCACGCCATCCGGATTAGCCCGCAAAAGCTTAACCTGGTGGCTCAGTCCATTCGTGGGAAAAGCGCAGAGGCTGCATTGGCTGAACTGTCGTTCTCCAAGCGTCGTGTAGCACAGGATGTGAAGAAATGCCTTCAGTCCGCTATTGCGAATGCTGAGAACAACCACCAGCTGGATGTTGACTCCTTGGTTGTTTCTGAGGCGTATGTCGGAAAATCGATCATGATGAAACGCTTCCGTGCACGTGCACGTGGTCGCGTTGGCAAGATTCAGAAACTGTTCTCTAACCTGACCATTGTGGTTACTGAACGCGAGGAGAACGCCTAATGGGACATAAGGTTAATCCGATTGGCCTGCGCGTCGGTATCAACCGTACCTGGGATTCCCGTTGGTACGCTGAAGGCTCCGACTACGCTAATCTGTTGCTTGAGGATCTTGGCATCCGTAAGTACCTGAAACAGCGTCTGTCTCAGGCTGGTGTTAGCCGTATCGTTATTGAACGACCGGCTAAGAAAGCTCGTATCACCATTCACTCCGCTCGTCCGGGTATCATCATCGGCCGTAAAGGTGCCGATATTGAATCCTTACGTCGTGAGCTGTCCAAAAAGGTCGGCAGCGAAGTGAACCTGAACATCGTTGAAATCCGTAAACCGGAACTCGATGCTCAGTTGGTGGCTGAAAGCATTGCACAACAATTGGAACGCCGCGTTGCATTCCGTCGTGCAATGAAACGTGCTGTTCAATCCGCTATGCGTCTTGGTGCACAAGGTATTCGTATCAATTGTGCTGGTCGTTTGGGTGGTGCTGAAATTGCGCGCACTGAATGGTACCGTGAAGGTCGCGTTCCGCTGCATACGCTTCGGGGCGAAGTTGACTACGGTGTCGGTTCGGCGCAAACCACTTACGGTATTTGTGGCGTGAAGGTCTGGATCTATAAGGGCGATATCATGGCCCATGATCCGATGGCCCAAGACAAGCGCGCACAAGAGCAGCGCTAGGAAGGGTAAAGACGATGCTGAGTCCAAAGCGCACAAAATTCCGCAAAATGCATAAAGGCCGTATTCACGGCAATGCAAAAGGCGGTTCCGATCTGAACTTTGGGGCCTTTGGCCTGAAAGCTCTGGAACCTGAACGTATCACTGCACGTCAAATCGAAGCGGCTCGCCGTTCGATCACACGCCAAATGAAACGTCAGGGCCGCGTATGGATCCGGGTATTCCCGGATCTGCCAGTGACCTCCAAACCGGCTGAGGTACGTCAAGGTAAAGGTAAAGGCTCCGTAGATTACTGGGCCTGCCGTGTGAAACCTGGTCGTATCATGTTTGAAGTCGATGGTGTGTCTGAAGAAGTTGCGCGTCGCGCGTTTGAATTGGCTGCTGCAAAGCTGCCGATTAAAACGAAGTTCGTGACTCGCCTGTTTGCCGAGGAGGCGTAATCATGGCGAAAGTTGAAGAATTGCGCGCAAAATCTATGGACCAACTTCAGGAAGACCTGGTCGCCCTGAAGAAGGAACAGTTTAACCTGCGGTTCCAGCAAGCTGCCGGTCAGTTGGAAAATACTGCTCGTGTCCGTCAAGTACGTCGCGACATCGCACGTATCAAGACTGTCATGGGTGCCCAACAAAGTGAGGCGAAAAATGCCTAAGCGTATTTTGCAAGGCGTGGTCGTTAGTGATTGCAATGACAAGACCGTTACGGTAAAAGTCGAGCGACGCTTCATGCACCCCGTCTACAAAAAGTTCATTCGGCGTTCTAAAAAGTTCGCCGCTCATGACGAAGCTAACCGCTTCAGCGTGGGTGATGTAGTTCGCATCCGTGAATGTGCACCTATTTCCAAGTCCAAAACTTGGGAAGTGCTCGTCACTGATGCGGAATAATTGTAACCTGTTTCAAAATAAAGGAAACGGTCTATGATCCAGATGCAAACCAACCTGGACGTTGCCGATAATTCGGGAGCGAAGCGGGTGCAGTGCATCAAAGTGCTAGGCGGCGCGAAGCGCCGCTTCGCCTCTGTTGGCGATGTCATCGTGGTGTCCGTTAAGGATGCGATTCCGCGTGGCCGCGTCAAAAAAGGTGACGTACATCGTGCAGTCATCGTTCGTACGGCTAAAGAAGTCCGTCGTGACGATGGTTCCGTGATTCGCTTTGATCGCAATGCAGCTGTTCTTATCAACAAGCAGAACGAACCGATCGGTACCCGTATCTTCGGCCCGGTGGTTCGTGAATTGCGTTCCAAAGGCTACATGAAGATTATTTCTCTGTCGCCGGAGGTGCTGTAATGGCTGCCAAGATCAAAAAAGGCGATTTCGTTGTTGTTCTGACCGGCAAAGACAAAGGTAAACGTGGCGAAGTGATCAAATCGATCCCGTCCGAGAACCGAGTCGTTGTCCAAGGTGTCAACATGGTGAAGCGCCATACTCGTCCGACGCAAATGTCCGCGGGTGGAATCGTGGAAAAAGAAGCTGCTTTGCATGTTTCTAACGTCGCGCATGTCGATCCTAAGCAAGACAAGCCGACCCGCGTTGGTTTCAAAACCCTAGAAGACGGTCGTAAAGTTCGCGTTGCGAAACTTTCCGGCGAAGTCCTCGATAAGTAAGGGGAGCGGGAATTATGGCTGCTCGTCTGCGCGATCATTACGACAACGTTGTTCGTAAAGAAATGCAGGACCAGTTTGAGTACACCAATCCGATGATGGTGCCGAAACTGGAAAAAATCGTTCTGAATATGGGTTTGGGTGAAGCTGTGGCTGATTCCAAAAAAGTTCAGATCGCTGTTAAAGAAATGGCCGCGATTGCTGGTCAACAACCGGTTGTTACCCGTGCACGTAAGTCCATTGCGACTTTCAAACTGCGCGATGGCATGCCGATCGGCTGCAAAGTTACCTTGCGCAAGGATCGTATGTACGAATTCCTTGACCGTTTGGTGAACATTGCTTTGCCGCGCGTGCGTGACTTCCGCGGTATTCAAGGGAAATGTTTTGATGGTCGTGGCAACTTTGCCTTTGGCTTGAAAGAACAAATTGTGTTCCCGGAAATCGACTATGATCAAGTCGATACCATTCGGGGCATGGACATCGTTATCTGCACGACCGCACGTACCGACGAAGAGGCAAAAGCCCTCCTCAAAGGTTTCAACGTGCCGTTTGCGAAATAATGCCGGTGGAGAGCAATCATGGCTAAAACCAGTGCTGTAGAGCGCAATAAGAAGCGCATTCGCATGGCGGCTAAGGCTGCTGGTCGTCGGCAACGTCTGAAGGCAATCATCATGGATCGTGATGTGACCCCGGAGGAACGTTTCGAAGCGGCGATCAAGTTGGCAGAAATGCCGCGCAATTCCGCACCGATCCGTCAACGCAACCGTTGCGACCTGTCTGGTCGTCCGCGTGGTACGTATCGTAAATTCAAACTTGGCCGCGTAATGCTGCGTGACCTGGCCTCCTTCGGCCAGATCCCGGGCATGACCAAGTCCAGCTGGTAAGGGGAGCACATCTATGTCGATGACAGATCCTTTAGGGGATATGCTGACCCGGATCCGCAACGGACAACGGGCACGCAAATCCAGTGTTGCCGCTCCGGCATCCCGCTTCCGCAAAAGCGTTTTGGATGTTTTGGTGCGCGAAGGCTACATTCGTGGATACGACGAGAAGGAAGTCCGTAAGGGCATCCAAGAACTGAGTATCGAACTGAAGTACCATGAAGGTGAACCGGTGATCTCTGAGATCGCTCGTGTTTCCACACCTGGTCGTCGTGTGTATTCTGGTTCAAAAGAACTGCCGCGTGTGTACAACGGCCTGGGCATTTCCATTCTGTCGACACCGGCTGGCGTCATGAGCGATCATGAAGCACGTCAAGCCAATGTTGGTGGCGAAGTGCTCTGCAAGGTATTCTAAGGAAGGAACAGTCATGTCTCGTATAGGCAAATACCCTGTTGAGGTGCCGAGCGGTGTGACGGTTTCCATCGAAGGAAATACCGTTGTCGCTAAAGGCAAATTGGGAGAGCTGACTTTGGACCTTACTGATGAGGTCGAAGTTACTCTGGAAGACAACAAAGTCAGCGTTGCGCAGAAAAACCCGACTAAGTTTTCTCGTGCCATGTGGGGGACTACTCGTGCCCGCATCAATGGTATGGTTCTTGGTGTGAGCGAAGGTTTCACCAAGAAGCTTGAACTGGTTGGTGTTGGTTACCGTGCTCAGGCTCAGGGCAATTCTCTGAAACTGGCTCTCGGTTTCTCGCACGATATCGATTTCCCGGTACCGGAAGGCATCGACATTAAATGTCCGCAGCCGACCCAAATCGAGATTTCTGGTATCGACAAGCAGAAAGTCGGGCAGGTTGCTGCTGTGATCCGTTCGTACCGTCCGCCGGAGCCGTACAAAGGCAAAGGTGTGAAGTACGCCGGTGAATACATCCTGCGTAAAGAAGGCAAGAAGAAGTAAGGGCTAGATCATGAAGGCAAAAGTACTTATGGATCGTCGCAAAGCCCGCAACCGCTGGTCTTTGCGCAAAAAAGCAGCTGGTCGTCCGCGCTTGTCTGTTTTCCGTTCCAACGCGCATATTTATGCGCAGGTTATTGATGACGTCCGGGGAACCACCGTGGCTTCGGCTTCGACTCTGGATAAAGAAGTTCGCGATACGCTCGAAAAATGTTCTGACGTTGCAGCAGCTCAGGTTGTTGGTAAGGTCGTTGCAGAACGAGCAAAAGCAGCGGGTGTAGAAGTTGTGGTCTTTGACCGTGGCGGCTACCAGTTCCATGGCCGAGTGAAAGCTTTGGCTGATGCGGCCCGCGAAGGCGGACTTCAGTTCTAAGGGATGAAGAAGAATGGCTCGTAATCCGAATTCCGAACGTCGTTCGCAGAAAAATGCTGAACGTGAGCGCGACGATGAGTTCGTCGATAAGCTGGTTCACATCAACCGTGTAGCCAAAGTTGTTAAGGGTGGCCGTCGCTTCTCCTTCGCTGCTTTGGTGGTTGTTGGTGACCAAAAAGGTCGTGTTGGTTATGGCACTGGTAAAGCTCGGGAGGTTCCGGAGGCAATCCGTAAAGCTACCGAACAAGCCAAACGCACCATGATCCGCGTGCCGTTGCGTGAAGGTCGTACCCTTCACCACGACATCAAAGGTCACTTTGGTGCAGGCCGCGTGATGTTGCGTTCCGCCGAACCGGGTACTGGTATCATTGCCGGTGGTCCGATGCGCGCAATTTTCGAAACCATGGGTGTGCAGGACGTTGTTGCGAAATCAAACGGTTCCGCAAACGCCCACAACATGATCAAAGCAACTTTTGATGCTTTGAAAGCGTTGCGCTCCCCGCGTATGGTTGCCAACAAGCGTGGCAAGAAAGTTGGCGATATCGTCGGTCGTCGTGATGGCCTTGCGGTGAAGGAGTAAGACACAATGGCTGATGTAAAGACCATTAAAGTCACTCAGATCGGTAGCCCGATCGGTCGCCCCGCTGATCAACGTGCAACTCTTGTCGGCCTTGGCCTGAACAAGATGCATAAAACCCGCGTGCTGGAGGATACTCCGTCTGTGCGTGGCATGATCAACAAGGTTCACCACTTGGTTAAGGTGGAAGAGGCTTAATTAGCCTCTTAACCTTTGAAAGGTCATACGACATGAAACTGAACCAAATTGCTGACAACGCAGGCTCCCGTCCGGGTCGCACGCGTATTGGCCGGGGCATTGGCTCTGGTAAAGGCAAAACCGGTGGTCGCGGTGTAAAAGGTCAGAAATCCCGTACTGGTGTGTCCATCAACGGTTTTGAAGGCGGTCAAATGCCGATTTACCGTCGCTTGCCGAAGCGTGGTTTCACCAATATCCACCGCATTGAATATGCTGAGCTGACGATTAACCGTCTGCAACAAGCTATTGAAGGCGGCAAACTGGATCTGGCACAACCGATCACTGCTGAAGCTTTGAAAGCAGCAGGTGTTGTTCACAAACCGCAGGCTGGTATTCGCCTGATTGGTACTGGTGAACTCTCCGCGAAGGTTAACCTTGAAGTTTTCGCAGCTACCCCGGGTGCTATTGCATCTGTGGAAAAAGCTGGCGGCAGCGTCAAAGTTCTTCGTCCGGTTGCTGACGCAGAATAAATTTACTTTGACCGGCGTGACTGTCACGCCGGTCATCGTTCTATTTTCATCTGATTTGTTGATACCTTTTTAATTATTGCGTCGTGGATATAAAATTTTCTAGTGTCCACGGATTGTTTCGGACGCTTCTGACCGAGGTCTAAGTCTTATGGCATCTGCTGCAGAACAACTCGCCGCGAATATGAGCTGGGGCGCACTGTCCAAAGCGACAGAGCTTAAACAACGTATCTGGTTTACCCTTTTCATTTTGGTTATCTACCGCCTTGGAACCTGGGTTCCTGTGCCAGGTATTGACCCGCACATTCTGGAAGATGTCTTCCAACAACACGGTGGCGGCATTCTTGGCAATTTCGATATGTTTGCCGGTGGTGCGTTGAGCCGGATGTCGATCCTTGCTTTGGGTATCATGCCGTATATCTCTGCATCCATTATCATGCAGTTGATGGGGATTGCTTCCGATACGGTTGCCCAACTGAAGAAAGAGGGCGAAGCAGGTCGGAAGAAGATTAACCAATATACGCGCTACCTGACTGTCATTCTTGCCGCTGCACAAGCCTATGGCATTGCAACGGGTCTGGAAAATATGACTACGGCTGCTGGTCAGTCTGCGGTGTTGGATCCGGGGACTTTCTTCCGTGCTGTTACGGTCGTGACCTTGGTCGGCGGCACTATGTTCCTGATGTGGCTTGGAGAGCAAATCACGTCCCGCGGTATTGGTAACGGTATTTCCCTGATTATCTTTGCAGGTATTGTGGCCGGAATTCCGGCGGCATTGGCCCAAACTCTTGAACTGGGTAAGACTGGCGCGCTTCCTGCGTTTGTCATTCTTGGTTTCCTTGTTATGGCTCTGCTGGTCGTTGCCGGTATCGTTTTTGTCGAACGCGCCCAACGCCGCCTTTTGGTTCAGTATCCGAAGCGTCAGGTGTCTGCGACACGGATGACCGGTGGTGAAACTCAGCACATGCCGTTGAAAATCAATACATCTGGTGTGATTCCGCCGATCTTTGCCTCCGCGTTGATGGGCCTTCCTGTGACGTATGCTCAGATGGCTGGTGCGGGCACCCCTGAATGGCTGCAACCGATTCTGGCGATGTTTGGACGTGGCAATCCGGTTTATATGGTTGCGTTCTCTGCTTTGGTTGTCTTCTTTGCGTTCTTCTATACGCAAGTGGTGTTTAATCCTGATGATACTGCTGACAACCTGAAAAAAGGTGGTGGTTTTGTTCCAGGTATTCGTCCGGGCAAGAACACGGCTGATTACCTGCGCTTTGTTCTGACTCGTTTGACTGCTGTTGGTGCGGTGTACTTGGTTGCAATTACCATGCTGCCTGAACTGCTGATGTTTAAGTGGGGTCTGCCGTTCTACTTTGGTGGTACCAGCTTGTTGATCGTGGTTTCGGTGACCATGGACACGGTGACGCAGGTTCAGTCACACATGCTTGCTCATCAATATGAAGGTCTTGTCAAACGGTCTAAATTGGGCAACCGGAGTGCGCGTCGTCGCTAATCCGAAAGTTTAGTTAACAAGGGGGACGGCCTTTGTGCCGCAAAGGAAACATGGAAAGTAAGCGTATTATTCTGATGGGGCCGCCCGGTGGTGGCAAAGGGACGCAAGCAAAGGTGCTTGAAGACAAATTTGGGATGGTACAACTTTCCACTGGTGACATGTTGCGTGCAGCGGTTAAGGCTGGAACGGAGATTGGTCAGAAAGCGCAAAAAATCATGGAAGCTGGGCAATTGGTCCCGGATGAAGTGATGGTTGGCGTAATTTCTGCCCGTATTTCCGAAGATGATTGCAAGAATGGTTTCATTCTTGACGGGTTTCCGCGGACGATTCCGCAAGCTGAAGCCCTTGAAGTTATGTTAAAAGATAAAGGGATGACGCTGGACGCGGTTATTGAAGTTCAGGTTCCTGATGAAATGATTGTGGAACGTATTACGGGTCGCTATGCCTGTGGCAAATGTGGTGCCGGTTATCATGATACGTTCCAGACCCCGAAGACTGAGGGGGTTTGTGATGCTTGTGGCAGCACTGAGTTTGTGCGTCGCAAGGATGATACTGCGGAAACCGTGGGAACACGGCTTGATGCATACCATGAACAAACTGCGCCACTGCTGCCGTTTTATGCAGAGCGTGGTTTGCTTAAAACCATCGATGGTGCAGCACCGATTGATCAGGTGACGCAGCAGTTGGTGGATATCGTGGCGAGCGAACAGCTCGTTTGATCATATTTGTTGATGTGCGTATGGGAAGTCGTTGACTCGGGATTATTCTTGCGTATAATCCCGCGACCTCAGATTTCCAATATCATACGTTGACAATCAACGTAAAAGGCTAGGAGAGCGGCATTGGCGCGTATTGCAGGCGTTAATATCCCGACCAACAAACGCGTATTGATCGCCTTGACCTACATCTTTGGCATTGGCCCGAAGATGTCCAAGGAGATCTGCGAGAAGGTCGGTATCAGCGAAGAACGTCGCGTGAACGAACTGTCGGATGACGAAGTTCTGCGTATTCGTGAAATTATTGATAGCGATTACACCGTTGAAGGCGACTTGCGTCGTGAAACAACGATGAATATCAAACGGCTTATGGACTTGAAATGCTACCGTGGCTTGCGTCACCGTCGTGGCCTTCCGGTTCGCGGACAACGGACGCACACAAACGCGCGTACCCGTAAAGGTCCGGCTAAACCAATCGCTGGCAAAAAGAAATAAGGAGCTGATAAGCAAATGGCTAAAGCAGCTGCTGCACGTCCGCGTCGTCGCGAACGGAAGAACATTGCAAATGGCGTAGCGCACGTCAATTCAACGTTCAACAACACCATGATCACGATCTCTGATGCACAGGGTAACGCGATTTCTTGGTCTTCTTCCGGTATGATGGGCTTTAAGGGCTCTCGTAAATCTACTCCGTATGCTGCACAAATGGCAGCTGAGGATGCTGGTAAAAAGGCCATGGATCATGGTATGAAAAACCTTGAGGTTGAAGTCAAAGGTCCGGGTTCTGGCCGTGAATCAGCTCTGCGTGCTTTGCAGGCGGTTGGTTTCACGATCTCCGCGATCCGTGATGTGACCCCGATCCCGCACAACGGCTGCCGCCCGCGTAAGCGCCGCCGCGTGTAAGATCGATAAATCATTGGTGTAGACGGCGAGGTTCCCTTATTGGGCTCGTCGTTTCACCTGTTTCGGCACCTTGGGAATACTCCCTTCTACTGTCTGATGAGGCACCCCGTGATTCAGAAGAATTGGCAGGAACTGATCAAACCGAACAAGCTGGTGGTTGAATCCGGCGACGATCCGAACTGTGTAGCGAAAGTTATCGCAGAACCGTTGGAACGTGGTTTTGGTATGACGGTCGGTAACGCGCTCCGTCGCGTACTGTTATCGTCCCTTCAAGGTGCGGCTGTGACCGCAATTCAAATTGAGAACGTCCTGCACGAATTCTCATCCGTACCGGGTGTTCGCGAAGATGTTACTGACATCATCCTGAACGTGAAAAGCATCGCCCTGCGCATGCACGCTGAAGGTCCGAAGCGCATGAGCGTGGAAATGACCGGACCTGGTGCAGTGACCGCAGGCATGATTGACGCCGGTGCAGACATTGAGATTATGAACCCGGATTGCGTCATTTGTACACTGGACGAAGGTGCCGTGTTCAAATGCGAATTTACCGTTAATACCGGTAAGGGCTACGTCCCGGCTGCACAGAACCGCCCGGAAGACTGCCCGATTGGTCTTATTCCGGTTGATGCGATTTTCTCCCCCGTGAAGAAAGTTGCCTACGAAATTGACAACACCCGCGTTGGTCAGGTCACTGACTATGACAAGCTGGTGATGAGCTTGACGACAGATGGTACGGTGACACCGGAAGACGCAGTTGCTCTTGCTGCCCGTATCATTCAGGATCAAATGCAGTTGTTCGTGAACTTCGAAGAACCGCAAACTCAGCCTGAAGCCGAAAAAGCAGATGAACTGCCGTTCAACAAAAATCTGTTGCGTAAGGTTGATGAACTTGAACTGTCTGTCCGTTCGGCAAACTGTTTGAAAAACGACAACATTATTTATATCGGTGATCTGGTACAGAAAACCGAGACTGAAATGTTGCGCACCCCGAACTTCGGTCGTAAGTCTTTGAATGAAATCAAAGAAGTTCTGGCTTCTATGGGCTTGCATCTTGGGATGGATATCCCGAATTGGCCGCCGGAAAATATCGAAGATTTGGCGAAGAAACTCGAAGAACCGTATTAATCGGTTCCTTGGACTGGAAATGGGCTCATTGGGAGCCCGCCACGTCCGTCCACACCAAATCGGTAGTGGCGGCTGTGTATGTTAGATCGGACTCGTGCGCGAGCCGACAGATTTAGGAGGATGCTATGCGTCACCGCATGGGAGGCCGGAAACTAAACCGGACCAGTGCTCACCGTAAGGCTTTGTTTGCTAACTTGGCTTGCGCTTTGATTAAGCATGAACAAATCAAAACCACTCTGCCGAAGGCGAAAGAACTGCGCCCGTACGTTGAGAAACTTATTACCCTTGGTAAACGCGGCGATCTGCACGCACGTCGTCAAGCATTCGCTAAACTGCGCGACGAAGCCATGGTTGCAAAACTGTTCTCCGTCATTAAGGACCGTTACACCGACCGCCAAGGTGGTTACACCCGCGTTCTGCAAGCTGGTTTCCGTTACGGCGACTGTGCACCGATGGCTGTGATTGAATTGGTTGACCGTGATCTGGAAGCCAAAGGCAAAGACTCTGGTCCGACCATGATTGATGCTGACGAAGTTGAGGAAAACGCAGAGGCATAAGCCCCTAAGCGTTGAGCAACTGCTGAATACACCTTACATAAAGGCGGCCAGATGGTCGCCTTTATTATTGGAACGAAGGGAATGGAACCGTGTTGCGATTTGCTGCTGCTTTTGTTGTGATGGCATGTGTTGGTGGGGCGTTTGTTCCTGCACCAGCATATGCAGAGACCGTTAAGGCTGTGCCTTTATCGAAAGTACAGTTGCAGGCCTCATTTGCGCCTTTGGTTAAGGAAACGGCTCCGGCAGTGGTTAATATTTATACGCGGAAGGTGACCAAGGTCCGCCAGAATATTAATCCCTTTGCTAATGATCCATTCTTCCGTCAATTTTTTGGCAAGTCGTTTCCCTTTGCCCAAACCATGCCGAAGGAGCGGGTCGAACGAGCTTTAGGCTCCGGGGTGATCATTGATTCAAAGGGTGTGATTGTGACTAACAATCACGTGATTGATGGCGCAACGGAGATCACTGTTGTTCTGGCGGATCGACGGGAGTTTCCGGCTGAACTCGTTGGTCGAGATCCAAAAACTGATTTGGCGGTGTTGCGGATTTCTCCAAAGGGTCAGGCATTGCCAGCCCTTTCGTTCGGCAGTGAAGATAGCCTTGAGGTTGGTGACATTGTACTTGCCATTGGTAACCCGTTTGGCCTGCAACAAACCGTGACATCCGGTATCGTTTCAGCCCTTGCCCGTACCTCGGTCGGCATTACGGACTACGGGTTCTTTATTCAAACGGACGCTGCAATCAACCCCGGCAACTCTGGTGGTGCATTGGTGGACATGCAAGGCCGCCTTGTTGGTCTGAATTCGGCCATCTACAGCCGTAAGGGAAGTGGCAGCATCGGTATTGGTTTTGCCATTCCCAGTCAAATGGTGAAGGCTGTGACTCACAGTATTTTGGTTCATGGAAAACCAATCCGCGCGTGGTTTGGTGCCGCTGGAGAAACCATTACCCAGGAAATGGCTGATAGCCTTGGCATGGCTGTTCCGCGTGGGGCAATTATTAGCGATATTATGCCCGATAGCCCGGCAGCGTCAGCGGGATTGCGTGATGGTGATTTGGTTATAGCTGTGAATGGACATGATGTTTTAGATGTTGCCAGTTTGCGCTATAGGCTTGCTACGATCCCGGTTGGTGATACGGCCCATTTAACTGTTATGCGTCATGGTAAGACCTTAGATCTGTCCGCAATGCTGATTGCTCCTCCTGAAAAACCGGCTCGGGATGAAAAAGTTGTACCGGGGCGGACGCCACTGAGTGGGGCAACCATTGCCAACCTGAACCCGGCTTTGGCAGAGGAAACTGGACTGCCCCTCCGAAATGGTGGTGTCGTGGTTCTGGATGTGGAAAATGGGTCTTATGCAGCTCGTTTTGGGTTCCGTCCGGGGGATCGCCTGCTTGAAATTAACGGGCAAGCCGTGAAACGTGTGAGTGCCGTTCTGAAATCTTTACGCAAATCCGATAAAGGTTGGCATATTGAAATCGACCGGAATGGCAAAAAATTGCAAGTTAACGTGCGCTAGACGGAAAGGGGGCGGTTATGGCGGCGGGCCTATTTGACGATTTGCCAGAATTGAGTGATAGACAGGTACAGGGTATGGACTCGACTTCCGTACATGCGCCGCACCCTCTTGCCGATCGTTTGCGCCCGCTAACCCTGTCCGATATCTTGGGCCAAGAGCATATTCTGGCGGCGGATGGTCCGCTGGGGCGACAAATTGCGGCGGGGCGTATCCCATCATTGATTTTATGGGGGCCACCTGGCTGCGGCAAAACAACCATGGCGCGGGCATTGGCTCAGCATACGGATTTGGTCTTCCAGCCTTTATCTGCCGTTTTCTCAGGCGTTGCGGATCTGCGTAAAGTGTTTGAGAAGGCGAAAGACAACCGGGCCAAACTGGGGCGCGGAACGTTGCTGTTTGTGGATGAAATTCACCGTTTCAATAAAGCCCAGCAGGATAGCTTTTTGCCATTTGTTGAAGATGGCACAGTGGTTTTGGTTGGTGCGACAACTGAAAACCCATCATTCGAATTGAATGCAGCGTTGATGTCCCGGTGTCAGGTGATGGTACTGAAGCGTTTGGACGATGCTGCACTTGAAGGATTATTGGCGCGGGCAGAGGACGATATATCGGCTCCATTGCCTGTGGATGTAGACGCGCGTGAAGCATTGAAAGCCATGGCGGACGGTGATGGGCGCAGTCTTTTGAATATGGTGGAAGCCATATACGCCATGGCAGGGGAAGGGGAAATCTTTTCTTCGGCCCAGTTGAGCCATGTGGTCCAACGCCGAGCCCCGGTTTTTGATAAGTCTGGTGAAGGGCACTATAATCTGATTTCCGCCTTGCATAAGTCGTTGCGCGGTTCTGATCCAGATGCTGCATTATACTGGCTGGCGAGAATGCTAGATGGTGGCGAAGACCCTGCATATATATTGCGTCGTTTGACCCGGTTTGCGGTCGAAGATATTGGACTCGCGGACCCGAATGCTTTGACGCAGGCTATTGCAACATGGGAGGCGTATGATCGGCTTGGTTCGCCAGAGGGCGATTTAGCCCTAAGCTACCTTGTGGTTTATCTTGGGACGGCACCAAAATCTATCGGGGCCTATGCCGCGCATAAGGCCGCCATGGTGACGGCAAAAAAAACCGGGTCTCTGGCGCCGCCTATGCACATCCTTAATGCACCGACCAAGTTGATGAAAGAATTGGGATACAATGCCGGCTATCAATATGACCCAGAAACCAAGGATGGCTTCTCGGGGCAGAATTATTTTCCTGATGGTATGAAACGGCAGAAGTTTTACCATCCTTTTGAACGCGGTTTTGAACGTGACATTACCAAGCGTTTGGCGTACTGGGATCGCCTCCGGGCTGAGAAGGCCGACAAAGCCGATATAGAGGATGATGACTTATGAACTGGACTGTAATCGCTGCTGTGGCATGTGGTGGCGCAGTCGGAAGTGTCGGTCGCTATTTAACCGGTGTGCTGATGGGCCGATTGCTGGGCTCTGGGTTTCCGTGGGGAACGCTTACCGTCAATATCGTTGGTGCTTTCCTTATGGGGGTTCTGATTGAGGCATTGGCGCTGCGGTTCAGTGTCAGTCAGGAATTCCGCGCTTTTGCCGCTGTGGGTGTGCTGGGTGGCTTTACGACATTCTCATCGTTTGCTCTGGATGCTGCCGTGTTGTTCCAACGTGGACAAATGATGATTAGCTTTTTGTATGTTTCCGGGACATTGGTCGCCGGATTGTCAGCGCTTTATCTGGCTATTTTTCTCGTACGCCAGATTTTTGCGGCATAGGATAAATATAAATGACAGAGACAGCCTCGAAGCCTGCGGTACAAACCGTATATGTGACCGCAGAAGATGACGGCATCCGTTTGGACAAATGGTTTTTGCTGCATGTGCCTCACTGTGGGCGTGGACAATTGGAAAAACTGTGCCGAACCGGGCAGGTCCGGGTGGATGGAAAACGGGTTAAAACCAGTTTCAGAGTTGAAAAAGGACATATGGTCCGAGTTCCACCTATTGCACCTCGTGACGGGAAGACTACCCCAAAGCAAAAGGCACCCGTCAAGCTAACAGCTAAACAAATTGCTGAAGTGCAGTCATGGGTGTTGCATAAGGATGATGATGTTATCGTCCTGAATAAGCCTGCGGGTATTGCCGTGCAGGGAGGGACGGAAACAACAATGCATATTGATGCACTGTTGGATGGCTTGAAATTTGATAGTGCAGAACGTCCGCGACTGGTTCATCGACTGGATAAAGACACCAGCGGTGTTTTGATCTTGGCACGAAGCCGTAAAGTGGCACAGTCCCTGACACGGGCCTTTCGCGAACGCACCACGAAAAAACTGTATTGGGCCATTGTGGCAGGAGTCCCAGACCCTCTCGACGGGTGTATTGTGGCGCCACTGGCCAAAGCAGGTCATGGCGGTAATGAGAAAATGGTTGTGGATGAAAAAGAAGGCAAATCCGCACTGACAGATTTTCGCGTTATTGACTCCGTGCGCAAACGGGCCGCCTGGGTTGCGATGATGCCCCGTACAGGGCGAACTCACCAGCTGCGGGTACATTGTGCGTATATGGGCACTCCCATCGTTGGTGACGGTAAATACGGCGGACGAGATGCGTTTCTGCCAGAGGCTGAAGGGGCAACGGTTATTCGGCAAATGCATTTGCATGCCCGGGCATTGCATATTGCCCATCCCGCTGGTGGGGTTCTGAAGGTTGAGGCTCCTTTACCCGCACATATGAAGGCCACTTTCAAGGATTTGGGTTTCGAAGAAGTAATGGGGCGAGACGAAGTTCTTTTCGAGATTGAGGACTAATACACCGTCTCCCACATCTGGATAACGGGAAGGCCCTTCATTTTTGTGAAGGGCCTTTTGCTTTTGTGCAGACGTTAGTGAGTAGGGCAAAGAAAAAAGCCTGCTGAATTTCAGCAGGCTTTTTTTGTATGGACGTCGGCGGCTTATGTGCCGCCGACAAAGTGTGACTTAGAGGCTCACACCGAATGCGATCGGCATCATGACGTACATCACTGCGATGGCAATAATGATACCGATGAAGTTGTAGATCATACCGGCTTTGAACATATCTGGGATACGGATCAAACCAGAACCAAACACGATTGCGTTCGGCGGAGTGGCTACCGGCATGGAGAATGCCAAGGATGCACCCAGAGCAACCGGAATAGCGAGGACCAGCGGGTCAACGTTCAAGCCGTTTGCCAGCGCCACTGCCAGCGGCACGAAGGTTGCAGCCGTTGCAGTGTTGGAGGTCATTTGGGACAGCAACATAGCAACCAGAGCCAGCAGAGACATCACTGCGATGGTGCTCATGCCTTCCATTTGTTGCATTTGCTCAGAAACGTACGGTGCAACACCGGATTTTTTCAGAGCTGTACCCAAAGCGAAACCACCACCGAACAGGACCAAGCAATCCCACGGAATACCCTTGGTGAACAAGGAGTTATCCAAGATCATGCGGCCTTTTTTGAAGTCAACCGGAATGATGAAGCACAGAAGAGCAGTGAACATACCAATGGTGGAGTCAGTGACCATTTTGGACATTTTGACGACTTTACCATCGATTTCAACGCTGCCCATCATGGCAACCAGTTTCGGACGGAAGATCCAAGCCAGAGCAGTACCAACGAACAGAATGGTGGTGATTTTTTCACCTTTGCTCATCGGGCCCAGCTTAGCCAATTCTTCGTCCACGATAGCAGCAGTACCGGACAGGTCCAGTTGTGCAATCGGGAACATCATCGGCAGGGTTTTCCATGCGATAACCAGCAGTGCGATACCAATCGGTGCACCAACAGCCATGAAGTTTGCGAACGGAACGGCTTTACCGGTCATTTGTGCGACCTGACCAGCCATAACGGCGTTCGGAGGCGTACCGATCAAGGTAGCCATACCACCCATGGAAGCAGCGAATGCAACACCCAGCATCACGCAGACGCCGAAGTTTTTCGCAGCAATTTTTTCTGCTTCGGATTTGCCTTCACCTTCACCAACCATTTTCACGATAGCCAAACCAATCGGCATCATGAGAGCGGTACAGGCAGTGTTGGACATCCACGCGGACAGGAAGCCGGTGGAGACCATGAAGCCCAAGATCAAGGTAGACGGGGAACCGCCGCAAACCTTCAGAACTGTCAGAGACAGACGACGGTGCAGGTTCCAGGTTTCCATGGCATATGCCAAGGAGAAACCACCGAAGAACAGCCAAACCAAGTTGGATGCATAGTTCGGTGCGATAGATTTAGCGCCGATGATGCCCAAAAGCGGGAATGCAACCAGCGGTACGAGAGCGGTGACAGAAATCGGAAGAGCTTCCGTCATCCACCAGATAGCCATAAGAAGGGTAACACCAACGGTTTTCCAAGCGCCCGGAGATAAACCTTCCGGTGCTTGGGTAAAGCACGTGTACACAAGGCACAGTGCACCCAAAATCAAACCAAATACTTGTTTCTTGCGTTCACCGGACATGCCGGTTTCTGCAACACTAGCAGAATCACTCATTCTGGCCCCCAGAAAAGTAAATTTGTTAGGTCTAAAAAGCCCCAAGACCCTAAGCGTCCACGAATTTATGTTTCAGCTCGTAATGGATCTTTTCCCAAACCAACGGATAGTGCAATTTTATCGACATGTAAAGAGGAATGGAGGAAGGCTTTATGGCTCTGCGGATGGTGGTTTTTGATGTTGACGGGACACTTATTTATAATGCTTCGTCCATTCCTCTCTGTTCTGCGGGTGGTTTTTTCGGTTCAAAGTCTGAAGAACCGCAGAATTCTGGGAATCATGTCCGTGATGTGCCTTCCCTACCCAAAGTGGTGGGTGAGCCGGATTCTCCTGTTTCACGAAACGTCAAGGAAAACATCGATAAAAGTTATCGGGAAATTTTTCTGGAAAAATCCATATACGATCAGAATTTTATGAGTTTTTTTGACGGTTCGTTGTCCTGCATTTCTGCTTTGAATGACTCGGGATACCTGCTTGGAATCGCAACAGGACATTCCAGAAAGGGGTTGGACAGGGTTTTCTCGGGGCTGGACCTATCCTCTATTTTTGTTGCAACGGGGACTGCTGATGATGGTCCCGGCAAACCTAATCCCTATATCTTGAACAAGGTTATCTCTGATGTCGGTGTTGCGGCGTCAGATGTCGTCATGGTCGGCGACAGCATCCATGATATGACCATGGCGAGGGCGGCTGGCACCTATGCGCTTGGCGTAACGTGGGGGCACGGATGTTCCCAGCAATTGAAAGTCCATGGTGCTCATGCAGTCGTCGCGTCATTTGATGACCTAAAGGCATGGGTCATGCAAAATTTACCGCTGTAAATGATCGCCAGTGTTTCCTATTTGTCCCGTGATGGCGTAGATTAACTTCTGTGTGAATCGAGGGACGCATTGGCAAGTTCTGGAGGATATGATGAACGTTGCAAAAGTCGGGAAAATTACCGCTGGTGTAGCTTTGCTTCTGGTTGCTGCAGGGTACGGTGCCCTGTCATCCATCGATGTTGAAAGTTATCGTGATGACATCATTCAGGCTGCTGAAGATGCCACCGGGCGTGATGTGGATATTAAGGGGCCAATTAAACTGCGTGTGTCCTTGACGCCAGCTGTCGTGGTTGAAGGGTTAACCATGTCCAATGCGCCTTGGGCGACGGCTCCGCAGATGGTTTCAATCGGACGTGCAGAGGCCGAGATTGGTTTGTTGTCTGCGATTTTCGGGTCCATAGAGGTCAATAAGCTTGTGGTCCACGATGCCTTGATCAGCTTGCAACGACAGAAAAATGGTAAAGCCAACTGGGTGCTGGCACCGGATGCTTCTGCTGATGCTGCCCCGCAATCGGACAAGGCTGAGGATAGTGCTAAGCCTGCATCGGACGCAGATGATTCAGGTGAGGCCCCGAGTATTGCAATCCGCAGTGTCGATATCAAAAATCTTAAGCTTGATCTGAATGATGCAGTGTCTGGGCAAGCTTTAGCTGTGAATATCAAGGCACTTTCGGCGGATGCAGATGGCTTTTCCGATCCGGTGAATATGGCATTGGATATGGAATACAATGCGTTGCCGATTAAGGCATCCGGTCGCGTTGGTCCGATTGAGAACTTGTTGGCGAATAAGGAGTCAAAGGTTGATTTGACGGTTTCTGTTCCCGGCGTTCAGGTGTCGACGAAAGGGGCAATTGGTCAACCCATGGCGGCTAAGGGTGTGGATTTACTCCTGACCGTTGATGCAACATCGTTCGCAGACATTGGCAAAGTTCTAGCCGCTGATTTGTCCGGCATTCCCGCTTTCTCATTGACGACAAAGGTTGAAACCTTTGGAAAGGCTGGGTATCGCCTCCACGATGCGTTGCTGAAATTGGGTGAGCAGTCTCTGAAGATGAATGTGTCGGCGGATATCGCACCCAAGATTCCGCTGATTAAGGCCACAGTTCAGTCAGATCGGTTGGATATTCCGCAACTGTTGGCGGGGCTGGGTGGTCAGGCATCTGAACAACAGGGAGATACAACAGCATCTGCACCCAAAACCGAAAAAAGTGGAGATGGTCGAGTATTCCCGGCAGACCCATTGCCCTTGGCTGCTATGCACGGTGTGAATGCAGATGCGTCGATTGATATTGCGGAGCTGATTGTCCCAAGTGGCGTGAAGCTCAACGATGCTAAAGTCACTGTAACCTTGAAAAATGGTCAGGTCATGGTCAAACCGAACTTCGGTTTGGGCGGGGGAAGTGTCTCCGGCAAGATTGGCCTGGCGTCATCAAAAAATACAGGGACAGCAAACTTAAGCATCAATCTGGATAGCCAAAAGGTCAAATTGGCAGAAGTCGCCAGAGAGGCAGGTATGCAGGATTTGATGTCCGGTGGTGCAACCGATATTGGTGTGGCGCTGACGGCTCACGGTAAGTCCGTTCGTGATTTGATGGCAAACCTTGATGGTTCTGTACTTGTTGATACTGCAAATAGCGAGATCATCAACGCAAAGCTCAGTCAGGCAATCGGTGGTTGGGCCATGTCCGGTTTGACCATGATTGATCCGGGGTTTGCTGCGCGTGAAAAAACTGTCATGTCCTGCATGGTGGTTCGTGTGCCGATCACTAAGGGTATGGCAAATATCGACGATTCCATCGCGATGGAAACCAATGTGTTGAATCTGGTCGTTGATGGGGATGTGAACCTGAAGACCGAAGAGCTTGACCTCGGAATTGATACGCAGGCTCATGGTGTCGGTACAGGGGTCGCACAGTCAACGGCTGGTTTGGTCCGTATTGGTGGCACATTGGGAGATCCATCCGTTGGTGTAAGTTTGCTGGGTGCGGGTAAAGCTGCGGCACGTGTTGGTGCAGCCATCGCAACAGGAGGCCTTTCACTGGTGGGGGATGCTGTGCTAAACCAAGCGACGAAAGATGCGCATCCTTGTCAGACTGCAAGGGGTGAAAAAGCCAAGACCACACAGCAGCCGAAATCGACAACTAGCGGTGCATCAGAAAGTCAGGAGAAAAACCCCGTCAAGGCCATTGACGGAGCGTTGAAAGGTTTGTTCGGTAAGTGATGACCAGTGATGACAATGCTGCTCAGGCACAGAGTGCCCGAGTGAAGGAAATTGCCGCTGCACGTCCGCGTAATCCCAAACGGGTTTACGCGGATGTTGCGGTCATGGCTGTTGAAGATGGATATGCCATTACTCTTGATGGGCGAACCGCCAAAACCCCGAAACGTTTTGGTTTGGTCGTGCCGTCGGCCGCGTTGGCTGATGCCGTCGCGGGAGAGTGGCAGGCGCAGGGTGACGAAATCATCGCGGAGTCCATGCCACTAACGCGATTGGCGAACACAGCAATTGATGGCGTAACTGCAACCATGGAAAAGGTGCTGGATACGCTGGAGGACTATGCGCGCTCAGACTTGTTGTGCTATCAGGTTGCCTATCCAGAGAGCTTGTCCCGGCATCAGTCGGAGAAATGGCAGCCTATTCTTGATTGGGTCGCCGCGACCCATGGGGCGCAAATGGTGACAACAACGGGCTTGGTTGCTGTGGAGCAGCCGGATGCGTCAATTGGAGCCATTCGTCAGGCATTTGCCAGATATTGCCCTTGGCGTTTGACCGCAGCACATACCTTGGCTGGTGTCTATAAATCCGTTGTGCTGTCGTTGGCAGTCATGGATCGACATATCGATGCACGTGCTGCCTTTGATCTGGCGACGATTGATGAAGAGTTTCAAGCCGGTATTTGGGGCGAAGACGCAGAAGCCAAGCAACGCTCTGATAAACTGGCAGGTGAAGCAATAGCTGCGGAAGTTTTCGCGCTCTTGACCACGCGTTGATCAGGCTTTTATAAAACTCAGCTTGTAGCGAATGATTGTTTCGGGTTTGCAGGGCGGAACTGCCTTGAAGCCTGTTCATAAGGATGTAGACAGTGCCTAATACCAAACCGCCGGCAGTTCCGGCAACGCCATCGGAAGCTGCTCCCGGTTATCAACACTTTATCATGACGGTTCGTTGTCAGGATGGCATTGGTGTCATTGCCACAGTGACCAAGGCACTGGCGGATTCCAACGCCAATGTAACTGAGTCCGCGCACTATTCCGATCCCACCACGGGGCAGTTTTTCATGCGCTCGGAATTTGAAATCCCAAGGGATGACAATGCCAAACGTGTGGTGGATGCGGCCTTGGAGTTTTGCCGGGTTAAGCGCGATATGACCATTACGGTGGTTCCGGCGACCCGTCGTCATCGCGTTTTGCTGATGGTGTCTAAAATTGATCACTGCCTGAATGATTTGCTTTATCGTCACCGAAAAGGGGATTTGGCAATCGATATCCCAGCAGTGGTTTCCAACCACCCGGACTTGCGGGATTTGGTGGAATGGCACGGTATTCCGTTCATTCATCTGCCGGTTACCAAAGGCAATCGTGCAGAACAAGAACAGGCCATCCTTGATATTGTGAACAAGGAAAATATCGATCTGGTGGTTTTGGCCCGTTACATGCAAATTTTGTCCCCGGCGCTGTGCGCCGAGCTTAAAGGGCGGGCAATCAATATTCACCACTCATTCCTACCCAGTTTCAAGGGAGGGAAACCGTACCATCAGGCCCATAAGCGTGGGGTTAAAATTATCGGAGCCACGGCTCACTATGTAACCGATGATCTGGATGAAGGACCGATTATCGAGCAAGAAGTCGAACGCGTGGATCATTCCTATACCCCGGAAAAATTGACGCGGATTGGTCGGGATATTGAAAGCCGGGTTTTGGCGCGTGCTGTACGCTTCCATGTTGAGCGTCGCGTATTCCTGAACTCAGGCCGTACGGTAATTCTGAAGTAAATACCACGGTTTGGATGATCAAAAAGCGGGAGCCTTAGCTCCCGCTTTTTTTGTGTTCATATTCAGGTGTCTGTTGTGTATTCCAACAGATCACCGGGCTGGCAATCCAGTTCCCGGCAAATGGCAGCAAGAGTTTCAAAGCGGACACCCCTGACTTTGCCTGACTTCAGAAGTGATAAATTCTGTTCGCTGATGCCAACACGGGCTGCCAGATCTTTTGAACGCATTTTCCTGAGTGCCAGCATCACGTCCAGCCGGACAACAATCGCCATTAAACAAAGCTCCGGTTCTCATCTTGAAGTCGTATGGCCTCTCCCAGAACCCAGGCGATGACCAAAAGTAAGCTGCCGAGGAATAGTGTGGAGGCTTCCGTGTCTCCGAAGCCAATGGCAATCAGGCGCTCACCATCCGGGCGATGCAAAGTGCCTAAAACCGACACAAACATACCAGACACAGGTTGTAACAGGGTCTGGGCCATCAGTGCCAGACTAAATGCCTTCAAATGGTTAATCGGGATTGGGGCAAAGATGACGTCGGCGGCAAAGTTCAGGAACATTTTGCGCAATCGCCAAAGGCTATAGGCCATAACCAAAGACGGGACCATCATTGCCAAAATTGTCAGGTAACGTTGCACCCCGGTCAACGTTTGTAATTCCTCCATGGGGACGGTCATTTGGCTCATGGGCATTTGACTTGATGTAGGATCACTGAATTCGGGGATGGCCCACATCAGGGGAATGATTGTTAGCTCAAATAGGATTGCGATAATACAGGCATGGCCCAGTATGCGACTGATACGGCGAACGTTGGACAGGGAGTTATTCATGATATGGCTCAAAATTGTGGTTGTGGATGTTTCGTGTTTTGCGTTCCTTAATTAAAATAAAACATGAATTAATAGACGTTCTGAGTCAATCATGATTTTGATGTGAGATAAAAAAAGCGTGCAACCAGAGTCTGGATGCACGCTTTAAGATACAATTGGATAGGGGGCATTCACCCACAAATCGGATTTAGGCGAGTTTCACCAAGGCATGGCGTTTTTTTCCAGCGGAAATTTTGGCCTGTCCATCAACAAAATCGCTTGTCACCAGTTTTTGTTCAGTGTCCTGTAGTGCGACATCATTCAATCGGGCACCACCACCTTTGACCAAACGGCGGGCTTCGCCTTTTGTGGCAGCAAGACCAAGGTCAACCATGGCGTCAATGATCATCAAGCCTTCATCAAGTTTGGCTTGGTCAATATTGATGGTTGGCAAATCGCCGCCGGCTTGCCCTTGTTCAAAGGTTTGCTTGGCAGTGGCTTCCGCGCTTTTCGCGGCGTCTTCCCCGCGGCAAAGTTTGGTGGCTTCATTCGCCAGAATGATTTTTGCCTGATTGATGTCGGCACCTTCCAGGGCTTCAAGGCGCTGAATTTCTTCAAGCGGCAGGTCTGTGAACAGGCGAAGGAAGCGTCCCACATCGGCATCCTCGGTATTGCGCCAGAATTGCCAGTAATCAAAATTGGACAGACGTTCTTCGTTCAGCCAAACCGCACCCTGCATGGTTTTGCCCATTTTGGCACCGGAGGCTGTGGTAATCAGCGGTGAGGTCAAGCCGTAAAGCGGCACGTTATCCACACGGCGCCCCAGTTCCACACCGTTGACGATGTTGCCCCATTGGTCGGACCCGCCCATTTGCAGCACGCATTTGTGATGGCGATTGATTTCAAGGAAATCGTAGGCCTGCAGGATCATGTAGTTGAATTCCAGGAACGTCATATGGTTTTCGCGTTCCAGTCGCAGCTTGACCGAGTCAAAGGATAGCATGCGGTTGACGCTGAAATGGCGACCATAGTCACGCAGGAATTCAAGGTATTTCAACTGGTTCAACCAGTCGTCGTTGTTGATCATGATGGCATCGGTCGGGCCGTCGCCAAAGGTCAGGAATTTTTCAAATACCTTTTTGATGCCGGCCATATTGGCGGCGATATCATCATCGTTCAGGTATTTGCGGACCTGATCTTTGCCTGTCGGGTCGCCGACTTTGGTGGTGCCGCCGCCCATAAGGACGATGGGTTTGTGTCCTGCGCGTTGCAGGTTACGCAGCATCATGATCGGAACCATAGACCCAACATGGAGACTGTCCGCAGTACAGTCAAAGCCGATATAAGCCGTGATCGGGCCATTCATGCAGGCTTCGTCCAAGCCCGCTTCGTCGGTGCATTGGTGGATAAACCCTCGATCCTTGAGGGTTTGCATAAAGGTCGATTTAAAAGTGCTCATTTTACTCAGCTATGTTAGTCAGGTTAAGTCCACGTAAGGGACATACAGGGTATGCTTGTAGAGTACGGAACGGGTTAGGGCTAGTCTTTTCATGGGAATTCAAACGAAACATAAGCCTTTGGTTGCTCTGGGATTGATGAGCGGAACATCCTTGGATGGAATTGATGTCGCCCTGATTCGAACCGATGGCGAGCGGGTGCTTGATTGCGGTCCCCGGCGGACGATCCCGTATGATGTTGGTTTTCGTCAGAGAGTGCGTGTGGCGTTGGGGCGGTTTGATGTTGAGACGCCGGATATTGCGGCCCTAACTTTGGAGCTGACGGAGCGGCACGCGCACGCAGTTGATAATGTGCTGGCTGATGCACCCGCCGAATGGCAGGCCGTGGATGTTATCGGCTTCCATGGACAGACCCTGTACCATGCCCCGGATCGTGGATTGACCGTGCAAATTGGGAATGGCGCGCTGTTGTCCAAAATGACCGGGCGTACTGTCGTATCAGATTTTCGAACCAAAGATGTCACCGCCGGAGGGCAGGGCGCACCGCTGGTCCCTGTGTTCCATCGGGCGTTGGTTAAAGGAATGGCAAATTATGCGGATAGCTGGGTTGCCGTTCTGAATTTGGGTGGGGTTGGTAATGTCACGATCATTCCTCCAGCCGGGGACTTGTTGGCCTGTGATACTGGCCCCGGCAATGCATTGATTGATGATTGGGTATTTGCGCAGACTGGGGAATCTTGTGATCGCGATGGTCAATATGCCAAGGCCGGAGTGGTGAATCAGGCATGGCTGACGGCAGCAATGACAGCGCCATATTTTGCCCATAAGCCGCCAAAATCCCTCGATCGCAATGCCTTCCCGACTCTTTCGTCGGAGCAACTGTCGTTGGAAGACGGCGCGGCAACCTTAACGGCCTTCACCGTTGCCTCGGTTGCCAAAGTTGTGGACTTTATGCCGCAGGCACCGAAGCTTTGGGTGGTTTGTGGTGGCGGTCGCCAGAACTCGGCAATTCTTGCAGGATTGCGGCAGGCACTGCCGGGCGATGTTATCACTGCCGAATCTTGCGGCTGGGATGGTGATGCCATCGAGGCGCAGGCTTTTGGTTTTTTGGCGGTGCGCAGCCTTTATGACTTGCCGTTGACCTTTCCCGGCACGACCGGGGTGTGCAAACCAAAAACGGGTGGCCGCATTGACCACCCGTAGAGGCAAGACTTCATAAACATTTGGGTGTTTACCCGCGTGCGGCTTTCAAGCGGCGGGCAATGTAATTGGAAATGGACAGAGTCATTTCCGGCAATTTGTTAGTAAAGAAGTGGTCAGCTTCCGGGATGAGCGTGTAATCAATATCAATCGTTTTTTGCGTCGATAGCTTGGCTACCAGTTTGGCAACGGCGCTTTCCGGTACGATATCGTCTGCTCCCCCTTGCATGATCAGTCCCGAAGAGGGGCACGGTGCAAGGAATGAAAAGTCGTAATGGTTTGCTGGCGGCGCAATTGAGACAAAGCCCTCAATTTCCGGGCGTCGCATCAGAAGCTGCATGCTGATCCATGCGCCGAATGAGAATCCGGCAATCCAGCACCCCGGTGCATTGGGGTTTACAGATTGCAGCCAATCAAGGGCGGATGCGGCATCAGACAATTCGCCAATTCCGCTGTCAAATGTACCTTGGCTGCGCCCAACACCGCGGAAGTTCACACGAAGAACGGAAAACCCGTTACGGGCAAAGGCATGATAGGTGTTGTAAACCACCTTGTTGTTCATGGTGCCGCCGTGGCGTGGGTCCGGGTACAGAACCAGTGCAATCGGTGCATTTTCGGACTTGGAGTGCGTATAGCGGCCTTCAAGGCGGCCTTCAGGGCCATTAAGGATCACGTCTGGCATTTGATGTGTTTTTTCCCGTTTCCAGGTTTTGAAGTCTTGTTCTTAACGCCCCATATATGCATGAAACCCGCAGGAAGTCCACACACCAACCGCAATTGCCGCAGTTTATAACCGTTGTATATTATTATTTTACTCAGGTATTTGCGTTTTGGCCTTGTGATGACCACATGACTACGCATAAATATGCAGCACAAGTATTTGGACCTATTGCCGATTAGAGGGGTTCTAAAGGGACGATGACAGACTTCTTTAAAACGTTGAAAGAAGATATCGACAACATTGCAAAAAAAGATCCGGCTGCGCGTGGGTTCTGGGAAGTTATTTTCTGTTACCCCGGCTTGCATGCAGTGTTGATCCATCGCTTGTCCCATTGGTTATGGGCGCATAATCTGAAATTCCTTGGTCGTTTGCTGTCCCATTTTGGGAAAATTTTTACCGGGATTGAAATCCATCCGGGCGCACAGCTTGGGCGTCGCCTGTTTATTGACCACGGAACGGGTGTGGTCATTGGCGAAACCGCCGAAGTAGGTGATGATGTAACGCTGTATCATGATGTGACTTTGGGTGGCGTTTCCCTTGACGTTGGCAAGCGTCACCCGACGCTAGAGCATGGGGTCATCGTTGGTGCCGGGGCTCAGGTGCTTGGCCCGATTTTGGTGGGTGCTGGTGCACGCATTGGTGCCAATGCGGTTGTGAATACGGATGTTCCTGCTGGTGCGACGATGGTTGGCATCCCGGCAAAGGTTGCCAAACGGCAGAAGCCGGAAGTTTGTGAAGAAGAATTTCGCGCTTATGGCGTGGAAAAGGGTGATACCGACCCGGTCGGCAAAGATTTGCGTGCCTTGCACCGTGAACTTAAGGCATTGACCGGACGCGTACACGAGCTTGAAGCCATGCTTGGCGAAGACAAAAAGCCTGAGAAGAAACCGATGGCAAAAGCCAAGACGACAACACCCCGTAAGTCCAAGGCCGCAGTTCAGGCAGAGCCGGATGCGGAGACAGAAAAGAAACAGGAAGCCGATGAAACGGCCAAATAATCAGATCGGGTTTGCTATGAGTCAAGTAAGGGGAGCGGTTGCGTGAGACTGAGTACGAAAGGTCGATATGCGGTCATGGCGATGGCTGATCTGGCTTCTCAGGGAGCAGATAAGCCCGTGGCCCTTGCAGATATTGCAAGCCGACAGGAAATTTCCCTGTCTTACCTTGAGCAACTGTTCGGTAAGCTGCGGAAAGGTGGTCTGGTGAAAAGTGTCCGTGGTCCGGGTGGTGGATATAAACTTGCCCGTGATGCTTCCGGTATTCGCATTTCCGATATTGTTTTGGCGGTGGATGAACCGTTACAGGCAACGCGCTGTACGCCGGGGTCTCCGGCTGGGTGCCACAATAACAAGGGCCGCTGTTTGACCCACGATTTGTGGGAAGAGCTTAGTAACCAGATTTATCTCTATTTGTCATCAGTGACTCTTGATCTGGTGGTTGAACAGAGAATTTTGGGGACCAGTGGCATGTTCCATGGTTCTCAGGGGAACTGTGGCTCGTAATCCGCATCATTTTTAGGGTCTGATGGGAAAAAGCCGGAAATCGCTTTGATCCTGTCTTGCAAAATCTGCGCGGTTCGTCAATCTTCTCGCCTTGCTGGATGAGCGATGAACGCGGTTGCCCACACGGGGGTGGTAAGCGCGGATCGAATTTAAGGAGTGCATGGAATATGCCGAAGTTGGTAGTAATCGAACGGGACGGTACCCGTAAGGAAATTGACGCACCGGAAGGTCTGTCCGTAATGGAAATTGCGCAACAGAACGGTGTGGATCTGGAAGGCGCATGTGAAGGGTCTTTGGCCTGCGCAACCTGCCACGTCATCGTGGAGAAGGACTGGTTCGACAAGCTGGAACCAAGCAGCGATAACGAAGAAGACATGCTGGACATGGCATTTGGAGTGACGGCAACGTCTCGCCTTGGCTGCCAAATCCGTATGAGTGATGAACTGGATGGCTTGACCGTTTCTTTGCCGCCGAAAGAAGAAGGCTAAACATTGACTGAATCCTCAATTTCCGTGGCGTCTGCGCTTGCTGCGTTTCGCAAAGCTGTAGAGCACATCCCGGCGGGGGCGCGGGTGTGTGCAGCCATGTCAGGGGGGGTGGACAGTTCTGCCACTGCGGCAGTTCTTAAGGACATGGGCTATGATGTCGTGGGCGTAACCATGCGCCTGTTCGACCATGCCGTGGCCGACAAAGCCGTGGCGGATGCGAAAGCCGTTGCATCCGCCCTCAACATTCCGCACCACGTTTTGGACTTGCAAGACGCCTTTGCCAAGCGCGTCATGCAGCCGTTTGCCAAAACGTATTTGCAGGGGAAGACGCCCTCTCCGTGTGCGGTCTGTAATCGCTATATCAAATTTGGCGCATTGGTGGATTATGCGAAAGAGCTTGGTGCCGTGTCCATGGCGACAGGGCATTATGTGCGGCGCATAGAAGGGGCCAATGGCCCGGAAATCCTCTGTGGGCGAGATTCGCGCCGGGATCAAAGCTATTTTCTGTTTGGAGTCACTGCGGAGCAATTGGCGTTTGCCGCTTTCCCGCTTGGCGACTTGGAAAAGGCAGAAACCCGAGCCATCGCCGCACACTTTGACCTGCCGGTTGCCCAGAAATCCGATAGTCAGGACATCTGTTTTGTCCCCAATGGCAAATATGTGGATGTGGTGCAAACCATCAGTGGGGCCGAATCACAACCGGGAGATATTGTTGATCTGACCGGGCAGGTGGTCGGGCGGCACGATGGGGTTTTGCGGTATACCATCGGTCAGCGTCGCGGGCTTGGCGTCAGTGCGCCGGAACCGCTGTATGTTGTCCGGCTGGAGCCTGCTGCCAATCGGGTTGTGGTTGGTCCGGCATCGGCCTTGGATGGTGTGTCTTGCCGTCTTAGTGGTGTGAACTGGATCGGCGAATGCGATTTGGATGGGCGTGCAGTCAGTGTCAAACTGCGCTCGGCCTCTCCGGTTGCGGATGCCGTATTGCATAGGTGCGAGAATGGACAGGTCGAGGTGAAACTGGCCTCACCGTTTACCGCGATCGCGCCGGGGCAAGCCTGTGTGTTCTATGACGGTGACAGGCTGCTTGGCGGCGGCTGGATTCTCCGCCCTGATGAAGTCACGCAGACTTAATCAGGCATCATGCTTTCGTTCTGAAAACGCTCTGGCTCATGGTTAGGGCGTTTTTTGTCAAAGAAAACTGCGCCCATGCCAGTGCCGGGTACGTTTGCGGAATGGCCCGTTACGCAGGCCGAAGCGTCGCATGTGGAGCATGGCGTTCTCCTGTTTTAACTTGTTTCTGGGTGAAAATGCAGGGCAAGGCCATTGATGCAATAGCGCAGCCCGGTGGGCGGTGGCCCATCGTTAAACACATGGCCCTGATGACCACCACAACGACGGCAGTGGACTTCTGTCCGGGACATAAAGAATGCTCTGTCTTCCTTGGTGCGAATGGCATCCGGTAGATGATCCCAAAAACTGGGCCAGCCAGTGCCGCTGTCATACTTGTTTTCGGAGGCAAACAGAGGCAAATCGCACCCGGCGCAAGCGAATACGCCTTTGCGTTTTTCCGTGTTAAGGGGGCTGGTATGGGCGCGTTCCGTGCCTTCTTCTCGCAAGACCCGGAATTGTTCCGGAGTCAGGCGTTTGCGCCATTCTTCTTCAGACAGGGATAGCTCAAAGGTTTCCGCCATGGCTTCCCGGTTCGAGGCCATGAATTTGGCCCCGGCGATGATGGCGGCAACTGCAACTCCGAAAGATAAAAGCCTGCGGCGTTTTATATCTGTTCCGAAAGGCTTTGTACTCATGGCGCCCTCCTATGGTGTGGCGCTATTGTATGCGCCCTATTGCGAGATATACGCACTAAAACCCACGCGACAACCTATTCATATTGATTGATATCAATTTTAAAATCTGTGGACTGCTTCATGAAAATGGCAGCCTTTGCGTAGGCGGTTGATAACCTTGTGAAGATAAGGGGCAGGGTGGGGAAATCGGATACTTCCATAAGATCAGAAGTGATGGCAAAAAATTGAATATGATGCTTGACGGGGGCGTCGTTTCCGAATATTAAATGCGCCTCCCGAGCGGACATCCCGCCACGGGATGAAATACAGCCTTATGGCGGAGTAGCTCAGCTGGTTAGAGCAGCGGAATCATAATCCGCGTGTCGGGGGTTCGAGTCCCTCCTCCGCTACCAATTCAAAAAAGCCTCATCCTTACGGATGGGGCTTTTTTGTGTTTGTTTAGCGTTGGAAGATGTCTGTTAGTTTGCCGCCAAGGCGTGGGGTGTTTAAGGGGCGGTCTTGCCGGATCAGCGCGTCATAATTCGGGTTGGGGAAACGGGCCAAATACGGTTCCAGCCAAGTCAGTTTGCGTGCATTTTGCGCGCCGACAAAGGTTTGTGGGTAACCTGTTCGTGTTTCAAATAGGTTGAGGTCGTTCCACCCCGCAAGCGTGGTTTGGATCGCCTGATGCAGTCGCCCATTGCGATAGCTGTATAAGTCCACTCCATTTGCCGCGGCGGTTTCGGCAATCATAACCAGCGGTCCCAGCGCATAAACATGATAGTGCAGGGCCTTTGATCGTCTTTTAAGCTCAACGGGCAGGAAGCCGTCTTCGGTAATTTGGTCGACGCCCCGTTTATAGACGTCAACGGCCCAATCAAGGCATTTCCGTTCATCAAGTGCAACGGCTGTTGCCGCCAGTGCCCAACCCGCCCAGTACAGATGATTGTCAGTACGCGTGGCGTCGGTGGAATAGTCCCGTAAAACCAGATTTCCCCATTGACGGAGCCAGTCTTGAATCCGTTGGTGTTGCTGGGATGATGGCAGGTAAGGAAGTTTTTGATAGGCTGCCGCAGTGGTTGCCAAGGCCCATTTGCGTACGTATCCCCCTTGCTTGCTCGCCTTGCCGAGAAACGCATCAGCCACGGCCCAGCGTTCAAGTGTGGAGAGTAGGCAATCGGCTACGGCAGGGGCTTTGCCACGCAGTTGGTATGTGTCCGCGAGTTTGGAAATCAAATTTTCATAGTCTCGAACCGTTTGGACATCGGCTCTATAGGCTTTCATCTTTTGTGGATCAATCACAGAAGATTGGGAGCCATTTTTATAAAAATTGGAGTAATCGAGGTCGATAACGGGCTGTGGCCCTTTGTCGCACAAGAATCCTTTTGCCGGTTTTTCGGCTGTCTCGGCGAGTAGGGGAGACTGCAACGCCGCCACGGCTTCTGCGGCGTACCCAAGCCACGAAGCTGCAAAAGAAATCAGAAATAGCGATGTCAGAAACGGTTGTAATCTCGGCAGTGTGAGCATGGGCAATCGGTTGAGGCTGTTTAAAACGCAGTAACCAGATTACGCCCGTTGCCCTTGGAATGATACATGGCTTGGTCGCACCTGTTGAAAATACTTGCTTCGGTGTCAGTGCGAAGGGATTGGGTCAGGCCGAAACTGGCGGTGCATCTGCCAACGTCACCAAAGTCCGAAGTTTCAATTTCCACGCGGATTTTTTCTGCCAGAACGATGCCTTGTTCCTGTGTGGTTTCGGGGCAGATAATCATAAGTTCTTCCCCGCCCCAGCGACATAGATGGTCGGTCTTGCGGGTGGTCTTGGTCAGGACTTCTGCGAATTTGACAAGGACCTCGTCGCCCGCAGCGTGACCAAAGGTGTCATTGATTTGTTTAAAGTGATCAATGTCCAAAAGGATAACCACAAACGGCCTGTCGTAGCGATTGTTTCTGTCGAGCTCTGAATTTAGGACTTCTTCCATGCGTCTGCGATTTTGCAGTCCGGTCAAGGGGTCGGTTTGTGATGTTTTTTTGAGTTCAGCCGTTTTTCTGGCGACCTGACGTTTCAGGAAAAAAACGTAAAGGATGATGAAGCCAGCCAATAGGGAAATAAACGCCGCAATCACCAAGGGGTGCAGCCATGCGGGCTCTGATTGGGCTGAATAAATCCACGTGCGGACAATTCTTTCTAATTCTTCCTCCGGGATTTTGTTGATGCCGATTTCAATAAAGCTCAAAAGTTCATGTTGCCCTTTGGGGACTGCAATATGAAACGGTCTGCGATGGATCAGGTCTGCGACAATGAATTTGTCATATGCCCCATGCTGATGAAGGAAGTACATGGCGGCTGGAAAATCGGTGACGAATGCGGAAATATAGCCGGATAAAACTGCCTCCATCATGTCGCTACCATTGGAGTAGGGGCGGAGGACTAACTCGGGATAGTGTTCACGCAGATAAGCATCTGAATAGCTATGTTTGACGACGGCAACGCGAGTTGACCCCATTTCTTTCAGGCTTTTTTTGCCCAAGGCCTTGGAAATAATGAGGCGGGAGTCGACCTCCAGCTTCAATGGGCGAGAAAACTCAAGATATTCCGCGCGCTCGTCAGATTTAAAAAGTCCCGCATGAACGATGGACTGGCCGTCTTTCACCATTTTGAGAGAGGTGCTCCAGCCTGTCAGTCTGAATTCAACCTTTGTATGGTTGCGTTCCGCAAATTCCTTCCAGAAATCAATCAGCAGTCCTCTGGGTTCGCCATCAAGATCAATGTACGAGAAAGGGTGCCAAACGTCGGAATTGGTTAGGACGATGGTGCGTGGCGTGTCCTTGGCCTGCACAGGTAAGGTCAGGCAGAGCTGAAATAACAGTATCTGTATGAAAAATAATGCTTTTAGTGATTTATACATGGCATTTTTCTGGTGATCATACAAAGCGTTGATTTGATTTTCATCAATTGAGAAGAGTTTTTTACGGCATATTTTTGTCTCCTATAGTTGAAGTACCATAGTTTATCTGTTCGCAGTGCGTTTTTATTATGGAAAATGAATGAAACCGCTATTTTGGAATTAACTAATGGATGATGAATTTCTTTGTGTATAAAATATTAGCTGTATGGCCATTCGCAAATAAAACGCAGCCTTGCCTGGGGCAGAGCTGCGTTGAGAGAGGGGCAAGCACGTTTAAGCTTAAGGATAAATTTTACCGTTTATCCTTGGGCAGATAGCCACGAACATGGGCCTGCATTTCCTCGCCGATCTGTTTGCGCATATCCATCAGCCGCATCGCCGAGTCACGTAAATAAATGTCTTCCTCTGTTTCCGGGACCCATTCAGGCACAGGAGATGGGCGACCGCTGTCATCGACCGCAACCATGATGACAATGCAGTGTGTGGTCAGGTGCCGTTCCGGGTTTTTGGGGTCTCCGGCAAGGACGCTAATGCCGATGTGCATGGATGTGCGTCCGGTGTAAATCACTTTGGCATTGATTTCCACAATACTGCCGACATGAATTGGTTGGACAAAGCGAATGCCACCGGCATAGGCGGTGATGCAGTACTTGCCGCTCCAGCCTGCGCCACAGGCATAGGCGGCCAAGTCGATCCACTTCATGACGGCACCGCCGTGAACTTTGCCGCCAAAGTTTTGATCGGCGGGTTCAGCCATGAAGCGAAGAGTCGTGCTGCGGAGGTGTCCAGACATATTTTTCCATTCTTGACTACATGAGGGAGGCTTCCGCCTAATATAGGGGGGCGAGATTGGCTCTTGCAGAGTACAGGCAAAATAATTCTGGGACTTAAACCAGCAAGGACGCCAATCGGCGTCCTTGATTAAGAATTGGGTGGTTGGAGGCAGCCTTTAATTAAAGATCTGGAATTCTGAGGCGTTGATCCAGAAGTGCACCATGATGCTTGCTGCGTAGCCAAGGGCAATGACCGGAGCCCATTTCAGGTGGCCAAAGAACGTATAGTAACCGCGGGCTTGTCCCATCAGTGCAACGCCAGCCGCCGAGCCGATGGAAAGCAGGCTGCCGCCGACCCCTGCGGTCAGGGTCACCAACAGCCATTGCCCATGAGACATTTCCGGGTTCATTGTCAGGACGGCAAACATCACCGGGATGTTGTCAACAATGGCAGATAGGATGCCGACAAGTGTATTGGCAATGGTCGGGCCAAGGTGGATGTACATGCCTTCAGACAGGATGCTGAGGTAACCAATAAAGCCAAGCCCACCGACGCACAGTACGACGCCATAGAAAAACAGCAAGGTATCCCATTCGGCACGGGCAACTTTGGCAAACACATCAAAGGCTTCGTTGGTGGTATCGCCGGGTTTAATCGGGACATGACCATTGGATTTCTTGTTGGTCTTTAGGTAGTAGCCGTACATTTTCAGGAAGCCAAGGCCAGTCATCATGCCCATCACTGGTGGCAAATGTAGGAAGTTATGGAAGCACACGGCGGTGGCAATGGTCGCAATAAAGATCAGAATAACCATGTGCGCACCGTATTTCATCTCTACATGCTCGCCACCCGTCGTCGGGCGTCCAACCGGAATGGCGAAATGCATGATTGCTGCCGGGATCAGATAGTTGACCAACGATGGGATGAACAGGTCAAAGAACTCGTGGAATGAAATCACGCCTTTTTGCCAGACCATTAGGGTCGTGATGTCGCCAAATGGGCTGAATGCGCCCCCGGCGTTGGCTGCAATCACAATATTGATGCAGCCAAGGCCAATAAACTTTGGTGCGCTGACGCCGACTGCCATCACAACTGCGCACATAAGCAGGGCTGTGGTCAGATTGTCTGCAATGGGTGAAATCATAAAGGACAGGATGCCGGTGATCCAAAATAGCTGCCGGAAACTGTACTGTTTGCGAATGAGGTAGGAGCGCAACGCATCAAATACCCGGCGTTCTTCCATGGCGTTAATGTACGTCATGGCAGCCAGCAGGAACAAAAACAGTTCGGCGAATTCCAGAATATTATGGCGAACGGCGGCTTCGGCTACTGCCCCAAGGTCATGGGTAGCATATTGGTAGCCAATCATCATCCAGATCAAACCTGCAGCAAGAACAACGGGTTTGGACTTGCGCATGTGAGTGGATTCTTCAGCCATAACGAAAGCGTAGGCAACCACGAACAGGATAACGGCGACAATACCTACCCAATGTTCCGTGAGATTCAACAGAGTCTGACTGTTTGCTTCTGACGCAAAGGCAAAATCCGGGGCGATCAGCACCGCAAACATGAACAGAATTAATGACAAGAAAACACGCATAAGATTCCCCAATGCACCCACCCTGATACCCGGTGAATGACAGAACGGTAAAAGAGCCAATTTAAGGCAGAAGGCCCCCACCTCCTTGGTTGCCAAGCAGTGTTTATAATGTTTCGTGAACAAAATTCGCAATTTATTTTGCGTTTCAGCTGTCGATTTTTCGCAGAACTTGCGCCTCTTTCTTTGGTGTATGGGGTAGAAAATACGCTTTTGAAGTGTTCGATTTTTATGGTGCAAAACTGAAATTACTGGATTTTTTCAGCTTGTTTGCCCAAGGGGTGGGAATGATTCTCGGGTGGGATGGCATGAGTGAGTATTTTTGTAGTTCGGATCATATTATTTAGGCGCGATGAAAATAAGTATCCCGAAGTAAGCTGGTAAACTGAGAATCGGCCTGCGCTCTAGTCATAAGGTCATAAAAAAGGGCGCTCGGTTAGGAGCGCCCTTTGTGTCGATGAGTTGGATGTTGGAGGGGTTAGTCACCCTGTTTCCCGCTCCATGCCGAGTGATCCAAATCCAGATCCGGGAATGCATTGGCATCAAAGCGCGGGTGTTCCACCCCTGACTTAAGCTGTGCAATGTAATCGTTAAGGACACGCAGAGCCGTTGGCAACAGCATCATGATAGTGACAAGGTTAACCACTGCCAAAATGCCCATCATCGGGTCAGAGAAGAAGAAAACGCTGGTCGCGGCCGGTGCTGTCGCCCCAAGGAACACCATGCCCATAACCGCAACACGCAGGACGGTCACCGCCTGTTTGTTCTTTGTGATGAAGGTCAGTGCGTTCTCACCCAAATAGTAGTTGTAGATAATGGTCGAGAACGAGAACAGGAAGATCATCAGGGTGAGGAAGTATTGGGTCCACTCACCAAAGTGGGATACCAGCGATTGCTGTGTCAGGACGACACCATCTACATCGGCTTGTCCCGGTACATAAACATCACCCAGCAGGATGATCATGGCTGTACAGGTACAGATCAGCATGGTGTCAATAAAGACAGAGAAAGACTGGGTGATGCCTTGGCTAACCGGGTGATGGACTTCTGCGGTAGCCGCAACGTTCGGCGCAGAACCAAGGCCAGCTTCGTTGGAGAACAGCCCGCGGCGCATGCCTTGAGCAATTGCAACCCCCATGCCGCCACCAACAGCTTCCTCAATACCAAAGGCATTTTTGACAATCATCGTCAGAACAGCAGGAACATCAGTGATGTTGATCAGAATGATCGCCAGAGCCATGGCGATATAGCAGATTGCCATGATGGGGACGACCACGTCAGATACGCGGGCAATACGGCGGATACCACCAAACACGATAAAGCCAGCAATGCCGGTCAGAAGGATGCCTGTATACATACGGTCAATGCCAAGGCTGTCTTGAGCCGCGCCAGCGACGGTGTTGCCTTGGAACGCATTAAAGCCGATTGCAAATGAGGCCATAAGGCAGACGCTGTACAGTACAGCCAACCAACGATATTGAGACCCGAGTCCGTGAATAATCGCCCGTGCCGGTCCACCGCGATACATACCGTTTTCCTGACGGCGTTTGAACAATTGGGCAAGGCTGCACTCAACCAAGCTGGTTGCCATTCCCATAAGGGCGACAGCCCACATCCAGAAAACGGCACCGGGGCCGCCAAGGGTGATTGCAACCGCAACACCTGCGATGTTGCCGCCGCCAACACGTCCACCAACGGATAGCAGCAGGGCTTCACGGGCTGAAATTGCATTTGGGTCCGCTGCCTGATTCTTATTAGATAGGACATCGAACATGCGACGGAAAAAACGGAACTGGACAAATCCAGTCATGGCAGTCGTGAAAATGCCCAATACAACAAGTATCGGGACCAATGCCCACCCCCAGGTCAAGTCACCGATTAGTCCGAAAAAGCTTTCGAGGAGTTCCATAAGTGAGTTCCAGTGTTTTTTTTAAGTGCTCTCTATATTTTTGTGGTCGCGCGCACTGAACTATTTAGAGTTCAAATCCGACAGTGTGCCTAATCCTCGTGGCATCCCTATGTCGATACGCTCAATGCGGGCGGCAAAGCGCATCCGCAGTTTCCCATGGCGTTACGTTGTCGCGACCAAGACGGCGCACAATGACAAATTTTCTGGATTTAGGGAAGATAGGGAATAGTTATATAACATAAGTTATTCCTGAGTATGCAACGGCACTGAATGCGCACAATCAGAGCATAATCTTTCGTGTGCAAATGTAATGCGTGCATGTCAAAACTGATCAGGCAGGCGTAAGTAGCCAATCCCAGGCTTTCTTTCGTTCCTCTATGGCGAAGTGTTCTTCCTGAATGCCGACGAGTTTAGCAAAGGGGCGATCCAGAGTGACAAGCCATTTTAGTGCAGTACTGTCAGAGACAATCGCCACTTTATGAATGCGTTTCAGGTGAGATAGTAGCCATTTCAAATCTTCGAGGCCGGCTTCAACCCCCCAGCTTGCATCGGGGTTAAGGACCAAAAGGAAGCTAAGCTTATCGTGATGGCGCAGCTGATCGTTGACGTAGTCAATCAGATCCTGTTCCTGATCCAGCGTGATTTTTCCGGATATTTCAAACCCTAAAAAGGGTGGTGAGCTTTCGGGAAGATACGCGATCATGCTTCATCTCCTGACGGCCTCTGCTAGCGCCCATGATACGCCGTTCCGGGGGTGCTGTTTTGCGTCTTTTGCGGGTGAAATTCCAAGAAAGCTTTGTCGCGCCCTGCAATTTATGATTTCAAAAAGCATGTGGGCTTGGGAATTATTTTGCGCTTTTCACGTTTTATCGTTAATGTATGCCCATGATTTGCGCAAAGGATGAGGGGAAAACCCTTTGTGCACATATAAACGCCATTGCCGAACATAAAAACAATAAAGACGGGGCAAACCGGGCAGTGGGTTGCGAAAATATCGTGTTGGGAGTCTTTATCGTATGATGATCACGAAAAAAGTGACGTACGCAGCGATGGCTGCTGCTTTGTTGAGTGCAACCACCGCATATGCGGAAACTTGGAATATGCCGACACCGTATGCGGATTCCGTATTCCATACGCAAAACGTGCAACAATTCGCCAAAGATGTTGAAGCAGCAACGAAAGGCGAATTGAAAATCAAGGTACATAGTGCTGGCTCACTGGTGAAACACACGGAAATCAAAAACGCCGTGCGAAGTGGGCAAGTTCCGGCTGGTGAATTTTTCCTGTCCTTGCTGACCAATGAAAACCCGGTGCTGGGTGTCGACTCTTTGCCGTTCCTTGCGACAAATTATGAGCAAGCTGAAAAATTGTGGCAGGCATCGCGCCCGGCAGTCGAAGACTTGTTGGCAAAACAACGCCTGAAAGTCCTGTACGCTGTTCCGTGGCCGCCGCAAGGCTTTTACAGCAAAAAAGCTGTGCAGACGGCTGATGATGTCAAAGGTTTGAAACTGCGCTCTTATAATGCTCTGCTACAAAAGCTGGCAAAAGAGATGGACATGGTGCCTACTCAGGTTGAAACCCCAGATATCCCGCAGGCTTTTGCCACTGGACAAGTGGATGCAATGCTGACTTCCCCGTCGACGGGTGTAAGTTCCAAATCTTGGGATTTCGTGAACAACTACTATGATGTTCAGGCTTGGTTGCCGAAAAACGTGGTCGTTGTGAATGCCAAGGCATTTAAAAAATTGTCGCCGGAAGTACAGGAAGCCGTCATGACCGCAGCCAAGGCTGCAGAAGTGCGCGGCCTGGAAATGAGCAAGGCCGAAACGGCAGCGAAAACCAAAACGTTGAGCGAGAATGGCATGCGCGTTCAGCAACCGTCCGAAGCTTTGAAAGAAGCCTTCATGAAGGCTGGGCAAGTTATCGTCCAAGACTGGAAACATGACGGTGGTAAATTGGCTGAAGACGTGCTGAAAGCCTACGAAAACTAACTTGTACAGTTCACACAACATGTCCAGAAAAGGGGCGGCCCTGTGATGCCGCCCCATTGGATTTTAACCGCACTTGATGCGGCATAAGGCGTTGTGTGAACCCATCAAATAATAACATCTGAGAGTCGTCCTATGCGCAGATTGCTTGATCGCGTGTATTGGGGGAGTGGAATGGTTGCTGCTGGATTTCTGGTGGCTATCTTCCTTGTAGTTCTGTCGCAGGTTAGTGCGAACCTGCTGGACTTTTGTATCCGCCAATTCACCGGAAAATCATTGGGGCTTGTTGTCCCGTCCTATGCGGAAATTGCAGGTTTTTTCCTTGCTGCCGCGTCATTTTTTGCCTTGCCATATACATTGCGGCACGGTGCGCACATCCGGGTGACTTTGGTTTTGATGCGCTTGCCGCGTAAAGCACAAACATTTCTGGCAGTGGCGGCCTGTTTTGGTGCAGCCTGTGTCAGCGCGTATTTTTCTTGGTATTGCTGGGAACTGGTCATGGAAAGTCAAGAGTTCGGCGACTTGTCGTCCGGCTTGGTTCCGGTGCCGTTGTGGATTCCGCAATTGCCATTGGCAATTGGCAGTGCCCTGCTTGCCGTTTCGCTGTTGGACAGCGGTTTCAGAGCATTAAGCTGTCGCCATGACCCCGCCACGAAATTAATGACCGGGGAGGGCTGATCATGGATATGAGTCTGGTTTCCGGCATTGTTTTGCTGGTGTTTATGTTCCTCCTTCTGGGGGCGGGCGTTTGGGTGGCTTTGGCTTTGCTTGGTGTTGGTCTCCTTGGGATGGTCGTCTTTACAGACTCGCCTGCGGGGCCGCTGATGGCAACGGCGGTTTGGGGGTCATCAAACCTGTGGTCTTTGGCCTCACTACCGATGTTTATCTGGATGGGGGATATTCTGTTTCGCTCCCGGTTGTCCGATGACATGTTTGAAGGTTTGGTGCCGTGGATGGGGCGTCTGCCGGGGCGTTTGCTGCACGTGAATATTATAGGCTGCGGGATTTTTGCTGCGGTCTCAGGGTCTTCTGCGGCAACGGCGGCGACTATCGGTAAAATGTCCATCCCTGAACTCAAACGCCGAGGCTATTCCGAGCGAATGGTGCTGGGGACGTTGGCAGGGTCTGCCACCTTGGGGCTTTTGATCCCTCCGTCGATTATTCTGATCGTGTATGGGATCGCCACCGATCAATCCATCGCGCGACTGTTTATGGCAGGTGTCTTACCCGGAGCATTACTGGTGTCCTTGTTCATGGGCTATGTCATGATCCGCGCAAAATTGCGGCCCCATGAAATCCCAGAGTTAACCGATACCTTCACGTGGACGGACCGTTGGAATGCCTTGAAGCGCCTTGGCCCCGTGATTTGTTTGATCGCCGGTGTTATCGGGTCGATCTATTCCGGTATTGCATCCCCGACCGATGCGGCGGCAGTCGGCGTTTTCTTGGCGCTTTGCCTTGCGAAATATACCGGGGATTTGAATAGGGAAACCTTTATTGACGGTTTGCTGAGTGCAACGCGCACATCCTGCATGATCGCGTTCATCCTTGCCGGAGCGGCCTTCCTGACCATGGCCATGGGCTTTACCGGTATTCCATCTGGTTTGGCAACTTGGATCGGGCAGATGGATTTGTCTCCGTATGCTTTGCTTGCCGCTTTGACCGTATTTTTTATCCTGATGGGGTGCTTCCTTGATGGCATTTCGGTCGTAGTTTTGACGACTTCGGTGATCCAGCCGATGATCTTGACCGCCGGGATTGATCCTTTGTGGTTTGGTATCTTCGTGGTGATTGTGGTGGAAATGGCACAGATTACACCACCAGTCGGTTTCAACCTGTTTGTGATTCAGGGGTTGAGCAATCGGGATATTCTGCACATCGCACGTGCTGCCTTGCCTTTCTTCCTGCTCATGATTACGGCTGTGGCGCTGATTACGATCTTCCCGCAGATTGTGACCTACCTGCCGAACAATATGTAAATCCTGCTGATACGGTTTGGATGATGGCAGAAGCCTCCTGATGATCAGGAGGCTTTTGTTTTCTATGGAAATTGCATGAAGATTTGTAAGGAAGTTTCTTTCTGTGTCTGCCTTTGATAAGGAAATTCTTCGTATCCGAGTGAAAAAACGCCACTGGAGATTGACGATAGGCGCGGTTAAGGCGTATCACTTTTGAACTGATTTTGTTCGGCAGGATGAGGAACTGTTTACTCCCGCTTGCCTGACATGTGTGTTGTAGTCGTTGCTGAATTAAGGATTGCCAATATGCCTGTTTACCGTTCTCGAACCTCGACCCATGGCCGTAATATGGCAGGTGCTCGTGGTCTATGGCGTGCCACTGGAATGAAGGATGGAGATTTTGGCAAACCGATTATTGCGGTGGTCAACTCCTTTACCCAGTTTGTTCCGGGGCACGTACACCTGAAAGACATGGGGCAACTGGTCGCTCGTGAAATCGAAAACGCGGGTGGTGTTGCCAAGGAGTTCAACACCATTGCCATCGATGACGGGATCGCCATGGGGCACGGTGGTATGCTGTATTCGCTGCCGTCCCGTGATTTGATCGCTGATTCTGTGGAATATATGTGCAATGCCCACACGGCTGACGCCATGGTCTGCATTTCAAACTGCGATAAAATCACGCCCGGAATGATGATGGCGGCAATGCGCCTGAACATTCCGGCGATTTTCGTCTCTGGTGGCCCGATGGAAGCTGGGAAAGTCACAATCAAGGGCAAAACCAAAGCCGTGGACCTGATCGATGCCATGATCAATGCAGCGGATGAGACCGTTACCGATGAGGAAGTGGTTGAATATGAACGCAACGCTTGCCCGACTTGCGGTTCCTGTTCCGGTATGTTTACTGCCAATTCCATGAACTGTCTGGCTGAAGCCTTGGGGCTTGCCTTGCCCGGCAACGGAACTTTGGTTGCCACGCATGCAGATCGTAAGGAGCTGTTCCTTCAGGCTGCGCGTTCGATTGTTGATATGTGCCACCGTTGGTACAAGCAAGAAGATGCCTCGGTCCTGCCGCGGTCGATTGCATCCTATGAAGCATTTGAAAATGCGATTGCTTTGGATGTTGCTATGGGCGGGTCGACCAATACGGTTTTGCACCTGTTGGCAACAGCGCAGGAAGCCGGCGTAGATTTCAAGATGGAAGACATCGACCGCATGTCGCGTAAGGTTCCGTGCCTCAGCAAAATTGCGCCAAACAGCCCGGTGGTTCATATCGAGGATGTTCACCGCGCTGGCGGCATTATGGGGATTTTGGGTGAATTGGATCGGGGTGGTTTGATTAACCGCGGTTGTTCTACGGTACATGCGCCGACCCTTGGTGACGCTATTGATCAGTGGGATATCAAACGCAACGCGGCGGAAGCGGTGCAAACTTTCTATGCCGCGGCTCCGGCAGGTCGCCCTTCACTCGAAGCGTTTACCCAATCTGAACGCTGGGATGCCCTTGATGATGATCGTGCAACGGGTGCAGTGCGTGATCTTGACCATGCCTTTTCCAAAGATGGCGGACTTGCGGTTCTGTTTGGCAATCTTGCGGAGCAGGGGGCAATCGTCAAAACTGCCGGTGTGGATGAAAGCATCCTTAAATTCTCCGGTCCTGCGGTGATCTGTGATTCTCAGGAAGAGGCCGTGGATAAAATCCTTGGCGGTGGTGTCAAACCCGGCGATGTGGTGGTTGTTCGCTACGAAGGTCCCAAAGGTGGTCCGGGAATGCAGGAAATGCTGTATCCGACCAGCTACTTGAAGAGTCGCGGCCTTGGTAAGGTGTGTGCCTTGATCACGGATGGGCGGTTCTCTGGCGGTTCATCCGGTTTGTGTATCGGTCATGCATCCCCCGAGTCTGCCGAAGGCGGTAATATGGGGCTGTTAAAAGATGGCGATATGATCGATATCGATATTCCAAACCGTACGTTGAATGTTCGTCTTGACGGTGCGGAGCTTGAGACTCGCCGTGCGGCTGAAAATGCCAAAGGTGCGGATAGCTGGAAACCAAAAGAGCGCAATCGCCCGGTTTCCGCAGCCCTGAAAGCCTATGCCGCCTTGGCAACCAATGCATCCAAAGGTGCCGTGCGCGATATTGACCGCCTGAACGACTAATCTTTGAAAAAAACCGGAAAAGCCTCGCAAGTTTTGCGGGGCTTTTTTTGTGAGAATGATATGGTCGTTCAAGGTGTTCTCTTGATTGGTATTATTCTTATGTCTTTCATGTCTCCCAAAGCATTTGTGTATTTACGTGGCACGTTCCTTGGTATTGCAACATTGCTGACGATTGGCTCGGAAGTTCTGGATATGCCGGAACTACGGGTCATATCCGGCATAATGGGCGGTTTGTTTCTGATCAGTGTGGTGCGTTATGTGCGTTGGTCACGACAGTTGTTCATTGCAATCGGTGTAGTGGCGTCATTGTTGGCGGTTTTGACTCGTCCGGATGGCTGGTCGTTGATTGCCGATGCGCTGGGATCCGGTGGCTATGTGTTGAGCTTCTTTGTCGGGCTGTCGACTTTGCGCACCGCCGCCATGTCTTCACCTTCTATTCAGGCTTGCGGAGAATACCTGTCTACGCGTACCCCTGGTAAGCGATACGTTGCGTTGACGGTCGGCGGTCACCTGTTTTCGTTGGTGCTGAATTATGGCTCGATTTCTTTGCTTGGCGCCTTGGTGGATAAGGCAGATGGCGGAGACGGGCTGACCTTGAAAAACCCGGAACGGGTTCGCCGAATGCTGTTGGCTATTCAGCGTGGTTTTGTTGCCACCCTGTGTTGGTCACCTTTGACCTTTTCCATGGCAATGGGAACAGCCGTTATCGAGGGTAGTAGCTGGAATGGTGTGGTTTGGTATGGATTGGTCAGTGCTGTGCTGCTGATGTTGGTCGGTTGGGGGCTGGATACCGTACTTAAATCGAAGGCATCACAATCCGAAAGCCAGACGCGGCAAATTGGCAACCTATCGTCCATACGCCCCTTGTTGATATTGCTTTTGGTGATTTTTACCACGGTCGGTGCGCTGGAATTGCTCAGTGGCTACCGCATCGTCATTATTGTGATGATGGTGGTGCCGTTAATCAGTCTCGGCTGGATTGCGCTTCAAAACCGAACTTATGAGCAGCGGGATGGAAACGCCCTTGGGGCTATTTTACGGCAGAGAACTGCGGATTATATCGGTCCCGAACTGGATGGTTACAAAGGCGAAATGGTTCTGCTGTATATAGCTGCATATGTAGGTAAACTGGGCGGAGTACTGGCAGCCCCCCTGATTAGTGAACAGATTTTGGACCTGTCCACTTTGCCAACTGAGGCAATTTTATTTGGTATTATCATTGGTTTACCAATACTGGGCCAGTTGGGTATGCACCCGATTTTGGCGGTAACCATGCTGGGGCCGTTGTTGCCAACTCCGGCGGCTATGGGCGTATCACCGGATATTGTTTTGGCTGCCATATGTATTGGTTGGGCTTTTGGTGGTGCAACATCGCCATTCACGGCGACGGTTCTATTGGTTGCTATGTATGGCAAGGTCAAGGCAACAACGGTTGGTTTGATCTGGAACCGTTGGTTCGTCGCGGCAGGCAGCGTTGTCGGTATGGCGTGGATTATGTTGATTTCTGGAGGGGTACGGTAGGAGGTTTCAGTGCTGGTGCGGCTCCGGGTTTTATCAATTGTATTGTGTAGCGTGTTCGGTGGGGCTGAAAGTCTTGCTTATGGTGATGTGGTGCGCATTCCCCTGCCGAGTGGTAGTGTGGTGAGCGGCAGGCTGTTTCTTCCTTCTACCGACGGTGGCCCATATCCGGCGGTTGTTGCCCTGCATGGCTGTTCTGGCATGCTGACTGCTACAGGCAAATTAAAGGCGCGTGAAAGATATTGGGCTGAACGCCTTAATGCGGCAGGCTTTGCCGTCGTATTTCCTGACAGCTTTACAGAACGCGGCTACCAATCCATCTGCCAAGTTATTCCACGTCCAATTCATCCAGATAAAGAGCGCGTTGTTGATGCTTATGCAGCGTTAAATTGGCTCCAACAACGGGCAGATATCCGTGCGGACGCAATAGTATTGATGGGTTGGTCCAACGGGGCAATGGCTGCTTTGTCGGCTTTATCAGACAAAACCCAGTTCCGCCCTGTCGGTTTGCAATTTGATTTTCAAGCAGGAGTTCTGTTTTATCCCGGTTGTTTCCAGATTCATCGCGAACAGCCGTCTTATAATCCCATTGCCCCATTACTTATGCAGTTAGGGGCAGATGATACATGGACTCCTGCAAGGTACTGCGTGCAGATGGCAAACAGTATGAAAACACGTCGAGCTGGACCTATAGAGTGGGATGTTTATGATGGCGCTCGACACAGTTTTGATGACCCCAAGGGGAAGCCAAAGTCAATTGTTGTGCGGAATGAAGCTTATGCTAGCGGTCAAAAGGTTGTGACCATCGGTCCCAATCCAAAGGCAAGAGAGGCCGCGACTCTGCGTTCTTTGCGTTGGTTAGAACGATATGTGTTCACTTCGGAAAATTAAGAGTGATGGGTATGGATTACAGTTTTTATGTGGCGACGTTGCGGTTTATGGCGCACCGGGTGAAAAATGAAGGCGAGGGGGAAGGCAAGGACATCCTGATCATGATGAAGGATCTGGAAAACGCCGCCAATTGCATCGAGGAACATGGAAACCTGGTTGTAGACAATGTATCGCTTCGGTCGACGGCCCGTGCCTTGGCTGGTGTCGCCGGGGTTCTACAAAAGCATATTCTGCCGGAAACTGTTGCAGCAGAGAATAAGGAGCATGAAACCCGTGTGCGTTGGATGATCGATACATCCATGGCAATGGTTGCCAATTTAACCGTGCGGGCGGAATGTTTGACAGAAGATGAGCCAAGCACGAACTTTACCACTGAGCTGCCGCCACCACCGGACGCGGTTCTGAACTGAGTACCGACGACCGCAGCAAAGGAGTAGCCGAATATGCCGACCAGTCGCAGTCTTGCTATCAAGGCACAAAGCCGTGATGCTTTCCCTTCTGCTGTGCGGCAGGCGGTGCACGATATTTCCCAACCCTTACAGGCGTTAAGGATGATGGTGGGGCTGCCGGGCGTTGTTGCAGATGATCAGCGTCACCTGCCGGATAAGGTGGACTATGCCGTTTCCGAAATTGATCGGCAGTTGACACAACTTCATACGCTGGCTCGTGTTTTAGATGCGGATCATCTTGGGCAAGCTGAAATCCTGCGTTTTTCGGAAACACTGTCTTATGCGCAACAAGTCTCACCGGATTTGTGGCAGCAAGGGCAATCCATACGGGTATATGGCAAGCACCGTCAAATTAGGCTGCCAAGCCGAAACGGGGCGTGGGTGCTGAACGCTTTGCTTGAAACGGCAATCGCAACTTATCAGGCAGACAGAATTCTCATCGGGGTAAGGCCTGCCATGCGCGAGCTTGTATTCGGATTTAATGGTGTAGGAATATCCGGGCAGGATGCCGCCATCCTTGAACGTACTTTAAACGGTGGCGAGGATATGCCGTTGAGTTGTGGTCTTATGCTCGCAAAGTTGCTTGTCTCCGGTTGGGGGGGGCAGTGGCATATCAATTCAAACGGCATGTCCTGCACCTTGATACGTATTTCAATGAAACCCGGCAAGATGTGGCGTTTTTCATAATGCTGCCATAGCCAAAACCGGGTATGGTTCTGTATCGGATTGACGATAGTCATGATTGATCGCCCAATAGAAGGGGTAACACGTGTCGTTAAAGGACCTACTGTCTGGTGGGGGGGCAGCGAAGACCAAACCTGTCCGTCCTGCAAAGAAATCTGAACCGTCTCGGGTTGCACCAGAGCCGAAGGTGGCCGAACCCTGTGCGTATTCCCCCGGAACGTGGCCGATTGAGCGTCAAGAAATCCTTGAATCAGTATGGGGGCGGGGCAACCTTCAGCCCGGCAGTCATGAGCAGGTCGCAGACCTGATGAATGCTTGTGCGTTGACGTCTGCCAAAACCATGCTGGACCTGAAATCCGGTCTGGGTGGTGTTGATCGCTATTTGGTCAAAAAGTTTGGGGTCTGGTTGATTGGTCTTGACCAAGACGAGATCTTGATCAAGGAAGCCAATGAGCGTTCCCTAAAGCAGAGTCTGGAAAAAAAAGCAATTTTCCACCACTGTGAGCCGGAAAGCTTGCGACTGAAGCCATCGGGATATGATGCGATCCTAAGCCGCATGTTCTTTTCCGGGATCAGCAATAAAGACAATGCATTTGAACAACTGGCTCAGGGGCTGAAGCCGTCTGGACATCTGGTGCTGGTTGACTATGTGTTGGGAAATGTAAAAGGCCAGAAGCATCTGATTGATGCGGTTTTGGATAAGGAAATCCCAAGCCTGTTACCGTGTCCCGCCCGTGTCATGGCAGATGGTTTGAAGAAAAATAACTTTCTTGTGCATGTGGCTGAGGACATTACCGAGTCGTACCTTTCCAGTGCCGAGGAAAACTGGGCAAAGTTCAGAGACAGCCTCAGAGGAGCGGATATCACACCATTTCAGGCCCAAATCATCCTTGATGAGTGTGATCGCTGGGATGCCCTTGCTGCCGCCATGCGTGCTGGGGCTTTGAAAGTGTATCGTTTCTCTGCCAATAACTCTTCGGAACGGAAAAAAGGCAGAGTTTCGACAATGAGCGATTGGAAGTATTGACAGATCACCTCGTGCTGCGTATTGTGCGGCCCTCGTTTGAATACCTCTATTTGAAAGAGCACGTCATGAAAGTTCGCAACTCTTTGAAATCCGCCAAGCTGCGGGACAAGAACTGCCGCGTGGTGCGTCGCAAAGGTCGCGTCTACGTGATTAACAAGACCAACCCGCGCTTTAAAGCACGCCAAGGTTAATCTTGTTGTCTGTGTGGCACTTTGTTGCCACCCAGAGCGAATTAGGCGGCCCTATGGGCCGCCTTTCGTGTTTTAAGTCAGTTTTTTTGGGCTTAGGCCTTGTTCCACGGCTCCTCAACGAATGCGATGCGCAGGGAGTTGGTGGTTCCGGGGCGACCAAATGGAACACCTGCGGTGACGACCAAGCGTTCGCCGGGTTTGGCAAAGCCATCACGAACCGCGACTCTGGAGGCACGTTGCACTGCCTCTGTAAAGTTTGTGATACCCGAATCGATGGTTGCGTGGACCCCCCAGACTAGCGACATGCGCCGTGCCACTTGAATGTTTGGGGTTAGACACAGGATAGGGACTAAGGGTCGCTCACGGGCTGCGCGCAATGTCGTTGAGCCAGAAAATGTAAAGGTCGCGATTGCTTCGGCTTTCAGTGTTTGTGCGACTTGGCTGGCGGCGGCACTGATGGCATCGGAGGAAGTGGCCTCAGGTGGGCGATGGGATATTTCCATTTGCCGGGCAAATAAGGGGTCTGCCTCTACGGATTGAATAATCCGCCCCATCATTTCGACTGCCTCAATTGGGTACTGACCTGCCGCGGTTTCCGCGGATAACATCACTGCATCGGCTCCATCGAATACGGCGGTGGCAACGTCTGATGCTTCGGCTCTGGTCGGTGCGGGCGCGGTGATCATGCTTTCCAACATTTGGGTGGCAACAATTACTGGTTTGCCAGCCGCGCGGCATGCAGAAACAATTTGTTTTTGGGCAATAGGGACTCGTTCCGGCGGGATCTCGACCCCAAGGTCGCCACGGGCCACCATAATGCCGTCGGATAATTCAATAATTGCATCCAAGTGGTCAAGCGCGCTGGGCTTCTCGAGTTTGGCAACCACGCCTGCTGCACCGTTGACGATCTTACGGATGTCCGTGACATCTTCCGGTCGTTGCACGAAGGAAAGGGCGACCCAGTCCACCCCCATATCCAGAGCAAAGGCGAGATCTTTTCTGTCCTTAACGGTCAGGGGGGATATATCCAATGTAACTTGCGGGACGTTAACCCCCTTACGATCCGATATGGTGCCGCCCAAGATAACTTCAGTTTCGCAATGGTCCGCTGTGGCGTGGATAACCCGCAGGCGAATGCGCCCATCGTCCACCAGAAGGTCTGTGCCTTCTTTCATTGCGCTCAGAATCTCTGGATGGGGCAGGGTGACACGTTCATTGGTGCCGGGGCTGTCCAAAAGGTCCAACCGGAAGTGTTGCCCCGGGATCAATTTGGCCTTGCCGTTGGTAAACGTGCCGACCCGCAATTTGGGTCCCTGCAAATCAGCCAGAATTCCGATGGGATAGCAATGGCGTTTGGCAACTCTTCTGATGATCTCGACCCGTTGTTTATGATCTTCGTGGGTGCCATGGCTGAAATTCAGGCGAAAGACGCTTGCCCCGGCGTTAAACAGGGCTTCAATGGTTTCTTCCGAGGATGAGGACGGTCCCAGTGTTGCTAACACCTTCGCGTGACGGAAATCTTTTTTTAAAGACATCTGGGCACCTTGTGTCACTGTTATCAGGAAAGTCAGTTTAGCATTGCTGTAAACGTTGTCCTTACAAATAGAGAACGGCCCCCTGTAAATACAAGGGGCCGTTCGTGAAGTTCCAATAACTATGCCAAATTATTTGAAGGCATAGGGCAGCGTGGTTGAGAACGCCGGTATCATGGTGATGACGACCAAGGCAGCCAACAATGCGAAGAGGTAAGGCATGGTTGCGCGCATCACTTTTTCCAAGGGAACCTTTGTGATGGCACTGGCAACAAATAGATCAAGTCCAACTGGCGGAGTGATGCACCCGATGGCAAGGTTCATCACCATCACCACACCGAAGTGCAGGGGATCAATACCCATGCTTAGGGCAACCGGCAGGAAGATCGGGGTCAGAATCACCACCGCAGCCGATGCGTTCACCAGTGTGCCAAGTACCAGCAGCAAGCCGTTCATGATCAGCAGGAACAGGATCGGGGACGTGGTGAAATCAGTGATGGCTTCACCAATGTGATGCGGGATTTGCAAGTTGGTCATCAACCAGCCGAAAATCTTCGCCGCGCCGACCAAGAACATGATCAACGTGGTGCCGATGACGGCCTTAAAGATGATTTGCGGGAATTCTTTCAGCGTCAGTTCTTTATAGATAAACAGACCGACAACGATGCCATAGACCGCAGCAACTGCGGCGGCTTCGGTCGGGGTGAACATGCCGCTATAGATACCGCCGATAATAATTACCGGGGTCATCAGTGCCCAAAAAGCATCCTTGACTGCACTGAGCAATTTCAAGACAGAGAAGCCACCTTCCGGCGGGATACCTTCTTTTTTGGCAATGTACCAGCCCATGCCACACATAACGGCGCCCATAATCAAGCCGGGAACAACGCCGCCAAGGAACAAGTCACCGATAGAAACGTTAGCGATAACGCCATAGACAACAAAGGTGATGGACGGAGGGATCACAATGCCCACAGTGCCTGCAGCGGCGACAACGCCGGTTGCCAATTCACGTTTGTAGCCCTTTTGCTCCATTTCATTGACCATCGTGGAGCCAATGGCTGCGGTAGTCGCAGCGGACGAACCGGAAATAGCAGCAAAGAACATACCTGCAACAGCAACAGCCTGAGCCAAGCCACCGGTAAATGAGCCAACCATGGCCTGAGCCACGTTGACAAGGCGAGACGTCACACCGCCAGCAGACATGAATGCACCAGCCAGCATAAAGAACGGCACAGCCATGAACGAGAAGGAGTCAATGCCTGAGAACAGGTTATTGGTAATCAGCACCTGCGGCAGGTCCATGTACTGGTACAGCACAAAAGATACGGACAGTGCCAGTGCATAGGCAACCGGCACGCCGATCAAGGCCATGCCGATAAAGGAAAGAATAAGTACGGCTTCCATTGAACGTGTCCCTTTTTTATTTGCTGCTGAGCAGGTCTTTAAAGATTTTGACGGTGTCTTTCATATGATAAAGCAACATCAAAACCCCAGACAGCGGCATAATGGCGTAGACATAGCTCATGGAAATTCCAAGGCCGGGTGCAGTCTGGAACGTCATGGTTTCGGTCATTTTCCAACCTTGAACAATCAAGATAAAAATGAACACATATCCGCAGGCATTAATGAAAAGGTTCAGCACAAAACCGGGTTTTGTACCTTTCAGAATGCGCGGCAGCAGTTCAACGGCCAAATGACCTTCTTCGCCCATGATCAGGGCAGAACCCAAGAACACAACCCAGACAAACAGGAAGCGCGCAAGCTCTTCAGACCATTCAAAAGAAAAGCCAAAGATATAGCGGGTAATAACCTGCATAAAAATAACTGCCAGCATGACAACCATGGCGGCAACTGAAATTCCATACAGCGTTTTGCGCAGGAATTTGAATAAGGTATCCATCTTTATAACCCTATTTGTGGCACACGACAGGGGCAGATTGTCGTCTATTGCCTGAATTGACCTGTGTACCGTGAAACCATTTGGGTGTATTCACACCCATGCTTATCCCAAAACGGGAACCCTTTAAGTTGCACCAGCATAACTGCACATGTGCAACTTTAGGGTAGTTTAGACACTATGGCCTAAGAAAACTCAACATATTTGCAAACGAAATCAGATCTAAGCGCAATATTGTGATTTAAATTCATGTGTAAGAAGAAATGAAATCATATGCGTCATGAAGCCAAACAGTTTAGCGTGCTGATTTGTATCAAAGTAGTCTGTGCTATGCTGTGGTTCAGAAAAAGGCCCGACGTAAGACGGGCCGTTTTCCGAAGGTATACCTACGGCATTATTTTGCGCGCAGAGCATCGATTTTGTCGATGTTTTCCTGACCAACAACGTCAGCAAACATTTTGATAACTGGTGCGGTTGCTTCCTTGAATTTGGAGCGGTCAACTTCGATGACTTCCATTTTCCCGGTTGCAATGATTTTGTCCCAGTATTCTTTGTCTTGGTCTTCAGACACTTTACGCTGCCACGCAACGGATTCTTTTGCTGCGGCTTGAATGATGTCTTGTTGTTCTTTGTTCAGCTTGTTCCAGGTGATCATGGAAATCACGACCGGTTCTGGGGAATAAGCATGCGCAGTTTTGGATGCGTATTTTTGAACTTCATAGAAACGCTTGGTGAAGATGTGTGCAGACGGGTTTTCTTGACCATCCACAGTGCCTTGTTGCATTGCAGAGTACAATTCACTGAATGCCATCGGGGTCGGGGATGCACCAAGAGACTTCATCATTTCGACGAAGATTTTGTTGGTCATCACGCGCATTTTCAGACCTTCAAGGTCTTTCGGCTCGTTGATCGGGTGCGCGTTGTTGGTCATGTGGCGGATGCCGTTTTCCATGTAGCCCAACATTTTGATGCCGCGCGGTTCCAGTGCTTTGCCCAGTTCCATGCCAACAGAGTCCAAAGACTTATATGCGTGTTCACGGTCATCAAACAGGAACGGCAAATCGAACAGGGAAATTTGCGGTTGGAATTGTCCCAGAACAGCCGTGCCGACCAAAGCCATGTCAACGGAGCCGAAGACCAAACCTTCGATCAGTTCTTTTTGACCACCCAGTTGGGAGCTTGGGAATACTTTAACTTCAATGTCGCCGTTGGATTTTTCTTTGACGAGTTTGGCAAAGTGATCTGCACCTTTACCATAGGGGTGCTGCGGCACAGCGATGTGGCCAAGTTTGATTGTGACCGATGCGGCCCATGCCGGTGCGGCAAGACCCATGGCCAACAGGCTCATACCGAGAATACGAGTAAGGCGTTTCATCTGTTTCCACCCATAGTTCTATGACTTGTTAAAAAATAAACAATGCCATCAGCTCCGAAGCCAAATGCACTGAGGTTCAGAAGTATCTAGACAGGATTTGTGGATGGTTTCAATAGAAATGGTCAACTTTTTGCGACAAAAGTTATAAGGAACGTGATGCTGTCGTTTCTGTGTGAGTTTTAAGCTAAATTGCGAATTTATTCATCTATGTGGAATAAAATTGTCAGAAATTGGTCGTAAATATTATGAAACCTTGATTGTCCCTGTGGTTGAGGCCTTTAGGTGTGTAAACAATTCGTGATCAAAGGTCAGCTATTCTGACCTTTGTCATACATATGTGCGATTTTATCAAACAAGATATACAAAACCGGAGTGATATAAAGGGTCAGAGCCTGCGACACAGCAAGGCCACCGACGACGGCAAGCCCCAGCGGTTGGCGTGCCTCGCCACCCGCACCGTAAGCCATGGCAATCGGTAATGCCCCAGCCAAAGCTGCCATTGTTGTCATCATAATGGGGCGGAAGCGAATGATCGCTGCCTCGACAATGGCATCATTCGGGGGTTTCCCGAGTTTCCGTTCCTGTTGCAGGGCGAAGTCGATCATCATAATCGCGTTTTTCTTGACGATCCCGACCAGCATAATGATGCCGACGAATGCATAAAGGCTAAGTGGTGTGTCGAAAATGAGCAACGTGATCAAAGCCCCGACCGCAGCGGACGGAAGGCCTGACAGGATCGTCAGCGGATGGATGAAGCTCTCATACAGAATGCCAAGAATGATATACACCACAGCAATGGCAAGGACCAATAGCAGGCCAAGGTCCTTTGTTGATTCCGCAAAGGCCTGCGCCGTGCCGCTGAAGTTAGCAACTGTGGTCGGCGATAACTGAAGCTCGTCCTTGACCCGTTGAAGCTGGGTCAACGCATCACCCAGTACAAGTCCGGGGCCGAGGTTAAAGGAGATGGTAACAGCAGGCAATTGGCCTTGATGGTTGATGGTTTGGGCGACAATGCCGCGGCTAATGGTGATGACGGAACTTAGTGGGACCAATCCGCCCTGACTGCTGCGGACATATAATCGGTCGAGTGCAGATGAATCTTTTTGATAATCCGGCAACAGTTCCAGAATAACGGCGTATTGGTCGTCTGCCGCGTAAATCGTAGAAACTTCACGATCACTGAATGCTGATGCTAGGGCATCTTCAATTTGGCGTGGGGAAACCCCGACTTTGGCTGCCTGTTCACGATTTATGGAAACCTGTACCGCCGATGCAGAAATGTTCAGGTCATTATTTACGTCAATGAATCCCGGTATTTCTGATAAGGCAGCGGTCAATTTCTGAGCGCCTTCATAGAGTTGCTTAAGATCAGTATCCTGCAGCGTGTACTGATATTCCGCCTTGCTTGTCCTTCCGCCGACGTTGATCATTGGTGGATTAACGATGAACGCCTTGATCTCAGGCAGGTTTGCGGTTGCCTTGCGCAAACGTCGAACGATTGTATCTGCACTTTCCTTATGTCGTTCCTCGTATGGTTTGAGTGAAACGACCATAAAACCGGCGTTGATTGTGGGGCGCGGTCCCCCTGTGCCGATTGACGACATAACTGACGCGACGCCGGGATCTTTGCTGATAATTTTTGCCAATTTGGTTTGATTGGTCACCATGGCTTCGAATGAAGCATTGGTTTCCCCTTCAGTAAAGACGGTCAATCGCCCGGAATCACTGCTGGGCAAGAAGGATTTTGGCGTAATTTGATACAGGTAAACGGTGGCTGCGATACTGGCAAAGAAAAGGCCGACGATAATTGTTTTGTGGTCGACGCTCCAGTGTACGCTTTTGGCATAGGCCTCTTGCATCCGGTTGAACCCACGTTCAAATGCCAAATATAACTGACCGTGTTTCTCATTCTGTTGGCGCAGCATGCGACCACACATCATTGGGGTCAGTGTCAGGGAAACAACACCAGATATAAAAATAGCCAGAACAATGGTCAGCGAGAACTCATACAGTAACCGACCGACCATTCCGCCCATGAACATGACGGGGAAGAATACGGCAGCCAATGAGAAGGTCATGGAAATAATGGTGAATGTAATTTCACGTGAGCCATCTATTGCGGCCTGAAACGGTGATTTGCCCATTTCGCGGTGGCGAATGACGTTTTCCAGCATGACGATGGCGTCATCAACCACGAAACCGACCGATAAGGTTAACGCCATTAGTGATAGGTTGTCTAAGCCAAGTCCCAAGGCGGACATCCCGGCGAAAGTTCCGATAATACAAATTGGCAGGGTGATCGCAGGGATCACCGTGGCGGTTAAGCTTCGCAGGAACAGGAAGATCACCATCACCACCAATACAGCGGCAAGTACCAAAGTGAATTCTACATCGGCGATGGATTCCCGGATGGTTTGGCTGCGATCATAGAATATTTGCAGGTCAATACCGGGAGGCAGGGATGTTTGGAAGGTAGGCAGGATTTCCCGGATGCGGTCGACCACATCAATGGTATTTGAACCGGGGAGGCGTACGATTGCGAGAGTGACAGAGCGGGAATCGCCAACTGAGCTGCTGTAATCGTCATTTTCGACGCCATCGATCACCTGACCAATGTCACCAAAGCGGACGGGTGCACCGTTGCGATAAGCGATGACCTGAGATTCGAATTCAGCAGCGGAATAAAGTTGTCCTTCCGAACGAATTAAGGCGGTTAGGTCGCTGCCAGAGAACGATCCTGTACCCATGTTGGTGTTGGTCGAGGAAACCGCCGCTGCGACTTCATCAATGCCAAGACCCATTGCTGCCATAGCATCCGGGTCCATCTGCAAGCGCACGGCAAACTTTCTGGCACCGTAAACCCGGACTTCAGAGACACCGGAAACCGTTGATAGCCGTCGTGCCAATTGGGCTTCTGCATATTTTGTCACGGTGGACATGGGCAGAGTCTGGGATTTCATGAAAACATAAAACACCGGGCGTGCGCTGGGGTCGGTTTTGCGCACAGTTGGTGGGGATTTCATGTCCGATGGCAGTTTGCGCAATGTACTGGAAACAGAGGCCTGCACATCTTGGAATGCGGCATCGATATTACGATCCAAGTCAAATTGCAGGGTGATGCTGGTGCTACCTTGCGCGGATTGGGACGTCATGGATGTAATGCCAGCCACGGACGATAAAGAATTTTCCAATGGTGTCGCAACGGCGGAGGCCATGGTCTCCGGTGATGCACCGCTAAGACCGGCAGATACGCGAATGGTGGGGAAATCCACGTTCGGCAATTCGCTGACGGGCATACGTATGTACCCGATGACGCCGAACAGAATCATGGAGACCATCAACAAAATGGTCGCGACAGGACGGCGGATAAACAGTTCCGTATTCATGGGGTTACGGCTCCGTTCCCGGCGGCGGTCTTGGTGATGCGGACCTGCATGCCGTCTTTCAGACGAAGGTGCCCCGCAGCAATGAGAGTATCTCCGGCTTTAATATCTGGGGAGGTGATAACCGCCGTGCCATTGTAGACGTATTGAACATGAATGGGGTGGAGAGCAATCATGTTCTTTGTATCTACTCGATAAACATACGGGCCGTCCTGACTCTGGGCGATGGCGGTTTCCGGTACGGTCATTGCGTTATGGAATGTGTTAAGGGTGAGGGTTCCAGTCACGAACTGACCCGGAACAAGTCGCATGTCACGGTTCTTGATGGTGGCGCGAACCTCGATAGTCCCACTTTGCTGATTCACCGTTGCGGCAACAAAATCCACGCGACCATTGGCGGGACGGGTCGGATCCGCTGGCACCTTAACCATCAGGTCTGTGCCGCCATCTGCCATGAGTTTTTGAATTTTTGGAAGGTGTTTTTGTGGCAAGGTAACCGCAACCCGGACCGGAGTAATGGCAGAGATTGTGACCATTGGCGCGTCGGCATTGGCTTTGACGATGTTCCCCGGATGGACAAGGATTTCCCCGGTTTTGCCGCTGATCGGCGCGCGAATTTCTGTGTACCCTAGTTTAAGTTTGGCAAGCTCGACCGCAGCCTGATCAGAGGCAACCGTTGCGACCGCAGCCAATGCCTCTGCGCGGGCTGTTTCCAGTGTCTGTGCCGATGAAACCCCGCGTTTCCTTAGGTTTTCCTGACGGGTTAGTTCCTGTTGTGCTTTGGTAAGCTGTGCTTTGTCCCGCGCCAGAATTGCCTGAGCCTTGGCGAGGTCGGCATTGAACGGAGCCGGGTCAACGCGAAACAGGATGTCTCCCTTATCCACCAGTTGGCCTTCGGTGAAAAAGGCTTCTAAAACGCGGCCCTCAACAAGAGACTTGACCTGTACAGTGGCAGAGGCCAAAACCGTTCCCACCGTTTGCACAACCTGCGGAACATCTTGCTGTTTGACCTGAGTAATGGTAACAGGCGGCACGGCAGGCGTTCTCGCTGGTGCAGCGAACCCTTGTGTAGCAAAACCAAAAGTGGTCAAGGCAAAGAGAGCAGCATGCCCCATGGGCTTAAGCAAACGCATGCACATTGAAAAACTCTTTCATGATGTCGGCCCAAGAGCATTTATAATTTGATTGCTATAGAATGCTCCCTGACATGTCACCCAAAAAGGCGCATGTCGGTTGTTGTATTTGTCGCAAGAATATATCACCTGACACGTAAAGCATAGAATTCTGTAAAGGTTTTAAAGCGTGAAAAAGCTATTTTCCTACCGTAAGTTCTGGGCCCATCGTTTTGGCCCCGCGCCGTTCCTGCCCATGTCTCGGGCGGAAATGGATGCGCTTGGCTGGGATAGCTGTGACATTATCATTGTCACCGGTGATGCGTACGTGGATCACCCGTCATTTAGCGCCGCTGTTATTGGTCGGGTGTTGGAAGCTCAGGGGTTTCGGGTCGGAATTATCGCACAGCCGGATTGGTCCGATATCGCGGATTTTCAAAAACTTGGGCAGCCCAATCTGTTTTTCGGTATTACCGCAGGTAACATGGATTCCATGGTCAACCGATACACGGCTGATCGTCGCATCCGCAGTAATGATAGTTATACCCCCAATGACGAGGGCGGAAAACGTCCTGACCGGGCCGTCTTGGTGTATAGCCAGCGGTGCCGGGAAGCCTTCAAAGATACGCCCATTGTCATTGGTGGGATTGAAGCCTCTTTGCGACGTCTGGCGCATTATGATTACTGGTCTGACAAGGTACGCCGTTCGGTCGTGTTGGATGCCAAGGCAGATATTCTTGTCTACGGCAATGCTGAACGGGCTATCGTAGAAATAGCCCACAGGTATGCGTCCAAATCCGGTATTGGTGATATACGGGAAATCCGTGGAACGGCGTTGGCCTGTGATGAAATCCCATCGACTTATGCCGTGGTTGATGAATCTTCTCTGATTGACGAAAGCGATGAGCCAGCGTCGTCTCCTGATAAAAATCAGGTGCAAGTCGTTGAATTGCCGTCCTTTGAAAATGTGCGGGATGATAAGGTCGTTTATGCTCATGCAACCCGGATTATTCACTTTGAAAACAGTCCACATAATGGGCGGGCCATGGTGCAGCGGCATGGCGAGCGACTGGTATGGGTGACGCCACCGCCAGAGCCATTGACCACTGAGGAGCTTGATGGAGTCTTTGACTTGCCTTATGCCCGCGCCCCGCATCCGGCATATGCCGATGCGCGCATTACTGCGTGGGAAATGATACGCCATTCGATCAATATCGTACGTGGTTGCTTTGGTGGGTGCTCATTCTGTTCGATTACGGCACATGAAGGTAGGTTTGTACAAAGCCGCTCCGAAGGGTCAATCCTGCGTGAAGTGGAAAAGATCAGGGACGGCAATTGTGGCTTTACGGGCGTTATTTCTGATCTTGGTGGCGCGACAGCCAATATGTGGCACTTGGGCTGCACCAACAAAAAGGCCGAGGCCGCGTGTCGCCGTTCCTCCTGCATTTATCCATCCATTTGCAAAAACCTTGATACCAACCATGATGCACTGGTGAAGCTGTATCAAAACGCACGGGCCATCAAAGGGGTGAAGAAAATCCTGATTGGTTCCGGCGTGCGTTATGACCTTGCCCTGCGTAGCCCGGCCTATATTCGGGAATTGGTTGCACATCATGTTGGCGGCTATCTCAAAATTGCTCCCGAGCATTCGGAAAAAGCAGTTCTTGATTTGATGATGAAGCCGGGAATCGACATTTTTGACCAATTTGAGGCGCAGTTTAAAGACGCGGTAAAACGTGCAGGCAAAGAGTTTTACCTGATTCCTTATGTCATTGCGGCGCATCCCGGTGCCACGGATCAGGATATGATGAATTTGGCTTTGTGGCTGAAACGTAATGGTTTCAGGGTTGATCAAGTTCAGACATTCCTGCCGTCACCCATGGCGCTGGCCTCTGCGATGTATCATACGGACCGCAATCCGTTGCGCCCTGTGCGGCGTTCTGCTGGTCCGGCTGGTGTGGTGTTTACGGCAAAAGGTCTGCGGCAGCGGCGATTGCATAAAGCATTCCTCAGATATCACGACGCGGAAAATTGGCCGATGATTCGCGAAGCTCTGCAAAAAATGGGTAGGGCCGATCTGATCGGGCCGGGGAAACAGCATCTGGTTCCGGCGTGGCAGCCACGGGGAACCGGACACGGAGGCGAAGGGCGTCGTGGTGGGCAGCCTTTTGACAAAGGTAGAGAACACCGGGCGACACGTCCAAACTCTCGTGGGATTGGTAAAGAACGCGCACAGCGTGGTCGCAACGCCAAGCCTAAACGATAAAACGGAGTGATAGCCTTACGGAGTTGTCAGCGGCCAGACCATGGGAATCACCAGTGTTGCAACCACCAGCATCAGCAGGTTCATGGGTAACCCGACTTTCAGAAAGTCATTAAAGTGATAGTTGCCGATGTTGTAGACGTAGGTATTGGTTTGATAGCCAATGGGCGTGGCAAAGCTGGCACTGGCCCCTAACATGACCGCAACCACCAAAGGGCGTGGCTCCAATCCGGTTTGTGCTGCCAATCCAATGACAATCGGCGTCATCAGGACTGCGGTGGCATTGTTGCTCATCAATTCGGTTAGGATAGATGTCAGCAAATACACGGTGGCTAAAATGGCAATGGGGCCAAGGTCCTCCACCATGTGAGCCGCCCCCATAACAATCATCTCTGCCGCGCCGGACTCTTGCATTGCCAATGAAACCGCAAGCATGCCGAAGATCATCATCAGAATCCGCCATTCAATGGCTTCATAGGCTTGTTCAAGTGTCACGCACCCGGCGAGAATAACGAAAATTGCGCCGGGGATTGCCAGCCCGGCAATGGGCATGACCTGGAGTGCCGCCAAACCAACCACCGCAAAAATTGTCAAAACCGCCAAAATGGCTCTGGGGACATCAACAGAAAGGGTAGGAACCCTGCTGACAGGTTGCAGGTTTTCATGGGTAAACAGGCGATCCAGCTCATCTGCTGGGCCTTCGATCAGTAAAACGTCACCATAGCGGAGGCGGAATGATTCAAAGTTGGTGGTAATGTTTCGGTGGTCACGGTGAACCGCCAGAATATAACTACCATAACGCCGCCGCAGCCGAAGTGATGCAGGGGTCTGTCCAACAAAGTGCGAGTTTGGGCCGATGACACCTTCGGTGATGGTGGTTTCCCGTGTTGTCAAAGATGTATAAGTGGCGTTGCCACCCTCAATATCAAAGGAAATGCCCGAGCTTTCACGGATTTCAAGTAACTGATCCTGATAGGTTTTAAAGACAATCCTATCCCCGGCCTGAAGTGGGATGTCGCGGAATGTGGACCGTCCTTTGCCATCATTCCCGGCAGAAGACTGTTGCGAGCTGCGCAATCCGCGAACGGCGTCAACAATATTAAACAGGCCATTGCGCGCACCACTGTCATTGCGCACAAGATCAAGAATTTCATAGTCTTCAGTGCTGCTGAAGCGGATTTCGTTCAGAGTTTTGCCAATCAGCGGTGATTCGGATTGGACAATGGCTTCGGCCAGAAACCGCTTGCGATCCGGTTCGTTTAATAGCTGCTGCTGTAAGGTATCCCGGTCCGGTAGCAGTTTATGCCCAATAGTCGCCAGATAGACTGCACCAACGAAGGCCATGACCAGCCCCGGTCCACTAATCTCGAACATACTGAATGGCGGTAAGCCATTGGCGGTGGCAATGCCATCGGCAAGAATGTTGGTCGAGGTGCCAATCAGTGTACATGTGCCGCCAAGAATCGCCATATATGACAATGGGATCAGGTATTTAGACGGGCTGTTTTGCAGTTGCCGCGCTACCGCAATGACGATCGGGGACAGGATAATCACGACGGGCGTGTTGTTCATGAAGGCAGAGACCATGGTAACCATAGCCAATAGGCAGACCACAGACAAAATATGATGCTTTTCTGCAAGGTTCAGGATGCCGCGACCAAGCAGATCAATGACGCCTGTGCGTTCCAATGCCGCACTCAGGATGAACATGCAGGCAATGGTAATGGTCGCTGCGTTACTGAAGACAGATAGGGTCCCTTGTGTATCAATAACGCCGGAGGTCAGAAGCACGGCAAGCCCAACCATCGCCGCCATGTGAGGGGGAATATAGTTTTTGGCGAACAGGATCAGGACTGCCAGCAAGACGGCAAATGTGATGATGATGTCAGGCGTGATTTCGTTGAGAAACTGCAACTTTGGACATCCTTACGGGCCTATTAGAATACGAAAGAATACAGGAGACAGTGAGAGTGTCGCAAGCCTTGCCGATATGAAGGCGAGATTGTGCGTTTAGGAATGGGGCGGTGACACGTATTTGCAGGCCGAGACTTGATGGTTCGATTGACTATCTTCAAGGCCTATTGCCGGAGTGTGGCATCATTTCTATCCGATTCGGTTAGATTCTGATGGAGGTATGCACGTTATGCGCATGCAAATGGACAAAATTATCGCGGTAGTCTTGCTTTGCTGACTTGGTTTCACGATGTTGTCAACGTTCTGGGGTGCCTTAAGCGGGCAAGCTTGAGAATTCCAAGAAAGTAGAGTAATAGTGTGGCAATGAGTGAAATGATATCACCCACGTGAATTATGCCTGCGCAGCAACCTTTGGCTAAGGACGTGGTTTGGCTTTTCGTGTATGCATTCGCTCTTCACTAGCAGATTTGCCGGATCGTAGACCTTGTGAGTGATCATAGGGAGCGGTTGCTTTTATCAAGTCATAGGTGGCGTTGCGTGTTGCAAGACCTGTTCCACAGTAGTTCAGACGATCAAGTGTCTTCGGGGTGCCAGAAACGCCAAAGTACCGAAAATGGGCATAGATGGCGGTTTTTGCGTTGTTTTTCCTTAGCATTGGCGTTGGTTCTGTCTTTATCAGCGATTGCTGTGGCGATTGGCATGTGGCAACTGGGGCATGACAGTCAGGACACCGCGCTTAGCCCGTTAGCTCTATTTGCATTGCAGCACCTGAAGTGGACTTTGGGACTATTGGTCATTGGCCCAGTGGTCTTGATGATTGTGATCTGGCGGTCTGTTGTCGATGAAAAGGCTAAGGCTGAGGCTTTGGTTAGGGCGCGTGAAAAACGTGACACCATGCGGGTCTCTTTCCATCAATTACGGCATGTCTTTACATCGTTGCCGGTGCCATATTTCTTGACGCATATGGATGGGCGCCTGCTGCAAGGAAATCCTGACGCACTATATGCATTTGGTTTAGCCCCTGAAGCTTTGAGTAAGGAAAACTTATTCGACTTGATGAAAGGGCAGTTCTGCTGTCAGGATTTG
>JAALLQ010000043.1_pt1 | contig 68952 bp, 69 predicted proteins | sample 7245921 | NCBI WGS metagenome assembly JAALLQ01 (sample SAMN13049200, study PRJNA578106) | oil field metagenome | isolation source: filtered produced water from oil reservoir B7 | place: USA:offshore Texas | collected 2016 | reverse complement strand
TGTCTGAAAGACTCATCCATTAAAACAAGGATGGAAACTTGTATTATCATTGTCCAAGGCGTCAATATTCTGGTCTGAAAGACTCATCCATTAAAACAAGGATGGAAACTTAATTTCTTTTTTTGGTGGCTCTGGTTTTAAAGTCTGAAAGACTCATCCATTAAAACAAGGATGGAAACAGTTTTTTTAGTCTTGGTAATTCTATTAATTCCCGTCTGAAAGACTCATCCATTAAAACAAGGATGGAAACTATTTCTGAATTTGTGGTCTGTTAAGTTTATTATTGAGTCTGAAAGACTCATCCATTAAAACAAGGATGGAAACTCATTAACTAATTCTAGTAGCTCATTTTTAACTGTCTGAAAGACTCATCCATTAAAACAAGGATGGAAACTTTACTGGCGGATATATTTGTGTATTCCAATATGTCTGAAAGACTCATCCATTAAAACAAGGATGGAAACAAAAAATTAGAGGATAAGTTAGGAAAGAATGATAAAAGTCTGAAAGACTCATCCATTAAAACAAGGATGGAAACTGGTTAAAGGTGAAGAGGCTTGATGATGATAGATGGTCTGAAAGACTCATCCATTAAAACAAGGATGGAAACTCAGAGATACAGAACTAAATAAAATCAAAAATAGGGTCTGAAAGACTCATCCATTAAAACAAGGATGGAAACTGGCTATGTAATTGTTTCCTATTTTATCGGTGTAGTCTGAAAGACTCATCCATTAAAACAAGGATGGAAACTTTCATCTCAATTTCAAGTTGCCAATAATAATATTAGTCTGAAAGACTCATCCATTAAAACAAGGATGGAAACAGGCTTGTATTGGCTGATGCCAATGAGGTTAAGAGTCTGAAAGACTCATCCATTAAAACAAGGATGGAAACTCAATTTCTTTTTTTATTGGTGCTGGTGGCTCTGGTTTGTCTGAAAGACTCATCCATTAAAACAAGGATGGAAACTCCTTTCCAGCCCCAATGCCTCATAAGCGGTTATGTCTGAAAGACTCATCCATTAAAACAAGGATGGAAACTCGTCATGACAACACCCGTCATATAATATTCCCGTCTGAAAGACTCATCCATTAAAACAAGGATGGAAACATATTTTTTATGTGCATATCCGTTTTCCTTTGCCCAGTCTGAAAGACTCATCCATTAAAACAAGGATGGAAACTTATCATTCGTCTGAAAGACTCATCCATTAAAACAAGGATGGAAACTCGAAGAATGGATAGAAATAAGAAACCTTATTGAAAGTCTGAAAGACTCATCCATTAAAACAAGGATGGAAACGTCTCTCTATAAACTTTTTTAATTCTAAATTTCAGTCTGAAAGACTCATCCATTATTTTATTTGGATCCAACCTTTTCTAAAGGTTGGAAATCAAACAACTACGTTGTTTGATTAAACAAGGATGGGAACATTCTTCAAAACATTTATGTTTTCCTCATCAATGTTTTGTTAAAATCCGGTTATTGTGGGATGGGAATTTGTGTTTGTCTTATGTTACATATATAATAATACCAAAGAGGTATTTTTATGAAAAAATTTGGACAAAGTAATCTTGTTACTTATGATATTTTAGAATTAATTTCTGAGGATGATAAAGTTGTTGTTTCGTTTAATATTTGTAGTACGGATTCTTTACGGCAGGTTTCTATTGTTTTGACAATGAAGAAACTATATATTCTCAAAAAAGACAACTTAGGTAAATCAATTCTTGAAATACCTGCAGATGAAATTGTTTTTATTAACTATGGGGTGAATATTAAAAAATCAATATTAAAATGTGATTCTAAGTTGATTGGGGTATTAAGGGTTGTAGATATCAAAAAGAAAATTTTTGAGGTTACAATAGAAGATATTCCTCTACAAAACTTCGAAAAACCTCTTTATAGAATAAAGAAAGAGCTGGAGATTATAACGGGTAAAAACTGGCAGATTATACAGCCTATTAGGGAGATTCTGATAAAGAGAACAGATGTTAATGAAAATGAACTTTTGGGTAATGTAGTTAAAAATATGGCTGCTTGTTCAACAAAACCGTCGTTATCAAAAATAGTAGAAAAAACAGATAGTTCTAATTTACAGAGAATCTCAGAAAGTGAAATGACAGGCGGTTTACTCCAAACGTTGCAGGATGTGTTTTCAAATCCATCATACAAAGGGAATAATATATTTTATACTAGGTATTGTTGCCATTACAATCATTTCCGCATTAGCTGAAAAAATTATTACAGTCATATTCCTATTCCTGATAATATATGTACTCATCATATACTTACAAAAAGGAAATTCAAAAACTTCAAAACGGAAAAGATGATTTCATATCTTTCACATTCCTCTGCATACGAACGCTAGGAATGGTCGCCTGTATTTAATTTACAAATTTTGTAGCACGAAAGAATTAACTTTCCGAGTTTAAATTAAGTTTTCGTTCAACCTTATTCTATTCCGAATATTATGTCTTGATTAACTCATTCCACATTTCCTAAATTCTTTAAAATTTCACTTCCGAGTTTTGATTGTGTATATTTTTCAATATAATTGATATTTTGGTGTTTTGTTATTTTTGCTAGAACCTGAGAAGGAATGCCCTGTTCTCCAAGGTATGTAATATACGCATATCTAAATGAGTGTGAGTTTATACCGTAATTTTTTGATAGCCATGTTCCTAGTCTGTTTACGATTTTTAATCTGGTTTTTTTCTTTTCTTCTATTGTTTCTGAGCTCGAAACTTCTTCCATGATTTTTATAAATTCTTCTTTTACGAGTTCGATATCGTTTTTATTTACGCATTTTGGTAGGATTAGGTCTCTTAGTTCTCCGTCTTTTCTTTTTTGTGTTCTTACTTTAACAATTACTCTATCGTTCCAGTTGATTTCGTCTAAATTTATGCATAGGGTTATCATTCCTGTGATTGCCTCCCATATTCTGCATCCGTTCCGTAATTGTAGTAGAAAGGTTAATAGGTAGGCGTATTTTTTCTTTTGTTTTTTGTATAGGAATGGTTTGCGCCGGAGCTCGTCTAATTCACTTTTCAGCATTTTGTAGGTTGTTTCGTAGTTTAGTCCTTTGTCCCATGTTCCTGTTGTTTTTTGTGTGTTTGTTTGGTTTGTGGTGTTGTGGGTCCAGTCCCAGGTTTTCATTTTTTCACCTTTGGTTTGGTATTTTTTTACTGATGTTGGAGTTTGGTTCGAAACTATACCTTTTAAATACTCCCAAAAAATAACATATAAATACTATAAAAACATATGCCGAGAAAATCAAAAATGCAATTAAAAGCTAAATTTGAACACGCCCCATATACACAAAAATCAAAATCATAAGTAAAAAAGCATGAGATATAACTATAATTCCATCTACGCCAACGATTTATTAATATAAGACGCTTTTAAAATAGGATAGCCCAGCGCATTGGGTTATAATGTTTTAACAAGTTGAATATATTCATTTTTAATTTTTTCTCCATATGACTATCTTCTTTAATATCCAGTCTTTTTTGAAGATATTTAAAACCATCTTAGTACAGAATTTAATAAGTTTTTCGTTATTTAATGCCTCAATTAAAACAGTCCTTCCACCAATAACCTCATAAGCATCATGAATATTAGAAATAGCACTTTCCAACAAATACCTTCCATAATCTTATTCCAAAATAGATCATTTTTCTCCAACTGTCCAATTATATAAATGGGAAATTCTCTTTTATCTTTTGAAAGTCCATCTAATCTTTTCAACGTCTTCTTTGAAACCTCTTCAACAATTTTTAAAATGATAGTGTTAAAGTGAAATAGCCTAAAATATTAGTAGTTCCCTTTTTAATAACTAAGTATGTCCTGTTTTTGTTTTTTTATTCAATCACCTGAACGAAGTGAAGGTGAGTTATAAAAATCACGAAGCGATTTTTATTCAAATAATATGGAAGAATTTTTTAAGAAGTTTTCCACATCAGTATTTTTAGAGCATTTAAATGCATTTAGTAAGTTTTTAACTTTTTTTATTATAGTTATTCAACAAGAATTTTTAAAGGAATTATAACTGCATCCTCTTCGCTCATTCAATCAGATAATCGAAACTAAACTTTATACTATTACACAACACAAGGTTAATCACATTAAAAAGTAAAATAAGTGATGATATGATTCTAAACACCATATATAAAGAAGAGAACACATGCATCACAAAATGTTTGGAAATAGGAACCATAGTCAAGAGCTTCAATCAAAGAAGCACTGGAAAATTTAAAAGAAGCTACTGAACTTTATTTAGAAGAGTTTCCATGTATGTAACTATATCACTTAAATATTACAATTTGATTTTATTGGAGTAATACTTGCATGCTCAGGATAGCATTCATACAATATTTCCCTTCCTTTTTTAGAGTTGATTGGTATAAAACCATTTTTTTCTAAAATTTTCTGTCCAGTATATGACAATACAAATTCTTTATACCTATAAGCCAAGTCCTTATTTTCTGAGTTTTCCATAACTCCAATAGTGAAAAATCCTGTTTCTCTTTCCACATATTTAGCAGGAATTTCAATAATATCAATGTTCCCATCAATACCCTTCAAAGTCGTGCATCTTTTTTCTACAATAACAGCATCACAATCCCCATTAACAACAGATTTTAACATTTTTCTATAACAATCAAAATCCTTAGCGCTCCTATCATATATTCTTTTAATTAAATCCCCAATATACGGTAAAGCAATGATTTCTGATATTGTAGCTTTTGAAGAAGTATATACAATAACATAATCTCTTAATAAATCCTCCAATCCATTTATATTCTTAGGATTCCCCAGCTGTGTTGCTATAACCCACTGAGTAAATTGATAAACATTATACCCATCTTCTATTAATCCACTCTTAGATAATAGTTTAGAATACATAACACCCCTTGGAAGAAAAACATCAGCATAAGCTCCATTTAATAATTCATCTTTTAAAATTGGGGACGACTTTCCAGTAAATCTTACCCTACAATCATACATTTTCTCAAAAACATGATTTACCTTCTGAAGTGCCTCAGTTGGACCCCCACAACTATATACTACCAATTCATCTTTCATGAGCTCACCTTATTAGATTTTATAATATGTTGCTCTTTATTAAATCATTGTTCAAATAAATTCATTGACTTATATTCTATTTTTTTCTATTAATTTATTGTTAATTAATACATCAATAATACACAAATGTATTAGAAAATTTATTAAGTTAATCTTAAATATTATTAACATAATTTTTTAAAGCATTAGTAGAGAGGTGAGCGTATGAAAAAGATATTGGCATTAGTTATGGGCGCCATACTTGTTATTACGGTGCTTTGTGGATGCACGACACAAAAAGAAGAAACTACCACAATTGTCATTGGTTCTAAACCTTTCAACGAGCAATATATTGTAGCCCATATGATGGCAATCCTCCTTGAAGAAAATGGTTATAAAGCCGAAGTGAAAGAAGGGCTTGGAGGAACGATGATTAACTATGAAGCCCTTAAAAAAGGTCAAATACATGCTTATGTAGAATATACCGGAACAGCATATAATGAAATTCTAAAATTAGACCCCCCAAAAGAATGGAATCCAGATTACATATACGATAAAAGTGCTGAGGAAATGTTAAAGAAAGATAATATTATAACAGTTGCAAAACTTGGATTTAGAGACGATTATGCCATAGCAGTTAAAAAAGATCTTGCTGAAAAACATAACTTAAAAAAATTAAGTGATTTGGCACCTTACGCTCCAGATATGACACTTGGAACAGATATAGAGTTTGCCACAAGACCAGATGGATTACCAAGAATAAAAGAAGTTTATGGCTTCACATTTGGAAATGTAAAACAGATGGAACCAACACTTATGTATGAAGCAATAAAAAATGATGAGGTAGATTCAATCTCAGCATATACAACAGATTCAAGAGTTGATCTGTTTAACTTAAAGATTCTCGAAGATGATAAAGGAGCACCACCACCTTACGATGCCATAATCATAATGAACAAGGACTTCACTGACAAACATCCAGATGTTGTGAATGTTCTTAAAAAACTCAATGGCGTGTTAGATACAGACACAATGAGAGCATTAAACTACCAATACGATGTTGAGAAAAAAGATGCAGATAAAATAGCAAGAGAATTTTTAACAAAAAAAGGATTAATTAAACAATAATAATTTTTTTAATTCTTCTTTCTTTTTTTTGGTGATTAAAATGCTACTTGATGATATAGATAGCATAGCACTTAACAATGTTACAAAACACTATGGAAAATTTACAGCAGTTGATAATGTTAGCCTTGAAATTTTTGGTGGAGAGCTCATAATTTTAATCGGTCCAAGTGGCTCAGGAAAAACAACTATTCTTAAAATGATAAATAGGATTGTAGAGCCGGATGAAGGTCAAGTATTTATAAACAGACAGAATGTAAAAGATTTTGATGAGGTTAAACTTAGAAGAAGCATAGGATATGTAATACAACAGATTGGATTATTCCCCCACATGACTGTCAAAGAAAACATATCACTTCTTTTAAAGTTAGAAAAATACAGTAAAGAAGAAATTGAAAATAGAGTCAATAAAGTATTGGATTTGGTAGCTTTGCCAGAGAAATTTGCAGATAGATATCCTCATCAGTTAAGCGGAGGGCAGCAGCAACGAGTTGGATTAGCAAGAGCTCTTGCTTTGGACCCCCCTCTTTTACTTATGGATGAACCTTTTGGAGCATTGGACCCAATTCTGAGAAAACAGTTGCAGGACGAGTTCTTAAAAATTAAAAAATCCTTAAAAAAGACCATAGTTTTTGTAACGCATGATATTGAAGAGGCATTCAAACTTGGGGACAGAATTGCTGTAATAAATAATGGAAAAATAATTCAAGTTGGATATCCAGAGGAGCTCCTATTAAATCCAGCTAATGAATTTGTTGAAAAGCTTGTGGATGCAGATAAGAAGTTTAAGCATCTTAACACACTGAAAGTTAAAGATGTAATGATTGACATTGACCCATATCTTATTGAGATTAACAATGTAAATGATATGGAAAAGGATACAATAATAAAAATTATGAACAAGAGAGGCATAGAACTTGCCGTTATTGTGAATAATGGAGTATTACTCGGTATTTTAGAGTTTAAAAATTTTTTCAAGTTCAATGACATTACTAATTCTATTGACAAACCATTGGTATTCTCCCCTAATGATTTCCTTGCTTCTGTTTTATCAGAGATGAAAGCTAAAAAGGCATCTTTTGGAATTGTTATCAATGAAAAAAATGAAAGACCTGCGGGAATACTATTAGCCAATGATATTCTTTTGAAGTTGTTATGAGGGAGAGAAATGGATATTTTTGTGATTTGGGAAACCCAAAATCTAACTTTAAGAACTATTGAACATTTAAGGATGTTTGGGATATCGTTAATTCTTTCAATATTAATTGGCATAACAGTTGGTTTTTGTTTGTATAGACACCAAAAACTTGCAACAATTACACTGAATGTATTAAATATAATTGAGGTAATTCCAACCCTCGCTCTACTTGTCTTATTTATCCCAATTTTAGGAATAGGTGAAGAGCCAACTATTGCCGCATCTGTTCTCTACTCAATACTTCCAATTGCAAGAAACACTTATGTAGGACTTATAACTGTTGATAAAAGTTATATAGATGTAGCAGAGGCTATGGGTATGAGGGAGAGAGATATATTATTAAAAATAAGGTTCCCACTCTCCCTTCCACTTATAGCAGCAGGTGTTAGGATAGCCGTTGTATTTACAATGGGAGTTATCACATTAGGAGGAATTATAGCCGCAGGTGGTTTAGGAGCTCCGATACAAACTGGAATACATATGTATGATAAGGATATTATTCTTGTAGCTGGTTTATGGGTTGGTATTTTGGCTTTAATTCTTGATGGATTTGCGGCAGTTTTGGAAAAATATTTAAGGGGGCGCTATCATGGTGCCGATTGAAAAAATATTATCTGCATTTGGGGAACATGTAATTTTGACTTATGCGTCTTTATTTATTAGCATAACCGTTGGAATATTCTTAGCAGTAATTTCATTAAAGAGTGAAAAGTTAGCACCCCTTATAATAGGATTTGCAAACCTTGTTCAAGCAATTCCAAGCTTTGCAGTTGTTGCTATCACTGTTCCACTTTTAGGAATCGGATTTACTCCTGCAATATTTGCAATATTTCTAAGAGCTCTGCTACCAATAGTTAAAAACACTTATGTGGGACTTAGTGAGGTTGATAATTCTATAATTGATGCTGCAAACGGTATAGGACTTACGGAATGGGAAGTAATAAAGTATGTGAGATTCCCGCATGCTTATCCTGCAATGTTTGCAGGCATTAAATTTGCAGCAGTCTTAGCTAACTCAATAGCAATCCTTACAGCAATAATTGGTTCTGGCGGGTTAGGAACGCTTGTATTTGAAGGTCTAGCAAGTTTTAACATGGAAAAGGTTTTATATGGTTCAATACCTGCGATAATATTAGCCATATTAATTGATTTAAGCTTTTCATTCGTGGAAAAAAAAATTAAATAAAAAAATGTCAAACTAATATCATCGAATTATCAACACTTATTTTTTATATTTTAAGAAGGGAGATATTCAGGTGATATCATGAAACTATTTTATGTGCATAAATTTAAGAAATTTTTTGCATATTTGGTGTTATCATTTTGAACCCCTCTTCATTCTCTTTAATGTCACATATGTTTCCATACAATGTTTTTAAAACTTCTTTTGTTAAAACATGGGCGTAAAAAGTACAAAATAAGTACGGTAGGATAGTGGTTCATAATCCTTATTCCCCACTACTCTACCTATTGGAATAGTGGGTTTCGGAGTTGCAAAATTTACCAGTTTGACCCTGAAAAAAGTATTACTTACTAATTTATTTTAATATACAAATACAACGTAATAAGAAAGTATGCCTTTGTAATTTAAGTAATCTAAATAATATTGTTTCATTGTATAATTGGATGGATAATAACATGCCTTTGTAATTATACCCTTTTATTATCAATCCTAAAATAACGGTTATACGCCCTATTTATTGAAGTATTATTAGGGGGTTTTATAAGAAATAATAATATTATAGTGAATTAATATTAAAAACGAAACTGAAAATATTGTGAATAAAAAGGAAAAAAGTAATCATATTATCTATGGATACCCTACTCAAATCTATAAATGATGCTATGAACAAATTATTCATGTTTAATGGGAATAGGTGGAATATCTTTATTAGTTGCAGGAATAGGCATTGGAAAGCTTATGAGCACAATTGAAAGAACAAAAGAAATCAGAGTTATGAAGAGTATTGGAGCTTCAAAAAAGGATATTATGATACTATTCCTTTATGGGGCATTGATACTTGGTATTATAGAAGTTGATTGGCGCATTTTTTAGTTTGGAAATTGGATACCTCATTGTGAATTATCTATTAAAAGCATCTTTAACATTGGAATATCTAATTTATGTAATATTGGGTGTCTTATTTGGAATGGGAACTTCTTTAATCTCTGCACTTTATCCAGCATATAAGGCATCTAAATTAGACCCAATAAAAGCACTTAGTTTACTATTAACTGTATGCAATACTATCAAAAACTGTTCATGTTTGTAATAACATAAAATGTAATTATGATTACCATATTAACTACTAATTACTAGAAAAAATTGTCATTTAAAATAGAGGGGTGAGCTCATGATAGACCTCAAAGGAGAACTTAAAAAGCTTGTAGAAGAAAATAATTTATTAAATGAACCTATTGAGATACGTCCAGTAAATGTGAATTTGGATACAGCAAGAATAAATGACTATCCGCTGTTAAATGGGAAGGAGTTTTTATTGAGAGCATTTTTTAAAGAATGTACTGGAGATGCGTTTACCGGTGATGTAAGAGAATTTAAGGGAACTATTGCAGAAGTATTGGAATCAGATTATGATCCACTTATTATAGCAACACTGAATGCTGTGATGAGATATTTAGGGTATATTGAGAAAACAGAGCACTGTACAAAAAACGAACCTGAAATATGTGCAAAAAAATTTTCTGAATATTTAGTGGATGAATACGGTAAAAATATAACAGTAGGTATAATTGGTTATCATCCTGCAATCATAAAACAGATGGTGGAAACCTTTGGAAGAGATAATGTAATGGCAACAGATTTGGATTTTAACAATATAGGTAGAATAAAACATGGTATTGTTATACTTCACGCAGATATGAATGAGTATTTAATAAAAAATTCAGATGTTATTTTATCAACAGGAAGTACTGCCGCAAATGGAACGCTCTTTGAGATTATTAATCTAACAAAAAAATACAACAAAAGAGTAATATTTTACGGAACAACAATTGCAGGTATAGCCAAATTACTAAATCTTGAAAGATTTTGTGAAATGGGAAAATAATATTACTTAATTTTAAACCAACAATGCCCATTTTCCTTTATTATTAATTTATTCCCATCCCATAGACTTATTTTATATTTTTTTCCATTTAACTCATTTAGCATACTAACAAGCATGGATGGAATCGGGCATGCGCTTCCAGATATTTCGGCCTCCCCAATTTGCTTTGGACAGTACTTGCATTTATCTATTTTTATTCCAATCTTTTCATCCTCAATTATATAATCATCACACATATCACAAAAATTTATTAAAAATTCTATCAATTCTTTTTCATCCCCTGGAGTGTCAGAATGTATTTCCCCTATACATCTTGCAACTTTTTTCCCAATCCCATTTCCTACAATATTTGTAGTTCCTTGATTTAATATCCCTAATTGTGCAAATTCTGCCAGTAAAGCGGTTAGAACAATATGCAGGTTTTTTAATTTTCTATCTTCAATTAATTTTTTATACGAATCAATCGGCATCCCATCACCTTTTTGAAATATATGTTTTAAAAGGCAATAAAATAAAATATAATACTTTTTAAAATTACGTTATAATAATTAAAATTAACTTTAATTATTGATATGATACAATATATTATAGATATTAAACAATTTAATGGAAATCTACTTCCTGCTATACGCCCTCCAATAAATCCCAAAACCTACCTAAATCTCCAAAATGTATTCATCATGTTATAGAAATTACTAAAGTCCAATATACTTGACATAAAAACAACAGAGCATATATGGCATATAAAAAAATAATATTTAAAAAAGTAGTATTAAATAAAGGTAGAATTTTGAAAATGTGGCATTTAATTAAGAAAAAATTTAAAATGGGTAGTGTACAATTTAACTAACATATGGGAATATTTTATTTGATTATTTCATTTCTAAGAAGTATGGTACAATATCCTTTTCAGTCAATATTCCAACTAGTTTTTTATTCTCAACAACAGGAAGGGCCCCTATGTTGTTATTTGTGATTATTTCAACTGCGTTCACCAAAGAACTGTTACTATCAACTGTTAAAACATCTTTTACCATAATATCCTGCATTCTTATGTTGGTTATTTCTCGCACATTTCCAGTTTTCATTTGGTTAAATGCCCAGTCACTACCTAAGAACTTTATAAAGTCTGTAGATGTAATCATACCAACTAATTCTCCTTCAGAAACTACAGGCAATCTTCTAAATCCATTTCTCAGCATAGTTCTTGCAACATCCTTTAACCTCTCCCCTGGAGTTGCCACAACAGGTTTCTCAGTCATATAATCTTTAACTTTCTCGCTTTCATCTATTTTATCTTTAAACTTTCTAATTACATCTCTCTCTGTTATGGAAGATATTAATTTATGGTCTTTATCAACAACCGGCATTCCACCAACATTTTTCTCCATAAATATCCTTATTACATCCCCTAATACTGCGGTTTCTTTTATAGATATTACATCATCTGTCATTATTTCTTTTACAGGTTCATTGATTGCAGCTAGAAGATTATGGCTATGTTTTGACTTTACAAGATTATATTTTGAACCCCCTCCCATAAAATCAACAATATCCATGCTTGTAACTACGCCTTCAACCCTATTTGTACCAGGATCTACAACTGCAATTCTCCTTATTTTCTTTTCATTCATTACTGTTAAAGCATGTCTTATAGTGGTGGTAGGGTATATCTTAACAACTTCTTGCCCTTCAACCAAACTTTTTATTTTCAAGTTATCCCCCCAAAAAGATAAATTAATTAGATTTCGCCCTCGTCGATACAATTATCACAGAGGTATCTTCCATTTACATATCTTACATTGCCTTGACTTCCACAGATCTCACAGATTCCATCAATGTTTTCATAAGGTTTTGCTGAGTAAGGATAACTTTTATCCTCAATTCTTGAAGCTTCTATCATTATATCAAATAATTCAGGGGATACTCCTGCAATATCACTGACTGTAATTATCCCAAGTAGCTCTTCATTTTCAATAACTGGGAGTCTCTTAATGTTTTTTTCTGCCATAGTTTTAGCTGCATCCATCAATGTAGCTTTAGGGGATATTGATATAAGTTTTGGTGAAACCACTTCTTTTACTAAGACTTCTTTTGATTTTAGGTTTCTTGCAACTACTTTTACAACCATGTCCCTCTCTGTTATTATTCCTACTGGTTTGAGTAAATCATTTACTACGATCAAACACCCAATTCCCTTATTCTTCAAAATATTGGCTGCCTCATACACCGTGGTATTCAAGTTTACAGTTTCAACTGGCGTACTCATGGCTTCTTTTATTGTTATGTTAACATCCATACTATCACCAGGATTTACTAAGAAATCTAGTAAATGATATTTTTTTATAATTTATATATCTTTTTATCTATTCAAAGAAAAAGGCTATTAATTTATCTAAAATCTAACCTATAGGTGGCCCCCTGTCCAATCCCCTCATTTACAGTTGTTTCTATCCATTCAATATTTTTACTAATATTTAACTCTTCCAGTTTCTTTTTAATAAACTTTGCAAAATATTCTGACATTTCTTCTGCAGTTGTGGACTTCAGCGGTAAAATATTAACATCCTCTAATGGAAATTTATACTCCTTTATTTTACCACTCTTACACAGATAACTCATTTGCATCGAGCTCTCTTCAAATGTATATTCAACTTTTGGATGATATTTTGGAATCAGAAGTTTGTGATCAAATTCATCGCACAGCTCTTTTACTATTTCTTTAACTATCTTGAAATCACATACAAAACCAAATTCTCCTGACGGTTCTCCACATAGTTTAACATCCACGTAGTAAGAATGGCCGTGAATTACTCCACAACTTTCGTGTCCAAATACGATATGGGCAGATGAAAATCTTAATCCTGCGTAAATACCATTTAATTCTAAAATCATAATCTTTCCCCTTAAATTTACTATTTTAATAAATAAATATAAGATTTTAAGTTAACAAGTTATTCTTGCATATATCGTGCATATATATTATCCTTCTGATTTTTATAGTTAAATTCTAAAAATTCCAATAAAATATTTAATTAAACTTTTATAAAAAAAGTTTCCAACCTTTAGTTTATTGCAGCATTAAAAAAAGAATAACAAAAAGAGAGGAAAAAAGAAAATATAGTTGGACAAAAACCTTAACGATTTTTGCAGCTTCTCACTTCGTTCATAATAGAAATATTAATTAAATTAAATCAGGGTTATTTTCCACTGAAACATAGAGCTGTCCTTTTGGTTTGTTGTTTACATGATCTCCTGAAAACTTGTAAAACTTACCTTTTATAGGTGTTCCTTCGTCCTTTTTAGATAATTTTATAACTGGATCTTCAACAATACCTTCATATTTAAATGATGGTAATAGTGTCTTAAGTTTCCCATGTACCACAATAGCTCCTTTTGTCATCTCTCCACCAGCTCTTGATTCAACATCCCCATCGATAATTATAATTCCTCCGCTTTGGTGGATTCCAGGCATGTTTTTAACATTTCCTTTAATGTGGATAATACCTTTTCTCATGTATTCTCCAATCTCATTTCCTGCATCGCCTTCAATTATTATTTTTCCACCATTCATACCTCTCCAGTCTCCCCTATAGGCTGAACCTACGTAATCTTTGGCATTTCCTTTGATGACCAATTCTCCACCTTTCATATTTTGTCCAGCCCAGCTGTCGGCATTTCCATTTACAACTATTTTTCCACCTTTCATTTCACAGCCGACATACATTCCAACGTCCCCTTCTACAATAATTTCTCCAGCAGTCATTTTTTCTCCGATTCTTTTTAACCTACCGTTGGAATTCTTTATAACAATTCTAGGAACGTCGCTTTCTTTTAATTCTGCATCAAAAATTTCACCAACTGTTACTCTTGTGTTACCTTGTGGTAATTCAATTTTTAATATCTCATCTAATTCCATTTCTTGTATTTTTTCAGGAAGTAGAACATCCAATTCTACTGGAACATCAAACTCCCCCTTTACTGTAAGAACTAGTTCCTTCATTATATCTCACCTTAAAAAATTTATAAGTTAGGAAATTGTTTATTGAAATCGGATTTTCAATCCCTAAGAGGACTACAAAGGCCGAAGCTTTGTTCAAGTCCTTGCTACGCTCAGATTGTATTTCTTTTAAAAGGTGTTATGCAGCATATCCATATTGCATAAAGTTTAAGTTTTCATTTAAATATTTGTAGCATCTATGTTTATTACCTTCCAGCTGTTTGCGTATTCGTCTTGGACAGGGTAGTTTTCTAAGTTAATTGAGTAACATTTTTTGAATTTCAATCTTAAGTCTTTCATGAGCTCTTCTTCTAATCCTTCATCTAGTTTTACATCTACGTAAATTGTGTCTCCATATACTTCTTTAACAATGCTTCCATCTTTGACTACAACTTCTCCATCTTTTAAAACATATTTAGCTGCACCAAATGCTTTTTCAATCTTCTTACCGTCTCTTTCTTCTGGGTTTATATCGTAGATTGCAATATCCGCCTTGGCACCTACTCCTAAGTGACCTCTTTCTACACTCAATCCGAGAACTTTTGCCTGGTTAGCTCTTGTTATTTGTGCAATTTCAAACAGTGAATATTCTTTATCACTGTCTGCTACACTACTTTTTTCAATTGCCCATTTGTGCACCTTGTTGTTTAACCAATCGTCTCTGTACTCTTTGCTCATTAACCAAGCTATAACTCTTGGATACCTTGTGAACGGACCTGCGTTAGGGTGGTCAGTTGTTAATAATACCCTATCTGTGTTTGTGTATAGGAACAAGTCTAAACCAATGGCCCACTGGACAGCGTAAACTGGACCTTTTGGTGAGTAGATAAATGGAACTACTCCGGAACCTGTTTCTAACTCAACGTCACAGTTTGCCCATTTAAGGCCATTTGTCATGTGTAAATCGTATTCCATAGGACCGTCTGCAGTCATTGTTGTAGTTTCATCGAGTGTAACTTGTCCAACGTCAATTACCAGATGGTCATTTTTATTTACGTACTCTGCAATTTCAACACCTTTACTTTCAAAGTCCTTCCAGGAGGTTCCCCCATAGGAGTGGAACTGAACATGCGTGTTGTAGTATACGGTAGTTCTTTCCCCGTATTTCGGCTTGGCTTTTATATCCTTTACACAGTCCATTGTTTCAAGTGTGGTTTCCCAGTTTCCAGGGTGACCTAAGTTGTTAGGGTGGACGTGGACTGAATGAGGCAATCCTAACATTTCGTTTACTTCTGTAAGCCCTCTAACTATTTCCCTAGGTGTAATGCCGAAGTATGGGACTTCGTCGTCAAGACCATGAACGTTTTTACCCCAGCCCCAAGCTTCTGTACCACCTGGGTTAACTATTTTAATTGCAAAACCTCTTGTAGCTTTTAAAAGCCATGCTACATAGGCTGCACACATTTTAAGGTCTCCTTCTTTTAAGTAATCTAATACCATCCAGTTGTTACCAAATAATGGCATTGCAGCTTTGTCCAATTGAGGAGTATCCATAAATTCTTCATGGGTGTGTCTTGCTATTAAAGGAGGCATTGCAGCTTCTACAACTGTAGTGTATCCCATTTCTGAGTATTGGTATCCTGTTTTATATGTTGACAGTATAGAAAACCCGGAACCTGATCTCAATCCTTTTTTACCATAAATATCCTTTTTACTATCCTCTGGTCTAAACATCCTACCTACGTTAACCTTTGCTCCTGCAACGTGGGTGTGGGAGTCTACACCACCAGGCATTACAACCAGTCCATTGGCATCTATTTCTTTTGCATTCTTTGAAACTGACTCCACAATCTTCCCATCTTTTACGCAGATGTCCATTTTTTCTCCATTAATTCCATTTAATGGATCATAAACAGTCCCGTTTTTTATAATATATTCCATACAATCACCCCGAATATTCATATATTATCATAATTATTCAATGTATGTTTTTCTCATTAATTCACTCATTGTTAGGACTTTTTCATCTGTTTTCTCTACTTCAACATCTATTGGACCCTTATATGAAGGCATTGCTGTGCTCTCAGTATCTGGAAGAACTACACAGTTTGCCCAAGGACCCATTGGTATAAATATCATACCTTCTGGCATTTCTTCAGTGGCTTTTTTTACATAGACTACAACTTCGCCATGTTTAGATTTTACTTTTATGGAATCTCCTTCGTTTAGTCCCATTTTTGCCATATCTCCTTCATTTATATAGCAAACTCCCGCAGCCTTTCTGTATAACTCTAAATTTTTACCTGCTTCAATAGCTTCTCCCTGCCAGATAGTTCTTCCGGTGTTTAATTTGAACTTCATTCTATCACCTAAAATCCTTAAATATTTTTTCAATTAGTTTAATCGGAGCTCCGAAGTGAGCGTAGGGCCATAAAATCCTTACGGATTTTGTTCAATTTATTCTATTTTTTAATAACGAGTTTTATCGCATCTACAGGACACGCCTCTACACAGGCTCCACATCCACCACATAAATCTCCATTTACTATTGTTATAACACCGTTCTCTACTCTCATAATAATTAAATCTTCATTTTCAGGTCCTTTTCCACCATATACATTTGGGTCTCTTGCATTTACTGGGCACGCAACAACACAATTACCGCATCCATGACATTTTTCAGGATAAACTTCTAACTTATACATCATATCACCTTTTCAACTGTTTCAATCTTCCTCGCGTTAGTGAGAGACATTATTTTGTTTTCATAGCATATTATTTCGCAAGTAATTTTTCAAATCTTTTTTTCCATGCTGGTGCTTTTGCTTCAGTCATGTTGATTTTTGTTCTTTTAACCTTCAATGCATCTACTGGACATGAGTGAGTACATGCACCACATAAGATACATAAATCTTGATTTACTGCAATCTTTGGTACTTTTTCGCCAGGTTTTCCTGCCTTTGGGAATTCTAATGCATTACATGGACAAACTGAAATACATGCTTCACATGCATTACATGCATCTTCATCAATTATTAATTCTCCTTCGAATGGTTTTTCTACGGTAATTGCATTTACAGGACAGACTCTTTCACACCAACTACAGGATACACATAAATCTTCATCGATGTTTGTTTTACCTGTGATTTCATTGTAGAGCTCAGGTTTTTTAATTCTGCTGGCAAGAGGACATTTGTAACATATCGCTTCTATGGCATTGTGAGGACATGCTTTTTCACATACTTTACAGTATACACATGCATCTTTGTCTATAACTATATCTTTGATTGGGTTTATACTACTTGGACCCATTTCATTAGGTACCAATTCAATAGCATCTGCTGGACAGTATTCAGCACATATTCCACACAATACACACTTGTCCTTGTTTACGTCTATCTCACCTAAAACAAGAGTTTTTCTTTCAGGGATTTCTCTTTCCACATTAATTGCTTTTTGTGGACATACCAATTCACACTGTTCACACAATACACATGTATCTTGATCAAGGCTAATGCCTCTTTTGATTTTTGGATATTGTGGGAGCTCCTTAATTGATTTATCATTAATCTTTAAATCTACAGCATCAAATGGACATGCACTTGCACACATACCACATAGGACACATTTTTCACCACTAATGTCCAATTTCGGAGCTTCTATATCTTCCCTAAAAATAGCTCCTAAAGGACCCATTTCAATGGCACATGTGGGACATATTTCACTACATATACCACATCCTACACAGACGTGGTCTTCCCATGTAAGAACCCTATTTTCAACACCTTTTCTAGATATTTTTATAATGCCGTCATACTCCTCTTTTACATTTTTCATTATCATCCCTCCAATCATTATAATCCTGTGGATTCAGCTGTTTTAAAGGCGTTCATAGGACACCTAAATATACATTTACCACATAGAACACATTTATCTTGGTCTATTATGACTCTAACACTATTTGGATCTGCTGAAATAGCGTTGTATTTACATTCGAGACATTTTCCACAGGCAATACATTTATCATCTTCAACTTCGATTTTTATATTATATATACTTTTTATTAGTTTTTTTGTGATTTCTTTATCATCACTTAGAGAATCTATTAATCGTATACCATACTTTGCAGGCAAGTTGATAATCTCTTCTGAAACCTTCATGACCTTTTCTGACGGGTATCTTCCATGTATATAATGTGAGATTATGGATCTCTCCATTTTTAGATACTCTGCTATCTCTCTTTGTAGCTTTCCTTCTTTTCTCATCTTTATTGCTACTATTGCTTTAATCCCTGAAAGTATATGTTCGGGCATATTCTCATCTCTTGTGAGTCATATACAACATTGTTCTTAATATTTATATATAATTCTTCTAAAATCAAATAGAAAATTATATATATATGTGTGAGTGCCAATCACATGGTAACGACTATAAAAATAAGGTAAGAAATAAATAAAAGGTAAACTCATTTAAAAAACATAATGACATGTATTTAATCAGTATTTATTACTATTTTAAAAAAGTAAAGTAAAATAAATTAATGAACTAATGAGGCGATAGAATGGATATAAAAGATTTGGAAATGAAGCTAACTCCTAAAGGAGAAGTTTCAGTTATTGGATGCGGTAGACTTGGCGTTAGGGTTGTTATGGACCTTATGGAAGTACATAGGGGAGGTCCTGAAAAAATCTATGTTTATGATGGTGCAACGATTGATAAAAACGATGTAATCCATAGAAAAATGGGAGGAAAAGTTGGAGAACCTAAAGTCAAGCTAGTGGAAAATTTATTTAGTGATAAAGTCGTAGGTATGGCAGAAAATATAGATCTAAATAATTTAAATCTTATAAAAGGAGATGTAGTTATAATATGTATTGCAGGGGGGGACACAACAGCTCTGAGAAAGGCCATAATAGAATACTGCAAAAACAACGGCATAAAAACAATAGGTACAAATGGAGTTTTTGGAGTTGATACTAAAGTTTACGTTTGCGACGCCAAATATGCAAATGGACCTGCCCAATATTTAAACCTTGAAGAAGAAGGCCACATTGTTGTGGGAACAGGTAAATTTATCAAAGACATGGAACCAATAACACCTTACACACTGGATGAAATATCTAAATATATTGTTATCGAATGTTTGAGAATTTTACAAAATAAAAAATAATTGATCCAATTCAGTAAACTTAATATATTTGAAGAATTAATTATAAGACATTAACATTGAGCGATATTGTAAATGCTTTGTAATTCATGGAGGAGATATTATGGATATAGTCGAAAGAATAAACAAACTAAAAAAGGAAAAAAATGCAGTTATATTGGCCCATAACTACCAGCCCGAAGAAATCCAGAAAATAGCGGATTTTGTTGGTGATTCATTAGAGCTCTGCATTCAAGCCAAGGAAACAGAAGCCGATATAATAGTATTCTGTGGAGTAGATTTCATGGCAGAAACTGCCAAAATACTCAACAAAGATAAAAAGGTACTCATACCAGAAATTGTTGATATCGAATGCCCTATGGCACATCAACTACCTCCTGAAACAATAATTGAAGCTAAGAAGAAACACCCTGATGCTAAATTTGTAATATATGTTAACACCCTTGCATCTGCAAAGGCCCTTGTAGACTCCACATGTACATCTGCAAATGCCGATAGAGTTGTAAAACTATTCGATACTAAAAAAATATTATTTGGACCTGATAGAAACCTTGGATACTATGTTTCAAAGAGAAGCGATAAAGAGATAATCCCAGTACCTGAAGATGGACACTGCTATGTCCATAAAAAATTTAAAGTAGAGGATATCGTTGAAATCAGAAAACAATATCCAAATGCAGAAGTATTGGTACACCCTGAATGTGACCCAGAAGTTCAGGATATGGCTGATCATGTTTTAAGTACAGGCGGTATGGTTAGACATGTTCTGAGCTCTGAAAAGGATGAATTTATAATAGGAACCGAATGTGACATGATAACAAGACTTAAGTTAGACCTTGAAAAAGTGGGAAAAACTAAAAAATTAATACCGCTTAGAAAAGATGCAATATGTGACCCTATGAAAAGAATAACCTTGGAAAAAGTAGAAAAATGTCTTATTGAAGAAAAGTACGAGATAAACTTAGACGAAGAAATAATAGAAAAGGCAAAAAAAGCTATAGAAAAAATGCTCTCCGTTAAATAAAAAGATATATTAATTTTTTTTTGAATTTTTTTATTTTATTTTTTTAAAATTTACTCTTCTGCAACATACTTTAATTCTTCAATATTTTCCCCGACAAATTTACATTCGTACATTTTTATGTTCCCGTTCGTGTTTACTTCCATTAGAACGTTGTCAATATTTTTTATTTTTTCATCGGTTCTAACTTCTCTGGATTCTAAAGCTTGGGTGAAAAAATCCCCTCTTCTTTCGAACATAAATATTAACTTACTCTCTTCAAGCTTGTATCCAATATATTGAATCCCGCCCATTTTAAAAGTGGCATTCAGGACTACGTATTTTTCATCAGCTTTTGAACCCTCCATATACAGATAAACTCCACTGAAGAGCAATAAAACCAAAAATGTTGGGATAATATATTTGTTATAACTCAAACTATCCCATTACAATGAACTTTTAACTATTTCTTTGATACTATCTACAACGTATTCAACCTGTTCCCAACTTAAACCATAGACACTCATCTTCAATTCCTTTGTAGTTCCTCTCTTAATTCCACCAATTTTTCTCTTTTTCAATTCATCGTAAAAGAAGTATCCTCTTCTTTTGTCCTTCTGTGCAATTTCATCAAGTATTGGGGTTTCAAATCTCACAAGGTCGTGTTCTTTTGGAGCTACACCAAGTTGAATAAATCCTATTTCTTCAAGTTCTTTTACCAAATACCTTGTTTTTTTGACTTCTTCATCCCATTTTTTTACCCTTTCAACAACATGAGGGAAGCTCGTCATAAGTGTTAGGATAGGTAATCCCCTACTTGTACATCCAAGCATTTCAAGTTCTTTTACCAAAAACTTCTTTGAAGTCTTTAAAATACTATCTGCAAACTCATCGTTAATCGATAGAATACCTGCTGGACCAGATGCAGCCATACTTTTATGTCCTGACGCGGCTATGAAGTCTGCATTTAATTTTTTCCCATCCACTGGCATCCTACCGACTGAATAGGCACAGTTGAGTAAAAATGGGTATCCTTTTTCTCTGGCTATTTTTCCAATTTTTTCAGCATCGGCTAAGTTTCCATAGTTACCGTCAACGTGTGTGAGTAAAATCAAACCTATATTTTTCCCACTATCTTCCAAATTATCAATAGTTTCTTTGTACTTCTCAGGGTCTATCCTAAAAGTTGGATAACCTTCGCTTTCAACTTCTTGATAGTTTAGTTTTGCCCTCTCTATAGCCACATAGGAAGTATAATGGGCATTACTATCTAAAACTACATAATCACCTTCTTTACATACTGAATTCATAACTATAAACTTACTTTCCCTTGCACCATGAGTAGGTCTTGATACATCCATGTTTAAAAACTTTGAAAGATCCTCTAGGAACTCGTGAATTGGGGGAGTTTCAATTTTATCCAATCTACCGCTGCAGTAATCGCAAACACTGTAACCATCCCAAAATTCATATATTGCCTTCTTTGATTCAATAGGTAAAACTCCCGCCCTCTGTATAGGGTTTAAATTTATCATCTCTCTTTCCATGCTTCTTTTTAGATCCCTGTACTTGTCGATGTTTATGTTGAAGTTCATCTAACCACCTTTTATGAATATAACAAATATATCGTTGCATCAACTTTTAACTTTTATTTAAATCACATATTAATAAAAGCAATATGGCAGCATATTTAAGATAATATTTATATCATTCATTAGCAGAACGACTACTTACATTTTAGGTCCAAACAAACCCTTTTAAAACCTATTTTTTTCAACTCATTATCTATTTTTTCTACAACTCCTTTATTGAAAAACTTATTTATTTCGTTTTCATTTACCTCTATAATTGCAACGTTGTTAAAATCTCTTACCCTAAAGTAACCGCTTAATTCCATAGTAGTCTTCAAGAAATCTTCAGCTTTTTTTATTTTCTTCAATCTATCCTTTGTTATAGGCGGAGTTAAAACCCGCGTAGCAAGGCAGGTATCCTTTTTTGGAATTTCCATTCCAAGGTATTTTGAGAGCTCATGGACATCTTTTTTTGAAAATTTGAAGTTTGCTAATGGGGACTCTATGCCGTACTCCCTAATGGCTTTTATACCTGGCCTGTCTTCAAACAAATCATCGTATATTGTCCCATCTACAATTAAATCATAGTTCAATTTATTTTTTTCTTTAAGGAGCTCTGTGGCAATTTTCTTTTTACACAGGTAACATCTGTCTTCTATGTTGTTGATTATACTTTCATCTTTTAAATAATCTATACTGATGATTTTATGATTTATATTGTATCTTTTTGCCCTATTCTTTGCCCGTTCTATAACATCCTTTGAAAAAAATCCATTATCTATTGTTATTGCAACAGCTTCCATTGCAGCATCTGAAGCTACTTTAGCAACTAAAGAGCTGTCCACACCGCCAGAGTATGCAACAATTACCTTCCTTCCTTTGAAATAGTCTTTTAGTCTATCTAATTTTTTTAGTAATTCATCATCAATCATATTATCAATCATAAATTCACCATAAATCCCATATTTCTTATCATCTTTAGATCATCGGATATTGCCCTACCGCTTGTTGTTAAGTAATTGCCTATCATCAATCCATCAAGTGCCAAAAGAGATAGACTCTGTAAGTCTTTTAAATTAGGCTCTCTTCCACCACACAGCCTTATTTCTTTTTCTGGCATCATAATTCTACAAAGTGCTATTGATTTTAAGGCTTCTATAGGTGTTATTCTCTTAATTTCTCCCTTTTCTATCATACTATGAATCCTAGTACCTTCAATAGGATTGAGTATGTTTAATGCTATACCCTCAACATTCAGGTTCTTTAAATCTTCAAACATTTTAATTCTCTCTTTAAAATCTTCACCTAATCCAAATATTCCGCCACTACAAACCTCTAAACCAATTTTTTTAGCCTTTTCTATGGTTTTTACTTTATCTTTATAGTCGTGGGTGGTACAGATCTCATTGAAATAATCTTCCGACGTTTCTAAGTTATTATGAAGTCTAACGTCCAACTCCTTAAGTGCTTTTAACTGGTCTTTATCCAACAATCCCAATGAAGCACAGACTTTTAGGTTTGTTTTATTCTTAATTTCTTTAATTGTGTCTAAAATCCTTTCAAACTCATCATAGGTAATTTTTTTACCGCTCGTAACTATTGAAAATCTGTTACTATACTGGTCCATATATTTGGCGAATTTAACAATTTCTTCTTTTGGTTTTAATCCATAGATATCTATTTTTGTATTGCTATGGATGGATTGAGCACAGAAAGCACAGTTTTCAGGACATTTTCCAGATTTTGCATTTATTATACAACATAAATCAATATTATTTTTATTATATGTTTTTTTTATCCTGTACGCAACATATAAAAGGTCATAGACATCTAAATCCCACAGTTCAACTATATCATTACGCTTAATTTTTCCATTTATAGATTTTTCATAGATTTCATACAGTTCAAAGGATTTAAAATCGTTTTTCATAAAATCACCATTTATATATCGTTAAGGGCATAAATAAAATAGGGGATTGTATGGAAGGCAAAAATGGCATATGTGCCCGTGAATATACCTTTGCTACAATAGTTACAGGTGCATTTTTTATGGGTACTGCACTTATAGCATGGGGAATGAGTCAGACACCCAGTTTAGTGTTGTTTGTACCTTTAATGGTTCTATTCTGGTTAATTTCTCTCGGGTGGGCCCATAATGGGGACCTAAATAAGGGTGAGATGAGACGAGCTATTGCAGGCAGTATCTTCAGTGGGTTTATAATTTTGGTTTTTCTTAGCGTATCCAATGCCAAATTTTTAGAAATCAATAAAGATATGGTGAATTTCTTCTTTGGAGTAGTATCTACGGTTATAGGATTCTACTTTGGATATCGTAGTGGAGAAGAAAAATCAGCTGGTACCAACGCCGACAGTAGTAATAAATAAATTAATTTTAAATCATCTCAAATAACTCACTCAACACTACTTTTTTTTCTGTTTTAATCATTTGAGGTATTCTCCCTATTTTACCGGCATACTCACCAGATACTACAAAAACTCCGTCTAAGTTCTCAATGTCTTCTGCCTTCTCCAGACATTTGTTTATAATTTCGTCTTCTTTTCCAACTGCAAAGTTACCAATACTTGTAGCTGCAGCGTCTGCAATACTGGCCTCTTTTGCAAACACAACCACCGCATCAGCATTTCCTAAACTTACAGAATGTCCGACAGTTCCCGATGAAGTGCAAACCCCGTAACATCTTTTTATTTTTTCCTTTTTTAGTTTAAATCCAACCTCTCCAGATAATGGCGAATTTCCAGCATATAATCCAACAATAGTATCTTTTTCACATCTCAAACATATATCTCCGCCATTTTCTGCAATTACGTTTTCACAACCATTCTCAACTAAATTTTCAACGACGAGCTGACTTATAGTCCCTGCCACACTTGCCATAGGTCCCACATCTGCATTTTTTCCAGCATTGGCCATTATTTTAACTATTCTTGGAGCCCAATCTTCCACTTCAACTGGAACATAACTTGTTAAAAATTCTTTATTTCTTAAAATGTAATTCTCAAGATTTGCCCTTTCATTTAAAATCGTATTTTTGGCAAGTTTAATAAACTTCTTTTTATCAGTTTTTAAAAGTAAATTTGTCTCTTTTATTTGTATTCTCTCTTGAAAATCCATAATACCCACTCCAAACTTCTTAAAAGAAGTTTGATCAAGAAGAAATATTTACTTCATTACTTCAAATAATTTAAAAAATCAATTTCATGCGACCATGGTCGCAGTGAGTGTAACTCAGCAGCCTACGATATGTGTTTATCAAAAGGATATTTACTCCACCCAGTATGATCCATCTTTTGCATATTCTTTTTTCCATATTGGGACTACTTTTTTCAGCTCATCTATAAGATATTCACAAGCCAAAAATGCATCTTTTCTATGCTTGGCACCAACCAATATTAAAACTACACGGTCTCCAACCTTAAGTTCTCCTATCCTATGTATTAATGTAACATCGATTATACTGTATTTATCCAGAGCACTTTTTTTGAGCTCGTCTAATTTCTTTTTTGCCATTTCCTCATAACATTCAAATTCGAGTTTTTCCACTTCCTTCTCTTCTCCTTTGTAATAGCCTACGTTTCTAACCACACCCACAAAACTAACAATACCTCCAATATCCTTATGTTTATCCAACATTTTCTTAATTTCTTCGTCCACACTAAAATTTTCTCTGGTCACTTCAATCATTTAAATCCCTCCTCCACAAATAGAACACTTAGGATTTTTCTTTATATTTAATGTGATATACTCATTATTTCTAAGATTAACCAAAAGCAGTTTGTTTTTTAGAGTTTCACCAACATCGGACAGTAATTTAATCACTTCTGAAGCTTGGATAGAACCTATAACTCCAGGAGTAACGCCCATAACCGGGAAAGTTTTATTTTCATCTTTTAACTTAAAGATACAATTTAAACAAGGCGTTTCATATGGAACTATTGTTGTAGCTTGCCCTCTAAACTCTTCTATAGCACCGTGAACAAATGGAATGTTATTTTTAACGGCTATTTCATTTAAAAAATATCTTGAATTGAAATTATCGAGACAATCCACCACAACATCAGCATTTTTAATGTGACTTTCTTTTAATTTCTCAGGGTATGTTTCTATTTCAATTGTAGGATTTAATGACTCCAACTTTTCCTTTGCAGAATCCACTTTAAGTTTACCAATATCCTTTTCATAGTGGAGTATCTGTCTGTTTAGATTTGAGAGCTCAACTTTTTGGTAGTCTATTAGTATTAACTTACCAACTCCTGCAGCAGCAAGATACTGTGAAACTATAGTACCTAAACCTCCAACTCCTACAACCGCCACAGTCGAATCCATTAGCTTTTTCTGGCCCTTTTCTCCAAAGTCCTTTATTAACATCTGCCTAATGTATCGCTCATTGTTATCGTATTTTTCAGCATCCATTGTATCACAGCTTAATACAAATCAGTTAAATTTTTTATTAATTTATTACTATTTAAAGTTAATTTAAAATATTAATAAAAATACATTAAATATTTAGATGTACAAATAATGTATTCTAAAAAATTTATAATAACTGCCTATAACTTTAAACTAAGTTAAATATTTTTCCACTTATGTTATTGCATTAATAATAAATTAAAGATAAACCAAATAAATAAAAAAATCATTTAATATTTTTAAGACCATAACTAAAAAGTCTAATAATCTAATTGAACATCTTTTAATTTTTCACGAATGAGCTCTAAGTATTCTTCCTTATTCGGCACTACCATAATTTCTTTCGATGGGAGTCTAACCGAAGCTCTGAACCCATGAGCTCTGGCTGTGTCAGTTGCTATTTTATTGCAAATATAAAGGTCGTCAAGAAGTTTTTCGGTTATTGTTGTTTCACTATCGCAGTACTGCATTGAGCATCCTTCCCTCCAATAACCAAATTTATCCCCAACTTCATGGACTCTTTTTATATCTATATTATAATAATTCTGGAGTTTAAGGACATCTTCATGGGAAATTCTTATTAATGGTCTAAAAAACATTTTTTTATATCTTTTCGGAACTGGAGTAAGTTCCATTTTGTTATAAACATCTTCTCCATACGTTTCCCTTAAATATTGGAATATAGGTCCTGAAATTTTCTCAAGTGCGGTGTCTCCTGTAAGTATGACTTCTGCCCCTTCTTTTCTTGCTATTTCAATCATTTTGTCTTTCATTATGTTTTTACATATTCTACAAATACTTCTACCTTTTGCACCGGTAGTTTTTTTTATCAGTTCTTCGGTGATATCATAAAACAAAATTGGCACGTTAAATCTTTTTGCCATCCTCTCTGCTTCTTTTTTACTGAGCTCCCAACTCCATTTGTGGACAAAATGAACGCATAGATGAACATTTAATCCTAAATCCTTTGCAAGTGCAAGTGCGGTGGAGCTGTCTTTACCACCACTAATCATGACAATAATTTTTTTATCAATAAGGTTGTTTTCCCCGAAGTTGTTTAATATATCCTCTTTCAATTGCTTTAAATCTTTTAACTTTCTCTTTTCCTTAGTCCATTGTGAAAACTCCACTATTTCAGCCATTGTTATCACACACATGCAATGATTTATTTCTTATTCTTTCATCGGAGCTCCGAAGGAGCGAAGAGTTACAAAATCCCGAAGGGATTTTGTTCAAACTCTATTCTTTCAACCCCACTATAAATTGTAAATCGCTCCCCTCTTGCAAAGCCTATTAATATGATGTTGTTTTCTCTTGCCAGTTTAACCCCTCTATTGGTTGAAGGAGATTTTGTTATTATTATTGGTATTTTAGCATTTACTGCTTTTTTAACCATTACATAAGGCTGCCTTCCACTTGAAACTAAGATACAGTTTTTTAAATCTATTTTATTTAGAACTGCATGCCCTATTACCTTATCCACCGCATTATGTCTTCCTATATCTTCACTAAAGGCTATTTTATTTCCATTTAAATCAAACAATCCTGCCCAATGGGCCCCCCCTGTAAGTTTCCATGTTTCAGATAGATGAGGCATTATATTCATTATTTTTTTTATTGTTTTAATACTAAGTTTTGGATTGTCTTTTTTCAGCGTACATTCTTCTTTATCCCCTTCAGTGGCTTTTACCATTATTTTTTTACCATCTACTTTGACTTCTTCTATACTTTTAGGACTTAAATAACCTCCAGAAACTGAATAACCTGCCCCCAACTGTTCTAAATCGTTGGGGGATGCCACCATATCTACTATAAATTCATCGTTAATATATAAATTATAGGTTTCTTCTACACACACATAATCTTCTTTTTTTGAAAGTTCCCCATCCCATACATAAACATTTATTTTTTCAATCATAGTATCTCCGTATGTCAATCTATAACAAATATTTTTAAGAAAATATAGTATGAAGTTATATATAATACATTAAGGTTCATGAAAAATGTAATTTAATATAATTACATTAATGATTATTTGATATCAAATATAAATTTATTTAGGTCATTCATTCTTTAACGCATTTATTGGATCTAAATTTGCGGCTTTGTATGCAGGATACAGTGATGCAATTATGGATGTTCCAACACCAAATATTCCCAAAAATACGTAAATTAAACTTTCCATGGTTATAGACGAGCTCAGCAAATAATGGACAACTAAATAACCAACCCCCAAACTCAATATTGCTCCAATAACGCTTCCAACAACCCCTAAAATTAAAGCTTCATAAAGGAACAATGTTATTATATCTCTTTTAGATGCACCAATACTCTTCATAACTCCAATTTCTTTTGTTCTTTCAATTGTGCTCATTAGCATTACATTCCCGATTCCAATTCCCGCAACTAAAAAGATTAAATTATTTTTCTAATATTAAATAAACTCTTCTAAATTTGATATTTTTTGAGGTTTTAGAGAGTATTATTTTCTAAATTTAAATTGGTTGATTGTTGATTGATATACGCCCCACATAAAATGCCAGATATTAAGCTCAATAGGGATAATAAAATTAAAACTTTATTTTTTATGGGGTTATTTATAATAAGCCCCACCTCACTAATAACAATCTCACATTTGTTTACCACAAATTTGTTTTTCTACGCCTTTTTTTGACTTATAACTTATTTCCAGATAAGATATTAAAGTGAGTAATAAGAACTCAAATGATATAACCATAAAAGCAAATTTTTGCATGCCAGAATTTGCATTTAAGAAGCATAAAACAATGATATATAGTAGAATACCAAAGATTATCCAAATATTTTGTCTGACAAATTTTCTCGTCCCATTTATTGACGAAAAGATTTTTTTTATATTTAGAATAAAGAAAATTGTAAATATTGTAAATAAACCTGTTAGCAATCCATATGTTAAAATATCAATACTATAGCCCCCATATAACTGGCTAAATGATGTCATTATCACAATAAAATTTAATGTTGTTATAGACAATATTTTAGCAATGTGGCTATTTTTCATCCAGTTAAATTTCAACATAATTACCACCTAAAAAATTAAAAATAAATTAAAATAAGATTAAAGATTACCATGACCCTACTACATAAGATACGCTTCCTGCAACTCCAGCTTCTTGGAGTCCTGGAATCGCGAGACATACTCCAGATAAGACTAAAACACCCTCCCAACACTTCATTGCTTCATCATATTGGTCTTTTGTTATTGCTCCTTCCTTATATAGCTGGTAATAATATAGTCCCATATTTTCATCTGATAACTTACTAATTCCAGATGCTGCAGCAGGTGTAGCAAACACAGCTCCTATCATACAGAGCATAGCCACAGCAGCGAAACCCTTTAAGTATCCCCACAAGTTCATCATCGCTGACTATATTTTTTAATATTCCTATTACTTTTTTTAATGTATGGTAATGTATGCCTGTGCATATATACACATCGATTAAAGTTAAATAGAAAAATATTTATACGGAAATAGGTTTCCTAATACCTATTGGGTTTATAGTTGTCTGTGAATTTTATTGGAATTAGTTGAATAATCATAGATTATTCAACTCTCGATGAAAATCTTCGATTTTTGTGAGTTCGACAAAAACCAAAGGTTTTTGTGAATCGACAAATTTCAAAGAAATTTGTCTCGATCAGTAAATCCTTCGGATTTACTTCGACAGCAAATCTCCGATTTGCTTCGATCCCTGCAACTGTAGGTTGCAGTGGATATTTACATACTCTAAATTCTCAAATGGTTGTTATTAGGCCTATTTTAAAATAAATTATAATCTTCCTTAAATTCATTGAAGGTATTTTTCAATATCTAATGCAAACAACTATGGTTATTATTTTTTAGGAATATTTGAAATACCATCAAATAAAAATAAATTAAAAATAATACTTAAAATTCTTAAACTGCTTTTTTGTTCATATTCTACTATTAGTTTGTTATTTTCTAAGTGTAGCTATTAATCTTTTCTCATTCAAAAACAGATTGATGGCATCCTTAACATCCTTAACCACAATCTTAGATACTAAAAGAGCTTCAACAGATGCTCCTTCTTCACCAACTACACAGATACCAAGTTCAGAACTTTTAAGCATTTCAACATCGTTGTTTCCATTGCCTATACCTATGTAGGGACCATATTTTTTAGAGCTCTCATATTTTTCATTGGTATTGTCTATGATCTCAATATGCACATTTAAGTTTTTAAATTCTTCTTTAATGGTTCCAAAGGTATCTGCCGTTAAAACCACGATCCTATATTTTTCACTTAATTTTTGTAACAAATTTTTAACATCATCTTTAACTTTACCATCTGTGGCTAATGTACCATTCATATCAAATACTATTGTCTTTGCATCAATTTTTCCATAATTTGGAATATCCATTCTATCCCCCAAAGCAATAAGTATGTATTATGTAAATATGTCAACCTACACCAATTTTATATATTCATTAAATGCCTCTCTTGAAGTCCCAACAACAACTCTTTTGTAATTTTTATTATTTTTCTCACCTTTATTTGAAAATATTACATTTTCTAATTTACCCCTAACCACGATTCTTTCCCCTTCAAAACACTGTCCAGCATAGGTATGAGTAAATGAAACCACTTCTTTAATATCTTCATAATTTAAATCTAAACCATCAGTATTTAATATTTTAACATCCTCTACTTCATAAACTGCAGGATTGTCAAACATATAATCATCATTTTTCACAGTAGCTTCTATCTTCACAAATCCAAGGTTTTCATACTTCTTACTTCCATAATTTTCAGTTATTTCATCCCACTCTCTTGTAGCTAAAAGATCGAACATTACTCCATCTACTACACCCCTATTAAATTTTCGTTTTTCATGCCATACAAATTCATCATAACTTAAAGTTCCGTCTTTTATTCTCTTTTTATAAGCTTTTTGCCAGAACTCATCTGAAAGAGGGGAAAGTTTGCCATCTTTAAAAGTTTCTTCTAATATTTCTCTAGCTTTTTTATGATTTTTCATCCCGTAAATTACAAAATCAATATCTGAATTTTTATTGTTAAGTTTTAAAACAGTTGAGCCTGAAACTCCCATATTTTTATAATCTAAACCATATTCATTAAGTATGTTGGCCAGTTTAGCACATTTTTCTTCATATTCGTTATTCTGGGAGTTTAAAATTTCTTCCAGTCTTTCATGGGGTCTTAATATATTTTTCACCCTATCTTTAGGTATTCCATGAAGCAAAACATCGTTAAATTCATCATAAAATAGATACTCAGGATAATACTCCTTTAAAATCTCATATGCTTTTCCAGTTTCAGCCACTTTAATGTATTTTTTTCCATTCAATGTTCTAATGTCCTTTGGATCTAGTTCATATTTTTTCAATACCTCATTTCCTATTTTTTCAAGGTTCAAATACCTTAAAAAGGAAATTATCCTATCCTCTGGATGATAATATGTATTAACTGCAAAAAACCCTTCTTCAACTTCTACAAAATCTCTTAACCTTGTCCTCATGATTTCACGCCTTTTTTAATATATACAATAAAAAAAGAAATATAAGTTAGTATTTCAAAGAATATTGGATAATATTTCTTTGAATCTATAATTAACCTTGCTTAAATCCTGCTGCAAAACCTATTGCAAAACCTCCGCCTAACGATGCAGAGTGAATTAAACCTGCAGCCTGACTCCCATATGAAGCTATAGAACTTTCCATACCACCAACGAGCCCAAAAAGGGCATCGCTATTTATTGAAATTACTCCCAAGTTATTTAAATATATCAAACTTAGGATATAAAGACCAATAAGTGCAATTACAACCTTAATGGCTTTTTTTATCCCCCATCCAACAACAAAACCAGTTATAAAACCGGCACCTAAATCAGGGATAAACTGAGTTATGTCCATAGTAACCACCAAATTTTATTTTGTTATACGAAAATCGAAGATTTTCGTCGAGAATCCCACGAATTTGTCTCGATGGAAAAATTTTATTTATTGCTTTTCAAAAACCTCCACATCGTCAAGGTTTTTTAAATCGTTGGTTATTATACAAACTGAGCCATATTCCAACTCCTTGCTACAAATATATATTTTTCCAAAGTTATTTCGATATACTCCAACATCCCAGTCGTTATATGTAGTATCTTTTAATTTCTTTATGTTTTGTTCTTTTAACTGCTGCTTTTCAATGATGTTTTTTATAGCTTCTTTATTTACTGGTAATTTGTAAACTATCATGTAGTTGTATCCTTTTGTATATGTATTTTGATCTTTTCTGTTCCAACCATCTACCTTAACTTCGATTGGCACATAGTTAATATCATAATTTATATTTGTAATATCATCTACCGTAATAGGTTCCATAGTAATATTTCCTATTATAAGTCCATCTTTTTTAATAAACTGTGAGCTCATAACTTTTTTGTTCCCTATGCTCTTTAATCCATTTAACATACCCAGTATACTTTCTTTATACTCTGTAGGTATACTATTGTCCTCTACAACTGCCCCTATAAGCGTGTATTCTTGGTCAATTTTGACACACATGGCGCCTTCTTTAGTATATATAACCACGTCGTTATAATCTGGCAGTAGATCTTTGAATTTAGGATCGGGTTTTCCGATATATTGGGAATTCATAAATATATATCCTTCTTCAGCACTTATGCCCTCTTTACTGTACAATCCAGCAACCATCCATAATGGTGTTTTTATAGCAATTTGCTGTTTATCGTCTTTATTTATATATGCTCCATCTATAAAGGCAAATGCAAACGAAGGTATTTCTTTATCAGCTTTTTCACTTATTACCATGCTCATTACATCCTTATCGACGTAAATAAACTCCGGATATGGGCTATTATCTACAACTTGAGAAACCCCCATACTGCTCCCTACGCACCCGGAAAATATAACAAAAATTATGCCTATCAAAAGAAGGCCTATTTTTTTCATTTTATCACCAAAAGCCTAATATCTATCCCATTACACATACACATAAATAAGAAAATTCATCGTATAACAATATATTTTTTAAACTATCATATACTATTCTTTCGTTTTCGTATGTTAAATTTTCGCATACTGTTATTTTTCTTTCAGGATCTATTCCATTTTTTATTAAAAATTCAATGTCTTCCTTTAAATCACCTGGAAGAAAAATTACCTTTTCACCATTTTTAATTAGCTCCAGTAGAAGTTTTCTATTATTCTCCTTCCCATGAAGTGTTAGTATGTGATAGTCTTCCCAGGATATTTTCAATTTCGCTGCTGCAATTTGAATCGAAGATATCCCAGAAATTACTTCTAAATCATCTTTACTTATAAACTCATAGCTTAAAATAGTCTTTAAAAGACCACTAAAGCATGGATCTCCCGTAGAAAGTACTACTATATTTTTATCTTTGTTCTTTTGTAGTAACTCGTATAGTTCACTTTTCAAGTTTTTAGTCAATGTATGAAATTGCTGGCTTCGTTGTTTGAAACCCACTTCATTCGTTTTGGATTCATCATACTTTTTTCCAATTGTTTGAAAAAGATTCAGAGCTCTCTTGCTCCCAACTATAATATCTGCATTATTCACGATTTCAATAGATTTTAGGGTAAGGTATTTTTTATCTCCCGGGCCAATACCGACTATATATATCACGTAATAACCTCCATAACATATAATTTTATATTTCGTCCCCCTGTCAAATATCCATATTACTATATTACAATAAATTTACTACAATTATTGAATTATTGAATAATCTAAATTTAATTGAAATAATTTTAATTTATTAAAAAATTCGCCTTATTGGGATTATTAGAATTTATGCCGGATGAACTATATTTAAATACGTGTTTTCGATATATGTAAACCAGAATTAATAAATCTTTCCAATTTTGACATAGAATTTTCAAACACTCGGAAATAGGGATATGATGGATCTCGACAAATATGATGTTGTTATTGTAGGTGGCGGACCTGTTGGATGCATAACTGGGGAAAACATAAAAAATCATAAGGTTCTAATTATCGAAGAGCATCAAGAAATTGGTGTACCTTTACAGTGCGCGGGATTAATAAGTAAAAAAGGAGTTAAAGAACTTGGAAACCCAAAAGGTATGGTAAACAAAGTTAGGGGAGCATATATTTACTCAAAGAACAACAACCTAAAAGTAGGGAATGAAGAGATAAGAGCCTACGTATTTGAAAGAAAAGTTATGGATAAGGACATCGCGACTAGAGCATCAAAAAACACTGATTTTTTATTAAAAGCATATGGAAAAATCAAAAATGGAAACAAATCTGAAGGATTACTCAGCAAAATGGGGGTTAAACACGGATACGAAAAAAAATATGATTTATTGGTTTCCCATATGGGAAATAAGTACCACATATCTCCCGAAGTTATAGTTGGGGCCGATGGTGTAAGATCCACAATAGGGAAATCGTTGGGACTTGTGAGAAACAGGGAGATATTAGCCGGAGCTCAGCTTGAACTAGTAAATGTTAACATTGATGATGATTTTGTTTATGTTTTTTTTGATAGAAAATACAGTGAAAAGTTTTTTACTTGGATAATACCAATGGGAAAGGATAGAGTTAGAGTTGGACTATGTGACACTAAAAATGCCTATGAAAAACTCTTAAACTTCATTAACAATCATCCTGTTGCAAGTGAAATGCTGAAAAATGCTGTTACAGTTGAGTTTTCTATAGGGGCTCTTCCCATAGGTTATTCAAAAACCGTAAGAAACAACACATTACTTGTTGGTGATGCAGCCGGACAAGTTAAGCCTTTAAGTGGCGGCGGTTTATACTATGGGGCAAAATGTGCAAAAATATGTGCAAAAATCATAGATGAATGCCTATCGAATGATTATGACTTAGAATATTTGAAGAATTATGAAAAGCTCTGGAAAAGAGAAGTAGGTAAAGAGATAGATCATGGACTAACACTTAGAAAGATAATGAATAAAATGGATGACAACAAAATTGATAAAATCTTTAAATTTGTAAATGACAGTGAACTGATAGATTATATTAATGAAAAAGGAGATATGGACAGACCATCTACTGTTGTAAAGCATATATTCGATAGATTTATTTTTGGAAGTAATTGATTTGTTGTAATTATGATTATTATATGTGCATATGGTAAAATCTGATAGTATATATCAACACATCAATTAAAAATTTTTATATATTCTCAAATCCGAATATTACTAGATATAAAAATCGCGGGGATGATATCGTGGGTTTTTTAGATTCCATTACATCTATTTTCAAAAAATCGCCTAAGGTTCACTATGCAAAATCCCAAACCGTGGATTTACTGGAGTTAAACAGAAATCCATACTATATTGTGGCATCGGTTGAATTGGGGAATACTACAACAAAATCCATTATAACTGGAACCAATATGGAAACCGGAAAAACCTGCATAATAAGTAAGGAAGTAAAGATGACTAGGGATGTTAGGCCACCTAAGAAAGGGGAGAAGGTCTTTGGAAAAACCCTTTGGGGAGTAGAATTAACCAAAGAAGCAGTTTCCGACATGGTAAAGGATGTTTTACTTGGTGCACTTAAAAACGGAAACTTAACAATTGACGATTTGCACTTTGTAGTAAGAAGTACAGGTGTTACAGCAGGTTTTGCATCTCCTGAAGAAGTTAGTGCAATGATTATAGCCTTAGCAGACGGGTGTTTAAAGGCAGGAGTTCCCCCTTCAAAAATGGCTCCAGCAATGTCAAAAAATCAGCTCCCAAAGCCTTTTGACGAATACAGCTTGATGGACAAAATAATTTTTGATGGAGCTGTTACAGGAGTTGTTCCACCAACTGGAAAAGAAGTCGTTGCGAATGAGATGGAAGGGGAATTGGTTACAGCAGGTATAAAAGTTGGTAGTAAATGGACAGAAGTGGACTTTAGAAACCCATGTATAAGTATTGACTTTGGTACAACACTTGCAGGTAGGATTACAGATGACTCAGAACCTTACGCAAAAGTTGTTGGAAATTTATGCGGTTTAGCTGGGGCAATTGCTGATAGTGTTGTAAAGGGAAGCAAACTTGTTAGTAAAGATAAAGGTGCAGTTTTAGATATTAAAAAAGAGAAAGGAAAAATAAACAAAGAGTTAGCTGAAAAGTATGCAGAAGAGGCCCATAAATACATAGTAATCAAAGAAGTTCCAGAAGGAGTGGAAAGATTTGGTACGGTTCCAGTAAATCCTGAAAGTGCTAAAAAAGCCGGAACAGTTTTAATAGGTTGTGATGTTGGTGAAAACGGCAGTGATATTCCAAAATTAAAAGAAATAGGTGCCAAAATTATCCAAGAAAGTAACGTACCTACATTGTTGTATACTTTGGATATAATCTCAGCTGAAATCACGAAGAGAATAGTGGCCCTTGCAAAAGAGAAGGGATTGGTAAGTGATAAAACAGCAGTTGGTATAACTGGAAGAGCAGGAATCACCGGAGAAAAACCAAAACTGGTTTTAGAAAAATTAAATGAATTAGATATATGGAAAAAAGTTGACGATAACGTTGTATTTGTTGAAGACGGTCTTGCACTGGGAGCCAGTGTTATGGCAAGATGTATGAACTGTTTAGGTACTCCAAAAGTTCCAATCGGAGGAAATAGGGGAGGAAAATGCATACTTGGAAAAAGAATGAAATGGCAAAAAGAGAAAGGAATGATAAAATAAATAGTTAGGAACTAAAAAAATAAAAAATAATAATTAAAAATTAATCCTGAATTCCTTTTTCAGTTATTCTAAACATGGCTTCTGCATCAGGTAAATGTGGTGAATCGTAGAGCTTGGCAACTCTTTTATCTCCTTTTCCTTTTCTTAAAAAGAGCCTAAATGTTGCAGCGTGACCTACAATGTGACCACCGATTGCCTGTTCTGCAGCTCCAAAGAATGCATCAGGCCTTGCAGCAACCTGGTTTGTAACAAGTACAATACAGTTGTATAAGTCTGCAAGTTTGTTTAATGTAGCCATGTGCCTACCGAGTTTTTGCTGCCTTTCTGCAAGTTTTCCTCTACCAGTATATTCATTTCTAAATGTACTTGTTAAAGAGTCTATTATAACTAATTTAATGTTATCTCCTGATTTTATCAATTCTTCAATTTTTTCTGTAAATAACATCTGCATATCGGAATTGTATGCTCTAGCAACATATGTATTATCTAAAACCATCTGTCCATCTACTCCAATGGCCTCAGCCATCTGGATAATTCTTTCAGGTCTAAATGTTCCTTCAGTATCTATATAAACAGCTTTGGGATTTTCGAGCTCGTTTTCTTTTAAACTACTGTCTGCTATAAATACACTGTCTTCAAACTGCAAACTTACACATGCTTGGTGCATAACTTGAGTTTTTCCGCTCCCAAACATACCTGCAAATTCAGTTATTGACTGGCTTTCCAATCCTCCTCCCAATATCTCGTCGAGCTCTTTACTACCTGTTGATAGTTTCCAAACACTTCGTCTCTGATTTAGGAGATCTACACCACTTTTGAAACCAAGGTCACACATATCCCTTGCAGCCATTATCATTTTAGCTGCAGCTTTCTCACTAATTCCTTCAATATCCGTAAGTTCTCCGATAGTTGCAGTAGCAATTTTCATAAAGTCTAAATATCCTGCTTCAATAAGCTTTTCTGCAGTTGAAGGACCAACTCCTGGTAAATTTGTTAGATCATCAGCCATACTATCCTCCTGTATATAATATATTAATAATAAATATTTAAAAAAGATATCATTATGACATTAATAAGGTTATCATTATTGACCACTATATAGTTAATGCAATTCACTATTTATAATTTTGTAAGTATATAAAGGTGCAAAAAATGATAAAAGACGGCGATTTTTTTAGAATGGATGGCGTTCCAATCACAAAAGAAGAAATAAGGGCCGTAAGTATAGGTAAACTAAGATTAAACAAAAATGACGTGGTTGTTGACATAGGTTGTGGAAGTGGGGGTATGACTGTTGAAATTGCAAGGAGATGCAAATTTGTTTATGCTATTGACCTTGCAGATGATGCAATACATACAACAAAAAAGAATTTGGAGAAATTTAATATTAAAAACTGTGAAGTAATACATGGTAAAGTAGAGGATGTACTGCCCGATTTAGAATTTAATAAAGTTTTTATTGGTGGCACAAAAAACATCGATTTGATACTGGAAATATTAAAGAAAAAAGATGTTAGATATATCGTAGCAAATGTAATAGTCCTTGAAAATGCTACTAAATTAATAAAAATTCTTGAAGCAGATTATGATGTTGAAATAGTTAATGTTTCAGTTGCATATGGCAAAAAAATAAGTTCTGGCCATATGATGATAGCAAAAAATCCAATAACAATAATAACTGCAACTAGATAATGATGTTAGGTTAGATGAACTATATATTTAAATGAGAATCGATATAAATAGATATGGATTAACAAGATCATTATTTTGTTTATTGAGATGGTGGGACAACATGAAAAATACTGCTTACTTTTGTATGGAATTTGCCATCGATCAGGCTTTAAAAACATATGCTGGGGGATTGGGATTTCTAGCAGGATCTCATTTTAAAGTGGCCAAAAGATTGGAGTTACCACTTGTTGGAGTTTCAATGCTCTGGAGTTATGGATACTACGATCAAGTTAGAGATAAAGAAGGCAGGATGAAGGTAGAAAACATCCGAAAGTTCTACGAATTTTTAACAGATATTGATTTAAAGGTTCCGGTAACCATCAATGGAGCTACAGTATGGGTTAAAGCATATAAATTAGAAGAAGATGTTTTTGGAACATGTCCGATATATTTTTTAACAACAGATATTCCTGAAAATGACCATCTTTCGAGAACTATATCCTATAACTTATACGATGGAAATAATTTAACGCATATAGCTCAGGAAATAGTCCTTGGAATTGGAGGGTATAAAGTTATTAGAGAATGTGAAAATGTTAAATTATATCACATCAATGAAGCTCATCCTTTGCCACTTGCATTTAAAATGCTTGAGGAGTATGGATTAGATTATGTTAGGGAACATCTTGTTTTTACAACCCATACTCCAGTATCTGCAGGAAATGAAACCCAAGATATAAATTTACTGAACAGTATGGGATTTTTTGGGAATGTAGATGTTAAAACTGCAGAAAAACTTGGTGGAAACCCATTCAATTTAACTGTTGCAGCATTAAGAATGTCTAAAAAAGCCAATGCAGTTTCAAAGTTACATAAGGACACCACAGAGAAAATGTGGAGTTGGGTAGATGATAGATGTGAAATAATAAGCATAACAAACGCTCAGGATAAATACTATTGGCAAGATGAGATAATAAGAGAAGCTTCAAAGAATAAGGACTATGAAAAACTAAGGGAAAGAAAAATAGAATTGAAAAGGCAGCTCTTTGAAGAAGTTGCAGACCAAACCGGGAAACTTTTTGATCCGAATATACTGACCATTGTATGGGCTAGGAGATTTGCAGACTATAAAAGACCTTATTTCCCACTATATGACGAGAAAAGATTGAAAAAATTACTTGATGATAAAAAAATACAAATAATTTGGGCAGGAAAACCGCATCCTAACGATTCAAATGCTCAAATTACATTCAATTGGATAATTTCAAAAACAAGAGAATTAAAAGGAGCTGCGATACTTACAGGTTATGAGTTGAAATTAAGTAAAATGCTAAAAATGGGTTCGGATGTTTGGTTAAACACTCCAAAAAGACCAAATGAAGCTTCTGGAACATCGGGAATGACCGCATCAATGAATGGTTCAATTCACATGAGTACTTTAGATGGTTGGCATGTAGAATGGGCAGAAATGTATCCTGATGACAGTTTTACGATTGGGGACGGAGTAAATACTGATGAGGCTTATGAAGCGAATAGTATGTATGAACAGATTGAAAAAGCTGCCAAGATGTATGATACTGATGTCTGGTGGGAAAAAGTGGCAAACTGTGTAAATCATGTTGTTGAATACTTCGATGCTGAAAGAATGGTAAAGGAATATGTTGAAAAGATGTATGAGTAATATGATAGAATAATTATTCTATACCTATCGCTTATTTTTCTAAAGTAATTAAAAGCAAATTTTATTTATTATTTTTTATGTTATGTAATCCATATTATATTTACCTAATTTTTTATATTATTAAAAAAATAAGTTAGAGGACCGTATCTATTGTTGAATAGGTAAGAAACACTTTTTCGTTTATGGTGATTCAACTTCCATGTAGCTTCGCTACAGGGATATAGCTCACCTTCCACTATGTTCGGGTGATTGAATAAAATCCTACGGATTTTATAGCTCACCTTCACTATATTCAGGTGATTTAATGAATATTCACGAGTTTAAAGAATATATTCATGACAAATTCCCATACTATACGATCAGACCGCAACAGATTAAAATGATGGAAAAGATTTTCCACTGTGTATCTAATGGGAAAAATTTAGTGATTGAAGCTCCGACAGGTGTTGGAAAAACTCTTTCTTACCTTATTCCTGCACTTTATTTTGCAGAAAAGGGAAAGAGAGTCATGATTTTAACTGAAACAATAGACCAGCAGGAAAGGATATTTGAAGATTTAAATTCATTAAAACATAATTTAAAAGTATCATTTATGATGGGGAAGGGAAATTTTTTCTGTAAATCCAAAGGAGAAAAAGCAAACACCCTTTACTGCCAGCTAAACAAGAGATGCAACTACCGACCGAATAAAAAACCAAACTGCATCTGTGGAACAAAAAAAGAACCGATAACAATAGATGATGTAACAAAATACTACTGCCCATTCTGTGTTTGTGACTATCAAAAAGCAAAAATTGAAAGCACCGATGCAGATGTTGTAATCATGAACAACAGCATATACTATTATCTAAAAGATGAAATAGACAAAAAAAAGAAAACTGAAATAATATTCTGTGATGAAGCCCATAAACTAGAAGGAAGTATAAGAAATGCTGCTACAATCACTATAAATCCAGATATAGCCATTAAAAGACTTAGGTTTATGGCTTATCACTATTCACCAAGTAAATTAAAGAGGTACTTTGAAAGAACTGACAGTGATGAAGGTTTCTGGACTGTAGTTGAAGACTATGTTTCAAAAAATGCTGCCACCATTAAAGACTGTAAAAATACACTTATCTTCGATGGCTTTAAGATAACTTCTTGGAAATTTAATGAGGACGTAGCAATATTGGGAACACTTTTAGACGGATATCAGCAGATAAAGAAGATAAAACAAAAAATCCAAGGACTTCAAGACAACGTAGAATTGGATAAAAAAAGTTTAAAGTTCAAGATAGATAATAAGGCACTCATACCATTGGAGCTCCAATTTGTCACCGAAAGAAGAATTGGAGATATGGCATTAATGGAGTTTTTAAACAATTTGGACGGGTTAAAATCAATAACAAACAACTTTGTAGTTTATAAAAATAACAACTCAATACTTTGTGAGCCTGTTTTTGTTTCAAGCTATTTAAAAAGGCTTTATGGTGATGCTTCGGTTATTCATTGCTCGGCTACAATTGGGGACTTAGGTATCCATGCACTTAAAACCGGGATGGGCAGCAGTGAAAAACTGATTTTAGACAGTCCATTTCCAAAGGATAGGAGAAAAATCATTGCATTAAGTGACGGAGAAGACATGAAGTTTAACTATACTTCCCCACTATCAAACGACTTAAAGAGAAAAAAAGCAAATGAAAATCTTCTAAAGCTCATAAAAGCCTGCGATGGTAATACATTAGTTTTATTTAAGAGCTTCGGAGACTTAAAAAGTGCTTATGAATATCTGGTAGATAGATTGAATAGAAGAATATATTGTTATGAACCAGGAATGGATGGGAAGGAAGCTAAAAAATTAAAAGAAACGTTTGAAAAACACGGAGGTATACTACTTGCGACAGGAAGGTTTGCAGAAGGAGTAGATATTCCAGGAGACGCACTAACAAGTGTTATTATAGATAGCCTTCCTTTCCCGGTTCCAACACCATTGTTAAAAAGGGAGCAGAATTTATTGGAAGATAGATTAAAACTTAAAGGGGCTAAAAATGCACATTGGAACGCTTTTTTAATGACTTCGTTCCACATAATGGCTAGAACAGTTATTCAGATGATAGGAAGACTTATAAGAACAGAAACAGACTACGGTGTAGTGGTTATCCAGGACAAAAGATTCAGTGACTGGGTTGGAAATGAGATGATAAAAAGAGGATATTTGAAAAATAGATACGATACCATGTCTTTAAGTATGGCTGTTAAACATATTCCAAAGTTCATGAGTGAGTACCGAGAATAGGCTTGTGCATTAAAATCGCTGCTATTAAAGTAAATTTTAAATTTGACAACATATACTTAAAATTTATAGTAATTTAAATTATTTATTTAATTCAATTCAGATATATGCAAAGTTTATAAATTCGCACACCACCATATAAATAAAATGATGATTAATTTTATTTTAAATTAATAATCTATTTCAATAACATATTATTATTAAAGTATCGGGTGATTCTATGTTCGTTAGAGAGATTGAATTAAGGGGGCATATCATAGACAACTTAATACTCCCAAAAGTTTTTGATACTGTTTTAGATTTAGATGGAGATTACAAGGTTCTAGAGTTTGACATAGGAAAGAAAAAAACCGATCCATCATATGCAAAAATATTAATTTGCGGAAAAAATCAACAACATCTGGATCAAATACTGGAAGAGCTCCAGAACATTGGGGCAGAGATTCCAGAGATTGAGGATGTAGAATTAAAGCCTGCAGAAAAAGACATGGTACTACCAGATGGGTTCTACTCAACTACGAACCACCCAACTTACATAAAATATAACGGTAACTGGATAGAGGTTGAAAACCCAAAAATGGATGCGGTTATTGTAGTTTATCCAGAAGAAAATAGGGCAGAGACTAAGGTCATAAGAAAAATCAAAAAAGGAGACTTAATTGTTGTAGGTCACAAAGGAATTAGGGTTATCCCACCTGAAAAACCAAGGGAAAAAGGAGAGTTATTTGAGTTTATGAACTCTGAAGTTTCTTCGGAAAAACCAAAAGAAGCCATTATCAGAAAAATAGCGAAACAAATGTACCAAATAAGGGAAGAATACAGGAAAACCGGAAAAGGTGGAATAGCAATAGTTGGAGGGCCGGCAATAATTCACACAGGTGGAGGTCCTGCACTTGCTAAATTAATTAAAATGGGTTATGTTCAAGCATTACTTGCAGGAAACGCACTTGCTACCCACGATATTGAAAGTGCCCTTTACGGAACTTCTTTAGGAGTAAACATTGAGAGTGCAAAACCTGTTTCAGGAGGGCACAAACACCACCTATACGCAATAAACACGATCATGAAGGCCGGTAGCATTAAAGATGCAGTTGAAAAAGGAATTTTAAATAAAGGAATTATGTACGAGTGTGTAAAAAATAATGTTCCTTACGTCCTAGCGGGAAGTATTAGAGACGATGGACCACTCCCAGATGTTATTACAGATGTTGTTGAAGCCCAGGACAAAATGAGGGCTGCAATATTAGATAAAAAAATGGTAATGATGCTTTCAACACTCCTACACTCAATAGCCACTGGAAACTTGATGCCTTCATACATAAAGACGGTTTGTGTTGACATACTTCCTGCAACAGTAACAAAATTGATGGATAGGGGAACATCTCAGGCAATAGGTGTAGTTACAGACGTTGGAGTATTTTTAGTACTACTTGTTGAAGAGCTCGAGAGGCTGGAAGCTCAGAATAAAAATAATGAATAAAAATAAAAAATGAGAGAATCGGAGAGCTACGAAAATCCGAAGGATTTTCGTTCAATCACCTAAAAAATAAGTTGGCAGGGATATAATGACAGATAGGTTAAATGATTCAAAATCCTTAGTTAAGAAAGCCATTGACACTATTTCATCCATTAAAAATGAAGCTGAAAAATCAGTGCAACTACAGTCTTCCACTTCAGAAAAATCAAAAAAAACATATAAAGATGCAAAATCTGGAAAAATAGATATTGATGAATTTAGAAAGGCGGTTTATACCATTATAGAAGCTGACGACTATCTGTATAAAAAAGCTCCCCTTCACGAGTTAAACGATGAAGAAGCAAAGTCTTTTTGTAAATTAATAATGGATGCTCAAAAGCATCTCAACAACGTCTTAAAGGAATTCGGGTTTGAATTCGAGGAAGAAATCAACATCGATAAAAATGCACTATACATAGTTGGAAACAAAAAACTTATGAAGAATTTAAAGGACATAGATCCTAACTTAAATGTCATATTTACAGAAGGGGTTTTAACCCCAGAGGATATGAAGGAAATAAATCCAAAAATTCCTGAAAAAGCCCTTGCAGGAATTAAAAAGAAATGTGAAATTATCAACAAACAGATATCAAAAACTATATCCAACATTAAACCTTCCAGAGTTATCGTAGTTGTTGAAGAAGGTAGTAGGGCCGATGAGTTAATATATTTAAGGGCCAAAGAATACTACAATGCAGAAAAGGTAAATTCAGAAGATATTTTTAATTAGGTTAAATATTGGATTAAAAATTATTTTTTTATAGCGTCTGACACAATAAACTTAAATCTAATACGCCAAAATATACCTACTCAACAAAGTTGAGTAGGTATCTGGTTTTGGAATCCAAACCTTTTTCTAAAAGGTTTGGTCTTATACTATAAATTTTTTAAATTTTAAAATTGCAGGTGAAACCTTGATCGATGATAAAATAAGGGAAATAGTTAAACAGTTTAAACCATATGTTCCAGGGAAATCAAAGGAAGAGATAGCCAGAACTTATGGGATCAATCCAGATGAAATTATTAAATTGGGCTCAAATGAAAATCCTTGGGGATGTTCACCAAAAATTAAAGAAGAAATTTTAAAGGAAGTCCCAAAATTACACCAGTACCCAGAACCTGTTAATCCAGAACTAATGAAAGAGTTAAGTAATTTTTTGAATGTTCCTGAAGAGAACATAATAGTCGGCGGAGATGGGGCTGACGAAGTAATTGACAATATGATGAGAATTTTAATCGATGAAGGTGATGAGGTAATAATTCCAATCCCTACATTTACCCAGTACGCCATCTCTGCTAAAATACACGGTGCAAATATAAAATGGGCAAAGTACGATAAAGAAAAAGATTTTCAACTTGATGTAGATAGTGTTATGGACAACATCAACGAAAAAACGAAAATTATATTCCTGTGCACCCCAAACAACCCAACTGGAAATATTATTGATTCAAAGGATATTAAGAAGATTGTGGAATCCACAGATGCTCTTGTTGTAATCGACCACGCATATATTGAATATTCAAAAAAAGAACATGATTTAACTGATTGGGCTTTAAAATACGATAATGTCTTAGTTTTAAGGACGTTCTCAAAGGTATTTGGATTGGCAGGTCAGAGAATAGGCTATGGAGTAACCAGTAAAAAAATTGTAGACTACATGATGAGAATAAAACCAATATTTAGTTTAACCAGAGTTTCCCAGAGATGTGCAATAACGGCCTTAAGAGATACAGAATTCTTTGAAAAATGTGTAAAAGATGGTATTAAGAGCAGGGGCATGTTATACGATGGATTAAAGAAATTCAAAGATTTAAAGGTTTACCCATCCGAGGCAAACTATCTTTTAGTTGAAGTCAAAAATGGGGTGAGCTCGACAGAATTTTCTAAGGAGCTGCTGAAGAGGGGAGTTATTGTCAGAGATTGTAGTTCATTTGATGGATTGGAACCATACTATGTAAGAGTTTCAATTGGGACATTTGAAGAAAATGAGAGATTTTTGAAAATATTGGAAGAAATTGTTGAATAATTTTTTACTTTCGCTTACGAAGTAAGAAACCTTCGATTTTAAGTTTTCTCACTCCGTTCAAAATGCAGTGAAATCGAAATCTCCGATTTCGAGCTACAAAACTCTTCGAGTTTTGTTCAAACCGAAGATTTTCGTCTAATTTTAACTTTTTTGATTTTAATTTTATAATATGATATCGAAACATTTATATATCCATTTAATAAATTTAATGAATGCTCTGAACTGATTTTATTACAGTATATCGGAAGTTTATATCCGATAAGTGAAGTAAAACAAGGAAATGATTGGCACGGCACAATAATTAACGTATTAGGGGTACCAGCGTAGTTCAAAATACCAGGGGGTCGCAAAATACTGCATAAAGAGAACAACAATTAAAAATGAAATAGTTCAGACTATTTAATATTATTAGGGGTGAGATCTGAAACAGATATGTATATGCACATATGATGTACAGGGGGCTATAACACAGCATATGGGTGTAAGTGGTGAGGGAGATGATTAAAAATACTGTTTTGATTTGTTTATTGATTGGGGTGATGTTAGCTGGATGTGTAGGGGTAAAGAAAGATGAACCATTACCTACACAAACAATTTCCGCCCCAATACAGCCTTATACTGGTTATTTACACTCTGGTGAGAGTATAACCTTCACATATTGGCAACAAAATATTACAATGACCTATCAATCCAGCCATCCAAAACATACCATAAAAGTTATTGTAAACGGGAAAGAACAGGCATTCGTAAAGGAAAGAAATGACAAAGAAGTAATATATTATGGTGTAAGTGTGGATTCAGTATCGGGACTACCATTTAAGAACCCTGAACTTCGTTTTGTAATTGAGCCTGTGAGATGGACTGAAAAATATGGAAAAACAGTTCCTATATATGGCGGGAACTGGAATGTTAGTGAAATATATTTTGAAGTTTTTATGAGAGGGATAACATATGAATAGAAATAAATTATTGATTGCTCTACTGACTATTACGGCATTACTAACTGCTACTCAAATGGTTAGTGCTGTCCCAGCAGAACCTAGAACTCATAACTTAACTCAGCCAGATGGATCAATAATTCAAGCAAAATTAGTAGGTGATGAACGGTTCTATGTATGGGAAACTACAAATGGTTACACCATTTTAAGAAAGATGGTAAATTAGTTCCAAGTTCATATGTTGTTGGTAAATCCAATATGAACAAATATGGTGCAAAAGAGTACGACATATCTCAAAACTCATATGATCTTACTAGACTAAATATTCAAAAACATCTACGCCCAGATAAAGATGTTATTGAACAAAATACATTTAAATCTCTTTCTTCATCAATAAGCACTCAAACAAATTATCCATTAAAGTCATCAGCACAATTAACACCGTCATTAATAAATGGAACACAAAAAGCCATAGTAATTTTAATAGAATTCCAGGATGTAAAACATAATCCTAATAATACTCCAGCATATTATGAAAACATGTTATTTAATAAGAGTAATAACCTTAGTATGAATAGATATTATAATGAAGTTTCCTACGGTAAAGTAGATGTAGTTGGAAACGTGACTTATGTCTGGGTTACAAGTCAATATAATATGTCCTATTACTGGGATGATTATTATTAGTACATAGATGCCAAAAATGGTCCAATATATGAGCTCGCTAGAGAAGCTGTTCAGTTAGCAGACCCATATATTAATTTCTCGCAATACGATACAGACGGGGACACTATTGTAGATCACCTTATAATAATCCATGCAGGATATGGACAAGAATTCAGTGGTAATAGTAGCGATATATGGTCACATAGATGGGTAATCCCTAATTGTACAACAGACGATGGAGTTTCAGCGTATGGATACACTATGCAATCTGAATATTCTCCAATGGGTACCTTTGCCCATGAATTTGGTCATGATCTCGGATTACCTGATTTATATGATAAAGATGGTAGTTCTTCAGGTATTGGAAAATGGGGATTAATGGGCGCAGGTAGTTGGTTGGGTAATCCATCCGGAACTTACCCAGCACATTTATGTGCATGGTCCAAGTATTTACTTGGATGGGTATCACCTATCTCAATAAATGGAACACAACACATTGAAATACCAGCGGTAGAATTGAACGACACTGTGTATATGTTGCTGGATAATCCATTTGGCCCTACTGATTGGGATATGTTTGGCAATGGAGTTGGCGAATACTTTTTAATAGAAAATAGACAAAAAATTGGATTTGATTCGTATCTTCCAGGTGAAGGGTTATTAATTTGGCATGTTGATGAGAGTGAACCAGGTAATTATAATGAAACCCATTATTTAGTAGACTTGGAAGAGGCTGATGGATATCAGGAATTGGAAAATGGATACGACAGGGGAAGCAGCACTGACCCTTGGTATTCAAACTTAACAGGATTTACCGATGTATCGAATCCAAATTCAAATTTATACGATGGAACGAATAGTGGTGTCCGCGTAACTAATATAAGTGATTCAAGTGTAACAATGACTGCTGATTTAACGGTTTCATCCAATATTACAAACACATCCACGGGTCCTACCTATATAAACATGCTACCTTACGTGATTGACACATCAGGATACTATATATTGAACATAAGTAGCACAGGTATAAACAGTACTGCCATAACAATAACCGCTAATGATGTTGTACTAGACGGAAATGGACATGTTTTAGAAGGAATGGGGATTAACACCTCGTCCATATACTGGGAGTATCAGGAGGGTTACCTGGGTTATTCAGGAATCGATATTAGATATTGTAAAAACGTAACTATTAAGAATTTGGCGGTAATGAATTGGAGTGTAGGAATTGATTTTTATATAACTGTAAGCTCAAATGATTGTGGAATATCCCTCTGGGGTTCAAACAATAATACGCTAAGAAATAATACGATGAACAATAATACTTACAATTTCATGTCGTGGAGTTGGGAAGGATATAACGATATAGATACATCAAATACCGTAGATGGAAAACCAATATACTACTTGGTAAATAAATCAAATCTTACCATAGATTCTTCAAGTAATGCTGGAACGGTTTATTTGATAGATTGTAAAAACATAACTGTTAAGGATCTGCATTTAGCGCATAATGGATTTGGATTAAAGCTTTTAAGAACAAATGATTCAAAAATAGATGTAAGCTCAAATGATTGGGGAATATTCCTTGACTGGAACTCAAATAATAATATATTAACAAACATAACTGTAAGCTCAAATGATTGTGGAATATCCCTCTGGGGTTCAAACAATAATATATTAACAAACATAACTGTAAGCTCAAACGATTACTGTGGGATACTCCTTGACTGGAACTCAAACAATAATATATTAACAAATAGCAATATAACGAATAATTGGCATGGTTTGTACATTGGATGGGATTCAAATAATAACACAATTTATTTCAATAACTTCTTGAACAATTCAGCGAATATATATGCAAACTATTATTCAATAAATAGATTTTACTCACTGGATATGGTTAATTACACCTATGCTGGAAAATATTTCACAAACTACTTAGGAAACTACTATTCAGATTACAATGGAACAGATAATGATGGAGATGGAATTGGGGACGCACCTTACAACATTTCAAACAACTATTATTATTTAATAAATAATCATATAACCAAAGACACAATACCGCCATATATTGAAAATAAATTTAATGCATATGGGTATACAAAACATATATTATCGAATGCTTCAAACTCAATAGTTGAGTATCCAATAGACAACTATCCGTTAATTATGCCGGTAGAGAATTATACGATCGGAAATATTGTCGAAACTACAAATACAACAAATCAACACATCGACTTGTTAGGAAACCTAACTTATAGAATTATAAACAAACAGAAAATATAACGACCTTTGAAATAACATTAATAGTAATAAATGATGGAAACTCGACTAGTAACGAGTTTAATACAACGATTTATGTAAACAATAACTCAATAAAAACCGAAAGATTATCATTAAACGCAGGAGAATCAAAAGAAATTAAAATCAACTATACAACAAATTTAACAAATAATATTGAAATAAAAGCAATCATTGATACAAATAAAGAAGTTGATGAAGTTGATGAAAATAATAACATTATCATAAAAACCATAACATTCCCAGATGTTGGAATTACATGGGCATACATGCCAACAGCAGTAAAAATAAATGAAACCAAAGATTTAAGATTTGATTTAAGAAAAGATGGCTATGGAACTGTTGAAGCAAACTTAACAGTAAAATTAGACGATAAAATAATACACAATGAGAAAATAACATTTAATGAATGGTATCACGATTATAGATACCGAGAACTACCAATAACATTTAACGAATCTGGAGCTCATAACATTACAATAACCATAACTCCAATAGGGACAAAAGACAGAAATATGGCAGATAACACAAAAACTATAAGTGTTACAGTAAAAGAGGCAAAGGCAGATATTGAAAAAGTTTATGGATTACCATACAACAATATATTAAAGGCGGATGGAGAGTACTGGATAGATGTTCGCTACAATGTCTCAGTTCCAAGTTACTATACAATTAAAATAAACACGACAAAAGGTATCCAAATAATTGGGGATTCTGAAAAAACAAGATACACTTGGAGACATGGATGGACATACTTCAAAATAAAAGCAGTGGATATTTCAAACAATGAAAGTATATCAATAGAGATATTTGACCATAACAACAAATTATTGGCAAATGAAACACTGACTGGTATAAAAATAACTGACCATCCAGTTGAAATTAAATATTCAAACATAACTTACACAAATTCATCAGCGAATTTAACATTTAGAGTATTCAATACAACAGAATACGATATCGATAGGCATGTTGAATATGTGGTAATGATTGGGGAACAAGGAAGGGTTTTAAAAGGAATTGAATATCTTACAGGATATCCACACGGATGTATTGAGCAAACAACATCACCAATGGTTGCATCCATCTATGTTAAAAAATACTGTGATCAAAACAACATTTCAACAACCATTGACTTTGGTTCTAATGTAAATAATGGAATTGAGAGATTAACAACCGGAACCAATAAACCAGAAGTAATCTCAAGTTATGAATACGCATGGGGACTTTGGGGAGCATCATATCCAAATCCAATCCATACAGGTTACGTGTTATATGGATTAACCACTGCAAAAATGAATGGTTATGATGTAAATATGACCCATATTGAAAATGGAGCCAGATATTTGGTAAATTCACAAAATGATGATGGAAGCTGGAACACTGGTTGGACATACTATATGAGAGATGAATATTCAAGCAATGCATTAATAACAATAAGTTTGGCACAAACATACAACATAACAACCAATGAAACCCTAAAACAAGAAATATTCAATGCAACAAACAAATCAGTAAGATACTTAATCAGTCAAACTGTCTATGAAAACAACATCTACGACTTAGGATTCAAAGCATGGGCATTATCAGAAGCATACAATATGGGAATTAACGATTCAGAAGTTAAAGAAGCATTAAACGAAACAATCATTGCGATAGGTAACTGGAAAAATGAACATAAGAATGATGAAGCCATCTCATTATTCAGAGGAACTTCAAGCTACAGCGTCTATGGTGTTGCATCAGAAAGTATTGCAGTAGCTTCAATTGGATGTCAAAAAGCAAATGGCATTATAAACAACAGTGAATATGGAACACTAAACAGCATGCTAATAAACATATACAGTAGATATGGAGGTTCAGGTTGGGGTTCAACAAAATCCACTGGCTTAGCATTAAGGGCATTAACTGAATCAGGAACTGCAACAAACACCAACAATATCCAAATAACGGTAAAAGTTGATGGAAACGAAATAAATACAATAACTGTAAATGCAACAAATCCAAAATTCGTAGGAAAATACTACAACAACACACTCTTAACAAGCGGGAAACATGAAATAGCATTTGAATTTAGTGGAAGTTCCAAGATATTATGTGGAGCTCTAGTATCACAAACAACACCATATTCAATAGCAATAAAGAGTGATGGTAAGGATTATATCGACCCATTGGCAGAAGACTTTAACCTAACAATAACAACAACGAAAGCCATTGTTGGTAGGGAATTTAATGCAACATTTACCATAACTAACAAAGCTACTGAGCCTATTGAAGTAGGAATTATAAAAGTAAAATTACCAAAAGGAATGAATTACACAAACATGACAAAATACATGAATGAATCATATAGTATTAGCTTCAACTCAACAACAAATGAAACAACACTATACATCTATCCTGAAATAGTAAAGGCATCAAGCAGTTTATCAATAACAATTCCATTAAATGTAACAGAAGAAAATGCGAACGATATTGAAGCTGTATTCTACCCAATGTATAATGAAGAAACAATAGCTCCAGCAAAAGCAACAACAACCGTAATCCCAATAAGAAAAATGAATGTAGCACTTCCAACAGGATGGGTAATGGATGTTGAAGAAAAAGAAGATAAAACAATAATAACCATTAAATAAATATTTTCTTTTTTTAAATTTTGAGGTGAAATTAATGAAGTATATTATATTGGGAATGATGCTTTTATTATTGATTCCAGTGGTTGTAGGGGAGGTTAGAGAGATACCTCAAGGGAATGTTGAAATAAATATAATCCAATATAATGTATCGTTCAACTACACGCTTGAAGAAAATAAAAACCTAACAATATTGGAACTAAACACTTCAAAAGAAAGTGATATTGTAGCATATTTTGATAATGAGCCATTATTTTCATATGAAGTTTCTAATGATTCATCAACAAAGACGTATAACACCCATTTATTAAATGGAACAATTGTAATAGCGGGAGTTAATGCATCAAATTATAATAAAATTGAAGGAACCGCAAATTGTACTTTTATAGGATGGAATAAAACACTTGGATATGCATTTTTCTTATTTGATAATATCGGAGAATCAAAATCAGGAATTATTAAGTTAAAATATGAAGAACCACAAGCACCAACAAACGACAACACACCTCCAACTGGTTTTTCAGGTGGTGGGGGTGGAGGAGGTGCTGCTCCAGAGACCCCAACCTACGAGGGGGTATCAGAAGAGATAAAATCCATTAAGATAAAAGAATTCGTATTTAACGCAAAAATGATAGCAGGAAACAATATCGATGGAAATTTCTCAAAAGGACTCAAAAACGCAACAGAATTAGTAAATAAATCACTTGACATAAAAGAAGACTGCATCTTAGTTGGAGGACCTGTGGCAAACCCGCTGGTTAAAAAATACGCATGGACCTTTAAAGTAAAAGTAACCAATGACTATCCAGGAGCTCACAAAGGAGTGATACAAAAACAGATTATTAATGGGCATACTGTAGTACTCCTAGCAGGTTCTGACAGATGGGGGACAAAGGCAGCAGTTGAATACTTCAAAACTTTAGATGATATTCCAGACGAACCTATAATCGTAGAATGGAAGGATGGAAAACCTGTTAAAATAGAATAAATATCTTATTTTTCTTTTTGTATTTTTATGTATTTTAAAGTACTATTGTAATTTATAAATAATGTGTTGTTATATTATTATAAATTTAACTTTAACGTAGTTAATTTTTGGCAAATATGGTGAAATTATGGCAAAGTTTATAATGGTTGTAGGTACTTCCTCAAACAGTGGGAAGACTGTACTGGTTTCAGCATTATGCAGGTTGTTGGCAAATAAGGGGTATAAAGTAGCCCCTTTTAAATCTCAAAACATGAGTTTAAACTCAAGGGTAAGTGTTGAAGATGGTGAAATAGCAGTTGCCCAATACACTCAAGCAAGAGCTGCAAAAACCGAACCTTCCATCCATTTCAATCCGATACTTTTAAAACCAAAAGGAAATTTTGTGTCTCAAGTTGTGGTCCATGGAAAGCCTTACAAAGATATGGATTATAATGAATATAGAAAAAATAAAGATTATTTTTTAGATAAGATAACGGAAAGTCTCGAATATCTAGATAACAATTACGACTATGTGGTTATGGAGGGAGCAGGGAGCTGCTGTGAAATAAACTTACTTGAAGACGATATAGCAAACTTAAGGGTGGCTGAAATTGTAGATGCCGATGCTATTTTAGTTTCTGACATCGATAATGGAGGGGTTTTTGCATCAATCTATGGAACGATTGAATTACTACCAGAAAACTGGAGAAAACTAATAAAAGGGTTTGTAATAAATAAATTTAGGGGAAATGTTGATGTTTTAAAAAGCGGTTTTAAAAAAATAGAGGAGCTCACTGGCATACCTGTTTTAGGTACGATACCTTACGACGAAAGTCTAATATTACCTGAAGAAGATAGTCAGGCACTACAAGGTAGAAAGGTTTTCGGCAATTCAGAAAGCCCTATAGAGGTTAACGTCCTAAGATTTTCAAAAATTGCCAATTTCACAGATGTTGACCCTATTTCAAACGATGCATTGGTAAAGTTTATAGATTTTAAAGAGAACATTACTGGAGATATTTTAATACTTCCAGGAACTAGATGTTCAACTGTTGAGATGTCCTTAATTAAAAAATACGGCATGGATGAAAAAATCTGGGAATTTATAAGGAATGGGGGTATAGTTTTAGGTATCTGCGGTGGTTATCAGATTATGGGGAAGAAGTTAATCGATGAAAAAAACACGGAGGGCGATGTTGGAACAATTGAAGGTCTTGGTATCTTTGACCTAGAAACACACTTTGGAAACGAAAAAGCCATTAAGAACTCAAAGGGAATTTTAAAAATAGATGATATGGAAATTGAAGTTTCAGGTTATGAACTACATGAAGGAATCACCACTTCAAAGGAGGAACCACTTATAAAACTTTTTAAAGGATTTGGAAATAATGGGGACGGTTTTGACGGTGCGGTGAAGAGAATAGGTGAATCTTACGTAATTGGAACTTACTTCCATGGAATTCTAGACAACTATCGATTTAGGAATTATTTGATAAACCTTGCGATAAAAAAGAAATACGAGTCCAATGGCTCCAATAAAGACTTTGAACTCCTTGAACATGACAGCTACAAGGACACCTTTGAAAAGAACATGGATAAGTTGGCAAAAATAGTTAGTGAAAATGTAAACTTGAGCAATATTATTTAACACTGACAAAATTTAATTAAATTATTTATATGTAATTTTTTAAAATAGAAAAGAATTTATTTATTTTATTCGGTAATAGGTACGAATTTATAACCGTAGCTTATTATTCCATCCTTACCATCTTCTTTTATTCTCCTAAATGCTGCTTCCACGGGTATTCCAATAGATATCTTATTAATATCACAATCCACTTGAGCTGTTACTTTAGGGCCCTCTTCCAACTCAACAATTGCTATTACATAGGGCGTTAATTTATTGAACTCTTTTGGCGGTGCGTAAACTATTGAGTAGGTGTAAATCTTACCTTTTCCACTTAACTGAAATTCTTCCAATTCTCCTTTTCTTCTACAGTCTGGACATACGGTTCTTGATGGGAAGTAAACCTTACCACAGGTTTTACATCGTGTACCTATTAAGTTATACCTTTCTTTCATATGCCTCCAGGATCTCACTACCATTATTTCACCAGAAGTATTTTATTGTTATTTAAATCTATTTTTTTTATCTCCCCTTCGAATTCCTTAGTATCTCCAAATAAATCAATCGCTATTATTTTGTCCTCTTTTTTTTCAACTAGCAAGACGTCTTCCATAACGAGTTCATCGTTTAAATATAAGTTAATATTGCACATGATATCACTTTGTGTTTATCTCTTGTCTGAGAGTAAATGAACACATACGGTTCCCCCAGTACCTCCAACATTTGCTGCAATACCGTATCCATTTTTAATTGTAGCCTGTCTATCCTTACATTCTTTATCTTGCTTTAACTGCCAGTATAATTCCCCAACTTGCCTAATTCCAGTGGCACCAAGTGCGTGACCAGCTGCCTTTAAACCACCACTTGGGTTTACAGTTACAAAGTCGTCGTAATCTATTCTTATTTTTCCTTCATCAATTACTTTTCCAGCATCTCCCTTTTTACAGAATCCTAAATCCTCTACTAAGATTAAACCATTTATTGCAAAACAGTCGTGAACTTCTGCAACATCTATTTTTTCAGGAGCTATTTTAGCCAGTTTGTAAGCCTTTTCAGACGCTACTTTTGCAGCGTTTAAAGTTGTCATATCTTCCCTATCGTGTAAAGCTATTGTATCTGAAGCCTGAGTTGAAGCTTTTATATATATAATTTCATCCTTAGGGGCAAATTCTTCAGCTTTGTCTGCGTCACATACAATAAGAGCAGAAGCTCCATCAGAAACAGGTGAACAGTGCATCAATGTAAGTGGATCTGCTACAGGTGATGCATTCATTACCTGCTCAAGTGTAGTTTTAAACCCAAATTGGGCATACTTATTCTTTGTAGCGTTCTCGTGAGCAATAACACTCCACATTGAAAGTTCTTCAATAGTTAAGCCATATTGGTACATATATCTCCTTGCCATCATGGCATACAATGATGGAAATGTAGCTCCAAAGAAAGCTTCCCATTCCTGATCAGATGCTGAAGCTATCGCTGCAGTTGCATCTTCAACATCGGTCATTTTTTCTACTCCACCTGCTAAAACTACATCATGGTGACCACTCGCAACAGATAAAACAGCACTTCTTAAAGCCAAACTACCTGAAGCACATGCTGCCTCAACTCTTGTACATGGAACTGGATTAAGTCCTGCATGATCTGCGATTAATGATGCAATATGTTCCTGACCTACAAAGAGCCCGCCACTCATGTTACCTATGTACATGGCGTCAATATCGCCTCCATCTACATTTGCATCCTTTATTGCCTTTACACCAGCTTCAACAATTAAATCTCTAAATGAGTCTTCCCAGAGCTCTCCAAATTTAGTTTGCCCATAACCTATAATTGCAACATCTCTCATTTTTTCACCATATATTATTTAAGCCATCCGCTAGGTTAAAGTTTAATTAAATTTTAATTTTCCCCCTGTATTTGACATAAACTGCATAATCAATGTATTTTTTCCTGTTTAACAAATCCAATGTTTTAGGTGCTTTATCCACCACTTCTTTTATCCTTTCAGTTACCGTGATGTCAAATGCATCACTTCCTGCACCACTACCATAGGATACAGCGAGAATTCTTGCTCCTTCCTCTGCATGATCCAATATGTTTGACAACCCCAGTGGAACAGCTCCTGAGTATGTATTACCTAAGTAAGGAGTTAATAAACCGTATTTGTACTGTTCATTTGTAAATCCAAGAGATTTAGCAGCTTTTATGTAAAACTTCCCATTAGGTTGATGGAAAACACAGTAGTCATAATCTTTTACTGTAGTTCCCATTTTTTCCATTATTCCCTTTGCTGCATTTAAAACGTGTTTGAAGTAGGCTGGCTCTCCTGTAAATCTACCACCATGTTTTGGGTAAGATTGTCCTTCCCTTCTCCAGAAATCGGGAGTATCTGTTGTATATGAGTAGGTGCCATTAAAAACGGCAATCATTTCGTCCTTTTTATTTCCGATTATGTACGCTGCACCACCAGCTGAAGCTGTATATTCAAGGGCATCTCCCGGAGCTCCTTGAGCAGTATCTGCACCTATTGCCATACCATATTCTATAAGTCCACTACCAACTAAGCCCATACACATTTGAATACCTGCAGTTCCTGCCTTACATGCAAATTCTAAATCCGCCGCCGTAAGATCAGGTGTGGCACCAATAGCTTCAGCAACTGTTGCAGAAGTTGGTTTAACTGCATAAGGGTGACTTTCGCTACCTACATATACAGCACCTATTTTTTCAGCATTAATCCCTGCTCTTTTTACAGCATTTCTTGCAGCTTCAACTGCAATTGTTGCGGTGTCTTCATCTGGAGATGGGACACTCTTTTCATTAACTACCAGCCCTTTTTTAATAGCTTCTGGATCTTTTCCCCACACCTTTGCTATTTCTTCAACTTTTATTCGATATTTTGGAATATAGCTTCCATATCCAACAATCCCAATATCTTTCATTAACTCACCTTCTAATTTAATAACAAAATTATAAATAAATTTAATATCACTTTGTGATAAACAGTATAAAAATATATTATTTAATTATTATTTAATTTCATTGAGTTTTCCTAAAAGTTCATCAACTTCTAAATCTGTAACTAGAAGTGGTATGGCTTGAATCTCAGCTAGTTTTAAGGCCAGCCTATCCAATTCAGAAACACCTTGAAAAATAACAACTCTTGGTTTTATGTTACTTACCCTTATGGCAACCATTGGACTCCTTCCAGAGGAAACTTCTGTAAAAATTAGCGCCCTTTCAGTTGTCCAACCGTATAAATTTAAGAAATCTTGACCATCCATTTCTAAAATTGCCTTTATACTATCAACAACAGTATGGCCAAATATTTGGTTATTTAAGTTCTCTCCATAGATTACTTCCGCATCAATTGTATCTAAAAGGTCTCCTATAGTTATCGGGCTAGCGTATTCCCTAATATTGAGGATGGCTTTCATCGAAGATGGCACATTTAATATCCTCTTCAGAGCTCTTACCATGTGCCCTCCGTTTTCTTTGTCAACCTCAATTAAGGCATTTACATATTTCCTTACCAGATTTACCCCGGGATTTTTTCTCCTACCTACTTCATAGTCACTTATTACAGATGGAGATACTCCCAGGTATCTAGCCATTTCTATTTGAGGTATGCTAAACATCTCCCGCCATTTCTTCATGGCTTTTCCAATGTCTTCAGATAATACAATGTCTCCGATTATATGTAACGCTATTTTTTCCATACTTTTTATTCTAATAACCTATTATAAAAACGTTTCGATTTTATCGTATAGTCATTCGTCATACGTCGACATCGAGGCAACCTCAGATTTCGTCGAGTAGATAAAAAAGGAAAATAAATTAAAAAGTAAGTTATAATAAAAGAAAATTAAACATTTAAATTGGTTTCTCTGTCTGTTTTTTCATATATTCCTACTAACTTAGCATACTTTTTAATGGATTCTTCACTTATCTTAACGCCTTCATGGGACTTCTTTAAAATGTAAGGATAGCCTGAAATAGATATCTCCCTAAGACTTGAAAAGAACTCTTCATTTAGTTTATCAAATGACGTAATTCCTATAACCCCACTATTATCTTCCAATCTAGCAAATTGATAATACAAGCTATCAATTGTCTGACCAAAGGTGTTTAGATATTTAACACTACTATACGAATTGCTATTTACTTCGTCATCTGCTAAATTCAAAGGTTTTGTGTATCCAATTCCCCTGCAATTCTTTGAAAATATGGCTATATCCGGAACCAGTGATTTTTCTTTTTTAAAATAGGCGTTCATCTTTGAAGTTTTTGATATTCCTACAATTTTTTCACGATAGTTCTTTAAAAGTTCCATCAACAATATAAGATACTCCAACTGCTCCAGAATAATTATTTTTTGGTCGTCAGTCTCTCCGTAATCAATTGTAGGGAGTATCATACTGTTATCCAAATCTTCTAAGATTTTATTTTTAATTTCCTTGCCGTAGTCCTTGTAGTACTTAAATATACCATCTTCTACCTTCTTACCTTCAGTTATAGATCCATAGGTATGAGTTTGGATCAATAGAGAGTACAAAGAACCATCAAAGAGATAATAATCAATATCATTATTTTTTAAATTCCAAAGGGCAGTTTTTAGTTCCATGTTTAGCATATAAAGCCTTAATCTATCTGAAACGTATTTGTACGGTAGGATAATATCTGCGTCCCAGTGTGATAATGATTCCTTTATTTTCTTTCCAGGTTCATGGATATAGGAGACCGTTCCAACAATATAAAGGCAATAACCAATATAGTCTATTTTATTGAAACTACCATCCCCCCCTGCAAACACGCAGCTCGAAGGATTATTAAAGTTGCAAGGTATCCAGTAATTTTCATAATCAAAATCCATATTTATGTTACTTATTTTTTTAGATATTGTATCCTTTTTCCCCATCAAATATGAAAAATCCATATGGGCACCCCAGTTTAAAGTGTTAACATATAGAACAACCATAATATAAGATTTAACGATTTTTATATAAATTTATGAAATTGAGGTATGAAGATAATAATAATCTTAATTTAAAAGAGAATAACCAAATTAAAGAACTAAAAAAATAATAAAAATTTACTGTATTATTCCGTAACCTATTAATCTCCATCTTGATCCTACTCTTCTACTCAAAGCAACCCTGTCTCCCTTATCAGCACATACTGGAAGTTTTAACTTGATTTCTGCAATATCGTCTCTCGCAGAGGTTATAACCCCAACTGTTGTAGCGGTCCCGATGTTTAACATTAAAACTTCATTCGTTTTTAGGGGTTCTATTGCAAGTTCGTCCTTTGAACCAACAACTCTATCTAAAAGTTTGGTTTTTATTGTTATTTCATCAAGTGTTGGTGGTAATGTACCAGGTTCTCCTGCAACACTTCCGCTTAATGCATCTGATTTTGTTAATGCAGGATCCAATTCAGTACCAACGCCGACTAAACCTCCTGGACAGGCTTTTTTAACTTTCTTTCCACCGACTCCAAGTGAAACGATTTTTGTAACTATAGGTTTCCAATATGTCTTATTTCCTTCTGAAACTTTAATTCCAGGCCTTATTTCAATTTCCTTTCCAACTTCTAAAACCCCTTGAATAATACTTCCTCCAATAACCCCTCCCTTCAAGCTTTTTATCTCAGAACCTGGCTTGTTTACATCAAAACTTCTTGCAATGTACATCCTTGGAGGCAAGTCTATGTCTTTTTCTGAGGTGTCTATTATATCTTCAATTGCCTTTAATAGAACATCCACGTTTGCTCCATGGTGGGCTGAAACAGGAATAATTGGTGCATTTTCCGCAACGGTACCTTTTACAAATTCCTTAATTTGTTTGTAGTTTTCCATTGCTTTTTCTTCATCCACTAAATCTATTTTATTCTGTACAATTATTACGTTTTTAACTCCTAAAGCATCTAACGCCATTAGATGTTCCTTTGTCTGTGGCTGAGGACATTCCTCGTTAGCTGCAATAACTAAAATAGCACCATCCATTAAAGAAGCTCCAGAAAGCATTGTGGCCATTAAAGTTTCGTGTCCTGGAGCATCTACAAAAGAAACCCTTCTTAAAACTTCGGTTTTTGAACCGCAAATTGGACATTTTGCCTGTACAGTATAGCACTCAGGTTCTGGACATTTTGGACATTTTTTTATCTCGCAGTCGGCATAACCTAATCTAATTGAAATACCTCTTTTCAACTCTTCGCTGTGTGTATCTGTCCAAACTCCAGTTAATTTCCTTGTTAAACTTGTTTTTCCATGATCTACGTGTCCTACCATTCCAATATTTACTTCTGATTGTTTAGCACATGCCATGATATCCCTCAATATATGTTTTACAATGCCTAAATTATTGTGGTGTGCAATTTTCATTTCCTTTGTAACCAAAGGTACCTGGAAGTGGACAACTTTTGCCCAACTAACTAATTGACATAGTATTTGACATATTATAAATCCAAAGATAATTATAATTATTCATTTTAAATTTTAAAAATCATTATTCATTGGAATTTCATTATATTATTTGTTTAGTATTATGCACACCATATTAATCGTAATTATAATAAAAAACGATCTAAGATTATATTCCCTTTATAGTTAATACTTTATATATTTTTATTACTCCATTAAATAACTTTCAAAATCGTGAAAAAAGTGCAAGTATTAAATTACAGAAAATAGAAAAAGATAACATAATATTAAATCGATTAATACAAACTTATTCAGATTGTGAAATTAATTCTGAGATTGGTTTTTCTCCGTATTCTACAACCTTCGTGTTTACTTGAACGATATCTGCGGATATAACATTTCCTCTTACGCTTTTTCTTCTTCTTATACCTTTGTCCTTTTGTTTGTATCCTGGACCTTTACTTAAAAGTACCCTTAACTTCATACTTCCATGGACATCATGTCTCATTGCAAAACCGCATTTGTCTGCTCCGCCTGTAATTTTCAATTTGTATCCTTCCAATCCTACAATAGAGCCGCTTATTTCATCACCAATTTTTTTACCTATTAAGGTATTGTCGTCTATTTCAAATTGGTATGATTTTGCTTCTTTTGGATCTGAAACCACTACTTTGAACTTTGCCATGTTTATTCCTCCTTTTTAACTACTATTGAATATAATTCAGTTTTTGAACATGTGTAGAATGTAAAACTTGTTGCAACAAACCGTTGACAACTCGGCGCTGTATTAAATATTATAATTCTCATGTTTCCATTTCGTTACCCGTCTTTAGATCTATTATAAATTATCATTTTTATACTTTTTCATACAATCTCTAAAAAAGCCTTAAGAAACCAATGATACACATAAAATTAACGCACATAAAATAAAATATAGATTGAATAATTATAAATTATTTGAATTTTATTTAAATAAAATAAAAAGAGTAAAATCTAAAATTAGATTTTTAAGTATGCTGTAGTTTCCCAGTCGGTTACTGAAGTTCTGAAGCTGTCCCATTCTGCGTTTTTGATTTCTAAGAAGCTTTCGAATATGTGTTTTCCTAATGCATTCTTCAATACATCGTTGTTTTCTAATTCATCTAAAGCAGCTTTTAAGTTAGCTGGAACTGATTCAATTCCAAGTTCTTTTTTCTCAGCTTCACTCATTGCGAAGATGTTTCTTTCAACTGGTTCTGGTGCGTCTAACTTGTTCTTTACACCATCTAAACCAGCAGCGAGCATTACTGTGAATGCTAAGTATGGGTTACATGATGGGTCAGGAGCTCTGAATTCGATTCTTGTTCCTTTTCCTCTAGCTGCTGGAACTCTGATGATAGCACTTCTGTTGCTGTTTGCCCAAGCAATGTTTACAGGAGCTTCGTATCCAGGAACCAATCTCTTGTAGGAGTTTACGGTTGGGTTTGTAATAGCTACTATAGCTTTAGCGTGCTTTAAGATACCTGCAACGTAGTTCATACAGGTTTCACTTAATTGGTATGGAGCGTTTTCATCGTAGAATGATGGTTCTCCGTTTAACCATATACTTTGGTGGCAGTGCATACCGCTTCCGTTCATTCCGAAGAATGGTTTTGGCATGAATGTAGCTTTTAAGCCGTGTTGTTCAGCAATTGTTTTAATTGTTGTTTTGAAGGTTATTACACTGTCTGCTGTTTTAAGAGCATCGTCGAATTTAAAGTCCACTTCATGTTGTCCAGGAGCAACTTCGTGGTGGGAAGCTTCTACATGGAATCCTAAGTTTTCAAGTGCAAATACTATATCCCTTCTGATGTCTGGAGCTTCGTCCATTGGTTCTAAATCGAAGTATCCACCATCGTCTGCAGGTATGTACTTGTGTGGGTTGTGTGGGTCTTTTTTCAATAAGAAGAATTCTGGTTCAGGACCTACAAAGTATTCTCCGTTGAATTCTTTTTTGAATTCTTCCATAACTCTCTTCAAGCATCCTCTTGGGTCTCCTTCGAATGGCTTACCCTTTGTTGTGTAAACGTCACAGATAACTCTTGCAACTGATTTTTCTGAAGGTCTCCAAGGGAGTACTGAGAATGTTGATAAGTCAGGTTTTAACATCATGTCTGATTCGTTAATGCCTACGAATCCTTCAATTGAGGAACCATCGAAGTATAAACCATTTTCTAAAACGTCTCTTAATTCTTCAATACCTTTTTCCCCAGCTTTTATAGGAAATGCCACGTTTTTTGGTACTCCGAGAATGTCTACAAACTGGAATCTCATGAATTTTACGTTGTTGGATTTTACATATTCCAATACTTGCTCCACAGTGCTCATTGTATACCTCCTCAAAAATATAATCGGAATTAGATTTCCGATTCTGAGTATATATATATTTTACGGTTAGAATACCGCTAAACGAAACTTTTATTTAAAATTAAATAAGTCCTATATTATACTTTGTTTTAGTATGTTATATGATTATAGGTTTAAGTGTTAGGTGATCGAATGCTGGTAATTAGAAAAACTGAAAAAATAGAAGGAACTATAAATGCCCCTCCATCAAAATCATACACCCATAGGGCGGTGATATCTGCATCTTTAGCTGAAGGTACTTCAGAAATTAGCAGTCCTTTAGCCAGTGCTGACTGTTTATCATCTGTTCATGGATGTAAAATGTTAGGTGCAGAGATTGAACTCGAAGAAGAAAAATGGGTTATAAATGGGGGGAATCTAAAAACTCCTGAAAATATCATAGATATAGGTAACAGCGGTACCACTTTAAGAATACTAACTGGAATATCTTCTCAAATACCAAAAGGTTACACGATACTAACTGGCGATGAGTCCATAAGAAAGAGACCTATGGGGCCACTTTTGGATGCATTAGGACAGCTGGGCATCGAAGCTTTTTCTTCGAAATTAGACGGAACTGCTCCAATAGTGGTTAAAAGCGGAAAAATAAAAAATGATATTGTTAAGATAAGAGGTGACATGAGCTCCCAGTTTATAACATCTTTAATGATGACCTTACCATTCAGTGAAAAGGATTCAAAAATAGTTCTAACAACTCCTTTAAAATCAGAGCCGTATTTAAAAATCACAATGGATGTTTTAAGCAAATTTGGAATAAAAATAGATGAATTAACAGAAAAGAACGAAAAAGGATTTTTCATAAAAGGAAATCAGTCATACAAACCTTGTAACTACACAGTTGAAGGAGACTATTCTTCAGCTTCCTACCTTGTGGCAGCAGGAGTTTTAATGAATTCAGACATAACTATAAAAAATTTATTTAAAGACTCTAAACAAGGGGATAAGGAGATAATAAATATTGTTAAGGAAATGGGGGCAGATGTCAAGGTTAATGACGATAAGGTTGTTATTAATGGACCATATAACTTAGAGGGAATAGACGTTGATGTGACCAATATACCGGATTTAGTTCCAACAATAGCAGTTTTAGGATGTTTTACAGAGGGAAAAACCACAATATATAATGGAGAACACGTCAGACTGAAGGAATGCGACAGATTACACGCCTGTGCAGTTGAATTAAACAAAATGGGAGCAAAAATAGAAGAAAAAAGAGATGGATTAATAATAGAAGGAGTAGGTAAGTTAAAAGGAGCAGAACTTGAAACTTATCACGACCACAGGCTTGTAATGGCATTTACCGTTGCCGGAATGATGGCAGAAGGTGAAACAATAATCAAAGGCGAGGATGCTGTTAAAATTTCATTCCCTAACTTTGTAGATACTATGAAATCTATCGGAAGTATGATCGTTTCACGAAGTTAATACATTTGTAGAACGACTTAATAATGAAAAAAGTATAGTCGTTTGCGCTATAACTACCAATCTTCAAGAATTAAGGTATAATTATTCTTTTTAAAATTTTGTTGTGGTTGAATAAGTGCAAAAATTCCGAAAACGACCATGCATGTTAGCGAGCTCCCAACATCCATAAACTTTTTTTATTTTCATAACGATACTTAGTCATGACTATATACCTTTATTATACATGTTGACGGTGGTAGAGTGAAACTAACTAATTTTTTAAACTATCTAAGTGAGAACAATATAAAAAAGGCAGTTATTTTAAAAAGAGAGAATATAAATTATTTTTTAGAGAGGTATCCGCCTAATTTTTCAGTTTTAATCTTTGATGTAAAAGAGAATAGGGCAATTCTAAAAGTTCCAAAGTTGGACTATAGAATGGCTGAAAGTTATAAAACTAAACATTTGGATATTGAATTATTTGAAAAATGGGAAGAGGTATTTAATGGCTGTGATGGAGTCGAAGAAACTCTTCCTATTAGATTTTTAAAATATCTGGATAAAAACTACAAAATAGTATCCGATAAAATAAACGAGATGAGAGAGATAAAAAATAAAAGAGAAATAGAGCTCATCGAAAAGGCTGCAAAAATTAGTGATAAAGCAGTTGAATATGTCATGGATCTCGTTGAAAATTCAAACAAACCAATCACTGAAAACCAGCTTGCCGCAGAGATTGAGTATGTCATGAAAAAAGAAGGAAGTATTAAACCTTCATTCGATACCATTGTTATATCCCATAAAAAAACTGCATTCCCCCATAGCATGCCGTCAGATGACACAGTTAAAAATATTCTCTTGATGGATATCGGAGCTACTTTTGAAGGTTACTGCTCAGATATAACTAGAACCATCATTTTAAATCCGAAAAAAGAATATTTAGATGTTTACGATTTAGTTCATGGTGCAAAAGTTGAAGCTGAAAAAAATCTAAAAGAGGGAATTTCAGTTAAAAAACTTGACTCCATAGCTAGGGAGTATATGGGAGAATTCAAAGAATACTTTATCCATTCTTTAGGGCATGGTGTTGGCGTTGAGGTACATGAAAACCCATCCGTATCTTCAAGAGCTCAGGAGGATAAGGTTTTAAAAGAAGGGATGATAGTTACGATAGAGCCAGGTATTTATTTAAAGGATTTTGGAGTTAGGATTGAAGATTTGTATTTGGTTAAGAAAAATGGATTCAAAAAACTCAGTAATGCGAAAATATGGTCGTTCTGCGAATGAATGCATAGATATATAATTTAAATTTCAATTAATACTAACTTAATACTTACTTGGAATTTTTACAATATATATTGCAGAGCACTTTTATGTACTAATTTTTAATTTTTCTTATGTGTGGTACTATGGAGTATGATTTTAGACGGGAAAAAAAGTTTGGATATACCACTGGCTCTTGTGCTACAGCCGGAGCCTATGCCGGACTTTATTGTTTAAAAGAAGGAATTAAATTAGACCATGTGGAAATAATCAACTGTAAAAATGAGACTTTAATAATACCAATAGAAAAAATCGAAATAGATAAAACAAACAATAAATCCATAGTTACAGTTAAAAAATTTGCTGGAGAAGACATTGACATAACAAATGGTATTGATATTGTTGTTGAAGTAGAGCTCTCAAAAAATATGGAAAATGAAAAAATTAATGGAAATAATAATGATGGGGTTATTATATTGGGGGGTCAAGGAATAGGGACAGTCACAAAGGATGGATTACAAATAAAAAAAGGAGAACCTGCAATAAACCCAAAACCAAGGGAAATGATTAAAAACAACTTATCAAGACTTTTAGACGAAAACGAAAAAGTTGTTGTGAAAATTTCTGTTCCAAAAGGTGAAGAACTGGCGAAAAAGACTTTAAATCCAAAACTCGGCATAGTTGGGGGAATATCGATCCTTGGAACAACAGGAATAGTTAGACCTATGTCCAATGAGGCCTACAGAGAATCCCTTGTTCCGCAAATTGATGTAGCTCTTGCAAATGGTTATAAAAATTTAATTTTTACGCCTGGAAATATCGGAACAAAGTATGCAAAAATACACTTAAATGCAAATGACGACCAAATAGTAGAAGTATCTAATTTTTGGGGATATATGCTCGATAAAGCCGCTGAAAAAGGTGTTAAGGAAATAACCATATTTGGTCACTCTGGAAAAATAGTTAAACTTGCTGGAGGAATATTTGATACCCATTCAAAAGTTTCAGATGCAAGGAATGAAATATTAACCGCTTATTCTTGTATGTATATTAATGAAAAGGAGATTTTAGAGAAGATACTTTATTCAAATACAACTGAAGAAATTATATATATCTTGAATGAGAAAAAAATATTAAATAAAGTTTTTAATCGTATTGCAGAAAGGGTCGTAGAAAGACTCTCCAGCAGATGGGAAGGCATAACATTCAATTGCATAATTATAGACATGAAAGGAAATATACTCGGTAGATGTTAATTTTTATATTATAATTTTTGTATATTTTTGATAACCAACTATGATAGTTAAAAAACGTACGTCCATATTTTTAACAAGTATATATGGTGAAAATATGTTCAAAAAAATGATTTCTTTAATTGGGATTCTGTTGTTAGTTGGTACAGTTTATGGAGAAGCAATATACATAGGAGATTTGACAATTAAAGATAGTAATAATTATGAAACTACAAAACCATTTACCATAAATAAGGTTGAAAATCAAGCATATGATTTAAGTTTTGTACATTATGGGAATGTGGACAATATAACCGTGGTTTTATATTTAAATAATTATTCCATTTTTATAATAAAAAAAGATCACCTAATCAATTTTGGCAATAAAAATAAACCAACAATTTCAATAGATATAACTGATAGAATTGTAAATGGGAAAAATAATATTTCATTAAAGTTAGTGGAAGGTAATCCCGCAAAGAACCAGTGGTATAAATTAAATAGGATAACTATATCAACACAAAATCCGCCAATAAAGACCCCAGTACCACTTGGAGCAATTGCCATCTCCTTAATTGGAGTGTTGATACTATTGGTGAGACATCATGAAAATAACTAAAATATATCCAGCTTTAATACTGT
>JAALLQ010000173.1_pt1 | contig 74406 bp, 54 predicted proteins | sample 7245921 | NCBI WGS metagenome assembly JAALLQ01 (sample SAMN13049200, study PRJNA578106) | oil field metagenome | isolation source: filtered produced water from oil reservoir B7 | place: USA:offshore Texas | collected 2016 | reverse complement strand
GCATAGTTTTTTTTGCCTTCATTTTGTAAGTTAAAGGGATGTACAGGCAAAGGGAAAATTTTGTTGAGAGTTATTAGCGTCTTTTTTGATATAGACATTTATATCTTCCTTTCGAAACCACAGGGACGGTTCTTCTAAACCACAGGTAAACCACAGGGACGGTTCTTCTGGTTTAAAATAAACCACAGGGACGGTTCTTCTGGTTTTCTAAACCACAGGGACGGTTCTTCTTAAACCACAGGGACGGTTCTTCTGGTTTAAAATACAAAACCAGCAAAAACCGTCCCCATGGTTTTCCTTTATAATTTTATCATAATTTTTGTAACTTTTTTATATTTTCCGTTTTATATATTACTAATCTCTAGATTATTATATTCTATGTTATATGAAAAATTCCTGCAGAACAAAGGCGTCTTCGACGCATTTGTTAGTTCGTAGTTAGTAGTTCGTAGTTGGTAGCCCTGAGAGCGGTCAGCAGTTAGCTGTTAGCCTTTTTAATATTTAACTGGTAAAAGTTTGTAATTTCTTGCATCCCTTGAATTTACTTTGTTTTATACCTACAATTTTTTTCAAAAAATGTTTGAGCTCCTATGCAATAAAAAATAAAAACTGGTAATCGGTAACCCGTTCCCCATTATCTGTCATCCGTTTCTAACGCCGCCTTCACAAACTCCCTAAACAGTGGATGAGCCTTTGTTGGTCTTGATTTAAATTCCGGATGGAACTGGCCTGCTACAAACCAAGGGTGGTCTTTTAGCTCTATTATTTCTACCAGTCTTTCATCGGGAGATATTCCGCTGATAACTAGTCCCGCTTCTGTCAACATTTCTCTATAGTGATTATTGAACTCATATCTATGTCTGTGTCTTTCGTATATCAAATCGTCACCGTAGGCTTCGTGAGCCTTTGTGCCTTCGTATATCTTACATGGATATATGCCTAGTCTCATGGTTCCGCCCATGTCTTCTATGTCTTTTTGTTCAGGCATAAGGTCTATAACGGGATGCTTTGTTTCGGGATTTAGCTCTGAGCTGTGGGCATCCTTTAGTCCTAATACATTTCTGGCAAACTCTACTACTGCTAGCTGCATACCGAGGCATATTCCTAGGTAAGGTATTTTGTTTTCTCTAGCATACCTTGTAGCAGCTATTTTGCCTTCTACGCCTCTGTCTCCGAATCCGCCGGGAACAAGTATACCATCTGCGTCTCTCAGCAGCTCCTTAGCATTTTCATCATTTACGTCCTCTGAGTGTACCCAGTCTATTTCAACATTGGCTTCGTTTGCTATTCCTGCATGTTTTAAGGATTCGGCAACGGATAGGTAAGCGTCTTTTAGCTCTACATATTTACCTACAAGGGCTATCTTTACTTTGTTTTTCGGATTTCTCTCTATTTCAACGATTTTTTTCCATTCTGTTAGGTCGGGATTTTCGCAGTCCAGTTTTAATCTATTGCAAACTATTTGAGGTAGTCCTTCATTTTCCAATAATAATGGAACTTCGTAAAGAGAGTTGCAGTCCATATTTTGAACTACATTGTTTGGATCAAGGTTGCAGAATAGTCCTATTTTTTCTTTTATTTCCTTAGATATGGGTCTTTCTGTTCTACATACTATCACGTCTGGCTGTATACCTATTTCTCTAAGCTGCTTTACGCTGTGCTGTGTAGGCTTTGTCTTCAGCTCTCCTGCTTTACCAAGGTATGGAATCAGTGTAACATGTATATACATAACGTTCTCTTTGCCTACATCGTGCTTTATCTGTCTTATAGCTTCAAGGAAGGGCTGGCTTTCAATGTCTCCTACTGTACCACCTATTTCTGTAATAACTACGTCAGGATTGCTGTCCCTACTTACCCTAAATACTCTTTCCTTTATTTCGTTGGTTATATGGGGAATTACCTGTACTGTTCCTCCTAAGTATTCTCCCTTTCTTTCCTTTGTTATTACTGACCAGTATATCTTCCCTGTGGTTACGTTACTGTATTTATTGAGGTTGATGTCTATGAATCTTTCATAATGTCCAAGATCCAGGTCTGTTTCCGCTCCGTCGTCGGTAACGAATACTTCCCCATGCTGGTGGGTCAAATTTTTGTATGGTTACCTTAAGTCCCCTAGCCTTTAAAAGCTGCCCTAATGATGCTGCAGTTATTCCTTTGCCTAATGACGATACTACTCCACCAGTGACGAATATATACTTTGTACACGACATTTGATTACCTCCTGTATTTAAGATTTAGAATTAGTTACACGTTCCATGTTCCACGTTTCACGTATTGGGGTCAATTCTTTATAGTCATTTTTTTAGTGATTTTATTAAGCCATTTATCATTCTTTGTATATCTTTTATCTTCAAAATAGTTTTTGCGTAAATATCTTCATCTATATACCCTAAATCTTTACTAAGTATAAGTTGATACTCAACTTCATTACATGATCCCCTTGCAATCCCTAAATATCTAATAAACTCTTTCTTATGGAGTGTTCCACAGCCTTCTGCAATATTAGTAGGTATAGATAATGAAGATCTTCTTATCTGAGAAACCAAACCATACATCTCTCTAGATGGAAACTTATCTGTAAGTTTATAAATATCTAGAGTTAATTCATGAGCTTTATTCCATACTCTTAAATCTTTATAATCACTCATTTACTAAAAGTCCCCTCCTTGGAACTTTTATTCAAAAAAGTGGTGAGGCCACCCCTACGGGGTGACCTACCTGTTCCGCTAAATATATTTTGGGCAGGGCACCCAAGTAGGGTGCTCGTTTGCGCTCATTTTTCGATTTCAATAACTATTCAACAACTACATTAGTATATATTTTTTGCAGGGTTTTAGTCAAGAAGAAATTTATCACAATTTATTATATGCTATAATTGATTATAACCTCCCATGAAAGGGAAGGGGCAGTAAAGTAACTCAAAGAAAATTTTTGTATTATTTTTTAGAAAAATTACCTCCTATTGCTTATTAATTCCTCCACTGCCTTCTCCAGTTGTAAATCTTCTGTACCACTATAGTAAACTTCTATAGCCTTCTCTTTTAGTCTGTCTCTTGTAGTCCAGTCCAATACTCCGTAAGGATATAGACCTTCGCTTTCCTGGAACTTCATTATTGCGTCAACTGTTTTTTGATCCATTATTCCTGTGACATCTACATCATATCCAATGTATGCCAGTCTCTGCTGAGCGCCATATACGTTCAGCCCCTTGTCTCCCTTGTGGGGTTTTTCTTCTTCTATCATCGGTGCAAAGTCCTTTATTTCTTCTTTGTTTTCATTTTGTGGGTTTTTTATCACTATATCAGGAGTCAATCCTATTCCATCAATTTTTCTTTCATTTGGTGTTAGGTATTCTGCAATGGTAAGCTTTATTCCACCACCATCCGGAAGGGCACCGCTGGTTTGAACTGTGCCTTTACCGTAAGTTTTTGTTCCTATTATTATACCTCTTTTGGTATCCTGCATGGCCCCTGCAAATATTTCTGATGCACTGGCACTACCTCCATTAACAAGTACTGCTAAAGGTTTATCTGTAAACTGTGGCAATTCCGCCTTATGGGTTAATCTCTCATCTCCTTTATAATCTATGTGAACTATAGGTGAACCTTCAGGCAGGAAGTAATCTGAAATCTTTACTACTTCGCCTAGTATTCCGCCGGGATTATTTCTGAGGTCAAGGATTATTCCTTTTACATCTTTTTCCTTGAATTCTTCTAACGCTTTTTTTACATTTTCATTTGTGTTTTGATTAAAGTTTATTATTTTAATATATCCTATATTGTTTTTTATTATTTCATATTTGACAGGATTTATTTTTATAACATCTCTAACAATATCGAAGTATTGAATCTCAGGGTTATTTGGCCTTATTATACCTAGCCTAACCTTTGTTCCAGGCTCTCCTCTCATAAGCTTAACTGCCTTGGTTAGGTTATCTCCGGATACTGCGGTATCATCGACGTACTTAATGATGTCACCAGGTCTAAGTCCCGCTTTATCTCCCGGAGTTCCTTCAATAGGAGCTATGATTGTTATGTTACTGTTTCTCACTCCAACTTGTATACCTATTCCTCCAAAGCTTCCCGCCATATCCAGGCTGAATTCTTTATATTCTTCAGGGGTGAAGTAAGTACTATGGGGATCTAAGACATCAAAAATACCGTCATATGCACCCTCCATAAGTTCTTCTTCCGTTACATCACCTTTATAATATTCTTCTATTGTTTTTATTATCACCTTTAGGTTTTCTAGTTTTTTGTCAAGTTCTTCTATATTTTCTTTGACTTCTCCTGCATAGGAGTAGCCTGTTGCAAGTATAGATAGCACAAGAACAAATACAATGGATAGTTTTGTGATTCTGTTATGTTTTAGCATTAGTTTCACTCCTTCTCATCTTTTAGGTCACAGCTTTAAGTTTGTAAGGGCACAATATATTGTTCCCCTACGGTATAAACTAATACCCGATGCCCAGCACACAGTGCCTAGCTCCTAATGTTCAATACTCCAAAGATTGATTTGAATTTGATGCCAAGGGCTAAGGACTAAGAACTAAGGACTAATTAAGAATGACTTTCATATGCTACCAACTACGAACTACTAACTACTAACTTTTTAATGATTATTCAAAATTCTTTCTCTATAATCTACCGTTATCTCATCTTTCATATGCTTTATAAATCTGTATATAAATGTGGCTGCTTCTGCTTTGCTCATGGGTTCATTAGGATTTACCCTGCCGTAAGGATCTCCCTTGATAAGTCCGATTTCATTGGCTACATATATGGCATCCTTAGCCCATAGTGGTATTTCTTCATCGTCTATAAAATGAGTTCTGTAGGGAGGATTTGGAGCCAGGCTTTCAAGTCCCAAGGCCCTTATAAGTATGGTAACGGCTTGAGCCCTTGTGAGTACCCCATTTGGTGCAAAGAAGTGCTCACTTACCCCCTTCATTATACCCTTTTCTTTTACAAATTTAACGTATTTATATTTATCATCTTCCTTTTCTACATCTTCAAATATCTTTTTCTCTTCTACTTCATTCCTATTTCTACGCCGTCTTCTTTCCGCGTCTTCCTCTTCCTGCAGAACTGCTATAGCCCTTACTATGGCCTTTGCAAATTCCGCCCTTGTCATTGGAAGCTTTGGTCCAAAATAAGGGGAAGGGTTGTCAAATACCTCGAGGCTATATAGGTTAAATATATTTTCCTCTGCCCAGTGACCTCTTATGTCCTTAAGATTCGGTATTACAAGCCTCTTATGGACAGGAACCGTATCCATTCTGATATTTTCCTCGTCTCGATTTCTGTCATAGTTGTCAGGAAATCCATCATCATCAAATTCAGGCATATCGTATTCATATTGCAGGATATTTTCCTGTTTTTCTGTCTGAAGAAGTCCACCTCTAAAGCTTATATTGGTAGGTTCGTTTCTGATATATGAAAAGTCCTTTGTATCTGTTGAAGACAGCTTAAGTGTTACTAGCCCGTCCCATTCAATAACTTCTTCCTTTTGCTCTCCATAGACGTCAGTGTAGACCACATTCCTCTTACTATTGATATCCTGGGTCAATATATAGGTTTCAGAAGCACCCCAGTAGTGATCATAGCCTACTATGGTGTCTCCATTTGTTTCTATCGTTACTGTTCCTTCATTTCTTCTACTATCTCTACCATTTATATAATAAGTTTTTTTTCCAGTTAGGTTTCCAGAATAAAATTTGACTGCCGGTCTGTTATCGTAAACTATGGATCTTGATAGCTGATAATCTCCAAGATTATACCTGTCGTCGCCAACAGTTATCTTTTCACTAAAGCTATCTACTGAAGTCGTTGCCACAGTCTGGTTTTTCTCTTCCTTCTTGTAAAGATTGGTTACATAGGAAACTCTTCTTTCAACCCTCACATCTTCTTCCGGGTTGGAAAGTTCATATCGATATCTGGTGTTAATCATATCCTTATCTTCATCTATATCTATCTCTACCTCTCCTTCAACTACTATAGGTCTTCCTGTAACAAAAACCACTTCTTTGTATAAATAGTCATCCTTGATGCCACCATTAAATCCCACTACTTGTCCATAGGATATGTTTGAAAATAACATTACTATTGCTAATGCTATGACTAATGCCCGTTTCACTTTATCACCACCGAATTGATATTAATTTAACCTCTTGTGCTAGTTAATAACAGTATGGCTTAAAATATCCTTCAATGTTTCCTCTGAAGCGACTTTGAAGAGCTGTTTTTACCTCTAAACTTTTTTATTATAAAACAGGTCTTCTACGGAGCCTGAAGAGGATTATTGAAGGATATTTATAAAAACTTACAGGATAAGTCAATTTACTCTACAAATACTATTATGGCGTCTTCATCATTTCTAAGAATATAAACTGTGTCTCCTTCTTCAACATCATCCATATCCATAACTTTATCCCCCTTGATGAATAGAGCCTCTCCTATATCTACGTATTCGTCATTTCTATTTTCCTGCCATTCTTCATAGAAACTGCTCCAGTCATATGGGTCCTCGATTTGCATTCTTTCCCTCAGCTGATCCACATCTTCTACGGTTCCCTTTGTTAGAATAAGTCTTTCCAATTCATCCTCTATTTCATTGTCATCATTAATTCCAGAGTCCTTAAAGAGTTCGTCTTCTCTAAGGGTCATTGCAAAGACATCCCTATCTCCATCTGCTACTATAAAAGTGTAGTAGTCTTCATTTTCTTCCCTGGAATATCCGTCATGGAAGAAATCATAGGGTGATATTTCATCATAGCCATTGGTTACATCCACTATGTAGGTATCGTCATCATATTCAAAATCCAAGGTTCTTCTTGTGCTTGAAGACACACGATCCCATTCGTTTCCATCTAATTCACTGTACCATATTACCTCAAACTTATCGGAATCTATTGCATCAATTTTACCTACATAGATGTTTTCAAATATTCTATATCCCATTCTACCAAGTCTGATTACATTCGCTCTATAGTCACCATCATCATAGTCGGCTACTACTAAAGCGTTTAAATCTTCCTCCAAGCTGCTCATGCCTACAAGTCGGTTGTCTTTTATGATAATAGTTCCCTCATCATATGCTATATTTCTGCCGTTATCCAGCTCCAGCTTATTTGCCGCATAGTTTATGTCTTTGATCCTATCGTCATAGAGTTTTTCACTATCTTCTTTAACTGCCAGTTTAATGGCTTTGTCCTTGCCATAGGAGTCTTCAAGGGCCACATATACATAATCATTTTCATGTTCGTCTTCAAGCTCGTCGATGGTAATAAGCTCTCCACCTGAATAGATATCTGCTCCATCGGCTATTTCGATAGTAATGCTGTAATCGTTTATGTCCTCCCACTGACTGTTTTCCAGTTCTCTAGGATATGTTAATGTAATTTCATTGTCACTTATGTCTACTTTATCTATCTTTCCTCTGTATATCTTTTTAATCAGCTGCTGTTTACCTTCTACCTGTATCTTACTAACTTCGGAGGAGTATATGTTGTCAAAATAAAGTTTTACTCTATCGCCTTCCCTTAGGTCCCTAAATCTAATTCCTGTATCTTCCTTCAATATTATAGTATCCTCATGTACTCTAAAGTTGTCTGATGTACCGTCACCATACTCTATGGTTATACTGTCGTCAGTTATGTACTTAATCTGCCCTGTCCTTACCTTACCATTGGCAGGAATATATCCAGGTTCATCCAGGAAGGTTTCGCCGCTTATTGACGTAACAAGACCATTACTTATATTCAGAGTAACATCCTGTCCGTATTGAAGGTCGGTAAGCTCTGCTGGTCTTAAATTTATAGTTACGTCTATATATGGTACCATGCCAAAGACCTTTACATTGTCATTATAGTCTACTATACTTATCTTATTTTCGGGAATATTTACGGTTTGTACTGTACCGCTTATTACTTTTCTGTCTAGGGATGTTATACTTGCATAAACTATTGTTTGATTGTTCTTTACTACATACTCTATATCATCATTTTTTTCTAAGAGGCTACTACCTCCTACTCTGTCACCTTTATAAACGATGATATCATTTTTTATGCCCGTGTTTAAATCAGTCTCAACTACTATGTCAAATACCTGACCGTCTATGTTTCTAACTCTAAATCTATCTATGGAAATATTTTTTTCACCAGTCCAAAAGTTTTCTGTAGTCTTTGAAATAATCTTTCCAAAGTATGTCCTAAGGTTGGAATCCTGAAGACTGTTTTCCTTAATTTTTTCTAAAATAGATCCATCATTGTAGGCTTCTGCATAAACTACTTGGTCATTCTTAAGTATATATTCTATCTCGTCACCTACACTAAGCATATTACTGCCTGATACTATGCCCTTTTTATATACTACAAATTCATTTAAAACCTCACCAGACCTAGTCCGGGTTATTAGGGAGGTAATACTGCCGTCTACATTCTTAACTGTGATAATGTTTTCTACTATATTCATCCCTATTTCTTTAGTGTTCTTTTTCTGGATATTTATTACCTGTCCAAAGTTTGCCGTTATATTTCTCTCTTCATATAACCTGTCGCTTATATTATTTAGTATGGAGGTCACCTCTGCTCTGGTTATGTTACTCTTTGGATTAAAGTTCCCATCACTATCTCCCTGCATTATCCTCTCCTGCAGCACTGCCTCAACGAGTCCTATATTAGACAGAGATACCTGTCTCCAATCATCGAAGGTATAGAGTATCTCTATGTTATCAAATACAGGCGCAAGTCCTAACAGACGTCCAACCCATATGGCTACCTCTTCACGGGTTGCATAGGATCTGAAGTTAGCACTTTCATTTCCAGTTAAAATACCTAAATTTTCAGCCTCAATTATATACCCCTCGGCCCATAGGTCATTTACAATCTCTCTGGCTAATCCTTCTCCCTGATTTGAAAGATTTTGCTGTACTACTCCTTCTCTACCCATCATTCTCACTAAAAGGGCTAGTACTTCCTGTCGTTTTATATATCCGTCAGGATTAAATCTGTTTTCCCCGTAGCCCTTTACTACTGACTGGGCACTCATTCTCGTTATGGCTCTTTTGGCCCAATGATTTGTGGTATCGATAAAAATAGAGTTTTCCAGAAGCTCTGCTCCCTTGCTGTAGCCTAAGTATTCGGTTTTATCTTCAATATCCATGGTAGCTCCTCTGAATTCGGGAACGGGGATTCCTTGGTCTATGGGATATGAATATGAAGTTGTTATTAAACTCATCAATATAAGTAAAGTCAGTATCAATGTTAGCAGCTTTTTCATTTAGAGTACCTCCTGAAAGTTCTAAGGAACAAAGACGTATCCTAGTCGTTCTTTAGGGTCTTTCTTGCGGCCCGTCACCTTTTTGCCATGAGCGGTCAGCAGTTAGCTGTTAGCCTTTTTAATATTTAACTGGTAAAAGTTTGTAATTTCTTGCATCACTTGAATTTACTTTGCTTTATACCTGCAATTTTTTTTTTAATGTTTGAGTTCCTATGCAAAAATTAGAATCTCTTTCCTAATATAGCATACTGTCCTGGTCCATATATCCTTGCATGGACTCTGTTTTTCTCCTTATCTGCGCCTCCTGCAAGGGGTATCCACTCGACTTTTTCGGAATCGAATCTATATATTTGAAGCCCATCTTCCTTTAATCCTATGAGTCTGTTTTCATCATAGCTTAACTCTATATCCATTTCACCGGATATATTATCTAATTTCACAGCATTTTTACCTGTTTGAAGATTTGTTTCTATATTAAAGATTTTTGATACCAGTTCATATTTTCTCGGTATCTTTCTTTCGATATAGTCTGAATAAGAGCCCTTCATTTTTTCTATAATAATCTGACCATAGGTATTGGTTTGCTCTGATGAACTCTTGTTGTAGAAGGTGTAGGTGTAGAAGTTCCTAGGGGTAAACTGAAGTCTTGAATCTCCGTTATCCACCAGGATCACTCTACTTGATTCTTTTATAATCTTTCCGGGAACGTTTATTACTCTTTTGGTTATATCTTTATATTTAGAATCATTTAGGTCTATTACATAGTAACTGTATTCACTGCCTCTCAGACCTTCATTACCTAGAACTACATTTACTCCATCTCCACCCATCGTTTCCTGATAGTCACTTCTAAGGTCTCCATCTCTGTCTTCCTCTCCTATGCCGTCTATGTCTTTAAGTTCGTCCTCATAATCAATTTTCACGATATTTGACCACTCTGAGGGTCCGTATTTGTTGACTGCCCTTATCCTCAAATAAATGTTTTCGTCTTCATCTATTTCAGGAAACTTAGTTATCTTATAGGATGTTTTTTCTGTCATATCCAGATACTTAAAGTCCTCATCATCGGGATAGTCATCACCTAAGTAGGCATAGATTTCATAGTAACTTGCCTTATTGGAAGTATATCCGTATATCCTAATATATTTATCATTTACTATCTCAGCTTTCAGTCCGGTTGGGTCCGATGGGATAGGTACCGTATACTTGAGTATTTTATTGTCATCGGAAAGTCCACCGTCGGAATTTATTATAGTTATGGTGTAGTCTCCCTCTTTAAAGACCTCGGGAACGGTAACAATCATCTGATGTTCATCTACAAACTCTACCTTTGTGGCTTCATAAGCTTCTACTACTTGATAGTATTTATCATCGGCAAACAATCCTTTGTTTTCTACAGCTATATTTGATCCTGCAGACTTTCTCGTTCCACCAAAGAAGACCTTTGCTCCGCTTCGGAAGTTCTTTCCTGTCAAGACTATTCTCTGTCCTCCTTCAATAGAGACTCTGTCTACAGTTTCACCACCTTCCGTAGTAACGGTTGTTATCTGCGGATAGCTTACTACTTTAAGTGCTTCTTCTTTCGTTATGGTTCCAAAGTCCACATTTATAACCTGCACATCTTTTAGTCCTGGAGTTAAATTAGTTGGCGTAATAATTATTATTTCGTCATTGTCTATATAATCTATGGTACATTCTGTACCGTCAACTAAAACCTTAGCCCCGGTTCTAAAGTCATAACCTACTATTCTTATTTTATTGCCTCCTGCCTGGGAGGTTTCTGTAGGCAGTATACTTTCTATATAAGGGGAGCTTTCAGGTATTCTATATACGAAATAATAGGGTATTTCCATCATGGTAGAATCTACAAAACCACCATCCTGATTTACTATTACGATTCTTTTTTCCTTATTGATCTCTTTTTCACTACCCTTTGGAGACTTTACAACTATTCTGGTCTTAAGTCTTCCTTTGTCATCCATTTCTGTCAAGACTATTCTGCTGACCAATGTAGCAGGTACTCCATCTATGAAAACCTCAACATCCTTCCTAAAGTCATAGCCTTCTATAGTGATATACATGCCGCCTTCTATAGTACTCTCTACATAATACTTGGTAACTTCACCCTGTTGATTCTTAACCTCTGTCCTTGGAGTAATGGTCTCTATAACGGGATCACTTGCAGGATTTACGTATTCAAATATAGTGCTTGTGGATCCTCTGTCTTTATTTTCTATATACAGATTTTTTTCTCCTATATACTGAGACGGAGGTGTTTCTAAAATAAGGGTCCTTGTTCCGTCTTCTTCCATAGCATCAAGAACTTCTGCTCTAGGTGCTATTCTCCTTCTCGATATTAGAGTATCATCCCTAAGTTCAACGGATACACCCTCTGCACTTAGTTCTTCACCTAAAATAGTTTCCCAGTCCAGTATAAATATATGTCTTTCCTCGGGCTGCAGATCGTAGCTTGCTATAGGTTTTTCTATATCCTTGTGATAAATGAGCACACTATCGGTAGTAGTACTTCCGTCATAGAGTTCTACAACCTCCTGTCTATCAACGTTATAATCTATAGTGATATCGCTAAGAATATTTTTAGCTTTACCGATTATTACCTTATCTTCATCCTTTTCATCGCCAAATATTGCAAGAACGTTTATTTTAGGCACATCACCCTTTAGCAGTTCACCTTTCAGCTCATCGCTGAAGTTCCCTGCCAATATATCCTTACCCTTTATGGTTATCTCTTCTCCACCTATTTTATGGCCCCGTGCAGGAATCACTTCATCTATTACCGGCTTGGTCATCTTATAGGTAAAAGCATTTTCCTTTATAGCCGTCCCAGCATCGGGATTTATAACTGTAATATCTACACTGCCCTCATTGCCGTTAAATGGAGTTTTTACGTATAATTCCGTATCGCTAATATACATTACATTTTCTTCCTTGATTCTTTCGGTACCAAAATATACTTTTGGATATATAATTTTATCATTGCTCGCATCATAAAACTTTCTAAAATCTGCTCCCTCGATAGAAACATACTCATTACCTATGGTAGTACCTTCAGAAGGTTCAACATCAGTTATAACAGGATCGCTTGCGGGCACCATATATTCATATCCATTAGCTGCCGTTACATTACTACCATCATAGTTTACTACGGTTACATCAACAGAAATGCTTGGAATCAAATCGGGGTTTGGTATTATATATTCAGGAGTTTTCAGATAAATAGCATCTCTATTTCCATTTACGTTAACATTTGTAGCTTCCTTTCCTCCGAAAAATACTTTAGCTCCCGGCTTAAAATTGCTTCCTCTAATGGTTACATACATTCCTCCCCTATGGCTTCCAAAGTTAGGATCTATGCTATCTATTGTTACTGTCTCCCCTTGAGGAGGTATTTTATAGTTAAAGCTATCTTCAAGTGTAACTGTGGAGGTATCGGGATTTAAAATGGTAACATCCTTTAATCCCGCTGAATAGCCCTCAGGAATAACTATTCTTAAGGTGTTTCTGTCTATTACTTTAACATTCGACTGTCCGTCGTATATGTCCCCATCTCCGTTAAGATCTACTATATCCCCTATTTTCCCATCAGTCATTTCCTTTTCATAGTTGGATTTGTCTTGGTCTACTTCTGGATCAATTCCCATATCATTTATGTCTATGCCGTTTAATAGTACCCTTGTACCGATTTTTTCTTCAACTCTGGCGTCGGGGTCCGTAATTGGTGCAAAGAAGTTGGGTTCATCGGGACCCTTATCCTTACCGAATATATATACTACTGTACCTGCTCCACCAAAAGCTGGAACTATCTTTTCTATCTCTGGGTTCGATACCAGCCTTATATAGGTATATCCATTTCCCTCTTTATCATTTGTGACAATGGCACCGTCTTCGGTGATTACTTGAACATTTTTTTCTCCTATAGATATTCCCGATGGTACTATGACTTCTATCTTGTCTTTGCTGGCCTTAACAATCTCAGCCTGCTGTCCGTCTATGGTTACAGTGACATCGGGAATTACTGCCTGATAGTCAAAGTTATCTCCTTCGATAGTAATGGTGTTGCCGCCTTCCAAAGGTCCAATGTTCGGACTTATTTTTGTAATAACCGGCAGCCTTTCCTGGTCTCTTTCCGGCTTTAGAAACTCGAATGCATTATCGTAAAAGTTTTCTCCTAAGTCAGGGTTTATTATGGTTATATCAACAAGACCGACGGTATCTTTATCTCCTGTTGCTGGAATTGCAGTTTTTATAACTGTTCCTATAACCCTTCCTATTCCATTTACTTCATTGCTTTCATCATCGTAGACCTTCATCCAATCGGGATCCTCAACAAGCTGATTACCACTATCATCTATGTCATCAGAGTCAAGCTTATTTGGGTCTATTATTTTATTGCCAACGTGTATTATAGGATATTTTGTTATTATATTTCCACTTTCATCAGTTTCTGAAAGAACTTGAAAATTAGAGCCTTTTATGGTTAGGTATATCAGTCCGTCTATAGGTCCCTTTGAAGGTTCTACAGAGGTAATCGTTGGGATTGTCGTTGCAGGCAAAAAGGTAAACCCACTGCTCAAAGTGTACTCTTCATCCATACTGAAAATGTATTCTCCAGTATCTTTATACTTAACCGTGGTGGTTGTCTGCATAGTTACATCAACCGGTCCTATCTCAGTTACAGAAGGTACCTTTGCAGTAACCTTATCGAGGGCCTGGTTCATCTGATAATCGGTAATTTCGGTAGCTTTACCCAAGATGAGCTTTACTTCTCTTACTATATCTACATTATCCTCCGCAGTGTCCGGAACATCATACTTACCTGTGTAGTGTATGAAAAGTGATTTTCTATTAGAATCATAATACATGCCATCACTGTATACTGCATCATTTACTGTCCAGCTCACTATATTAGGAGTATTTAAGGTAACTATATTTCTGCCTGAAACTTCTACACTTTCGCTTTCTTCAATCCCTTTTCCGTAGGAAGGGGTTATGCTTGTAAGTTTTAATAGGTTGTCCATTTGTTCATATGTAAAAGCGTTATCTACTTGGAGTTCATTGGCTCCCGTATTGTCCGTAATAATTATTGGAAACACACCCTGCTCTCCCGTTGGAGATGGTGGGGTAACTCCTGCTATGCCTATAAGATTACCTTTTTCATCATATATCAGCTCAACATCTGAAAACTTATTGTTTTCACTTACCTTGTTCATATATATTTTCATGTCATCAGTAAAATTACTTTGTCCTTCTTTTCCCAGAATCCTAATCTTCGTGCCTCCATCTATTGAGCCGGCATTGGGAACTATTTTTTCAACCTCTACTCCATCCAGTTTACCTACTACAGATATGGCTCCCTTATATCTACCTTGGATTTCATGACCTTCATTGGTTTCTTTTACTACCTTTATATCGCCGTTTCTTGGAAACTGCGCAGATTTTACTTCAGGAATCTTAATAGTTTTAGAGTTTACTATTGTAAATTCTCCCGGTAGATAAGTCCTACCTCCGATATTTACTTCTACTACATCTCCTGTTTCAAATCCCGTTCCGGTAATCTCTAGGGACTCACCGATATAGACTTTATTTTTTGAAACTGATGTTACCCATGGTGCAATCTTAGCTGTGAAATTCAAGGCCTCAGTCGATTGTGTACCGTCTTGATTTACAACATCAATTTCATGGAGTCCCTCTTCAAATAAGTCGTTATTATCCGGTGTCCTTATTATCAAATAAGCACCGTCTACTATCTCGTATCCATTATCCCCTATGGACCTTCCATCGATCCAAAAGGTTGGTTTATCGAAGTTTTTTCCGTATATCTCATATTTCATAGTTTGAGTTCCGTCAAGGTTTGTTGTAGCTACGAGAGTGATGCTGGTAATTTCGGGCGCACCTGCTGCATAGACAAATCCATCTAAGGGTAAACCTGAAATTATCAGCGTAATTATAAGTAATAAAGCTATTTTTCTACTTTTAAACATACAGGAGTCCCTCCTAATTTACGTCATATTATCCCTATTTCCTTTATCGGCATTTTATAAAACATACTTTAGCTATGTTTAGTCATTAGTTCTTAGTCCTTAGCTCTTGGTAAATTCATGTTAATCGTTTTTCACTGCTCGCTTTTCGCTCTTTGCCATTCGGTTAGGCTTGCAGGCACCGGTCGTTAGGCACTAAGGTTTTGGTTTTTTACTTTTTAACTCTCAACTCTTATCACCTGCTTCAATTATATCCTTTGTTTTCGAAATTTTGTATTAAATCTGTATTACAATAGGAGATAAGAAAAAACAAAGCGTGAAAACCATAGGGAAAACCATAGGGACGGTTCTTCTGGTTTAAAATACAAAACCAGAAAAAACCGTCCCTATGGTTTTCCTCCTCTGTGGTTTTCTCCTCTGTGGTTTCCTATGGTCTTCTTTCTGCTTTTTACTCTTTATTTTCCTGGCTTTCTTCTTCTGCTGTTTTCTTCACACTATCCTCTACTGTTTCATCTTGTTTAGGTTCGTCATTACTATTTTCTACTTTAAACTTGTCCACTGCTTCCTCAAGGTTCTGGGCAAGGGCCTTCAAGTCTTGAGAATATGAAGCTACCTCCTCTATAGCTGCCAGCTGTTCTTCAGTAGATGCTGAAACCTCCTGGGTTGCTGCTGATGTTTGTTGCGATGCTGCTGATATATTTTCAATAATTTCAACGATTTCGTTCTTTTTGCTATTCATATCGTCGCCGTATTCTTTTATCTCTGCAATTTTCTCAATAAGAGTCTTTATTGAGCTTGATATTTTTTTAAATATATTTTCTGTTTCATTTACAGCGTCATTTTGAGCCTTTACAATATGTTTAGCTTCTTCCATAGAGTTCACTGCAGCCTGAGACTGATTTTGTATACCTGAAATTAGCTCTCTGATCTCATTGGTTGCCTTTGAAGACTGCTCAGCAAGTTTCCTTACCTCTTCAGCTACTACGGCAAAGCCTTTACCGTGCTCTCCTGCCCTTGCTGCTTCTATGGCTGCATTTAGAGCAAGTAGATTTGTCTGCTCCGCTATTTCTGAGATTGTATCGGTTATAACTCCTATTTCATCTGCACTTTTATTAACTTGCTCTACTATACTGTTTACTTCCATTGAGGCGTTACTGCTTTCATTAGACTTATCAATAAGTACCTTTACTATTTCCAGACCCTTATCACTTAGTCCATTTGTTTCGGTAGATATCTCATTCATGTGTTTTGTTGATTTAGCCACCTGTTCAATCTTAGCGGCAAGCTCATTTACCTTAACGGCTCCCGCTTCCGTATCCTTAGCCTGTTCTCCAGCAGCTCTTGCTACTTCTTCTATAGTCTTAGCAACTTCATCGGTCGCCGTCGCAGTTTGTTCTGAAATGTCTGTTAGAGAATTTGAGGTGGTAAGTACTGTAGAGGACGATTCCTTTATATCCTTGATAAGTCCACTTATGTTTTCAATCATTATATTAAAGTTGTTTCCTATCTCTCCAAACTCATCCTTGGATTTCATCTGAACACGAGTAGTCAGGTCTCCCATAGAAACCTTTGCGAAGGATTCTTTAAGTTGATTTAAAGGCTTTGATATCTGAGCAGCTATTAGTAGGGCTATTATTACTGCAAGCAAGGCACCTATTAAGGCCCAAAATAGTGTAAAGTGTTTTATGATATTTGTATCGTTTATAAGCTCGCTTAGTCCCATGGTTCCCATTAACTTCCATCCGGTTATATCATTTGTAACGTAGCTTAAAAATTTATCTTCTCCTTGATAGGAATAGTTTGAAAAACCACTATCACCCGCTTTTACTTCTTCCCAAAATTCTTGTTCTGTAGCTGATTCTGTACCAATCAGTTCCTTATTTGGATGGGCTAACATGATTCCATTTTCATCAGTTACAAAAACGTAGCCTTTTTTACCAATTTTTTTCTGTTTTATATCGTTAGCTAGTTCATCAAGATTAATGTCTATGCCTATTACCCCAAGAACCTTACCATTTTTTACTACTGCCTTTGCCGCAGTTATAACTGTTTCCTTTGAATTAGCATCTATGTAAGGATCTGACCAGACAACTTTTTCTTTGCTTTCTATAGCTTTCTTATACCAGGGTCTCACTCTAGGGTCATAGTCTTCAGGAAGGTCCTGCTCGGGATATAAGTACATATCACCTTCACTGGTTCCAAAGTATGTATTCATTATGTCATCATTACTATCTGCAACGTTTTTTAATATCTCCATGGCTACTTCTTTGTCTGTATTTATAGTTATAACTGTAGCTTTTTGTTCATCATTTTCACTATTTGTCTCGGCAGGTTTAACCTCTTCCATCATTTTAGGGAAGTGTGAATCTGACGCCAGTACTTTCACCTGACTTCCTACTCCCTCTAAAAATCTGTTTAAAGAATCATTGACTTCCATAATCTTTTGCTGTGTAGTAAGTTTTAAATTTTCCTTCAAAATTTTAAAGGATTTTTGGTATGAAAAGTATCCCAATGAGGCCATCGGTAATATGATTGATATCAATATAAAAAGGATAAGTCTATTTCTCACTTTATTTTTATAGACCTTTTTATTAATATTTGGGGCCTCTTTTTTCTTTTCTCCCATAACACCTCTCCTTTCTAACATATTAAACATGTTTCAACTTCAATTTACATATTTCTACCATTTACTTATAACTTCAATTTTATCATATTTTTTGATAAATTCAACTTTTTTTAAAAAGACATAAAACAAAAGCGTCTGACGACGCTTTTGTTAGTTCGTAGTTGGTAGCATATTAAAGCCATACTTTGGTGCACTTCTTAATTAGCCCTTAGTTCTTAGGAAATTCAGGTTAATCGTTTTTCGCTACTCGGGTAGGGTCGTATTTTCAAGTGCTCTAGATATTGGGCATTGAGGTAATCTTTTAAGTCTTTCCGGTAACCGGCAACCGGTAACCCGTTCTTAAGTTTCTAAATTCTTAACTCTTTTTTCCCTGTCACCTATTTCACTATACTATTTTCTATGTTTCGCTTCCCTATGGGCAAGTTCAGTCACTATAAAAGAGGCAACATTTTCGGCATAGGTTTCTTTACCAAAGCCTGCATCATATCCCAGCTCCTTTGCAAGCTCATGACTTATCCTCGGTCCTCCACAGACAAGGAGCACCTTATCCCTTATACCTTCTGCCTCAATAAGTTCCACAAGCTGGCTAAGATTCGGTATGTGAACATCTTTTTGAGTTACTACCTGGGAAACTAAGATTGCATCTGCCTCCAGTTCAATAGCCTTGACCACAAGTTCCTCGTTGGGAACTTGACTTCCAAGATTATATGCTTTTATTCCCTTATACCTTTCAAGACCGTAATGGCCGTTATAGCCTTTCATGTTCATTATGGCATCTATACCAACCGTATGGGCATCTGTGCCTGTACATGCCCCTACTATAACTACGTCCCGTCCTATGTTTTCCTTTATAAAATTCTCAACTTCATACTTATCCATAACATCTACGTCAACTTTTGGGACTTGTATTTTTGTGTAATCTATTGTATGCAAACATTTTCCATAGACTATAAACATGGTGTATCCTACTCCTAGATCCTCGGCATGGACAACGCTGGGTTCTTCAAGTCCCATTTTAAGGGCGAGACGTCTGGCAGCTTCTTCTGCCTCGGCACCTGGAGGTACTGGTAGTGTAAAGCTTAGTTGCACTATCCCGTCATTCATTGTATCTCCATAGGGCTTAACTTTTGTTAAATCTATCTTCTCTACTGCCATTACCTCTCACCTCCTAGCATTAAGTCGATAAACGGATTAAAGTATTTTTCGTCCTTAACGGTAACTCCTTCCAAGCCCTTTCCACCGGTAAATGACCTTCTTACTCCAGCAAATTTACCTTCCTGTATTATGTTGAAAAGTCCTTCTTTTTCAATTTCCTCCAGCATATCCGCTCCCTTTTTCAGAACTTCCTGGGCTCTTTGCTGGATTATGCCTCCTTCTTTAAATTCTATTTCATCTCCTAAATTTCTCATGTTGTTGAATATATACTTTGCATTTTCTATTGATAGAGCTCTATCCTGTAAAAGTGGCGTGTGTATAGCTTCTGTAAGCATACCCAAAAGCTGTATGCCTTGCCCGGTCATAATGGAGACTGCGTTAAATAGAGCATCCTGAATATGTCCTTTAAATATATTTCCAGTCATAAACTTAGTTGGTGGCATATATTTCAGAGGAGCCTTTGGGAATATTTCTCTGGCCATTTGTGCCTGGGCCAGCTCCCATAGAAACCCGTTTTCTATATCAGGATTCATTTCAAATGCATGGCCAAGTCCCATCTGTTCTTCAGGTATTCCAGCCTTTAGGGCAAACTGTTCGTTTATAAACTGAGATGCCAGCACCGTATGGGCTTCCTCCACCGCATCGGCTGTAGTAAGATAGTTGTCTTCACCTGTATTTATAATTATTCCTGCATATCCGTTAATTACTCTTGAAAAATATTGATCTACAAATGTTCTCTGCATATTTATGTCTCTGAAGAGTATACCATACAGGGCATCGTTAAGCATAACATCCAATCTTTCTATTGCACCCATGGCTGCAATTTCAGGCATGCAAAGACCAGAACAATAGTTGCATACCCTGATATATCTTCCAACTTCTTCTCCTACCTTGTCCATGGCCTTTCTCATTATTCTGAAGTTTTCCTGAGTAGCATAGGTTCCTCCAAATCCTTCAGTAGTAGGTCCATAGGGAACATAGTCTAAAAGGCTTTGAGCCGTACTCCTGATAACTGCTATGATGTCGGCTCCCTGCCTTGCTGCAGCTTCAGCCTGAAGTACGTCCTCATAAATATTTCCCGTTGCCACTATTACATAAAGATAGGGTTTTTTTCCCTCTCCTACGTTCTTTATAAAGTCTTCCCTTACTTCTCTGTTCTTTTTTATTCTATTTACCATGTCTAGTGCTAGTTTGTTTATTTCCTCTTTTATTTTCTCTTCATCGGTAGCTGGAAGTTTTGTAAGATCGATTTCACCTGTACTTACGGCTTCTGCAATTTCTTGGGGAGTCTTTCCCGTATTTACGACTCCATTACCTATCCAGTAGGCAGCACCTCTGGAAAGCCCTCCCCCTTCTTTTATATTGTCTACTACTACATTTGGAAGGGGCTTATCTATATCGTCCACCCCATCTATGCCTAAAAGTCTAGCTATCGTTCTCTCAACGGTAACAGTTGTATGTTTATCTATAAACTTCTGCACATCTTCAGCTATATTTTCGGCTGAATTTCGGGCCTTTTCAATTAACCCCCTATCCAAGTTAAGTTTGCTTTCCATTATATTCATACCCCCACAAATTATTAGTTCTTAGAAAAATTTCGTGAATAGCTATTCGCTATTCAGATTTTCGGTTAGACCTGTAACCTTCTTTTAATATTTCTTCCGCATTCTTAAGTATCTCTTCATCCAGTCCCATGAGCCTTGAGATCTTTATGGCATCCTTTGGAACTTCCTTTACATCTTTTATTTCTCTAAGTCTATAGTCCATGTAATAGTGAAGTGGATGTGATACCTGTTCAAAGTCTTCTATAGATAGTCCCATCACCTGCAGATGCTTTACTTTTTGATCATCGGCAAGACCGTCAAAATGAGTAGTTATAACAGTTATTGTTTCCTTTTCCTTAAGATAATTTATAATGGCCTTTGATATGGCATATCCTTCCTTTGGATTGGTTCCGCGAGCCAGTTCATCTATCAAAATAAGTCCCTTTTTATCGGATCTCTTGATAGCTTCTTTTATCTTGACTATCTCACCTCCAAAGGTACTAAGTCCCATATCCGTTGACTGCATATCCCCCATTGAAAAGAATATAAAATCCTTTAAAGAAAAAATCATCCTTTCAGCAGGTACAAACATACCATACTGAGCCATGGCGGAAAGCATTCCTATCAACCTGAGGGCTACCGTTTTTCCGCCCATATTTGCCCCAGTTATGCAAGTAACACCTTTATTAAGGTCCAAAGTGATAGGAGTAAACTCCCTGCCCTCCTGTCTTAGTCTTTGCTCAACTTTTATATGGCGCCCCTCTTGTATATATATCCGGCTCTCATCTGTTATTTCCGGTCTGACCGCCTTAAAACCTATGGCATGGTACCCCTTTGCTATCAAAAGGTCAAGTCTTGCGATTGCTTCAATATTTTTATCAATAATTTCAATGTACTTATTGATCTCACGACTCAGGTATTGTCTAACTTTATACTCTTCCTCTTCTTCAAGAGATCTTAGCCCCTCCAGCTTGGAGCTTAATTTATCTATCCTGGAAGTAGACTTGATTTTAAAGGTTATATTCATATAGGTCTCTACACCATAAGCAAGCAGTTCATAATGTCGAAATTTTTCTATCAGCTCAGAATTAGTCTTGTTTATGGTTATTTCGCCATTGGGTCTAAGTTTAATATTCAGATCCTTCTCTACTTGATTTTTTACTTTTTTTCGTTCTTTGCTGATTTCGGCATCAACTTCTCTGATTTCTTTTCTGATTCTAGATAGGTTTTCAGAATACTCATCATATATATAAAATGTATTTGTTCCAGTTTTTTGAGGGTCAAAGAGTTCTTCTAAGTAGGAAATGGAAGTAATATTCAAATCATCGGGTATATCCCATTTCAATTTATTTAAGCTAATACTTAGTTTATTTAAAACACTGACAAACAGTTTGATTTCAAATAGTTCCGTTGTGCTTAAAATCGATTCTTCCCTTACCCTTTTAAATGTCAGTCTTAAATCCTTCATGTGCTTAAAATAATTCCTCATTTCAACAAAGGTATACCTTTGTTTTTCTATCAGCTCTACGATTTTTGCTATCCTGTCCAGCTCCTTCATTAGCCCAGCTTTTTCATCACGGGTAAAGGGTCTCATGGATTTTTTTAAATCCTTGCCATAAGGCGTATATACGGTAACCATGTCAAGCACAAAATCTAGATCCAGTTTTTTTGCCGTATCTTCTGACATGAACATCTTAAATACCTCCACCCTGCATTACATCAAACACTGGAACAGACTTTATGATGGTTTTCATCTTATGTAAAAAATCTCCAGGGTCAAAATAATATCCCTTTGGTGAGTAAGGATTTATGGTTACGGCCAAAATGTTTATCTTCTCTAAAACGGCTATTTTTACTTCTATTCGCTGATAATACTGCCAGTCAGTATAATCTATAAATATTTTAGTTGGGTCCTGAACTACAAAGGTCACATTTTTATAAAGCTTTGTATAGGTTGTAATATCCTTTAAAGTTTTGGATACTAATGGACCCTTTATCAACACATATCTTGAATCTTCTTCAAGAGCATTTGCTATCTCCCTTCCGGCACTTAAGGCCGTCTTAATATCAAGACAGTGAATGTCATAGGATTCGCTTACTATACATACCTTATATTTCTCAAGGGCTTCCTCTGCTAGACATTTGAGTTTTTCGTCTTCAATTTTATTTAAATCAAAGAGATTTACCTGATGGACAGATTTTTCTATTACTTTATCCATGTCCCTGCTGATAACTGCCCCGGTAGCTAAAATCGTCGCCTCTGTAACCGCCGGTGAAGCCGTGGACACTCTATCTATGGCTCCGTCAACAATAACTAAATCAGCTCCATAACTCAACATCTTCTCACAAGTCTTCTTTATCTCTAAATTAGTACTGGCACCCGCTATTTGAACATAACCCGATGACAATGCTCTAGCTATCACCACGTCTCCAAGGGATGTTCTAAAGTCAGTTATCTCCAGTATTTCCATTCTTGTTTCGGATACATCGAAGGTTTCCTTTGCAGTTGCAATCAAAGTGCCTTCCTTTACATAAATCAAGGGTTTTTCAGTTGAAGTTACTATATCCTGTTTTTCTCCATCTCTTCCGATTGATGTTATTCCAATGTTAATATTTTTATCTTCAGCCTGGAGTATGAGCTCGTTTAAAGTAACAGTCTTACCCGCATTTTTTGCCATTCCAACTACTGATACTATTTTGTATTTATTTTTTACTAGATCCAGCAACTGCATCGAAAAACCCCCCTTTCACCTGTTATCTGTTCCCTTTATTCCTATTTTTCCTCTCAAGATCTTCTGGTTCCATGGCCACCTGGTTTCCTTGAAGCAGTCCTGCTACCCCTGTCATTTTATGTTCATTTTCTTTTTTGCACTCAGGGCAGCTACACTCATCTTTGTATGGAGCAGGCTCAGTATAAGTGGTTATAACTCCTTCGTAATTTCTAAGTACTACTTTGCCCGGCGACTGAGAAATTACATAGTTTGGCATCACTGGAGTCTTTCCTCCTCCACCGGGAGCATCTACAACGAAGGTAGGTACTGCAAATCCTGATGTATGACCTCTTAGACTTTCAATTATTTCTATACCCTTGGCTACAGGAGTTCTGAAGTGCTCTATTCCTGCAGAAAGGTCACATTGATAGATATAATAAGGTCTTACTCTGTTTTTTACAAGGTCATGCATAAGATTTCTCATTACATGCACACAATCGTTTACCCCTCTTAGAAGAACAGTCTGATTCCCTAGAGGTATCCCTGCATCAGCCATCAGCTTACATGCCTTTTCAGCCTCCGGAGTAATTTCCTTAGAATGATTAAAATGAGTGTTTAGCCAAATCGGATGGTATTTCTTAAGCATATTTACAAGCTCAGGGGTAATTCTCTGAGGAAGTACCACTGGAGTTCTTGACCCCAGTCTTACAATCTCAACATGAGGTATTTCTCTAAGCTTACTTATTATATATTCCAGTCTTTCATCTGAAACTAAAAGACAGTCTCCTCCAGATAACAACACGTCTCTGACTTGAGGAGTATTTCTTATATATTCTATAGCCTTATCTATGTTATCTAACGGCTGCTCATCATCTTTTTGTCCTGCAAATCTTCTTCTAGTACAGTGGCGGCAGTACATGGAACACATATCTGTTATAAGAAGAAGTACTCTATCAGGATATCTATGGGTCAGCCCCGGAACTGGTGAGTCTTCATCCTCATGCAGTGGATCATCCATATCTGCATCACTTATATATGTTTCATACATTGTAGGTACTGCTTGTTTTCTTATGGGACAGTCCGGATCGTCCTTATCCATCAAAAGAGCATAGTATGGAGTAATACCCATTCTAAGCTTTTTCAGTGCTGCTCCTACTCCTTTTTCTTCCTCTGGCGTAAGATTTATAACCTTCTTTAAATCCTCAACTGTAGTAATCCTGTTTCTAACCTGCCAGTGCCAATCATTCCACTGCTCTTCCGTAACATCCTTCCATAGTTCTATTTCTGTAAAATGTCTCATATTATTATCACTCTCCCATTATTCTAGATTTTGTAGGCACTTCTTAATTAGTCCTTAGTTCTTTGTCATTAGCCCTTAGCAAATTCATGTTAGTCGCTTTTCGCTAATCGCTATTCGGTTAAGGTCAGGCTTATGGTCGCTAGGTGCTGGACGCTGGGTTTGGGTCAATCTTTTGGGTCTTTCCTGCCACCTGTCCCCTGTTCCCTATCCCCTATCTACTGTCTCTAAGCATAAAGTTCCTCATATATCTTTCTTAAAGTTTCACTTTCTCTCATGATTTGAAGGGCTATTTTGGCATGATCCTTAGTGTAGCCGTTTCCTATTATCATTGTAGTATCCTTGCCAACTCCTTCAGCTCCAAGTGCTGCCTTGGTAAAGCTTGTAGCCATACTGAAAAAGTAAATCAATCCATCATCTTTAGTAGCTAGTATACTTGACATCTCCGTATCAGGAACATTTACACAATTTATGACTATATCCGCCATTTCTCCATCTGTTACTTCGCTAACCTTTTCCATAACTTCTACAGGCTTAGTTGCATCGGCTACTATGTATTCATCGGCCAAATCAGCCTTCTTTACTCTCTCTATACTTTTTTCACTGTGACCTAGGCAAATAACCTTTCCTGAAATACCAGCCCTTTTCTTAGCTTCATAAAGACACAACATACCTGATTTTCCTGCTCCACCTATTATTACTACGGTATCTCCCGGCTTTACCAACTTTGCGGTTTGGGCAGGGGCTCCTGCTACATCAAGTACAGAAAGGGCAAGGTTTTCAGGTATATCATCGGGAAGTATAGAATAGATACCGCTTTCAAACAATATGGCCTTTCCTTCTATGTCCACCTGGTCTATATCCTTTCTTACTTCCTTTATTTTATTTATTTGTAAAGGAGTAAGGGATAGAGAAACCAATGTAGCAATTTTATCTCCAACTTTAAGGTCTGTTTTGCTCTCAATTGAAGGTCCTATCTTTTCAACTGTACCTATAAGCATTCCTCCCGAACCGGTTACAGGATTGTGATGTTTTCCTCTTTTGGCAACTATGTCCATCATTATTTCCTTAATTTTTTCGATGTCGCCTTCAGCCTGTTGTTTGATTTGGGTAAAGCTTGCGGAGTCAATGTTAAGAGTCTGAACGTTGATTAGTATCTCATTGTCGTAGATTTCCATGTCATTGTCAATTTTCCATGCCGGTTGTGGAAGGGCCCCTTTAGGCTCAATTACTCTGTGTGTACCAAATTTACAGCCTTTTTTCATTTTTTCATACCCCCATATAGTTTTTTAAATTAACTTGCCTCGCTAGTTCCTTGCAGATATCCTTCAATAATCCGCTTCAGACTCCGCAGAACCCTTCTCCCTGTCACCTGTTACCCCGAACTTTTGACCAATAAAGTATATTGCAAATAGCGTGCCAAGAACAAAGGGGTCTGACGACGATTTTATTAGTTCGTAGTTAGTAGTTCGTGGTTGGTAGCATATAAAAGCCATTCTTCAGGGGTTTTCATTAGTCCTTAGTTCTTTGACATTAGCCCTTAGCAAATTCAGGTCAATCGCTTTTTGCCACTGGCTGCTCAGTCAAAGTCAGAACTCTTAACTTTTATCCCCGTCACTGGTAACCTGTAACCGCCGCCCAATATTCAGCACCGACTTTGCTTAAAACTTAGCAAAAAACTATTGCTTATCTACTCATCAAATACTACAGGCGATATTTTTTTATTTTATATTGTAGTGTCTGTCTTGGAATGTCAAGCAGAGAGGCTGCTCTACTTATATTATGATTGCTTTTTTTAAGGGCTTTTATTATTAATTTCTTTTCTAGATTTTCAACTGCAGTTTTTAGGGGTAAGTCTTCTGTCTGAGCTTCAACTCCCGTTTCTCTATGGAACTCAATGAGGTTCTCGGGCAAGTAGTCTAGGGCAATAATATCGCCATCTATAATATTCATTGCACCTTCGATAACGTGTTCAAGCTCTCTGACATTGCCGGGCCAATGGTAGCTTTGAAATATGGAAGCAACTTCACTTGAGATTCCTTTAACATTTCTGTAGAGGAGTTTGTTATATTTTTTTATAAAGTGTTCAGTTAAGAGGGGTATATCTTCTTTTCTATCCTTTAGATCAGGTAATCCTATAGTAATCGTGTTAAGTCTGTAGTATAAATCCCTTCTCAAACAACCCTTTTGGACAGCCAAGGCGGGGTCTATATTGGTAGCTGCTATTACCCTTACATTTACTTTGGTAGTCTTAATATCTCCTACTCTTCTAATTCTGCCGTCCTGTAGTACTCTAAGGAGCTTTGCTTGAAGCTCTAAGGGCATTGAATTAATCTCGTCTAAAAACAGAGTTCCTCCGTCTGCCACTTCAAATAATCCCGGCCTGTTGTCGGCACCGGTAAAGCTTCCCTTTACAGTTCCAAAGAGTATTCCCTCCAGCAGATTTGCAGGAAGGGCTGCACAATTTTGGGCAACAAAGGATTTACTTCTTCTCAATCCCGCATTGTGTATCGCTTGAACTAAAAGTTCCTTACCGGTCCCCGTGTCACCATATACAAGTATTGGCGATACCGTCTGAGCAGCCTTCATCGCCAGAGATTTTACTTTTAAAAGTTCTTTACTGTTACCTATGATGTCTTCAAAGGTGTATTTTGCTTCGTCACTTTCTGTCCTTTTTTTATCCTTTCCGCCATATATTTTGTTTTGAAGGTCTACAAGTTTTTCTGACAATGCTTTAACATCGGTTATGTTTCTGGATATCTCTATGGCACCTACGATTTCACCCTTTAGTTTTATAGGCAGGGTAGAGTTAACTGTGGTGATTTTCTTTCCTCGATAATTTGTGTAGGTCTGTTCTGCATTAAAGATAGATATCCCCGTTTCAACAACCTTTAGAAGGGTGCTGGTTTCTTTTTTTAAGGACGGGTATATACTTAAAACATGTCTGCCAATTGCGTCCTCTCTGTTTATATCGTCCAACATTGCTGAGGTTCTGTTGCAGTAAATTATATTTCCTTTTTTATCTATAGCCTGTATGCCGTCACTTACATAATCTAAAATTATTTCCAGATTTTCTTGTGTAAGCAGCTCTCTCATAGACTATTCTCCTTACGCCATTTTTTCGGCACATTATGCCCAAATTTCATCAGTTTCTGTAAAATAAAAGCGCCTTGCGACGCTTTGTTAGCTCTTAGTTCCTAGCTCTTAGCTCTTGGTAAATTCGGGTCATTCTTTAGGATCTTTCCTGTAACCTGTTACCGGTCACCCGTAACCTGTAACCTGTTACCTAGAATCTCACATCTTTTCATACATTGGAACCTCAAGTAACATTAAAACTTCTTTAATAACTATTTTGACACAATTTAACGCTTTTAACAAAATCTCTAATTTTTCTGTATGAAGCTGTCTGAATAATGTAAAATTATTTACCTTATAAAATACTTCACATAGTTCATCACCATACCTAATGAGCCTATAGGGCTGTCCCAATTCCATGGAAGTCACAAGGGCATCCTTAAACTCCGGCAGTTTTTTTATAAGCTCCTTTTCTAAATCATTGTAGGAAAAGGCCTTATTATAATCTTCTACATTCTTTATATTTATTCCTTCTTTTTTTAAAATATTCATCAGGGAACTTATTCTGCTGTATGGATACTGTACATATTTTAAATCATCCCTTGTTATCTCCAGCTCTACTTCACTATTTAAGGATCTGGTACAGAAAGTATATTTTAATCTATTAAGTCCTATTTTTTCCATAAGACTATTTAAGGTCATGTTTTTAATTTCATGCTTATTTTTATACACCTTAACCCTTTCTACTACAAATCTTTCTGCCTCTAGATTATCATGAAATAACCATTGATTTTCAGGGGAGCAGAATACAATACTGCCCTCCAATCTATTATAATCGTCAGTTATTTCTATATTTTTAAAGTTAGACAGAAAATATGATGTATACATATCTTTGTCAATATAATTTACTACAATCAGCTTTTCTACATCGTATCCTGCAAAGCTGTAAATGTTGCCAAGATAATACATATTCATAAAGGCTCTGAAGTTTTCCAGTCCTATTATGCTACTTAATTTATCCAGGACTACACATATTTTTATAGTTTTTTTATTAGATTGTTCAAATTCCTTAAATTCACCACTTTCTACGGTCTCTAATATTGCGTTGTAAAGATATTCTTCCTCTAAATAAAAGTTTATAAATCCAGGTCCCTCTATCTTTATTTCTTTAAAAAAATCATATTTTGATAGGATTTTATTTTTAATTTCGTTTCCAAGTTTTATGGGACTCATATTTGTTTTACTGCTTAGGGCCATAGCTATATTGGTAGAAAAGTCTCCATGTTCTTTGCTTTGAGGAATATGAACCTCTACTTCTTTTAATCTCAAGGGGCTATCTAGAATATTTTCTGCAGTTTCCTTAATTATTTTTCTTAGTTTTTCTTTTATAGTAGATCCCCTCCATATATTAAGGTTACATTATTTCTATGTCCAGCTTATTTGTGCCTTCTGCAAGTCCCTGCAAACTGATATTGTAACTTAATGATATATTTCCTTTTATATTTTCGTCAATGGAGCATTCAATCTCTTTTGTCAGAATTTCTATTTTAAAATTTCCAAAGGGTGTACTGTAAGTGGAAATATACCTTTTTCCCTTTTCAAATATAAGCTCTGAGGTCGCATTTCCATATCTTTTCATCACAATTTTATCATCGGAAATCTTCAGGGTGGTTGTACATCCTTCCATTCCCGATAACTCTGATTCTTGATAGACTAAATATTTTGAATTGCCTTTATCATAGTATTTGCCTTCAGTTATGAGTTCTATTGTATCTTCTTCATTTGCTCTTGGGGATTGTTTCCCTTTTATCTTTAGCATAACGTTTTTCATAGTCTATTTAACCCACCTTCCCATCTCTTTTCTTTAGCTCTTTCTAATGCTAGCTGTATTAGCCTATCTATAAGTTTATCATAGGGAAGCCCTGATTCTTGCCATAACAGCGGGTACATGCTGTATCTTGTAAATCCGGGCATAGTGTTTATCTCGTTTATATAAACTTTGTCGGTTTCCCTTTCCAAGAAAAAATCAACCCTTGACAGTCCGCTACAGTCCAGTGCCTTATATGCCTGAACCGCCATTTTTCTGATTTCTTCAGCCTTTTCCTCGGAAACATCTGCCGGGATTATCAACTTTGACTTTCCATCATCAAAATATTTGGCTTCATAGTCATAAAACTCATGGGAAGGTATTATTTCTCCAACAACCGAAGCCTGGGGTTCTTCATTTCCTAAAACGGCACATTCTATTTCCCTTGCATCTATACCCTTTTCCGCCATTATCTTTTTATCATATTTTGCAGCCTCTTTAAGTCCTGTCATGAGTTCATCTCTATCATGGGCTTTGGTTATCCCTACACTCGATCCTAGATTGGCCGGCTTTACAAATACAGGATATCCAAAGCTTTTTTCTATTATACTAACATAGTCACTTATATTTGCATTCAGCTTGCTTCTGGATACTACTATATAATCTACTACATTAAGCCCTTCCATTTCAAATATTTTTTTTGCATAGACCTTATCCATACATAAAGCAGATGCCAGTACTCCAGCTCCTACATAGGGTATATCTGCCATCTCAAGAAGTCCTTGAATAGTTCCATCCTCTCCGTAGGGCCCATGAAGCACAGGGAAAACTACATCAATTTTGCTTTCCAGATAGGGAGGAATCGTGTTTTCAACATGCATTTCTCTGCTTCCTATAGGTATGACAGAAAAAATATTTTCCTTGGGCCTATCCTCTAGGAGTTTGTTTGAAATACACTCCCATTCTCCATTTTCTATTTTCTCTATCGGCCCGTTATAAAGCATCCAGCTTCCGTCTTTAGTTATTCCTATAGGTATTACATTATACTTTTCTTTATCTATAGCCCTCATGACTGAAACAGCTGACATAAGGGACACTTCATGTTCTGCTGATTTTCCTCCAAAGACGATACCAACATTGATTTTTTTAGTCATAGTAACCCTCCCAGTTAGGAGAAATATTCTATATTTCTCATTTTTTATATATTTTTATTCTATAATTATTAAATTTATTATTCAAATGTTTTTTATATTCGATTCTAGCTTTAGAAAGATTTAAAAAAATTCGAGGATAACTCCTCGAATTCTTTTAAATCATTAGTGTTCCATTTTCGCCCTTTATAACCTTGAGTATCTTTTCTTCTTCTCCAGTTTCGGCATTTATATATATAAAAAATGTGTCCCCTTTATAGGTTGCCTTTAGTTCATAACAGTAAATCTCTCTAAAGGAAGGTGTTGGAATATAGGCCAGCCTTGGTTTGCCTTCTATTTTTGCCCTCATGCTTGCCTTCTTTATGGCCTCTTCTGGAGTCAATTTTGGCTTCGGTATATCTCTTTCATAGTTTGCCGTTAAAAACTTGCTGGCATCGAAGCCTACAATGCCGCCATCGTCCAGAGCAATTTTTACTTTTATTAAGTCAGGATACATTATTACGTTATCCTGCCTATGAACATAATTGATAACAACAACATTATCATATTTTAAAGAAAACATAGGTATCATGCTCTTGTATCCCTTTTCTTTCAAAAACTTTGTAGCTTTGTTTATAGCTTGTTTAGCCGATATATTTGCCTTTTCTACTTTTCTGTTGTTTAGCATGTAGACTATTCTTCCACCGATTTGACTAATATCGATGTATATAGGATTCTGCTGTCCTTTTGCCTTATTTTTGGGGTTTACCGTAAAACTGTATGTATCTATTCTTCCCCTTGCATCATCTCTTTTTTCTACTTTTTCAATAGTTCCTTCCCCTAAAAACTGAATAACCTTTTTTTGTGCTTCCTCTTTACTAACCTTTTCTCCCTTAAGTCTCGGTTTCATACCTTGTATGGCATGTTCTGAAAAGGGGCCATCATAAATGAGTTCAGGATATTCTACCATTCTTTCTGCAAACTTTTCAAATTTTACCTGTATTGGGTTTTCTTTTTCAGCTTCTCTATTTAGCTTCTTGCTCCCTTCATTTCTAAGTTCGTTCTTCCATACTACATCCTTTAATGCCTTACGTCTAAGTTCATGCAAATCCTGTCCTAGTTCCATGGCATAGCTTTGAAGCTGCTCTAAGTTATTTATATCCTTTTCTGTTAATTCATCACCGCTCAGGCTCTTCTGAGCCAAGGCGAAGGTATAATCCCCAACTTGACTTAAAAATTTTTCTATCTTTGTAACATCTCCGTGTCTTATAGGCAGCTGAGCTAAATTTTCCTGAGCGTTGTAGGCATTCATCAATATATTTGAATATAAAACTATATTTTCCTTTGCCTGTGAAGATACCAGTAATTTTGATATATCCGTAGTAATAGTCTCAACGCTTCCTATGAGGTCATAAAACATCCTTTGAAACTGATTGTCCAAAAACGTGTAGTAATCGTTTTTCTCCTGATATTGCAAGTATCCCCAGACACCTGCTGCTGCTAATGCTATAACCAGTACTACTATAACTGTATTTCTCAATCCATCACCTCCTCTCTGCTAATTTCCAAACCAGTGCTTTCCTATTTTAAGTTTTACTTTTCGAGTCCATATCCATTTGCTTGTAGCCGTAGCAGGATTCCAGTAATAAATAGATCCATAGGTTGGATCCCATCCATTTAGTGCATCTCTAGCTGCCTTTAGACAGCTTTCTGTAGGAGGTAGATTTATCTGACCGTCAGAAACTGCTGTGAATGCCCCAGGCTGGTATATTACTCCTGCTATACTATTTGGAAAAGACGGATTTTCAACTCTGTTTAGTATTACTGCTCCTACAGCCACCTGTCCCAAGTAGGGTTCGCCCCTTGCCTCTCCCGTTATTGCCTTTGCTAACAGATTTATATCATCACTCCTAGATACGCCTTTATTTCCAGGCGTATACCCCCTTGCCGCTGCAGCTGGTCTATTCCCGTCTATTCTAAGTCCCAATGCCCTGGCTGTTTCAGGTCCTACAACACCGTCAACGGCCAAGCCATTTTTTCTCTGAAATTCCTTTACAGCGGTAAAGGTTCCTCCTCCATAAACTCCATCTATAGGTCCATCATAATAGTCCCATCTCTTGAGGGTCTGTTGAAGCAATCTGACTTCACTACCGCTGGAACCCCAATATAGAATTCCTTGAGCCGAGGCTTTGTTTAAAAGTATATTCATAGCCAATAAGGAAAAGGAAAACAGACATATTAGAATAGCACACGTTATTACTGTAATCTTTTTCAAAGTTTCACATCCTCCCTTCATATTATTATGCAAGTTTATTTTTTGTAGAGGATGATGTGTTTATTCAATTACATAAAAAAAAACTGAAAGGCAAATGTCTTTCAGTAAAGGCAAAAATTTATTTTTTTGTAAATTCTTTGATAGCTTCTTCAAGTCCGTCATAAATGATAATTACTTCATTTAACTTAGTAATAGAAAATAATTTCTTTATATGGCTTTGAAGCCGACAAAGTCTTAATTCTCCTTTTTCTTTTTTTGCTTTTGAATAGGCTTTTAATATGGCACTGAGTCCCATGCTGTTTAAATAACTAAGCTCCTCCATATCTAACAGTATTTTGGGACGCTCTCCTGTAATATGCTTTAAAAGGTCATCTCTAAACTTATTGTAATTTTCGAAATTAACTTCACCTGAGATTCGTACTATCTTTATGTTATTATTTGTAAAGCTTTGAACATTCATGTACTGTCTCCCCTCTTAAAATATATACTGACCTCCGTTCCTAAGTCTCCATGGGACTTAACAGATAATTTATCGCATAGATTTTTTACTATAAATAGTCCTCTTCCCCTTTCTGTAAGTAGGTTCTCGTTTAATTCAATATTGCCATCTTCCAAGCTTTTAGATATCCCTTTACCATAATCTCTTATACGAATTATCAGATAGTTGTCATTTAAAATATATTTTACGTCTATTTTTCCTCCCTGATTTCTATATCCGTGAGTGATGCTATTCATAAATATTTCATCAATGCACAATAGATATTCAATCATTCTACCTTTACTGCCTATAGGGCCCATTCCAAGCTTCATGCTAGACTCCATAAGCTTTGCCAAACTTCTCATATCTGCCTCTAGAGTCAGCCTACATATAACATTGACTTCCTCATCTTTGCCCTCATTATTGCTAACCAATTTCAGCCCCTCCTGCTCATCAATGCAAACTCCGTCAATGTGTATTCCTCTAATATGTTTATACCCAAACAAAAAGAGTCCTAAGCAAAGTTCTTAGGACTCTTTTTGTTTATGTTATTGGTTCTTTGCCTTTCCAACATCCTTTAGATAAAATTTCTCCGAAGAAAAAAATTCTTTAGTAAGTTCAACTACATCCTTGTGGAGCAGGAGTATTGCCAGCATGTTTGGAAAGATAATAGCTGCCAATAGTATATCAAGGAACTGCCATAAGAACTTAGCTCCACCGATAGCTCCTATAACTATGGAAATAAGATAAACATACCTCATAACCTTGGAAAATCCAAGTCCAAATAGGAACTCTGCCTGTTTTTCACCGTAAAACACTACAACTATGAGTGTAGATACAACAAAAAATAACAGAGAAATAGTTACTAAAAACCCACCTATTGGTCCAAAGTAATGGGTAAATGCTGCTGCCGGAAGCCCAGACGGATTGTCCATTGCTCCTGGAGTTTGCCAAATGCCTGATGATAATACAACAAAGGCAGTTACACTGCAAATAATCAATGTATCAACTATGATTTCAAATATGGCCCAAAAACCTTGCCTTACAGCATGGTCGTTAGTTGCAGCTGCGTGGGCCATAGGAGCAGTTCCCATACCAGCTTCGTTTGAGTAAACTCCTCTTGCTATACCCCATCTTATGGTTGCAGCTATAGCTGACCCTGCAAATCCACCAACGGCTGCCATAGGTCTGAAGGCATAACCAAATATCAATGCAATAACACCAGGAATTTTACCAATGTTTATGATGATTATAATTAATGCGCCAAGAACATAAAGTCCTGCCATAAAGGGAACTAATTTTTCAGTAACTTTACCGATTCTCTTAATACCACCGATTACAACAGCACCAACAATTATCAATGTAAAAATACCAGTAATTATAGGTGAAAGATTAAAAGATTCCTGTGCAGAAGCTGCAACGGAATTAGCCTGAACCATGATACTTGGAACCAGCTCAACCATTAAACCAAATGAAAAAACTATTCCCAGCCATTTCATTTTAAGGCCTTTAGTCATATAGTACATAGGTCCACCGACATATTCGCCTTCTTCATTCTTTTCTCTGTACTTAAATCCAAGGACTGTTTCAGTAAACTTTGATCCCATACCCATTATAGCCATAACCCACATCCAAAATACCGCACCGGGTCCACCAAACATAATAGCCGCCGGCACACCAATAATATTAGATGCACCTACTGTCGATGCAAGAGCTGCAGTTACGGCTTGGAAAGGTGATACAGTCCCTTCTCCTTCTTCTGATTTTCCAAACATCTTACCAAATGTCTGGCTAAGAATATAAGGAGCATACCTGATTTGAAAAAATCCTAACCGTGCTGAAAGAAAAAGTCCACCAAGGCCTAACGTTAGGAGCATTGGGAGACCCCATATCCATGCGGATATAGCTCCTATCAGTTCCATAAACTTGTCCATTTTTTTCCCCCTTTAACAATTTTTATTTATCTCACCTCTCCCAGAAGCTGCTTATAAGGCAAGTAACTTCCTAGAAGAGTTAAGACCGCAATTTTATAATATTATAATTGTTACTTAACTATTCAGACAGCAAATTTAATATGGTCTTATATACAAGCTTTGGAGCAATATCAAAGGAATATTTCTTTTCCAGTCTCTCTGTAAACTTGTGAGCATCCTTCCCAAAAGGCCCTATATTTACTACCGGCAGACTTAGTTTTTGCATATCTCCTAAGGGAAGATTATATTTTGAACTAAGGGCAGGCATGTTATTTTTAAGTGCCTTCATCACATTCTCATCCTTAGGTGCTGAAACAAAGCTTAGGTCAGATATATATGGATAGAATTTCTTATTAACTATGTTATAGTCTGTGTTAACTTCCTTTACAGATTTTTCCACGGACTTTAAAAGTAGTTTTTCTTTATAGTCATTACCTTTCACATATATATGAGGATAGTATGGCGGTGAAAAGTAGATTATAACTATAGGGTCTTTATCTGACCATAATTTATGTACCTCTTCAACTATTCTGAGACTGAAATCGCGCTCATCAAGGCCCCCATCCTTCATCAGTTCATCAGTAAGTTCCTTGACTTTGCTGTCAAGATTGTCTCCCATTTCTTCCTTAACTCTATTATAAAGTTCCTGATATGACATTACCCTCGGCTGCCATGGCAATTTTTTATGTGGAAAGCCACTTTGCTTACAGAAAACTTCATACTGTTTGTTTAGATTTTCAACTACATTTTCAAATGCCTCATGGGCAGCATTCTTCATCTTTTCCATTACTTCATCAGGAGTACTTTTATGTGTAGAGTAATTGAAGTATAATGTAGCCGTCTTAGCTATCTGGACAGAATATTCTTGCTTTAAATCCTGTTGTCTTAGAGTTATTGGTGGTAATGAAACCTCTCCCTCGGCTATGTCGCAAAAATCAAAATTAAGGTTGATCTTTTCTGTTATGGCACCGGCTATCTGATTTGGATCCAATCCTTTATATGCCTCACCTACGTGAGTTTCCTTACCAACAATGTAAAAAGACGGCATAAGCTTACCCACTGTTCCTATATAAATATATCTGTTATTATCATCGGCATAGCGAGGCGCCATATAGTCAGTATCTATAACAGCTAAATATTCATATCCTTCTTTTTCTTGCATTTTAACAAATTGCGGCACCACTGACAGCATACCACCGGAGTTACCCTCTTCATCTGCAACAGCTGCAAATACCAGATTACCCTCAAAATCCTCAATATTTTTGGATATATCTTCTATGATACACATAAGAGTTGCTACACCGCATTTCATATCGAAAATACCTCTACCAAAAAGCCATTCTCCAGATTCCAGATCCTTTTTGGCATCTTCGGGCAAAGTGACCTTTTTAAGCTGATCTACAAGTTCCAAAGGCTTAGTTGCATATTCTTTCAGATTACCATAATCGGAGATTCCAACGGTATCGGTATGTCCTATAAGAACGATTGTTTTTTTACTGTTTCCCTTTTTCCCCTTTAATGTAGCCAATACACTCTTTCTACCCAATTTGTCATCAATAAAATCTACATATTTAAGAAATTCCGGATGTTTTTTATAATAATCCATCTCACTAAGCTTCTGATATATCTTCTCTACAATATCCAGTTCGGTTTTTGTTCCTACAATGCTTTTTATATTGGTTAATTCAATGGTGAGCTCTTCAATCTTTTTTGAAAGTTCCATGCATATCCCCTTCCTGAAATGATTGGTAGCTACTTCAATAAATAGTCGATAGTATGCTTTAATATTTTTGGAGTTCTTTCTAATAAATCTGTTTTATAAACCCTTTCAGTAAACTTATGAAGATCCTTGCCCCATGGTCCTATATTTATTATTGGAATAGAAAGCTCTTTCATTTTTTCAAAAGGTACAGAGTACATTCTTTCCCAGTGGGGCATATTAGGCCCAACGTAAGGTATAACCTCATCGCTGTCATTTAAAGCCACATAGCTTAAATCTGAAATTCCCATGAAGTAATTTACCTTTACATATCTTTCATTCCAGTTTTCATTGGTAAATCTATTTATTTCCTCACTTAGATTCAGTATAGTTTCTGGAAGTCCCTTGAAATCGATATTTGACACATGAGGATAAAATGGAGGTGAAAAGGCAATTATAACAATCGGCTTCTTATCGTGAGTATATTCTAAAGTTTTTTCAATTAAAACAAAGGTACTTTCAGGAATATTGATTTTGCCTTCCACGATCTCTTCCTTTAGCTTGTCTACAGTAGCGTCAAAATCCTTTATAAATTTATCTCCAGAGGTTTTGACAGCTTCTTCATATACTGCAGAGAAGGTTTTTACATTAGCAACCCAGGGAAGCCTTTCTTCGGACTTGTTTCCCTTTTTCCTAAATTCCGCATAATTTTTGTTCATTCTCTCTATAACTGTGTCAAAGGCATCATTACATACTTTCTCCATCTGCTCTAATATATCCTTCGGGGTTCTAGTAAGAGTTAATATGCTGAAATAGCCTCCAGCTGATTCCGGTATGGATGCATCATAGCATTCTTTATTATCTCTACAAAAGCTCCAGGAAGGTGGAGGTGATACTTCATCTCCTACCACATCTGAAAAGTATGGGTTTGCATCGGTCCTGGCAACGATTTCAGACAGCAGCGCCACCGGGTTTAATCCTTGAAAGATGTCTCCCAAGTGTGTTTTTTTACCCCTAACATATATAACAGGCATTATTTTTCCAACGGAGCCTTCATATAAAACCCCTATGTTTTCATCTTCCCTCTGATGAGGCTCTGAATCAATACAAATAGTATACTCTAAATCAAATTTATCCTTTAGCTCTTGAAGTAATCCCGTACTGCCCCTCATTCCATGGGACAGAAATTCCTCATCAGGTACAGATAGTACTAGAAGATTACCATTAAAATCTTCCATCTTTGAGTATTCCTTTAGCAATACCAATTGAATAGCTGCTCCGGCCTTCATGTCGGAAGTTCCTCTCCCGAAATACCATTTACCGCTTTCCAGATCCTGTTTTACTTCCTCAGTAATATCCACACTCTTCATTTTTTCTGCCAACGCATCAGGATCATATGCATACTCCTGCAACGTTCCATAGTCAAAGGAGTCAACAACATCGTGGTGATTTATAAGTATAACTGTCTTTTTCCCTTTCCCCTTTAAAAGTCCCCAAACTACAGACCTCTTTAGTGGGTCTTCCTCTAAAAGATAGGCTCCGAAGTTCTCAGGATTGTTTTTAAAGTATTCGACTTCTTTAAGCCAGTCTAAAAGGTATTTCTCTGCATCCTTTTCAAGCTCAGTTCCTGTATTACTTTTAACTGCAACAAAATCCTTAAAGGTCTTTTCAATTTCCTTTGATATAACTTTTTCATCAAACAAACTCAAAGTTCCCCACTCCTAATTATTTTTTTGCATAGATTTTCCCCACAGCCCTTATTAATTTGTTCGCAATTTTTGTGCCATTTAGAAAAGTTATTATTATCAGAAAATTAATAATCATTCATTTTTGCTGCATATATCTTGTGTATCATGTATATTTATAAGATTTTAAATAAAAATCACGCAGTTTTAAATCTAGTATAGAATTAGAGCAAAATATTTTGCTTTAACCTGCAAGATATTTTGCCTTAACTCCCATTTTAATTTCACTTATCACTTTGATGCTTTATTCAACTACTATAATATTTCTCTCTTATATATTTTAATTATGGATTTGTGGTTTTTTTCCTATGCAATTTTTTTTGCATAGATGTTGTGTTTTGGAAAATTTTCTCAATATTCCTGTCTAAGTGTATGAAAAATATATCTATAAATAGTAAAAGGTATAAGAGAAGTTTTTTCTCCTATACCTTTTTTTAAGAATATTCAGGCTGCACTGTCAACTTTGGCAGCCCCAGTAAATCTTCGAATTCATCACTGGTAAGGGGTTTACTAAAGAGATATCCCTGTATAGCATCACAGTTTTGCTTTTTAAGATACTTAAACTGGTCCATAGTTTCCACTCCCTCTGCAGTTATCTTTAGGTTTAAATTATGTCCTAAAGCTATAATTGAGGAAGCAATAGGGGCACTATTTTCTTTTTCATCCATAAGGGTTTTTATGAAGGATTTATCTATTTTTAATGTATCGATAGGAAATTTATTTAAATATCCCAAGGAAGAGTATCCGGTGCCAAAATCATCAATTGCTAAGTATAATCCCATATCTTTTAATTCCCTTAATACCTCGATTGTATAGTCTTCATTTTCCATAGCTATACTTTCAGTAATTTCAAGTCCCAAATATTTGGAGTCAAAACTCGTTTCATTTAATATATCCTTTATCATTTTTACAAAGTTTTTATTTTGAAATTGCCTTAAAGAAATATTTACAGAAACAAATATTTTTTTAAATCCTGCATTCTGCCAGGCTTTATTTTGTCTGCAAGCAGTTTTCAAAACCCACTCCCCTAAGGTTACTATAAATCCATTTTCCTCTGCTATAGGTATAAACTTTTCGGGAGAAATCATTCCAAGCACAGGATGATTCCAGCGCACAAGAGCTTCCATACCTATTATAGACAGTGTTTTAACATCAATAATTGGTTGATAATAGAGCTTAAACTCTCCATTTTCTATACCCTTTGGCATCATCTTCTCAAGCTCCATCTGCTCTAGAATTTCTTCCTTCATGAGAGGTGTATAAAGCTGGTATGTTCCTGCTCCTTTTTGCTTGGACCTACTTAGAGCTATAGTTGCATTTTTAAGTAGCCCATCCTTACAAATTCCATCCTTTGGATAAAAGGCTAGTCCTGCACTTGCGGACACGTGTATTTCATTATTGTCTATAATAAGCGGTTTTTTTATAACTTCAAGGATTCTTTCTACATATCTTATAACATGCTTTTCATTTTCAACCTCGGGAAAAAACACAGCAAACTCGTCTCCCGTTATTCTAGATAAAAGGTATTCTTCCCTAATACTTCCATTTATCCTTCGAGAAATCTCTTTCAGAACCTTATCCCCCATCGAAAGGCCGAAGGCATCATTTACCTTTTTGAATTTATCAATTCCTATTATCATAACAGCCAAATTTTCTTTGTTTCGCTTTGAGTGAGTTATAGCCAAATCCAGCTGTTCCTCAAACACCTTTCTAGATGCCAAATTCGTTAAAGGATCATAGTAAGTAAGCTCACTTATAACATCCATCATTTGATTGAATTCCTGCCCCAATATTCCGATCTCATCTTTAGAACTTATATCTACCTTAACCATTAGATTTCCCTTACTGGCCTCTGTAATTGCTTTCTTTAGATTAATAATGGGCCTTGATATGGTTTTTGCCATGAAAATACTAAAAACAGCTGAAAGAATAATGCCAACTAGTGCTACAAGAAATAAGTCTTTACTAATACTTTCAAAGGACAAGTTTACATATTATAAGCACTAAAGTAAGCAATATAGTAGACATTAAGCTGATAATTAGAATCTTGGTCGTGATACTTCTTGTAGGTTTCATTCTGACACCTCTTTATTGAGTCTCATTTAAGCCTTGCTTTTACTGACTGCTTATACAAAATAAACTTTATTAATTTTCGATTGTTTTAGACATTTTTTGCTATATTATTTATTAGATAATTTTTGATGTTTTCCTTCTTTTTGATTAAAATTTTATTTAAATATAAATATATCCAACTTTGAAATTTAAGTCGCTTCTGAGGAAACATTGAAGGATATTTAAAGCTATACTGTTAGAGTAACTAGCACAAGTACCCTTGAACTTTGTTATTTATACTTTGCTTTTAATAGTTTATAATTTCTTGCATTTCTTGCATTTACTTTGTTTTACGCCTGCAAATTTTCGCAGAAAATATTTAAACTCCTATACAAAAACAAAAGCCGCGAGTATTTGCGACTTAGTTTTTATAGCCTACCAGCTTACTTATTTTCCATTTTGATTTTTCTAGTATCTCTACAACTTTAAATTTTAGCTTGATTGGAAGTTCTCCTTCATTTGCTGCTGCGGCACTAATCATATTAAATTCATCCTCTGTCATTACCTGTTTTAACTCTTGCTGTGTCTTTTGGTCTGTTAAACCATGCTTTACATCAATAAAGCACAGTGGAGGAAATAGCACACACCACCAGTTTTTTCCTTGTCCACTACCTATAACTACTTTAAGTGCATTATAGGTTCCTGCTGGCAACGCTATACTGCCATAGGATTTTGTGGGAAATGTGGATTTTCCTAAAACTGCTTTCACGGGATAATTGAAGCCATGTTTCTTTACTTCATCATTAGCTATCTTTTCAATATATGTAAGATTATCTTTTATTATTGACTTTGCCTCGCTTATATCTCGCGCATCGAATTTTGTATACATTTCCTTTAGTACTCTGTCCCTTACCTCAAGCTTTAGAGCTTGGTCTATAGGAGAATCGCTATTGGCAATAACATGGAATCTTACAAGATCCTCTTTATAGCTTTCCCTGTTTTTATAAACATCAAAGATATAAAAAGATAAAATAGAAACTATAAGTCCTGCAATAACAAATCCCATTATATAAAACTTTTTATTTCCCATAAAAATTCCCCCATTTCCTATACTTTGTTTGTACTATAAGTATTAGCAAACAAGGGAATTTTTAAACGTATATGTAATTTTTTTGTTATGGTAATTTCTGTATTATTATCCTTCTATTCCAACCCTTCTTACATGCATTTTCACATCAATATTTACTTTGGTCTCAGGATAAATTTCATCCCAATTATTCTTAACCTTTTCCCAAGTTTTCGGTTCAAACTTTCTCAAGTATTCACCAACCTTAAATATATCGGTTTTATATTGCTTCTGTATTTTTTCAACTACTTGTAAAAATTCATTGGTCAACTGTTTCTCTGTAACCTTGTTTATCTTTTCTATATATGATGAATCAAAGGGCTCCCCGGGAACTCCATAGTAGTGCTGAAGCAAAATACCTTCTGCTTCTACTTCGAAATCTATATTTATCCTTTTATCTTCTCCTTCATAGGCTTTCATTTTTGACCTAAGATTCATTTGTTCAACCACAATGTATAATTTATCAATTTTTATTGTATAATCGGCTATTTTTCCTCTTCCCTTTAGGATATTTACATCCCTCGTTTCTATGGGATCGAGCCATCCAACTAGTTTATATCCCTTTAATACTGCCGCTCCCCCTGTAGTAACCTCCTTTTCGCCCTTGGCTATTCTAGGAAACATACTGGCATTGCTTTCCCTGAGATTTGTTATTATTGCATCGAAGCTAGTTTCAGGTCTTCGTGGAGAAGTTATTTCCTTTTCTATAAGTTCTTCAAGGAATAGACCCATATCCATGTTTTTGCCAGTGTCCATAGTGAGTATTTCCTGAGCTTTTTGAGGTGTTATAAAAATATGTATTTTCCTATTTATATATATACTTCTCTGTATTACATCTAAAATTTCCCTCATCATTTTTTCATCCCTTGCAAGCTCAGCACCAATAATTGCAACTTTAGAATGATTTAGATAAAAATTCTTGTTGTTTCTAAGATTTATCTGCTGTTTGCCATCGGATGGTGAAGCACAAACAGTACTATATATGTAGGAGGGATCCCCTTCTGCTTTTTGTGCTATCATGGCTACATTTGGATAAGTGACAGTCAATATATATCGCTTTAAGTTACTTACTTGTGTTTCCTTTTCTTCCTCTCCCTTTTTTTCTTTTTCTTCATATTTATCGAATCCCATCCCGGTGATAAAGGCCCTCTCATCTATTTCTATGTTGTCCCAGCAACCGGAAAAAAATAAGGGGATTATACATAATAAAAACAGACTTAATATTTTACGCATTTTTTCCCCTCCCATGTTTAGATTTCCTTTTAAAGTAGCTAATCGCAAGCAGAAAAGAGGGTATAATCACTGCGGATATGCTTCCAAAAAAATTGGAAAACAGACCTAGAAAATCATATACTTGAGCTACATTTTCAGGTATCAGTGATATTAGATAAACTACAGGAATGATGGGAAGAGCCAAATAATTATGCTCCCTGGATTTTAGCAATCTGCTAAGTAAAAATACAGCACCAAAATGTGTAATCACAACCGTCATAAATATAGAAAGTAGCCATATAGACATTATTACAACCTCTACATTTTCAAAGATGGTTCCCGGTATTTCAACAGTCTTAAACAAAGTTACCACAGGCCATATCAAACTTTTTGTTTCAGCTATTCCGAATCTCGCTATAGTGATAAAAACGGTAATAAAATATATAACTGAAACAGTTCCAAGGGACCACATGGAAACTCTCTTTATTTTGTCAAAATCCTTAACAAAAAAACCTAAAAACAATATAAACTCAAAGCCTAAAAAACTGAAGGCTACTTCCGGAATAGCCTTAATCAGTTTTAAAGGCGGAGTATGAAAAAACGGTAAGAAATATGATGGGTCTAATTCACCCATAACGAAAAACATTGTAAATATTGCAGGAATTATGGATAAGGGCAGAATCAATACTGACATCCTGGCTATAGTCTCTATTCCGCTTCTTACAGTATACACACTTGCTAGCAGAAATGTTATCATTATAACCTCTATGGGAGTAGCAAGCAATAGAAAGTTTTTGCTTATTTCGCCAAAGGCTCTAATCTCTAATATGATTAGTACCACAAGATAAAATAAATAAATGAATCCTATTATTGTTCCTATTGGCTTTGAAGTAATAGAACTCCCTATTTCTATTATGGTTTTATTTGGAAATTTAGTAATCAGCTTTAATATTATCAAAGCTATAACTCCAAAAACTATGGCACCGGCTACCATAACTATCAAACTGTCAGGGCCTGCTTTATCAGCCAAATTCCTTGGTAGTGATAATATTCCTATCCCTATTATCAATGTAACAAGTACAGAAAACAACTGATCGCTCGTTATCCTATCATTGTTTCTATTCACGGTATCTACATCCTTTTTTTATTATTATCATGTACATGGTCAACAAGTCTGTCCTTATCATCTTTTGCTATAAATTCCGGTCTTTTTTTCATTTTGTGTAAAGGTGCCTTAAATAAAGTATCCTTAAAGTCTTTTAAACTAATGTTATATATGTTAAAGGGCGTTAGATAAGGTACACCAAAGCTTTTCAGATTGCATAAATGGGTCAATGTTATCAAAAAAGCCAACATTACTCCATAAAGACCCAATACGGCAGCAAAACCCATGTACACAAACCTAAGCAGTCTAAAGCCAATTGCAAAGCTGTAACTCGGTGTAGTGTAGGCAGCTATGGCAGTTAAAGCTACTATTATAACCATAAGAGAACTCACTATTCCTGCTTCAACGGCAGCCTGACCAAGCACCAGACCTCCTACTATCCCTATGGTAGCTCCTATAGGGCCTGGAAGTCTTATACCTGCTTCCCTTAAGAGTTCAAGGGAAAACTCCATAATAAATGCTTCTATAAAGGAAGGAAAAGGTACTCCATCCCTACTACCAGCTATGTAAAGGGCAAGCTCCGTAGGAATCATTCCCGGATGATAAGAGGTCATTGCTATATAAAGTGAGGGAAGAAAAAGAGATGTAATAACTGCTACGTACCTCAATATTCTTATTGCATTTCCTATTAAAAATCTTTCATTGTAATCCTCTACTGACTGCAACAGACTGTTAAAGGTAGTTGGAATTATAAGAGCAAAGGGAGTATTATCTACTATTATTCCTATCTTACCCTCGTACAGTGCTCCTACAACCTTTTCTGGTCTCTCTGTAGATTGAATCTGAGGAAAGGGAGACCGCCAATTATCTTCTAATAGCTGTTCTATATATCCGCTTTCTAAAATACCGTCTATATCTATGTTCTTAAGTCGCCTTACTACTTTTTTTAATATATCCTTATTTACAATTTCATCTATAAAAAGCACTGCTATATCGGTTTTAGACCTCTTTCCTATCTGCATCTGTTTTATCTTAAATTTAGGGTCCCTTATTCTTCTTCTTACTAGAGATGTATTAACCCTCATTGTTTCTACAAAGCCTTCTCTTGAGCCTCTGATTACTGCTTCAGTTTCGGGTTCTGATACGCTTCTCATAGGCCATCCTTTCGAGGCAATAACTATTGCTTTGTTCCATTTGTCAATCAGGAGTACTGTTTCTCCAGTCAAAATATTATCTACCACTAAGTTAATATCTTCAATTTCCTTGAGGTCTGAAACAGAAAGCACACCATCTTTGATGAGATCATATACCTTCTCCCTTATCGTATTGACATCAGGGTCCGTCATCCTGGCTAAAATCATGAGGTTTTTCAGTACGTATTCATTGACCAAGTTTTTATCTGCTAATCCTTCCGCATAAATAGTAGCAAATTTTAACTTCTGCCCCTTTCCAACGCTAAACTCTCTATATATCACATCATCACAATTATTTAATATTTCTTTTACCTTTCCTAAATTTTGATCCAAACTTTTTGTGATTTTTATTTTATTTCTCTTATCTTCCTCAGGTGCAAAGAGTTCCTCATAAAACCCCATAATATTAACCTCCTAAACTGGTCTACGATCATATCTTTATTAGCTTCTCGTTACTCAGGATATGGGCGCTGGGCACTTCTTGATTAGTCCTTAGTTCTTAGCCATTAGACCTTAGTAAATTTAGGTGAATCTTTTAAGGTGCTGAGCGCTGGGTATTAGGTTTTGAGAGTTACTCTAATCTTTTAAGTCTTGCCGGTCACCTGTTACCCGTAACCCGTTTTTAAGTCTCTTAACTCTAAACTCTTAATCACTACCTCTTATATCCCTATCTCAAACATAAATTAACTTGCCTCGCTAGTTCCTTATAGATATCCTTCAATAATCCTCTTCAAATTCGCTTCAGAGGAAACATTGAAGGATATTTAAAGCTATACTGTTAGAGTAACTAGCACAAGAGGTTAAATTATAGTATAAAGTTAGCAAGTATCAAAAAAGCTCCCCCAACTATTAAATATCCATATCCTATTATTCTCGATATTTTTTCTTCTCTTTTTAAATTCTTTTTTTTCAGCTGTTTAGAATCTATATACAAATTGAACATAGCCGTTCCAAATATAAGCATATATATATATAAAGTAGAAAGGTCTTTAATCTTGTGCACTATCTGTGACAATTAATCACATCCCTCGAATAAAAAATGTTTTAGTAAAAAAGAAAAACAGGCCTTCATCGTAGTCCAAAGTAGATTCTTATAGGCAGCTATTATGAAAAACTAGCAAGGCGAGTTAACTTAACTTGTCTCGCTAGTTCCTTATAGATATCCTTCAATAATCCTCTTCAAATTCGCTTCAGAGGAAACATTGAAGGATATTTAAAGACATACTGTTAGAGTAACTAGCACAAGTGGTTAAGTTAAATTTTCTCTATAATATAATTTGCAAATTTAAACTCACATATTCATATTATAGAAATAAAAAAAAACAGTAGAAATCATTTTTCTACCGTCTCTTTAATACTTATATCCAAAAATCTGATTTTTTCTTTTTCTTCCAGGAAAGTATGGATTCTTCAACTTTTTCAATATGAATTTGTGCATATCTTTGTGCCTTTTTAGGATCTCTGGCTTCAATGGCATCTACTATGGCCTTATGATATTTAACCAGGTCTTCATGCTGACTGTATTCATTAAAATATATAACCCTAAATCTTTGAACTTGCTCATGAAGCCCTTGGACAATCTGTATAAGCTTATTATTTTTTGATCCTTCAATTATTTTATCATGGAATTTATTATCTAGGGCAATCATTCCTTCTCTGTCCATATTCCCTAAAGAATTTTCAAACTGACTTTGAACATTTTTAAGCTCTTCAACTTCTTCATCCGCCATTCTTTCGGCAGCCAGATAGGCAGCCAATCCCTCTAAATAAGCCCTAACTTCTAAAACGTCTAAAATGTCCTTTACCGATAGATCAGCTACATAGGCCCCTTTCCTGGGAACCATCTCAACCAGTCCTTCAAGCTCAAGCTTTCTTATAGCCTCTCTAACCGGAGTACGACTAACTCCAAGCTGATCTGCCAGTTGCAGCTCCATTAATCTCTCGCCAGGTTCCAGTTCTCCATTTAATATAGAAGTTCTAAGATATTCGAAAACTACTTCCCTTAAAGGCTTATAGTTTCCCAGTTCTAACTTATTAATCTTTTCTTCTTTCATATTACTGCCTCCCGTTATAAGTCCTAACCATATAAGTTTGCTTAAATAATAGTTTTAATTTTCCGTATGCCGATTTCGCCCTTTCATAATCCTTAAAAATACCAAAGACGCTTGGTCCACTACCGCTCATAAGACTTCCCATAGCTCCATACTGCATCATCTTTCTTTTAATTCTTTTTACGATAGGATGTCTTTTTTGGATACCGGCTTCAAACACATTACATAGATTTTTGGATACATCATACAGGTTATCTCTTTCAATAGCATCAACTAGAGCATCTGTATCAGGTCGCTTCTTAATGTTTCCCAGCTGAAGGCTCCCATAGGCTTCAGCCGTTGAAACGCTGACAGTTGGTTTAGACAAAACTATCCATCCACTTCTTAAGCCATTTATTTTAGTCAGCTTTTCTCCAATACCTTCAGCTAATGCTCCCCCTCCCAATATGCAAAAAGGTACATCAGCCCCTATACCAGTTCCAAGTTCAAGCATTTCCTTCAAAGATAAATTCAGTTGAAATAAAGCATTCAGTCCCTTTATAACTGCTGCTGCATCAGTACTTCCACCAGCTAAGCCAGCTGCAATTGGAATATTCTTTTTTATATAAATATATATTCCTTTATCTATATTATATTTTTTTATCACTAAATCAGCTGCCTTGTATGCTATATTTGAAATGTCCGTCGGCAGGAAGGTGCAATCCGTTTCCAATATTATTCCCTTTTCTATTTTCTTTAAATAAATTTCATCATAAAGTCCTATCTGCTGCATCACCATCTTTACATTATGGTATCCATCAGGCCGTTTATTTAATACATCGAGGGATAAATTGATTTTAGCCATGGCTTGTAACTTTAGTTCATCCATTAGTTCACCTCTTTCTATAGGATCACAACCTTAAACTATAAGTCGGAATCCTATAAATCTCCAGCCAGTTATTCTACAACATTTTGTTAGTTCGCAGTTAGTAGCATATGCAGGTCCAGCTCTTGGTCTTCCCTGTTACCTGTTAACTATATTATCCGTATACAAAATACAAAATTCAAAATGCATACCACTTATATTATAAACAAAAAATCCGTAGTAGACTACGGATTTTTGCAGATTTTAAAATTTTATTAAATTAACTCCTTGTGCTAGTTACTCTAATAGTATAGCTTTAAATATCCTTCAATGTTTCCTCTGAAGCGACTTTGAAAAGCTATTTTTATCTCTAAATCTTTTTCTATTAAAACAGCTCTTCTACGGAACCTGAAGAGGATTATTGAAGGATATCTATAAAAGGAACTAGCGAGGCAAATTAAGTTAACCTCACATTTTCAATTACATGTTCCATATTGAATGTTGCAAGTAAATATCTCAAGTCAAAACTCTAGGTGCATCGCTACTAGCTTCTTAGGTTAATTCATCTTTGCCATAAACGGTTAGCTGTTAACTGTTAGCCTTTTTAAAATTTCACTAAAAATAATTTTCATTTTCTTGTATCATTAGAGTTTGTATTTATAGGTCTTTTGAATGATTATACGATCTCCCGGCATAATTTCATCAGGATTTTCTATATCGTTCGCTTCGAGTATCTCCCGCACTGTGGTATTATATCTCTTAGCAATCTCCCACAATGTATCTCCTTTTTGAACAAAGTATATAGTTATACTTGCCCTATTATCTTCTTTATTCTCTTCCCCTAAATCTTCAAGATTGACGATTACTTCCTTTTCACAGCCTTCACTAATCTCTGCATACAGACCTAAGTTTAATTTGCATTCTACCTGCTTTGAATTGATACTTGAAAAATTAATTTCTTCGATATTTACCTTTATATTTGAATCCATATGGTCCTTTATACCAGGCATTTCAACAAAATGTCTAAATGGTATTTCTTCATTAAAGGAATATACCTGCATTTCTTCTGTGTTCGCTACATAAAGCACTGTTACTTTAATAAAACCCTCAACGATATTTTTTTCCTCAACTATCCTATAATCTGTAACTGTAGGTTTGGCATTTACAGTAAAGACTTTGAAAATACTTGGGTGACCATCGGGTAGATCTAAAGTTTCTTTTATAACTGTTTGGGCTGAATCTTTTCCAACCTTTCTCGTGAACTTTAGTCGACTCTTTTGAAGATTCAAGTTGCGGGATGGTGAGTAAGCATCCAGCAACACCTCTTTTTCTTCCTTATCAAATACTTCTACATGGGCCTTTAATACCACTTCCATATCATAGACCTTGTTTTGTTCCTCTAAATTTTTCTTAACTTCTGTAAATATATCACCAATCATCAAGTCAGTCTTGCAGTCCATATCTTCCAAGGCCTTTGGAACTTCTACAAAATGAGTAAAGGGAAGTTCATGATTTACTTCATATACCGGATTTCTTGGCTCCTCGGTTGCATAGAGTATACTGAGCTTAATATTACCTCCTATTATTACTTTACCGTCTGTAAGCTTTGTTTCATTGACTACAACGAACCCTTTGGTCTGAAGTACTTGAAAAATTTCCGGTGTATCTTCTGCCATTTCAAAGGTCTCTCTTAAAACTGTCTGAGCTGAATTAGAGCCAACTAAATTATCATACTTTATTTTATCCTTTAATGCCTGCATATCTTCTATTCCTTCTGCTCCCTTAAGAACATCTACTTTATCGGTTTTGAATACTCTGCCCGTTAAATTTAAAACAGCTTGCATAGAAACTTTTCTTTCATTCATTATGCTATAATCTATATGCTCTAACTTGCACTCTACCTCTGGTGTCATTAGTGCATCTATATCGTTCATTTCTATACTTTGGTTAAAGTTTGCTGAGGCTTTCATGCTATGTAAAGGCTGTTCTGAACCCGCTGGTGCATAAAGTATTTCAAAATTCACTACTCCATCAACAAGGATTTTGTTCTGCATTATCTCCTTATCCAATATGATGACTTTTCCTTCAACTGATAAAATCCTTGAAATATCCGGTTTGGAATCCGGAACAACAACATCCTCCTCAATTAATGTTTGAAGATTTTCGACTCCGACTATTCTATCTAATTTAAGCGTTTCCCTTACTAAATTCACGGCCACTCTTTTCATCCTCCTTACAATTTACTATGGAATTCCTATTATATTAATATTTTATGGACACAAAAATATGTCAAAAAAATTTTGTCACAGCTTATTTTTCAATGTATATCATATATATGCATGTATATTCCAAAAAATACAAAAAGAAGGGAAAATATTTTTCCACTTCTTTTTGTACAGGAAGTCGATTTATAATTTCAATAAAATAAAAATAAAATACCTGTATAATACAGGCATTCTCCTATGATGCTTGAATTTTTCTATCATTACTGCAAAGAGTGATTTCTACGGTTTCTGTCAATATATCTGAATAGCTATAAGATACCTTTCTTTCAGAACTTAGTCCTCTGTCAATTCTAACTACAAAAATACTTGGATATACTTCCTCCAAAACTCCTTCTTTTACAAATATTCTTTTTCTTCCTTTGTTTGTTTTTAGTATGACTTTTTGACCTAAACAGTTTTCCACATTTTTTCTAAGTTCTATTAAAGTCTCTCTTGTGGCCAAAAAAAATCACCTTCCTTCAATTGTATACAGTATAATATTATCACATAATTATATAAAAGTCAAATTTTAAGTATAATATTATACAATGATTGATTTAACTTGTCAATACAATATTTGTCTACTTCTATTAATTCCTTAAATTGTAAGAAAATATTCAATAATTTTTTTCCATCTTGAACAAAGGCGTCTTCGACGCATTTGTTGGTTCGTAGTTAGTAGTTCGTAGTTGGTAGCCCTAATTAGTTCTTAGCTCTTGGCTCTTGGCAAATCCTGGCCGTTCTTTAGGGTCTTTCTTGTGGCCCGTCACCTTTTTGCCATGAGCGGTCAACAGTTAGCTGTTAGCCTTTTTAATATTTCAGTGGAAATAATTTGCAATTAGTTGTATCAATTGAATTTATTTCATTTTATGACTGCAATTTTTTTGGAAAAAATGTTTGAGCCCTTTGCTATAAAAAGCCGGCGATGATTAATAATTAATCATCGCCGGCAAAAAATTAAACCTTTTCATTTCTGCATATATAATTGTTATCTTCTTTGTGTAAAGATACGGAGATAAACCCCTGTATATCCCTTCTTTTCTCTTCATCTAATTTTCTGTAGTCTTCCAAAAGTTTTTGTTCTTCTGCACTTAGCGAATATGCTATACATTTTCTATCTTTTATAACGAATTCACAGTCTTCTTTATTTTTATCGATACTATTATTTTCTAATAAATCCCTTTTCATCGGTCCTTCCCCGGTCAAAATCCAATCGATTGATACGTTTAGAATCTTTTTTAAAGCAATAAGGGCATTAGCCGAAGGCATAAATTTATCGTTTTCCAGTTCGCTTAAATTCCCTGTAGATAATCCGGTAAGCTTATTAATATCCGTCAAGGTTAAGTTCTGCTTTTTACGAGCAAAGCGAATTCTTTTTCCAATAGATTCCAAAATAACACCTCCAACTTCTCTTTTAATAGAGAAAAATATGGGAAAATTTGAAAATAACTATTGACATTATCTGATTTCAGAGATAATATATAAATATAATTCCTGATTAAATATTAATCTACTCTATTGTACCATATATTTCTAATAAAAGAGAATGAAATTATTGGTATACCGGAGGTGACGCGGTTGCGCAAGCGAAATTTAACTCCATTTGGAAGGTTAGTTAATGAACAACTGGTTAAATTAAATATGACTCAGAAAAAGCTGGCGGAAAAAGTAGGTACTTCAGAGGTATATCTAAGCATGATACTTCGCGGAGAGCGTTCTGGCCAGAAATATTTGGATAAAATTATGAAGGTATTAGATATTAATAAAAATGACATTACTAGAAATATAAAATAAGATTCCACAATAATTTAACGGAAATATTTCCGTTAAGTTATCGTGGAGTTTTTATATATACTAAGAATAGTACTCAATTATCCCTTTAGCTATGGAAGCTGCAATGGATTCAATATATTTTTCATCTAACAGCTTTGTTTCCTCTTCAGGATTGGTCAAATATGCAACTTCTATATGAATTGAACTGGTAGTTATCGATCGTAGCAGATAAAAATCTTCAGTTTTAACTCCCTTGTTTACAGTACCCAATGCCTTTACCATATTTTCTATGATAAAATTTGACAGAATTTCCCCTTCTTTATCTCCTCTATAATGATATATTTCTGTTCCAGATATGCTTGAATTTCCGAAGGAATTCATGTGAATGCTTATAAAAAAATCCGGTCTTACTTCATTTCCAGTTTTGGCTCTGTTACTCAGGGGCACATATATGTCACTTTCTCTTGTAAGCACTGCTGTTGCCCCTAGCCTTTCAATCTCCTCTTTTAATTTTGCTGCTATGGTAAGATCAATATCTTTTTCCTTAAGTCCTCCTTCACCAATAACACCAGGATTTTCTTCTCCTCCATGACCAGGGTCTATAACTATGGTCCTATTACTTAAAGGCTTGTTTTTACTGGGCCTTTCATATTCCTTTATGTCTACCCCTGTATAATAATATTTAAAAATTTCTTCCAGAGTTTTTCCTTGCTTCGCCATTTCATTGGCTCCATACTGACATACTCCAAGTCCATGACCCTCACCCCTGGTTTCAAATTTCAAAACCGTCGGTTTCCATCCAAATCTAGTTGAATTTAATCCTAGTTGTTCTCTTATCTCGTTTCCCTTAAATATTTTATCTCCTATTTTTATCTTTAAAACTCTGCCATGTTCATCTCTTTCAATGTCTTCTACTATTCCTTCAATATTAGCTCCGTAAAATGGGGAACTGTCGGGAAGCTTAACTCCCAGTTTTTTTTCTATTTCATCTATGTCTAAATCCTTTACATTATCCCAATAGGGAGAACTTTTACAGTGATCACATAATACTTTCCTTAAATAAATGACTTTATTGTTTTCAACATTTTCCGAATTGTCTGTGGCTCCTCCACATGTGGAGTGGAATTTTGGATCTATCACCTTATTATTAAAGGTTAAAATCAAGTATTTTGTTTCTTCCTCGGCCCTTACAAGTTTTTCCCAAATCCATCTAAAGTCATCCTTCCATTTCTTCATCAGTTCATCCTTAGGAATTATATCTCCACAATGACCTTCCAAGCAAAAATCTGCGTCATGATACTTTGTGCATCCATCTCCTCCAAAGGCCTTAGCCTTTCTAATTAACATAGTTCTAGCTATTATGGATTGAACCTTTAGAGTTTCCAGTTCAAAATCTATATTAATTTGGGCTGCTACCATTTCCGGTATCAGCTCATCTACTGGTCTATTTATAAGTTGGTTCATATGTCCATCATATAACTTTATTAGCACATCGTCTTTACTGCTTCTCACCTTCAAACCTCCTTCGAATTTCAGCTTTTGCTGCTGGTATTAAGTGAAACTTAGTTCAGATGGAGTTTAAGCTCCAATATGAACTGTAGCTAATCCCGAGGATTTAACTGCTATTTGTCTCTCACTTGTAGAGAGGAGAATATTAGGGCAATCAATCATCGGGCAAATTTTAACTTCATTTATTGATAGGGTGATTTTGGTAATCCCATCCTATATTTACCTCTAGTTTGGAGGCCTCCCACTCCTCGTACTCCCGTAATAGTATTTTCCAGTATTTCTTCAATAGATACAAATCTATCTACACTTGTATACGCAATTTTTTCACTAATAAATACAGGGTCTAAGCAATGGATTAGTGTCCTATGGGGTGAACTTGCAAAGTTTGCCCCTGCTTCTATTATGGCTTCATAGAGTGAGTGACAAGCTCCTGCAAATATTACCAACTCATCCATGCCAGGTTCATACCTTCTCGCTTCTTTTACAGCTTCTATAAAGTGTTTAGTGTTTCTATAACTGTTTATATCCGTAAAGTTTCTATATTCCTTCAGGAAACTGTCATGTCCAGTTAGTATCAATATATCGGGATTGTGTTCCCTTAAAAGACTTCCTACAACTTTAGGTTGCTCCGATTCGGGTATGATTTTTCCTTTGGCATCTATTTCAAGTTCTGCATATACCTTGAGGCATACATCCATATATTCTCCATCTCCATCTATATGGAGTACTCTTCCTGGTTTACCAAAGTGAAAGCTGTCTATCAGGTGACCTGAAGAATGTCGGGTAAAGCTTTTAGTCTGATACACTCTTCTTTCTCTCAATATATTTTTGATTATTTTATTTATTTTTTTATTAAAGTTTTTATTAAACTGTTCTATTTTTTTAGACGGCATTTTTTCGATATCACTCTCAGGAGAATCTGCAACAATTCTCATGTTTACCCCCTTAAGGGCTATCGTTCTATCTTGATCCTGACCGTCTACTATATCTGTAACCTTGAATAAAATATCATGATTATATGACTTTCTTGCAACTATATCTCCTATCTTTAGATTACTCATTGGAACCCTCCTAAAATATATACTGCCGTAGTATATTTTATGTACATACTGATATTTAGGTGCATAATCACCATCAAAATATAAGCTGAGTACAATAATATAAAGAACCGTAGATTCTAAATTCTCAGTCTAAGAGGTGAAATAATGATATATACTATAGTTCCTGCTAGAAATGTTGAAAATAGAATAGATAAAACTTTAAAGATACTTCTTAAAACAAAAACTGATAGGATATTGGCAGTAGTTAATGGTTGTATGGATAATACCCTCCAACGGATTTTAGATATAAAGAGTGACAGGGTGGATATTCTTAATTTCAATAAACCTTTAGGACTAGATGTTCCTAGAGCAGTTGGAGCATATACCGCCTATAAAGAAGGGGCTTCTACCTTTGTCTTTGTGGATGGAGATATGATAGGAAATATTGAAAAAAATATAAACGAAATAATAACCGACATATGTGAAAAAGGCGTTGATATGGCCCTCACTGACTGTTATCCCCAAAAAGGTAAAAATAGCAATATGGCAAGGATACTTCTAGCCTTCAGAAGACAGCTTAATATAGAGCTGGGCATTTTCGATAAAATAGGCTATGCTATTCCTAGTCACGGCCCCCATGGCTTGTCTAAAAAAATTTTAGAAAAAATCGGCTTTAGAAGCCTGGCTGTTCCTCCCGTCTCTTTAGCCCTTGCCCTAATGTTTTGTGGAAATATCAAAGTATCTACTAAAATATCAGATGAGGATTTAAAATCTCAGGTGAGAGATGAATTTCATGCCAAACAGATTGCTAATACCATCATAGGTGATTGCATCGAAGCTCTAAGCATTTTTAGAGGCGATAGGAGGAAAAGGGGTTTTGATGGGGAAAAATTCCTAGGATATCATAAAAATAGAAGGTTTGATATATTGGATATTGTTTTAGATTCCTAATTTATGGGTCAAAGAACAAGTTCATAGTTGGTAGCCATATGAAAGTCTTTCTTTAGGATCATAACTATTCGATATTCAATTATTTTAGGGGTGTTGAGTACTGGACGATGGCTCTAGGTCAATCTTTATCCTGTCTCCTTTCTCCTATACCCTATCACCTGTTATCTTTTATACCTCTACATAAATTCTCTACAATATCTATCTAAAAATCGAATTTGAGAATTAATATTTTCTACTGCATGCCTTAAGCCCTTGTAATAAATTTTCTCATTGAGGCTATAACTGCCACAATAGTATTCACTGGATATTTTCCAAATTCTGTGAGGAAATTTAAAAAGAGAATCCATCACCTTATATTCTTGTTCTTGTATAGTTCTAATACAGTTGTATGCTTCTATTATTTTTAAAGCTATATCAAAATTCCACCAAGTTCTATATGAAAAATCCATAATCAAGTTAACTATATCAAGACACCTTAGTTCATATCTGCAATAGTCAAAGTTTATTATATTATACTTGTCCCTATCATCTACAATAATGTTTAAATAATTATAATTTCCATGACATAAGTAACACTTTTTTTCTTCCTCTTCCACCTGTTTAAAATAGCCGTTCCTTTGTAAGGTTTTCACAGCTTCAATTGCCATGTAATAGATTGTATCAATATTTTGTAAAAAAAGTATATCTGTAGGTTTTTTTACTGATTTCATCTTTGCAAGACTTTTCATGTATGTAAAGTCCTCACATCTTTTTAGAAGAATTTCCGGCCACTTTCCCAGGTTTGATCTCCAAGTACTTCCCTCTGAAGGTTTATAACCCTTAGATGATTTATGGAAATAAGCTAAGGTCTTTGCAGCCATTTCAATATCATAAAAACTATAAGGATTACATCTCTTTCCCTTTATCCATCTTGCCATTACATATAACTTTTTGTTTAATTCTACATATGGTTTCCCCCCAGCAGTCACATATCTATCTGTAAATAAAAATCCCCTTTCTGCCAAATGCTCTTTAGCACCGTGTAAAAAAAGAAGGTCTAATTTATCATCATTCACTGGTTTAAGACTGTAAAGTCCTCTATCGGTTCTTATTATACAGTAAGTTCCAAAATAAAAAATGGTTTTAGTCTCTAACCCAAATTTCTCAACTATTTCTTTTAGTTCGTTTTTGTTTATCAAATATTCCACCTCCAGAACAAAGGCGTCTGGCTACGCTTTGTTAGTTCTTAGTCCTTAGCTCTTGCAAAGTCAAGTTAATCGATTTTCGCCATTCAGTTAGAGTCAGACTTTCGTGTGCTCTAGGTATTGGCTTTAGGGTAATCTTTTAAATCTTTCCGATTACCGGTAACCGGTAACTCGTTACCTATCACCTGTCACCCGTTGCCTATTTTTTATCATAATATAGTTTATTTATTTTAAAGGAATTATATGATTTGTGTAGAATAACTAATTTATGGGGTGCCAACTTTAAAACAAAAGTTAGTTGTTTATATCTTGTATAAACATATTATTATGGTAAAATCCCAAATTAAATTTTAATAAATGAATTATAGGGTAATAATAAATCTAGGAGGTGGATTAAATGAAAAAGGTGGTAATATTCACAAGCAATACTTGACCCCATTGTCACACAGCGAAGGAGTATCTTTCGCAAAAAGGTGTGGATTTTCAGGAAAGAAACATTAATGAAGATCCAAATGCAAGAAAAGAACTTATGAAGAAAAAAATCATGGGTGTACCTGCAATTTTTGTAGAAGATGAAGTAGTAGTTGGTTTTGACAAAAACAGACTTGATCAGCTACTGTCCTAAACAGAGGGCCGAGAAAAATCTCGGCTCTTTTTATTTTTTGAGTTTTCATAATGTAACCCTTTATACATCTCTTGAATATGATGGTATATAGCTAAATTAACTGGCCTTACTGGTTCCTTATAAATATCCTTCAATAATTCTCTTTAGTCTCCATAGAAGAGCTGTTTTAATACAAAATAATTTAGAGGTAAAAACAGTTCTTCAAAGTCGCTTCAGAAGAAAGATTAAAGGATATTTAAAGCTCTGTTATCAGATTAACAGGCACAAGAGTTAAATTAATTTTTAAAAAGCTCCATATCAATCTTGTCTAGGAGGTAATTTCATGGGAAATAACAAATGCATGGATAAAAAACTTGATAATAATTTGCTTATTTTGCTATTAATATTGCTATGCTGTCTATGTAAGCCAAAGCATGATAAATGTAACTAAATATCTTTCAAAAATATGTGAGGGTTAACCTCACAATTCTTTTTTTCACAAATTTATTCCTAATTTTGTAACGAAAATAAACATAAAGAATATTATGATATTGAGCTAACAAAACAGCTCTACTAGGATAGGAAGTAATTATCAGGAGGTGCAAACTAGATGTCATATAGAAGAGGTTTTTTTGGTGATAAAGATTTTATATTACCACTACTATTAATATTATGTTTATGCTTTTTCAATGATGATGATATATTAGGCGACTTTGATGAATTATTGCCTCTACTAATCATTCTGTTTTGCTGTTGTTTCAATAGGTATTAGAATTAGATAAATTCTAAGTTTACACAGATAAAAAATTTGTCACCTTTTGTCTCCAGACTTAATATCATGATACTAAGTCTGGAGACTTAAAAACCCTAAGGAGGTGCAGGTATGGGCTATCTTGGTCATAGAGATAACAAATGGTTGTGGATAGTATTACTATGCTGCTTGTTCAAGGATGATAACATTTTAGGAGACTTTGACGATTTACTGCTATTGCTAATCTTATTCTTCTGCTTATGTGACGGCGACGATATACTAGGTGACTTTGACGAGTTGCTACCTTTTTTAGTAATACTTTTCTGCTGCTGTTTCAACCATCATTAAAATCTAATTAACAAGTTGGCTGGGATATAGTTCCCAGCTTTTTTAATGTGGAATTTTTTTACTTTCTGTAACAGTTTATACTAAACTGAATAATATAATACTAAACCAAGGCACTAGTTCCAAATAGATAAATCAAGTAAAATTTAGTTTTTTTAGTTATATCTTTTATACTTGTCACTTTTTTTATATTCATAAATATAATAGTACTGAGAAGAGTTACTTTATCCTTCTTAAAAGGAGGTGACATTATGTCAGGTTTTAAATTTGACAACTGGTGGATTATACTATTGGTAATATTCTTTTGCTTTTGTATAGATCCATAAATCCTAATAATTTAGCTGGGACTTATCCCAGCTTTTTTATTTAAAGAGGATAAATCTTCACATGAACTAGAAGGATTCTCAAAATCCTAATAAATTTAACCTTGAACTTTGTTTATCTATAGTTGAAACTTAAAAATACATTTCTACAAGGCATTCTAGCTCCATTCTAAGGAGGTGAGATAATGTCAAAGTCTAATTTCTTTGGAGGAAACATCTTCTTTCTTATAATCATCTTATTCTTTATCTTTGGATTCGGAAAACATTAGGTCCACGAATTTGAAGCTGGGTTTATCCCAGCTCTTTTGTATTCAAGTAGGAAATTATATAATTTTTTAATCTTCTTTTACACACTTTGTACACTCTTGAATATTATATTACTACAAAAAGTCCTATAGATTTAAAGGAGGTGTTATCTTGACATCTCATATCTATAACTATCCATTTTTGCTATTTCTGATTTTGATTTTGTTAATCTTAGGGTTTAATGACGATAATGATTCAACGAATCCCTTTACACTATTTTTAATATTGATACTTTTAATACTTAGTTTTGGAAATTAAGTTTTATAGATTTGTCTTAACTTGTCACACTTTAATTTGTCCTGAATATTATATTATTGACCAAAAGCCCATACACCTATCATTTTAAGGAGGTGCTATAATGCCAAAAAAAAGCAGCTATATCGACAATGAATTAGCTTTTGTGCTATTTCTAATCCTAATACTTCTAATTCTAAGTTATGACCATGATTAATTAAGCTTTAAATGATAATTAATCTTAACTCGTAACAATCTGCATACTTGTGAATATTATAATACTGACCAAGAGCCCATACACCTATCATTTTAAGGAGGTGCTGAAATGTCATTCTTTGGCGACTATATCGATAATGAATTAGCTTTTGTGCTATTTCTAATCTTAATACTTCTAATTCTAAGTTATGATTGATATTAAATACTGCACTATAGTTTATACTCCTGAATTCATAGATGAGGGGTCTTTCTCCCGTTTATATTGAAATCTATTTGAAATTGCATATATTGTGCTTTCTCAGTAACATTATTTAATAAAGATAGCCAGAACATTTTTTTAAGGAGGTGTTAAAATGTCATTCTTCGGCGACTATATCGATAATGAATTAGCTTTTGTGCTATTTTTGCTTTTAATTCTTCTGGTTTTAAGTCTTAACTAAAACATATTAAATTTTAACAGTATACTATATAGACATTCATTTTTAAAATTTAATTTGATCATGTAGCGGAGAATTAATTCTCCGCTACTCAAGATATATTAAATTAACTCGCCTCGCTAGTTCCTTATAGATATCCTTCAATGATCCTCTTCAGGCTCCGTAGAAGAACTGTTTTATATAGAAAAGATTTAGAGGTAAAAACAGTTCTTCAAAGTCGCTTCAGAGAAAAGATTGAAGGATATTTAAAGCTATACTGTTAGAGTAACTAGCACAAGAGGTTAAATTAGTTTTTGTAAGCGAAGATTTATGCAAATACTTTTTACACACTCTTAATTTATTATATGTTATTTCGGATAAAATGTTCCTAAAACATTAATTTTTTTATTAAGTATCATAGGCTTATTACAGAATTTACAAGTTTTTTACAAATGTATTACATTCCTGATTTTCAAAAGCTTTCATGGTATAATTATATTGTAAGGAAACATAAATCCTCTGGTGGTGATACTATGGAAGTTCTAATGATTATTATGAGCGTCATTATTTATCTCTTACTGGATAAATCCAGTAAGGAGACTGAAAAAAATTTATAAAGGAGTATTGATATGTCTTTATCACTTATACTCAAAATATTAGAGTAAGACCTTTATTTTAATGATTCTTTAGAATTATTGGAGTAAGGGTCTTTTCCTGTTTATATATAATGTCCCAACTTTAGAGTTGAAGTAAAAAGAACGCTTATTCCGACAAGGGTTTAGAGAAAAAATTACAAATTGGTTGCCTATATATGCAAAACTTTAAAATCATATATTAAACCCTACTTACATATACTTTGTTTAACAAAAGAGGGTTCTGTATTTATAAGGAGGTGTTTTTTAATGCTGTCTCCCAGCCTCGAAGACTATTTAGAAGAAATATATAATCTGGACCAGAAAAAAGAAAAGATAAGAATACGAGACATAGCGACAAAACTAGGGGTTTCTCCTCCTTCTGTTGTTAAGGCTCTAAAAAAGCTTCATGATGAAAGCTACATAATATACCAGAAATATAAGAAAATCAAGCTTACTGAAAAGGGAAAAAAAATGGGAAAATCCCTTGTAAACAGAAATGATATACTTCAGGAGTTCTTAATAATAATTGACAGCAGATGTGACCCTGAAAAAGAAGCTGAAGCTATGGAACATTACTTGAGTCCATCTACTGTGAAAACCTTTGAAAACTTATCAGCCTTTCTCAAGGATAATAAAGATATTCTTGAAAAGTTCAAAAAATATAATAAAAGCGACTGATGTCGCTTCTATCAGTTCAATGCTTCAACTTCCTGTGCCGGTTGATCTAATAACAGGGTTTTAAGTATCCTTTAATCTTTCTTCTAAAGCGACTTTGAAGAGCTGTTTTCACCTCTAAATTATTTTGTATGAACAAAGGCGTCTTCGACGCATTTGTTGGTTCGTATCACCTTTTTGCCATGAGCGGTCAGCAGTTAGCTGTTAGCCTTTTTAATATTTAACTGGTAAAAGTTTGTAATTTTTTGCATCCCTTGAATTTACTTTGCTTTATGACTGCAATTTTTTTTAAAAAATGTTTGAGTTCCTTTACTATAAAAAAGCTCTTCTAAGGAGCCTGAAGCGGATTATTGAAAGATATTTATAAGGAACTAGTAAGGCAAGTTAATTAAAGTTATACTAACCCTAATAATCGAGCTCCTTGTGCAACAATAAGACACACTATTATTCCGACTGCCGTTGGAATTAGAGCAGACAATATGGTCCATTTAATGCTTCTGCACTCTTTCCTTATAGTCCATAATGTTGTTCCACAAGGATAGTGAAATAGTGAGAACAAAATAACGTTTAAGGCAGTGAGCCAGGTCCATCCGTTTTCTACAAATAACTGTTTCATCTCTGTCAGACTTTCAAGCTCAAGCATAGCTCCTGTAGACATATAACTCATTATTAATATTGGAATCACTATTTCATTAGCAGGCAATCCCAATACAAATGCCATTAATATAAAACCGTCTAATCCTATAGCTTTGCCTAAAGGGTTTAAAAAGGCTGCAGCATGGTTTAGCATACTCATATTCCCAATAGTGATATTAGCAAGCAACCAGATAATAAGCCCGGCAGGTGCTGCCACAGCCACTGCACGACCAAGTACGAATATAGCTCTATCAATCAGAGATGTATATATGATTCTGCCTATTTGCGGTTTTCTGTAGGGAGGTAGTTCTAGAGCAAAGGATGAAGGAACACCCCTTAAAAGTGTTTTGGTCAAAAACCATGAAACAACTAAAGTTATTACTATACTAAGGACCACAAGTAGAGTTACAAACAATGAAGCTACAATGCTACTATATTGACTTGTAACTGCCCCACCTACAAATATGCTGGCTAGAGCAATTAACGTTGGAAACCTACCATTACACGGAACAAAATTATTAGTTAACGTTGCTATAAGCCTTTCCCTTGGTGATTCTATTATTCTGCATGCAGTTACTCCTGCCGCATTGCATCCAAATCCCATACACATAGTAAGAGCCTGCTTACCATGGGCTCCTGCCTTTTTAAAAAGTTTATCAAGATTAAAAGCTACTCTAGGTAAATACCCTAGATCCTCAAGTAGGGTAAATAAAGGAAAGAAGATCGCCATGGGAGGCAGCATAACAGATACAACCCAAGCCAGTGTCCTATACATTCCAAGTACCAATGCTCCATGCAGCCATTCGGGGGTTCCAACCATCATAAACACTTGAGTTAGTTTTCCTTCGAACCATAAAAATACCTTGGCAAGTATAGATGAAGGATAATTGGCTCCTGCTATCGTAATCCAAAATACTACGCTTAAAAGCATAATCATTATTGGAAATCCAAAAAGCTTAGATGTTAATAAATCGTCTATCTTCTTGTCAAAGTTTAATTTTGTACTCCTTTTATCTTTTACAACCCTTTTAGCTATTGTTTCAGCATTTGTATTTATATCCTTAACTATACTATCCTGCAATCTTCTATAGCCGGATATCTTAATATCATATGATATACTTTTTAATTGATTAAACTTCTCCATACCATTCATTCTTATTTTTCACCTCGCTTTTGCCACTGGATGATTTTCCATCGTATATATACTCTTTTATGGAATCCAGAATAGAATCATCACCGTCTATCAACCTTAAAGCCACCCATCTAGGATCCATCTTACCCTTTAAAATCCTGTCTATTCTGGGCACTAGCTTTGCTACTACTTTTTCTACTTCCTCTGAGTAAATTATCTTTTTAGCCTTCATTTTTTCTATTCTCGTGGCTACATTATATACTCTTTTCATTAACTCTTCTAAGCCTTGTCCTTTTCTGGCAACAGTTGCAACAACGGGCACTCCTAATTCCTTTTCTAATGCATTAATATTTATAGAAATCCCTTTTCTCTTGGCTTCATCCATCAGATTAACGCATACAACTACATTATCGGTTAATTCCATAACTTGAAGAACCAAATTTAAATTTCTTTCAAGACAAGTAGCATCTGTAACAACAATAGTAACATGTGGTCTTGCAAAACAAATGAAATCTCTAGCTACCTGTTCCTCAACCGAATGGGCTAGCAAAGAATATGTTCCTGGTAAATCCATTAGAACGAATCGTCTATCTTTATATATATAACATCCTCTTGCATTTGCAACTGTTTTCCCCGGCCAATTACCCGTATGCTGCTTCAAGCCAGTTAATGCATTAAAAACTGTACTTTTGCCTACATTAGGATTACCAGCTAAGGCTATAACAAGCTCATTATTACATTGTAAATTAAATTTTTCCTTTAATATATTTACTCCGACAGATTCACAAGTCAATCCCATTTTCTCACCTCCAAGATGAAGCTTTGATTTTTACATAATCTCTCTAACTACTATTAATTTAGACTCTTCTTCGCGGAGAGCAATTAAAGCCCCTTTTATGTTATATAATGTTGGATCCCCAAGGGGACTCTTTCTCATAACTTCAATGAGAGTATTTGGAACCAATCCCAAATCCATCATTCTCCGTCTCACAAGTCCTTTACTAACTAGTCTTACTACTTGAAGTCGTGATCCAATTGGAGCATTTGATAATAAAATCTCATCTTTATTATACTTAGTCTCCAATCCCATATCCCCCTCTCAATAACACCAATTTAAATTAACTTGCCTTGCTAGTTCCTTATAGATATCCTTCAATAATCCTCTTTTGGCTCCGTAAAAGAGCTATTTTAATAGAAAAGATTTAGAGGTAAAAACAATTCTTCAAAGTCGCTTCAGAGGAAACATTGAAAGATATTTAAAGCTATACTGTTAGAGTAACTAACACAAGAGGTTAAATTAGCCAAAGCTAACAAATTAGCTTTCATAGTTCTATAATATGAACTTTCTTTTACTTTAGTTACAAAAAATAAAATAAAAGCCCTTAATGGGCTTTATATGTTATAAACTATTTGTAACTTTCTTCCTTATAAAGTGTTTATTTAGTCTCTTAAATCCCAGCACCAATAAAAGCATACCGACGGAAATCAATACAATAGTTCCTCCTGAAGCTAGTTCAAGATAATATGATATGAAAATTCCAAAAATAACTGAAACCTCGGCGAAAATTATAGACAGAAATGTGGCATGCTTAAAACTTTTTGCCAGTTGAAGACTAGTGGCCACAGGTATGACCATAAGAGACGAAACCAACAAAATCCCCACTATTCTCATAGACAAGGTTATGACTAAAGCTATAAATATAATAAACAACAGGTTAATATAGTTTATAGGTATCCCTGCAAGTCTCGCAGACATTTCATCAAAGGCTATGTAAAAAAGTTCCTTGTATAAAAACTTTATGGCAGCAATAATGCAAAAACCCAATCCTCCAATAACCCATAAATCCCTTGGAAGTACCGTAGTAATATTTCCGAATAAATATCCGAACAAGTCAATGTTAAAAGATTTTGCAAGGCTGATAAGTACTACTGCAAGTCCTATACCCGCTGAAAGTATTACAGCTATGGAAAGTTCCGCATATTCATTATAGCTCTTCCTTAGCTTTTCGATAGCTAAGGCGGCAATAACTGAAAATAGCAGTGCTGTACCTAAGGGATATATCCCTGATAGTATACCGGCCGCAACCCCTGATAGAGCAACATGAGAAAGACTGTCTCCAATTAGTGACATTCTCCTTAGAACTATAAATATACCTATCAAAGGACAAAGTACTCCAATGATTATGCCAGCTAAAAGAGCTCTCTGCATAAAACCATATTGTAGTATTTCTAGCATTTTAATTATCCTTTTCTATATTTATTAGTATGAACTACTCGCCACTTGCTCACGCAGAAGTGGGAGCTTCTGGTATCATGTACTAAAACTTTTCCTGTTTCCAAGAACATTGCCTACAGAAGTAGGGCTTATGCGTTCTCCACAGGCTTAACTTCCCCTCGTACCGAGGGTAGATGCCAATTTTATCGGTTTCTTTAGTGCCTTGGATATTTTACACAAGGAAGGCAAAGCTTGGTTTTCGCCACTTTCAGATTCTCCTTGCAACCTTATATATCCAGTTATCAAAAAACTATCATACTTATATTATATCATAAAATCAATGACATCGAGACATTGATTTTATAGTGCTTACATCTCCCACTTGCAGAAGATGGGAGACTTACACACTAATGGTTAAAATTTTTATTAGAAATAATTTTTAATTCTTTTTCAAAAAAATATTTTCAAATATTTAATGTTCATGATTATGGTGATGAACAAGCAACTTCATCTCGTCCCCATAAAATTCCGATAGGACTTCCTTGAAGGGTATGTCACAGCATTTATTATGAACTATAAGTCTTCTATCTCCCATACAAGCTACTCTATTTACTTTTTCGGTTATAGCTCCTATGTCATGGGATATCATGACAATGGTAATCTTCATTTTCTTGTTAAGCTTTTCCATAAGATCGTAAAACTCTTTTTTAGAACTTATATCTATACCCACCGTAGGCTCATCCAAAAAAATGATTTCCGGCTCACTTACTAATGTTCTGGCGATAAACACTTTTTGTTGTTGTCCTCCCGACAGATTTCCTATAAGCCTGTGATGATAATCCTTCATTCCTACAATCTCCAAAACCCTATAAACTCTATCCATATCCTTCTTTTTAATAGATTTAAAGAGTCCGATCTTCGGGTATAGATTTGCTGCCACCACCTCCTCTACAGTAGCAGGAAAACTTGAGTTAAAGGAGGCTGCCTTTTGGGCCACGTATCCAATCCTTCCCCACTCTCTGAACTTTTCAATTTTCTGTCCAAAAAGTTCTATTTTGCCTCTTTGAGGCTTAAGGAGTCCCAACATCAACTTAACCAAGGTACTTTTGGCTGAACCGTTAGGTCCTACGATTCCTAAATAGTCCCCTTTAAATATGTCCAGGTTTATATTTTCAAGCACAAATTTGGTATCGTATCCAAAAGTTACATTTTTAACACTTACTACCTTATCCATATCTTTTCTCCTTTTCCAGAGTCTAATCCTAGATTATCACAAAAAAATTTTTCCTACAACTAGGTTATATTTTTAAAATTATAACCATATTTGGTACTATTAAAACAAAATCATTTGGCGACCCATTTGTTAGCCTTTAGTTCTTAGTCTTAGGGTAAATCTTTAGGGCCAAAAAAACAAAACCAATATTTAAAAGACTTCAGATAAGTTTTAAAAACTATCTGAAGTCTTACTTTAAAGAGGGTAAAATTTTGAGAAGTCTTATTTGTTAGTTAACAAACTAACAATAACTGTGTTTTTATAGCCAGCTTCGAAAACAAGCTTTCAAAGCTGACATTTTTAAACTTTATTATCTTTCTACTACAACAGCTGTTCCCTGGCCGCCACCTATACATAGAGTGGCTAAGCCTCTTTTAGAATCTCTTTTTAACATTTCATGGATTAAAGTAACTAAAATCCTTGCTCCAGAAGCTCCTATAGGATGACCTAGTGCTATAGCTCCTCCATTTACGTTTACCTTATCCATATCAAGTTCCAAGTCCTTTGCAACTGCTAAAGATTGCGCAGCAAAGGCTTCATTAGCTTCAACCAAATCTATATCTTTTACAGTTAATCCCGCTTTATCTAAGGCCTTCTTAGATGAAGGTACCGGGCCATAACCCATTATTTGAGGATCAAGAGCAGCGGAAGCGTAAGATTTGATAGTTACAAGAGGCTTTAAACCAAGCTCTTCTGCCTTATCCTTTGACATAACTACAAGCATTGCTGCACCATCATTTATACCTGATGCATTACCTGCAGTTACTGTGCCATCTTTTTTGAATGCTGGTTTAAGCTTTGAAAGTTTTTCAAAGGTTGTTCCAAATCTAGGATACTCATCTGTATCGACTACAATAGGGTCACCTTTTCTCTGTGGCACTTCAACTTAATATAAAGGTTACTGTAAAGATTAGACGTCTAGCCTACAATAGGGTCACCTTTTCTCTGTGGCACTTCAACAGATACAATTTCATCTTTAAATCTTCCTTCTTTTATTGCTTTTTCAGCTTTTTGCTGGCTTGCAGCAGCAAACTTATCCTGCTCTTCTCTGCTGATATTCCACTTTTCTGCTACATTTTCCGCTGTAATTCCCATATGATAATCATTAAAGGCATCCCAAAGACCGTCATTTATCATGGTGTCAACTACTTTACCATGTCCCATTCTGTGTCCCCATCTTCCACCATGAAGAAGGTATGGAGCATTGCTCATACTTTCCGTACCACCTACTAGTACCACATCTGCATCTCCGGCTTTAATGAATTGAGCTGCCATACTTACAGTTCTAAGACCTGAACCGCATACTTTATTAATGGTTATTGCCGGAACTGTTTCAGGGATACCTGCCTTTATTAAGACCTGTCTTGCAACATTCTGTCCTAATCCTGCTTGAAGTACATTTCCTATAAGTACCTCATCTATAATTTCCGCTTTTATACCTGCTCTTTTTATAGCCTCCTTGGCAGCAATTGCACCTAAATCAACTGCTGAAAGGGACTTGAAACTACCACCAAAGGATCCTATCGGTGTTCTAACAGCACTTACTATTACAGCTTCTCTCATAAGTTTAACCCTCCTAAAGTAAAAATTTTATAACAGTTTGAAATTTCACAACTCTTTCAATTACTTTTTATAATCATAAAAACCTTTGCCAGTTTTTCTTCCCAGTAGTCCGCCTCTTACCATCTTTCTTAGAAGTGGATGTGGTCTGTATTTTGGATCTCCAAATTCGTTATACAATACTTCCATTATAGCTAAGTTTACATCATTTCCTATAAGATCTGCCAAAGCCAAAGGTCCTATTGGATGATTTGCGCCAAGTTTCATTGCATTATCTATATCCTCTGCAGTAGCTACTCCATCTGCCAATATGCCTATGGCTTCATTAATCATAGGGATTAAGATCCTGTTTACTACAAAGCCTGGTGCTTCCTCAACTTCCACTGGAGTTTTGCCAAGTTTCTTTGATAATTCCACTACTGTATTTTTAGTTTCTTCTGATGTGGTAATTCCCTTTATTACTTCTACCAACTTCATAACGGGTACAGGATTGAAAAAATGCATTCCTACAACCTTGTCAGGTCTCATGGTCGCACTTGCTATTTCAGTTATTGATAGTGATGAGGTATTTGTTGCAAGTATTGTTTCTTTTTTACAGATTTCGTCCATCTCTGCAAATATCTTTTTCTTTATTTCTATATTTTCTACTGCTGCTTCCACTACTATATCGGCTTCCTTGGCAAGACCTATATCAGTGGTTGTGGTGATTCTGCCAAGCACCTCACTTTTTTCTTCTTCTGTCATTCTTTCTTTTTTTACATGTCTGTCTAGGTTTTTTGTAATAATCCCTAGTCCTCTTTGAACAAATTCTTCTTTTATGTCTCTCATTGTTACTTCATAGCCTGCTTGTGCAAAAACCTGAGCTATGCCTGAACCCATAGTTCCAGCACCTAAAATAAATATTTTCACCAAAATTCCTCCTTCCCTTTGTTATCTCATTTACTGCAAAACCTTTTCCTATAATACATTTTACCACAATATATATACTGTATCCCCTATTTCATTTATAGCCCCATAATTTCTAGTAAAATTGTCCACAGTTTTCACTTTGCATTATAGCAAAATCTGTGCCAACATGCATAATAGAAAACTATTTTGATTGAGGTTAAGGTCAATTGAAGTTCTATACCCTGTTTGAAAAATATAATTTGGGGTAAAAATGTTTCAGTTTTTAGACAAAGTATATGCAAACAAAGTTTACATGCAAACTTTGTTTGCATATTTTTTTGGGATCGCCCTGGTTATACCTGACGGAATAGCCTACTCAGTCAACCGAAAAAAATCATCAGCTTTTTATGGCATGCTTATAGGAACGCTTTTCATGGGTATAATAGGAGCAATCACAAATTATTTTATCCTACTTCCCTTTTATTCTAAAATAATGCCTTTAGAGCAAATTATACAGATGAGTGCTGCTGCAAATACTGCTATAAAAGATGTAAAGACCCTTGTACTATATGGCTAATATTTTAAAAGGAATTATTATATCAACCCTTACATTGCTTGTCTATAAAAAGATATCGCCGATTCTTAAATAAAATTAACTTAACTCGCCTCGCTAGTTCCTTATAGATATCCTTTAATAATCCTCTTTTGGCTCCGTAGAAGAGCTGTTTTAATAGAAAAGATTTAGAGGTAAAAACAGCTCTTCAAAGTCGCTTCAGAGGAAGCATTGAAGGATATTTAAAGCTATACTGTTAGAATAACTAACACAAGAGGTTAACTTATAAAATTATTATAAGAAAAAGAAAAACGGCAACTTAGCAGTTTACTTTTTCTTTTTCTTTGCAATTATTGTTGAAAGGTAACTATTTTTTATTCCTCTTCTATTTTCAATATCACCCTCTATAATCTCTCCATCGAGTCCCAATCTCGATACAAATACTGAGTTTTCTTTATGTCCCGATTCTTCCAAAAGATCTATCAGTTTATCTATATTGCCGCTTGCCTTCATAAAGACTATATTATCAAAGTCTTTCACGATTTCTTCAATATTTTCATCCTGCAGTGAGTACACCGAGGGAATTATTGCAATATTTTCTCCTGTTTCTGCTAAGGGTACTCCCACTTTACTAGCTATACCGCAAAATGAAGTTATTCCCGGTATAGTTTCTATATCTATATTCTTTTCTACTAGTCTTTTAAATAAATATATATATGTACTGTAAACCATCGGATCACCAAGGGTTAAAAATGCTACTTTATACCCTCTATCTATAAGTTCTTTTATATATTCAGCTATTTCATCATGGGATTTATCCAAAATCTCCTGATTATAAGTCATTGGGAAATTTTTTTCTACAATTTTTACATCTTTTTTAAGATAGGGACTTACTATGTCAAGGGCTATACTTCCCTTTCCATCCTTAGTTTCTGGTGCCACTATTATATCTACTTTTTCTAATATTTTTTGGGCTTTGATAGTAAGTAAATCAGGATCTCCTGGTCCTACACCTATACCATAAAATTTGCCACTCATTATTTTTCCTCCTCAAAATACTTCTTTATGCTCTTTATTCCTTCTATCATATAATCTGCTCCTTTATATCTAATGGAAGGTTCAATTATTACAGGCTTGTTCTTTGATGCCAAAACTTTCATAATTTCTCCTGTATCAAAGGCCCATCCTTCTTTCTTTGATTGATTTTCATGGGGAGTTATATGGTGATACTTTTTATAATATTTCGATCCACAGTAGGCTTTATCTCCCTTAGTTGTCCAAACATGAAAGGCTTCTGAGTTGTCTGCCAATACTTTAAGGGCCTCTAAAAAATCAAACCGATTTATAATCGATGCAAAGTACAAATGTCCTGTATCGGTTAAAATCCCTAGATTATCATAATTTTTTATAGTTTTAGCCCATTCACTGTAATCATAAAAGTTCTTATTTGAACCGAAATATTCAAGATATATTTTTGTTTCATAATCTTTAGCTATAGACTGAACTCTCTCTAAGGAGACTAAAAGAACATTATAAAAGGCTTCTTTGTCATCCCAGTTTTGATCTATCCCTGGAAAATGTAGCACAAAATAATCCGGCGAAAAACATTTAAGCCTTTCCAGATTATGTTTTAATAGTCTAAATGATAATTCCCTTTTAAATTCATCTTTATCTATAAAAAACGCCGAAAAGTAATCGTATTTATACCAATCCTCAACATATACCGGAAGATGAATACTATAGGGGATTTTTAATTTTTCTATTTTATCGATATTATTTTTAAACTTTGTCAGCTTATCTTCATATTTTTCAGCCTTTCCAAGGGAAAGTTCAATCCTTCCAAGTCCTAAATCTAAAGCTTTTTCAATTTCCAGATTCACAGTATTTATTCCTAAATTATGTAAGGTATTCATGTGATACTCCTTTATAGTTTACTATTTATATGATAGTATAATTTTCCCAAGGAAACAAATAAAAATTAATAAGGTGCAGAAGATTTCTCCCGCACCTTAAGTTTTTTACATTATTTAAGTTTAGGCAAAGTATTTGCTCCATGGGGCATGAGATAGGTTTTAAGGTCTTTACCCTTCATTTTATAGGCTAAATCCAGTGCCTCATCTATTGTTTTAACAACATATATATTTGCCATTGATAGATCATCAGGCTCCATAGTAGACACCAGTATGAGTAAATGTTTTTGAGCTACTTCACTTACATAATATCCTATATATTTTGCTATAGAGTAATCTGCCCTCAAATCCCTTTCTCTATCAACCAAAGTATCAAAGTCTTGAATTATTTTTCTTATGTGTTCATTTCCAAAACCGTCACTACATTGGCTGATTATTATCATAACTCCACCTTCTTTGACGGCTTCTTTAGCATTGATTACTGTTTTTATAGTCTGATAAAAGTTTATATCCTTAGGGTATCCACCGGCGGTAGCTATCACCATATCGGCCTTTTTATCAATTTCAACCCCATCTATATTATCTACTATTTTACATCCAGCTTCATGGGCTTTAATGTAATTCCCTGCTACGGCATGGGCTATATTTCCTTTGGAATTCATAACTACATTGAATAAAAATGATGGTTTTACAAAGCCGGCTGCCTCCAGCATATCTTCATGTATGGGATTATTTATAACCTTACCACTTCTAATTTCCGGATTAGATCCGCTTCCCATCTCGGGCCCTAAGGACATTGCGTGATTTGCCATTATAGTTTCATAGCCGCAGATTCCAGGCAAAATAGATTTTTTTCCTCCACCCCAACCTGCTAACAGATGAAATACTATGGCTCCGGTAATTACTATATGGTCACAGTCCATAGCTATCTTATTTACCTTAACAGGTGTTCCATAGCTGGTTGTACCTAGATATACCAGGTTATCTTCATCAAGACAATCATGATCTATAACTTTAAATCTATCTGCTAGTTTTTCTCCAAGCAGTATTCTGTGCTCTTCCTCAGTCTGTTTTCTGTGGGAACCAGTAGCACAAAGAAATACTATATCCTCATCTGAAATCCCACCTCTACTCAATTCATCAACAATGTAGTGAAGATAGCTTCCCATTTTCTGCCATGCCCTTGTTATGTCTGATATTACTATACATATTTTTTCACCTGGCTTTACTATCTCACTGAGTCTTTTACTTCCTATGGGATTTTCAAGGGCATCTAATATTATCTCTTCTTCTGTTTTTTCATTATCTATACTATTGCTTTCTATAACTCCTATCAGATTTTTTTCGGGTATGGAAAAATCTACTGTTTCCTTGCCATATTTCATTTTGTATGTTCTCATTGCCTCCATCCTCCGTCTTTAACATATTTTAATATTCTGCTGGCGTAGGAATCTTTACCGAATCAAATACAGCTACCAATAAGAAAGTCACAGTGCAGCATATCCACTCTAGGTATATTACGTGAGGAAATATCCTTATGGAAGGCACTAACTGCCATAACACTAATACTAATATGCCTATCAAAGTAGTATAAAAGGCAGAACCCCTTCTACACAGACAAGGAAGCAAGTATGGCTCCTCCTGCTATGTACTGAAGGGAAGTGATTACCAGCAGCATCAGTATTTGACTAAGTACGCAAATAATGCGTCCTCTAGTGTCATAAAACCTTTCAAAGAGCTCGGGAACGGTTGAAATATTAAGCTTTCTATATTTTGCAGCTGCAACCAGTCCCATTACTACTGCTCCTGCTGCCCAGGCTACATTATACCATCCGGCAGCCAGTCCTACACTATAGGCCCTTTCTGCAACTCCTATAGTCGACGCTCCACCTATGGCAAGCCCGGTAACGGTAACGGCTATAAGAGGAGTAGTGAGCTTTCTCCCAGCCAGTATAAAGCTTTCAGTACCGCTTGAAGCAAGCTTTCTGGCATAAGCACTTATAGCAAATAAAGCAGCAATATAACATACAACAATTATTAATGGAAGATTCATTTTATTCACCTCATCATATTATTTTTAATCTCTTATCGAGCTGTACACACCCGCTTAGAATATTGAGGTGACGCGTCACATATTAATATATATATATAAAAGGAGACCCATCTTTCTTTTAGTGAGTCTCCCTCGTTCATCAAACCTTTATAGCAATTTTGAACTTCCTTTTTTATGAAGGTATGATTTCTATATTAAGAAGAACCCACTAAAACTCCATATCCATTATTTTTAAATGCAAAATAACCAGCGCTAAAATAATAAGAGCCCCAGCTAAAATAATAGATATTGAGTTTAAAGCTTTCTCTGATTCTGTCTGACATCAAGATCACCTTCATAATGAATATTTGTGAGCCTATGTGTATAAGTTAATAATATAATATAGAAAATAACAACTACTGTCAACTCGTTTTTACGATTTCTTAATAAAGGCAAATTTTTGTAGCTTTTCAAAAAAAAGTTTGTAAATATATATCTGAGAATTCAACGATTATTGTTTCAACGTAATTATTTCTATTCTTATCAATTACTCGTGTCTTTGCATCATCATTCCCATTCTCTTAACTGTAACAAATTGTACTTTTA
>JAALLQ010000008.1_pt1 | contig 76560 bp, 82 predicted proteins | sample 7245921 | NCBI WGS metagenome assembly JAALLQ01 (sample SAMN13049200, study PRJNA578106) | oil field metagenome | isolation source: filtered produced water from oil reservoir B7 | place: USA:offshore Texas | collected 2016 | reverse complement strand
CTTTGGCGGAGTAATCTTTTCTGTTCTAATATTATATAAACTAAGGGCATTATTATAGCTATTTTCACTATAAACTGATAAATTATTGATATTATGGCTGATTTAGGGTCTAAGAGAATATTGAAAAAAGCTATATCCAGTCCAGTGGTTAAAATAATAAAAAATAATGTAATTACAATAAGTTGTAAGGATAAGCCCTTCTTAGAAATCATCCAGTATATTTTATGTTTAAATTTAATTGTAATCATCCCCTCAAAATCTCATCTTATAATATATACTATGTGGGTAATTATATGAATGGTTAATAAACGTAAAACGATATAAATATATAGATTTTGATACAAATCACAGAATTATATGCAAAATAAAGGGTATCATAGACTTAAGATAAGAATTTGGGAGGGAATTTGTTATGGATAGGAAAAAATTACAGGAAGAATTTAAAGAGGAAATAGGATTTGTACCACCAGGAGTAATGGTGGCCCAAGCTTTTGGAGAAAATTTTCAGGACATAATTTCAGAGTATCATCATGAAATATGGAGAGGCGGCGTTATTCCATTAAAATACAGATATTTAATAGCTTTGGCAACAGCTATATTCGATAAAAATGAAACTAGAGCAAAGCTGGAGATGAACAAGGCTATAAAGTATGGAGCTACGAGGGAAGAAATAATAGAGGTATTGAAGCAGCAGGAGACAATATAGATAACAAAGTTCAAGGTTAAATTTATTAGAATTTTGAGAATTCTTCTGGCTCAAGTGAAGATTGGTTGCTTTATTTTTATTTAAATTAACCTCTTGTGCTAGTTATTCTAACAGTATAGCTTTAAATATCCTTCAATGTTTCCTCGTTGACGAATTTATAAAAGAAAGTAACCATGTATTAGGTGCTCTAGTTAAAAGAATAGAGAAAGAAAATAATCAGCTATATCCAATGTTTAAAGAGAAATAAATTAAAGGTGGCATTAGCCACCTTTAATTATTTATACACTATTGAAGCCCTAGTTTTTGTCTCTTACTGATTATATGATTTTCAATATCCTTGGCAGCTTGAACGGGATCGTCGCCTAAAGCAATTTTACCTCCTGTTAAGCCTTCCACGTCCTCTGTAAGTAGCTTAACAAGCCTTGGAGCTCCTGTTACGAATGGAGTTGGGGATAGATGTGTATATGCTCCATAGGCCACAGCAAAGACACCATCTATAGTAGCTTTTTGTTCCATCCATTCCGGTGCAGTAACAGCTATTGGAAGATCAGGGATATCAACATTCAGATGGTCAGCCAAGGCCGTTACCAGCATAGACATTCTTCCCGTATCAGTACATGTACCAAAACTTAGTACTGGAGGAATGCCTAAGGCTTTGCCAACTTCTTTAAGACCATCTCCAGCCATTTCTAAAGCATCCAGATTACAAAGACCTGCAACTTCAAGTCCATGATTTCCACATCCACCGGATACTACTAAAATATCTTTCTTGATAAGCTCCTTAGTAATATTTACAGTATTCCAGTCCTGAGGGCCGTTTCTTAAAGTAGAACAGTTTGCAAGAGCTACAACGCCTTTAATTTTGCCTTGGGAAATTACATCTACCAGTGGATCAAGTTTATTTCCAATAGCATTCAAAACAGCTTCAGTTGAGAATCCGGCTATAGCTTTTTGTTTGATTTGTGGAACCATAGGCTTTATCTTTCCGTGTCTTTTTTTAAAGTTGTCTATAGCAATATTTATTAAATTATCAGCCATCTCATCTGCCTTTTCGGGATAATAGGGCATTTCATGATCAAGGCCCGGTACTCCAATTATTGTGCTTACGCTTACTAAAGCTACCTGATATTTCTCAGCGTATTGGTCTATAGCTGGAGGGGAGCAGTTTTCTTCCATAGCTATAGCATCGACTGTACCTGTAGCAAGCAGCGGCTCTATAGCTAACCAGTTACCCATTAATCCTACAAATACGTCATCTACTTCAAATCTTTGGAGAAGTTCTTGACCTGTTTCTATAGAACCAACAATTCTAAGTCCCTTAGCTCCAGCTGTTTTTGCTTTTTCTTGGTACTCCTGCATTTTAGCCTTTTGCATTGTGGCTACACCTATCCATGGTTGGTGGCCATTAAATACTATGTTTACATAGTCAGGATCCATAATGCCCAGATCTACATCAACTTCGTGGGGCATTGGAGTTCCAAATAAGATATCTTGAACCATTTCAAGACCGATTTGTGCCGTATATATAGTAGATAAGCCTAAACGGAGAGCTTTTTTAGCAAGGGATACATAATCTCCGTCGACGTTGGTCAAACAGCTTGCAATGGCATTTTCTACTTCATGTTGAACGCCAGAAGGATAAATGTTTAAGTTTTTCCATATAGGTTTTCTCTTCTTAGGTGCGAAAGCTTCAGTCATAATACTGGTATTATCAGGTCCTATTTTCATTTCCTTATCGAGCAGTTCTGCCAGCTGAACCGCCATTTTATTGATATCTTGATTCGTATCTACTCCTACCTTTTCACACAGCCACTTTAATTTATTTGCATCTGTAATTTTAAATGGGGTTTTTCCTTCTCCAGTTGCCTTAAGTGTTCTAAAGGCTTCAAAAGCATGATGGCCATAAGTTGCAGCTCCCATTATATTTCTCATAAGCAAATTTCTCATTGCCATAGCATCGGGGCCTATACCGCAAACACCTTTTTCAGCACCCACTTTTTCACTGATTCTACAAGGGCCTTGGGTACAAAGCTGACAGCTAAGTCCCTGGAGACAAAATTTACATCGGATTTTTTCCTGGGGGTCCCATCTGGAAAATACGCTGGAAAGTCCGTCTTTTTTGATTCTTTTAAGCATCTCTTCAACTGAATCATGATAACTTAAACGACCTTCAGTTTTTTCATGAATAGTTTCACTCATTTTTCTCTCCTTTCGTAGTTTTTGTTAATATAGGTTTTCCTATAACAGTAGTTAGTATGCATCATTTTTTAAACTTTTAATCCATAACAAGTATCTTAACTACATTATTTGATTTTGTGATAAAAATCATTATTACTTGTGATATAAATCACAGTTTCCCAATAGGAATTATTATATATTTATTATAGAAAATATACTTAGAAAAAAAGAAGGGAGAAATGAATAATGTTTGGACTATTCAAAAATAAACAAGAGGAAGTAAAAACTAATGAACCAAATCCAATGTTTTGTTATCAATGTGAACAAACACCAGCAGGAGGATGTACAAAATTTGGGGTATGTGGTAAGAACCCTGATATAGCAAGTTTGCAGGATATTACGATTTTTGGATTAAAGGGTATAGCAGCCTACGCTACTCACGCTAGAGAACTTGGAGTAGATCCTAAAGAATTGGCAAATGTAGATAAAATAACTCATGAAGCCCTATATACTACATTGACAAACTCAAACTTCAATCTACAAGAACATATAGATATGGCCATGAAGGTTGGTAGTGCTACAGTTGAGATAATGGATATATTAGACAGAGCCCATACATCACATCTTGGAGTACCAACACCGGTAACAGTAAGTCAGGATAAAGTAGAAGGTCATGCTATACTAGTTACAGGACATAACCTTCATGCACTACTAGAACTACTTAAGCAAACAGAAGGAAAGGGAGTAAATGTATACACTCACTCAGAAATGCTTCCGGCCCATGGATATCCTGAACTAAAGAAATTTAAACATCTAAAGGGTAACGTTGGTAAAGCATGGTATGATCAGAGAAAATTATTTGAAGAATTCCCAGGAGCAATTTTAGGAACAACAAACTGTTTGATGCCAATTAAGGGAAGCTACTCTGACAGAATGTGGACCTATGGAACTGCAGGACTTGAAGGAGTTGACAAGATTGAAAATGATGACTTTACTCCTATTATTGAAAAGGCATTGTCCTTACCAAAAGCAAACATTCAATCAGATAAGACAGTTACAACTGGGTTCCACCACAATACTATACTCGATATAGCTCCTGAAATCATCGATGCAATCAAAGCAGGAAAAATAAAGAGATTCTTTGTAATCGCTGGTTGTGACGCTCCAACTAGAGGTAGAGATTACTACAGAGAACTAGCAAACTCATTACCAAAAGAAGCTGTGATTTTAACAACTTCATGTGGTAAATTCAGATTTAACGATATAGATTTTGGAACAGTACCAGGAACAGACATACCAAGATATATTGATTTAGGTCAATGTAATAATTCAGGTTCTGCAGCTAAAATAGCTTTAGCTTTAGCTGATGCCTTCGAATGTACGGTAAATGATTTACCACTTACAATAGTATTATCATGGTTTGAACAAAAAGCTGTTGCGATACTTTTAGGATTATTCAGTCTTGGAGTTAAAAACATGTATATTGGACCAAGTGCACCTAAATTCATAACACCAGGAGTTCTAAAGGTACTTCAGGATGTATTTAATCTACAGCTAATCAGTGGAGATGCCAAAGAGGACCTACCAAAAATGTTAGGTGAAGCTTCTGCAAATGCATAATATATAGATTAAAGCGGCCCTAGGGCCGCTTTTTACATGTTTTTGCTTAATCTGTGATTTTTGTCACAGACATATTTTTATAGCATTGCTAAAATGTTAACAAAGAAATAAGTTTATTTTTATATTAGGAAAGGGTGAATGACATGATAAAGGAAACTGTTTCCCAATTATCTATGGCTGCCAAAACTAAGGCAGACCTAGCTAAGAACAACATGGCAAAATACTTTATACTTGCTGTAATGGCAGGAATTTATGTTGGATTTGGAATTATACTTATATTTTCAATAGGAGCTCCCCTAAAGGCCGTGGGAGCACCGGGGCTTAAAGCATTGATGGGAGCAACCTTTGCAGTAGCATTAACTTTGGTTATTTTTGCAGGTTCTGAACTATTTACAGGAAATAACATGATAATGACCATAGGGAGTCTGACAAAAAATGTATCTTGGATGGATACAATTAGAGTCTGGGTTGTAAGTTATTCAGGAAATTTAGCAGGGTCGCTGCTGCTTGCATTTATTCTTTTGCAAACTGGTTTGATAACAAAGGAACCTGTAAAAAGCTTTATACTTGGAGCAGCTGCAGTGAAGATGAATGCGCCAATGGTTCAGCTCTTTTTTAGAGGTATTCTTTGCAACATGCTGGTTTGTCTTGCCATATGGATGTCTACAAGGGCTAAGGAAGATACAGCAAAACTTTTATTAATTTTCTGGTGCCTTTTTGCATTTATTGGAGCTGGGTTTGAACACAGTATTGCAAATATGACACTGTTGGGAATGGCGTTATTTTTACCTCATGACCCTAGTGTAATATCCTGGGCAGGATTTGCAAATAATTTAATTCCTGTGACTTTAGGGAATATAGTTGGTGGAGCTATTATGATTGGTGCAATGTATTGGTATGTATCTGATGATAAAAAGACAAGGAGGGCAAAAAATGGGATATCAGCTATTAAATAAAGATTTTAATGACATATTAAATCAGCTAAAATCAGAGTACAAAATTTATGGTCCAAAAAGATTTGAAAACAAAGGACGTTTTTCGGATACCGATGTAATCGGATATGGGGAAATTGATAAACTGGAAGATATTGTTTTGGATGAAAAAACATATTTTTCTCCAAAGGAAATCATTTATCCCATCAGGCAAACGCTATTTTACTTTACTGAAGATGAAGTAAAGGTACCTGATGCACCTGAAGATAAAGTTATAGTCTTTTTAAGACCCTGCGACATAAACGGCATAAAAAGACTCGATACTATATTCCTAGAAAATGGTCCTTACAAGGATGTATACTATGAAAGGCTTAGAGAAAAGGTAAAGTTCTTTATGATTGAATGTACAGAGGGTTTTGATTCATGTTTCTGTGTTTCAATGAATTCAAACAAAACCCATGACTATGCAGTTGCAATAAGATTTAATGAAGAAAATGTTTTAATAGATTTGAAAGATAGGGACTTATTAGAGTATTTTGAGAACTATGGTAAGGCTGAAGAATTTACACCAGAATATATTAAAGAAAATAAGGCTAAGGTATCTATACCGTACCCTGAAAAGGTAACCAATGAGATGTTTGAGCATGAAGTATGGCAGGAGTATACCAGAAGATGTATAGGATGTGGAAGATGTAATACATCATGCATCACTTGCAGCTGCTTTACAATGCAGGATGTATACTATGATGCTAATAAAAAAGTGGGAGAGAGAAGAAGGGTTTGGGCAAGCTGTCAGATAGATGTCTTTACTAATATGGCTGGAGGACACGGCTTCAGAGAAAAACAGGGACAAAGAATGAGATTTAAAACTATGCACAAAATTAATGACTTTTACAAAAGATTTGGCTTCCACATGTGTGTTGGCTGTGGAAGATGTGATGATGTCTGTCCTGAATATATTTCATTCTCAAAATGTATTAACAAACTATACTCCATAGTTGAGGAGGGAAATAATGATGAAAAATAATCCATACTTGCCGGTAAGTGCACCTATTACAAAGATAACTAAGGAAACGGATATAGACTATACATTCCGTTTAGCCTGTGATATAAAACCACAAAATGGACAGTTTTTAGAGGTGTCTATCCCAAGAGTAGGTGAAGCACCTATATCTATAAGTGATTTTGGTGATGGATATATAGATATGACCATAAGACGAGTAGGTAAATTAACTAATGATATACATGAACTTAAAGTTGGTGATAAGTTATTCATTCGAGGCCCTTATGGTAATGGTTTTCCCCTTGAACAATATAAGGGTAAGCATTTGATAATTGCCGCTGGTGGTACGGGACTTGCACCTGTTAAAAGTATAATTAACTATTTTTATAAAAATATTGATGAATTAAAAAGATTTGATTTACTGATTGGATTCAAATCTCCAAAGGATGTACTGTTTGAAGATGAAATAAATAAATGGAAAGAAAAGATAAATGTAACACTTACGGTTGATAAAGGAGATGAGAATTGGGAAGGTAATACAGGTCTGATTACTAAATACGTTCCCGATATAAAAATAGATAATATGAAAGATACTGAAGTAATTATTGTTGGACCTCCAATAATGATGAAGTTTACTAGCATGGAGTTTTTGAAGTTAAATGTACCAGAGAAAAAGATTTGGGTATCCTTTGAAAGGAAAATGAGCTGTGGAATAGGTAAATGTGGTCATTGTAAGATAGATGAAACCTATGTTTGTCTTGAAGGACCGGTATTTAATTACACAAAGGCAAAGGACTTAATTGACTAATAAGGGAGGGATTTAGGATGTCCATTGATGTAAAAAAGGTTAAAAAGAATGCCTTTCGTATAACGAAACAGAGAGGAAAGACGGCACTACGTATAAGAGTTCCCGGTGGACACTTAGAAGTAAAATACTTTGACATAATAAAAGAAATAGCTGAAAAGTACGGAGATGGTACTGTTCATATAACTATTAGACAGGGATTTGAAGTTCCTGGCATAGATTTTGATAAAATGCCGGAAATCAACAGAATGATTAAACCAATAATCGAAGGACTTGAACTGGATATAGGTGTTAATATAGATGACCCTGAAGCAGGTTATCCTGCAGCTGGAACGAGAAACGTATCGGGCTGTATAGGAAACAAGGTATGTCCCTTTGCAAACTACAATACAACCGATCTTACCAGAAAAATAGAAAAGGAAATATTCCCAAATGATTATCATGTTAAAATAGCCGTTACAGGATGTCCAAATGATTGTATAAAGGCCCACATGCAGGATTTTGGTGTGATAGGTATTACAGAGCCCCAATATGATGAGGGCAGATGTATTAGCTGTCAGGCCTGTGTTAAAAACTGTAGGAAAAGAGTTACAGGTGCTTTGAAGTTTGAAAATTATACAGTTGTAAAGGATGAAGACAGATGCATAGGCTGTGGAGAGTGTGTTCTTAAATGCCCTACAGGAGCTATGACCAGAAGCAAAGAAAAATACTACAGACTTGTAATAATGGGAAGAACAGGTAAGAAAAATCCAAGGATTGCAAGGACCTTCCTAAACTGGGTAGACGAGGAAACGGTTATCAAGGTAATAAAGAATTGCTATGATTATATTGATGAGTATATTGATAAAAGCCTAGGTAAAGAGCACGTAGGATATATAGTAGACAGAACGGGATACAATGTATTCAAGGAAGCAGTTCTTAAGGACGTGAAACTTAGGACAAAGGCTAAAATTGCTGATTATATAGATTTTGGCGGTTATATGTATGAAAGGAATAGATTTTTTAGTGAAGTAAGTAGATAAAATAGCTAAAAGCAGGTGCAATTGCACCTGCTTTTAGCTTTACCATAATTCATTTTTGGTCGTAATAATTACTGTAAATCTTTATTTAATTCTTCTAATAGAGGCTCTAGCTCAAGACCGTGGATTTCAGCTGCCTGGGCTAATGATTCCATTTGTGAAGAAGGGCAGCCTAGGCATCCCATGCCATACTTCATTAGGATTTCTGCAGCCTTTGGATTTATTTTTAAAGCCTCACTTATTAAAGTGTCCTTAGTAATTTTCATTATAAACTCCTCCTTAAATTTTTTATAATTTATTTATTTCATGAACAAGAATTTTTTGTCCATTTATATCTTGAATTTTAAAGTTGTAAGTGAACTCCGGGTTAGCATTTTTTATAAAGTTGGAAATCCAGATTTCACGAAGCTCATAGAGAACATTTAGATCACCATTTACATTTTCCCAGTAGCCCTTGTGAAGGCAGTTTGCTACCTGCCATTGCAGCTTGTTTTTTTCATTTATAGTAACATTGTTTACATTGTCACAAGGCATACCATCCAGAATATAATTATTTAATGTTTTATACAATGAAGCTGGAGTTGACACATTGTAATTTACCTTTGCGTCCTTTCCGGATTTAATAGCATGATCTTTATAGGTTTCCTTTATTACATTTTAGCCCTTTTCTCCAAATTTGTCAATTATACTAGTGATAAGTGCTGCCTGTCTTGTTTCAGCTATTGTAATTTTGTTTTGCAGCCAACCGTGTATATTGCTGGTATCAATTAACTCTTCCAATGGTCTGTTCGGAATAGGACTACCAATTTTATTTTCTAAGTTTGATACCATGTTAGATATGTTCGTATCAAGTTCTCTCTGTACATTATCAATTATCTGAGATTCCAGTTCTTCATGTAGCTTGATCTTGTTAAATAGCCAATGATGTATAGGTCCTAGAAATCTACTCATTTTTATCATCTCCTTTAAAATTGTTGATCTTTTCTTTAAATACTTTTAGGACATCATTTCTAAACTTATTAGCTGTAATTCTATCTATAAAATCTCCAAGTTTTTCGCCGGTTTCAGCATTTTTGTTGTAATAATCGTAAATTGCTTCTACCATGTAGAATGCCTCATCTTCAGTTAATTGTTCAGCTATTCTATCCGGAAGTCTTGGATGAAAACCTGCACTTCCACCGGCAGTAACGATATATCCGTCTTCATCGGCGATTACTGCTATATCCTTTGAATATGCACTTGTACAGGAATTTCTACATCCTGCCACTGCGATTTTAGTTCTGTTGGGAGTATTTGCTCCATAAAATCTCTTTTCTAGCTTCATAGCTAGCTTAAGCGAATTTTGTTTCGCTCTTTTACAAAAAGAGGCAGGACACATTTCTATATTTTTAACTGAATATGGTGATAACACTCCAGGCTCCATACCTAGCTCTTCCCAGACCTTTTCAACGGCTTCTGCCTCAAGTCCTAAAATAGCTATTCTTTGACCGGAGGTTATCTTTAAAGTTCCACCATATTTTTCAGCTACTTGAGCAATTTTGATTAATTCTTCTGGTTTAACAAAACCACCGGGTATACGTGGTGTAACGCCGTAGGTCCTCTTTCTATTTCGTACTTTTTGAAGTACTGCATATTTTGGCATTTGCATATATATCACCTCTCTTTTGAATCTAATTACATTTTTCCTATCTATATTATAGGATTTATTTTGCTTGCGAAATATGATTTAAATCACAAAAACATGTAATTTTTGTCAAAAAAATAGGTTTATTTATTTTTTGAAACGTATAAATTTTTTTTGTCATCAATGAGGGCTAAATGAACTTCCACGAAATCCTTTATATTGTATACAGATAAATTTGACCTTAGCCATTTTTCATCTATTCCTATTTTTTTCATATTTTCCCTTAGCAATTTACCATCTTTAATTACAATAATGGGCATAGAATTTGGAGATGCAGTCAAGCTGATATCCTGTGGATAAATGGCTTCTACACTTTTCTTTTTCATGACGCTTATTTGACCACTAGGTTCCAACACTGCGTATTCTATGTCTGCTATATTAAAGACATCTTTTAATCTAAGCTGGGAAAGAAGGAGTTCGGAGTTGATAAAGTGTCTTTCTAAATTTTTTCTTATTATTTTTCCTTTATTTATTATCAATACCGGTCTACCATTAAAGAAATTGGCAGCGTTGCTGTTATATTTTGATAATGTTCCTATTACTGTATGCCAGAAAAAAAGAGTAGCTAAGGGCACTATTGTATATGTAAATGAAATCTTGCCGTCTAGTAGGGGTGCTACGGTTAAAGCACCTAGAATCCATGCAAATACAAAATCATAGGCCGATATTTGTCCGAAGGCCCTTTTAGCAATGAAGCGGGCCACTGTAAACATTATGATCCCTACAATAAAGGTTCTAAAGACATATCCCATCAAGCTAATATTTTTTATTACTCCAAATATTTTTGGCAAAGAAATCACACCTTCTTAAGATACTCTTGATAAGTCAAACCTTGTTATATAGATGAACACCTTCAAAATTCAATTTATATTACTCTAGGGATTTTGAGGTTTTCTTCTGGGTGATTTTGAAGCATTTGTTGCTACTTCTGTCTTCTTTTTTAATAAAGCAACAAATCTTCACATGAACCAGAAGGATTCCCAAAATCCTAATAAATTAAACCTTGGGCTTTGTTATCTATATAAATTTCAATTAATATACAGTGTTTTATCAGATTCTAATATTCCTAAATAAACTTTACTTATATCTTCAATATTATTCTTCATAAGCTCATTATTTAACCAATTGGAATCTAAACCATTCCTTATCATTACATCTTTATCTATTTTGCCTCTATAAATGATTATTTCAGGTATACTCCGAGGAGAATCCTGAATTCCTAAAAGAGATTTTTGTGGAGGTATATAATTCGAATCTATTAATACACTAATTTCACCTGAAGGTTCAAGTAAAGCATAATCTACATTTTTAACGCTAAAGGCATTTTTAAGTCTAAGGGCTGAAAGCAAATTATGTATAGTGAGATTAGATTTAGATAAATTTTGTCTTACAACTTTTCCCTTTTCAACTAATAATGTTGGACTTTGAGATACTAATCGAGGAGCTTTTAAATATAAAAAAGACCAAAGTAGGTTTATTAAAGTATATATAATTATAATTATTATTGCATCTAAAACCCTTGATTCCGGATTTACCATTCTTGCAGCAGCAATATGGCTTATACCTGCTGCCATAATAAAATTATATGGAGTTATTATTGAAGGATGTCTATATCCCATGGTTTTAGCAGAAAGAAATAGAAAAAAATATAGAATAGTAGTTCTTAAAAAAGACTCAAAATAAGAGAGAGTTTTGACTTTGAGAAATATTGCATTTAATAGTTCCATGGACAACACTCCAGATTCAGATTTTAAATATAGTTTATGCAATAAAAAAGATTAGATACAAAAAAGAAGTCTAAAATTGACTTCTTTTTGCATTTTATAATTTCTTGGTAATCTTGTATTTTATTCTGTTTTGAGATTTGTAGCTTCTATCGAATGCTTTAATTCCTCCATAGGATAGTATCATAAGCAGCATCCCCCATAAGAAACTAAAAAGTTCAGATGAGATATTAAGACCCAATCCTCTATGGATATAAGAACCTGAGATAATGCCTATTACTAGCATAAATAGGGGAACTGCATAGGCGAGAAAGGCTGCTTTCATAACAGTGCCGGTTTCAACTTCTATTTTTACAAACTGGCCGGGCTTGGCATTAGCTACATTTTCTGCATCTATATAGATTCCTGTACTACTGCACCCTCCGCTGCAGCTACCACATTTTTCACCGCATGCGCTTGCCCGTCTAATTTCTACCTTGGCCATATCGTTATCAGTAGTGACTACTTGGCCGATTTTTTCCATAATACCGCTCCTTTCTATATTAATTTATTAGCAAAATCTATACCAATTAAACATTATAAATATTTAATTTTATTTTAACATGAAATAGCAAAGTTGGCACAGTTATTGCTTAAATATATAGTAAGTTAAAATAAAAGGGGTATTTGGCATGGATAAGTTAAAAAAAATAATGATATTTTCAATTGTTTGGGTCCTTATTATATCAATAACTATAAGTATTTATAGCTTAAATAAGCTGCTGTAGATAGTAAAAACAACAATAACTACCTAATTAAGATGAAGGGAGAGAGTGAAATGATAACAATTTTTAGGATTTTATATGTGCTTTTAATAGGTTACCTTATATATACCATGGTTAAAAGAGGTGGCTGCTGTGGAGGTCATGGCCACGGACATGGAAACAGTCATGGACAGAGTAGTAGAAGTCATCAGGGTTCATGCTGCGATAGCTCTAATAAATCTAAAAAAATAATAAGTGAAGATGATAAGAAAAATGCAATAGATATTTAACCTTTAAAGATTGATATTGTAAACGTGGCTGGAGGATATCAAACAACAGTTGTGTGAAAAGCCACAAATAAGAAAGGGAAGTAATATGAAGAAAAAAGTTTTAATTATATCAGTGTTAGTACTAACTTTTATAATTATTATAATTTTTTTTAATAGTCAGTACCATCATATATACAGCAGCATATGTGGAAGCGGCATAAACGGTCTTAAGACATTAGGAATGTATTATCTTCTAGTGCTTATAATACTAGCAGCGATAGCATTCATATACAGACAAAAAAAATTAAAGACAAAATGTAAATACTGCAGTTCTCAAATAGAGGAAGGATATAGTACATGTCCCTACTGTGGCAGGGAATTAAGAGGAGATGAGATTATATTATGATGCTAATCCTAATACTTATCTTCATAGTTCTATTATATTTTGTAGTAAATAGCAGTGAAGCCGCATGTAACTGCATTACTCACGGCAATACCTTAAAATGTAGTAAATGTGGAATAAATATTAAAGATGATTACAATTATTGTCCTAACTGTAAAGAACAGCTCAAAAAAAAATGTGACAATTGCGGGAAGATGATTAATGTATCCTGGCGGAGATGTCCCTATTGTGAATAATAATTTTAAATATAAAAATTCAGATTTTAAAGGAGAGGTGCAAGATGAAGAAGTGGTTTCAAAAATTTATTAAAAATTTAGAGGAAGCAAATAAAAAGAATTTTGGTTCAGGAAGACTTGATTGCTGTGAAATAAATCAAAAAAGTAACGGCAGTAACACAAAGAAAAGTAAATAGTGTCTTCAAATTTAAGTGTCAAGTGTAGATACTTGGCACTTTATTTTGATGGGATGTTTATAACTGATATTTCTAGTTAATGATATATATAAATGAGTCCTGAAGTTCGGTTTCTATACAAAAAGAGGAGGAAAAAATATGGTTGAAGTTTTCAAGATAGGGCATTATGCAATATATTTATTTGGTATAACTATTGCTTTAGGAATGCTAGCAGGTATGGTAATAATGATAAAAGAAGCAAAAAGAAAAGGACTGGATTCAGATAAAATGGTTGATCTTGCTATCTATACTATAATAGCTGCCCTGATAGGTGCCAGACTTTACTATGTATTTGCATTCAATGCAGAGTATTACATGAATAATCCTAGGAAGATACTTGCTATAAGAGATGGTGGACTGTCAATACAGGGTTCATTGATTTTTGGAATATTATTTGCTTTATGGTATACAAAGAAGAAAAATATTTCTTTCTGGAAAGCTGCCGATGCCTTTGCTCCTGGGATTATAATGGGCCAGGCAATAGGTAGAATAGGATGTGACGTTTTTGGGGTTCCCATGGAAAAACAATATTTCTGGGGTGTACGAGTGAATTCACAACTTCTGCATCCGGCGCAGATTTACGAGGTATTACTTGATTTAGTACTATTTGCTTATCTATGGAGAAGGAGAAGCAAAATTAAATATGATGGGGAATTATTTATTAAATATATTATTGGTTTTTCAATAATTAGAGCTGTAGTTGAATTTTTCAGATCTAATCCAATAGTATTCGGGCCTTTTACTATTGCTCATGTTACAAGTTTGGTAATAATGACCCTTGCTATTTTTGTAAGTATCATTATAAAGAAGAATAACACTATAAGCTATGAATCTGCATCAGCTGAACCAGCCGTAGTTCCTTTAAGTCATTATATAATCCTTGGATTTTTAGCAATATTTAGCATATGGTTTTATTATTTTGTCCATTAGAAGGGTGTGAAAATGAAAAAAGGAGATATAGTTATAATCTTGATAGTTTTAATAATAGGTATTTCAAATATTGTGTTTATAAATGTTTCTAACAGTCAAACAGATAAAAAATATGTAGTTATAAGGGTAGATAAGGAGGTAGTACAAAAAATCTCTATAGACAGTGGAACAAATAAAATTTATGAATTTAAATTTGGTGATGAAATTGGATACGTGGAGGTGAGAGATGGAAAAGTTCGAATGCAGAAAATGGATAAAAGAATATGTCCACAGCAAATATGTTCTTTAACTGGATGGATAGAAAAGAAGCATGAAACCATAGTATGTCTTCCAAATAAGATATCCATAAATATTGAAGCAATGGGCGATGAAGATGAAAAAATAGATGGAGTTTCATTCTAAAAATAAGGAGGAGAGATAAAAATGCACCATAATACCAACCATAATAGAGAAGAAACGAACAACCAAAATAATAAGGGAATGCTAAAACATGGTTTAATGATGATACTGTGCTGTTTGATACCGATATTAATTTTTGCTGGATTACCCCTTTTCGGTATAAAGGGAGGATTGTTATCCGGTTTGATATTCCTGCTGTGTCCTCTTATGCACATCGGAATGATGTTTATGATGAGAAAAAACGGGCATAATGGTTCTTGCCATGATAATAGTCAAAAAGAAAATATTCAGTTAGAAAATAAAGAGTAAGCTACAGATTTAGGAGGATATGGCAATGGTCCAAACAATAAAAAAAGAAAGGAATATTCTTATATACTTTGCAGTGTTTCTGATAACACTCTCTTTATTTAGCTACGAGGTCTTATTGACTAGACTATTTTCAGTGCTTCTTAGTTTTAACCTAGTGTTCATGGTAGTTTCCTTTTCTATATTAGGTGGTGGGTTAGGAGGAATTTACACCTATAGAAAGATACAACAAAAAGAGCCTGTGGACATACAAAAGATGATAGTACGATATTCACTTTTATTGTCCCTTAGCATTATTGGCACAATATTATTGATATATAAACTGCCCTATATTAAAATATATTCTTTATACGCCTTTGTAGGGATTATACCCTTTATGATCGGCGGAAGTATTATATCTATTATTTTTAAAGAGTTTACAGATAAAAGTAGCAAACTTTATTTTATGGATTTAATTGGGGCAGGTCTTGGGAGTGTAGTTATAATTAAAATAATGAATCTATATGGGTTTATGAACAGCGTCGCAATAGTTACTATGATAGCGCTGCTTGCTTCCATTCTAGTATCAGTTTACTTTAAAAAAACAAAAACTATTATTACAGGAAGTATAATATTCATTATACTTTTGGGGTTTGTAATCGAAGCGTGTACCTTACTTGAAATAGAACAGGGTTTTACTTCCTACTATTCAAGCCCTAACACTCTCATAGATTATTTAAAGGATACCGATGAAAAGCCTACAGGAATATCCTATTCAAAATGGAATGCGGTATCACGAACCGATGTAATTGAGACTACAAATGAAAAGGAGAAAATAGTAGTAACAGATGGGGGAGGGTCTGCTCCCATTGTGAAGTTTGATGGAGATTTAAACAGTGTAAGGTATCTTAAGAAAACTGTGGGATACATTCCCTTTGCTATAGGGGAAAATGATGATACTTTGATAATAGGCTCTGGTGGAGGAAAGGATGTAGTATTAGCTCTGCTGGGTAATAGTAAAAACATTACTGCCGTTGAGATTAATTCATCAACTATTGAGGCAGTAAATGAATTTAAAAGCTTTAGTGGTGATATATATGGAAGGCCAGAAGTTACAGTATACAATCAGGATGGCAGAAACTTTATAGAAAATACTGAAGAAAAATATGATAACATATTTCTTTCAATGGTAATGACAAACGCTATAGAAAATACCATGTATTCTCTATCGGAAAACTATTTATTTACCGAAGAGGCATTTAAGGAATATTTTAGCAAACTAAAAGATAATGGCAAACTCAGCTTTATGGCCCACAGTGCTTTGGATATGACAAGGATAATAAATACGGGAATCAAAGTACTTATTGAAAATGGAGTAGACCGTGAGAAAATAACTGACTATTTTATTGTTGTAAATGGTGCCAGTGAAGAGCATAGAAAGAAACATAAAGATATGATTAGTATGCCTATGGTCATATTTAAAAAGATTCCTTTTACAGACAAGGAAATAATATCTCTTTTAGACGTTATAAATTATCAAAAAAGGCAAATAATTCATTATCCTGGTGGCGAATATGAACTATTTAAAAGATTTGCAAATGGAGAAATGAGCTATGATGAGATGATAGGAATCTATGGGCTTAACATAAGACCCATTAAAGATAGTAGTCCATTTTTCTACAACTATTCTTACCTAGTACCAAAGGAAATTATTTTTATTGGGATCTGGATGCTAGGTATATGGATAGTAGTTAAAAGGCGTTACTTTAAAGAAGAAAGTATAAGTAGAATATCTAAATATTTTATAGCAATTGGAATGGCCTATATGTTAATAGAGATACCAATTGTTCAGAAAGCCAGTCTGTATTTTGGTAATCCTACTATTGCCTTTAGTAGCATATTATTTAGTATCCTTATAAGTAGTGGGATAGGAAGTCTGATGAGTGGCCATAAAAAGGTAAAAAAATATACTCAAGAGTCTCCAATGTATTTATTAGTTACTGCTGTAGGTGTTGTATCGGTTTTACTGGCAATTGACAGGGTGATTTTATTAACAAATGGTTTTGATACAGTGCTTAAACTTATTACAATGTTTTTGATGTTATTACCTATGGGAATACTTATGGGTATTCCTTTTCCTGCAGGTATGAGTAAGATCAAAGAAATAACAGAGAATAAAGATGTTATACCCTTGATGTGGGGAGTTAATGGGATATTCTCTGTTATTGGGTCGATTCTGGCAGTAAGTATTTCTATGAAGTTTGGATTTAATATCACAATTTTAGCAGGTGCTGCATTGTATCTATATCTATATATGACAAATCCGCTAGATTAACCGGCACGAAAAGCTAGATATCTATATAGACAACAAAGATCAAGATTTAATTTATTAGGATTTTGAGAATCCTTCTGGCTCATGTGAAGATTTATTGCTTTATTTATATTAAAGATAGTAGTGGCAATAAATGCTTCAAAATCGCTCAGAAGGAAACCTCAAAATCCCTAGAGTAATACAAATTGAATTTTAAAGTTGTTTACCTATAAATAAGTTTTGACACAATTAGGTGTAGCAATTGCCACACTTATATAGAAAAAAGAAAACTATATAAGTAATTAATTAAAATGAAAATCATATAACTTCAAGTAATAATGACACTATTGAAAAAAGCTTTATAAGTTGGCATGATATTTGCTTATATAATAATTGAAAATAAATTATCTTAATAGGAGTGGTGTAAATATGAAGAAAAAAGGTATAGCATTAGTAATCACAGGAGTATTGGCAGTAGGAACACTGACTGGTTTTGCTTATGCCAATTCTGTAAAAACTTTCGGTAATGAATTAAGCCAGAGTAAAGTAGAACAGAATATTGAAAGAAAAGAAAATAAAGACATATATAAAGACATGATAAAAATTATGAGAAAAAATGGTTACAAAGATTTAGCAAAGGCCATGGAAACAAATGATTATAAAACAATGGATGATTTTATGAAAAACATGACTGATGAAGACTATAAAAACATGATCAATATCATGAAGGAAAATGGCTACGGATATATGGCCAATATGATGGAATCTTTTAGTAGAGAAGAAATGATACAAATGCACAATTCCATGGGTGGTGCTGAAAACTGTCATTCCAGTGATACTGAAGGAAATAGAGGAATGATGGGAAGTTTTTAACTGATAACAAAACTACAAATATGGGCTCCGGTAAAAATTAAATATCTGGAGCTCATCAAAATAAAAATTTTTTTAATTAGACTATACCTATGAGGGGTAATGGTATATAATAGGGATAGATGGGAAGATGGTTCAATGATTACTATAAGTGTTTGTATTCAGTGCAAAGCAAAGGGGTGCTGTGATTATAAGGATGGTATAGAGTTATATGAATTTTTTAAGGATTATATAACAGAATATTTAGAGGATGAGGTAGAGATTAATTTAAATACTTGTAATTGCATGAAAATTTGCGAAGGACCTGTAGTAAAAGTGGAAAATAGGGTATATACTAATGTAGACAAAAGAAAAGCTTTAGAAATTATAAAAGATTTAACCGTAAACAAAGGGAGGGAAGAAAAATGGCACAAGAAACTCTAAAAATTAATGGTATGACCTGCGCCTCCTGTGCAAAGGCAGTAGAAAAGAGCGTGGGAAAGATTAAAGGAGTAAAAAGTGCAAATGTAAACTTTGCAACAGAAAAATTAAACGTTGAGTTTGATGATGCATCCGTCTCAATGGATGATATCAAGAAGGCAGTGAAGGATGCAGGATATAGTGCTGAAGAAGATATAGAGCTAAGAGAGGTAACAATACCTATAGGTGGTATGACCTGTGCATCCTGTGCAGCTGCAGTTGAAAAAGAGATAAAAAAATTAAAAGGTATTGAAGAAGTAAATGTAAATATTGCCACAGAAAAGGCTAATGTAAAGTATAATCCCTATGAAACGAGAATATCAGAAATTAAAAGTGCTATAAAAAAGGCTGGATATGAGGCATTGGAAATCCAGGCCGGCGATCAGGTGGATGCAGAAAAGGAAAAAAGACAAAAAGAAATTAAAACATTATGGAAAAAATTCATAGTATCAGCCATTTTCACAGTACCGTTATTATATATAGCTATGGGACACCTTATAGGTTTAACTTTACCAGAATTCATTGAACCATCTAAAAATCCATTTAATTTTGCACTGACACAGCTTATACTTACAATTCCAGTAGTTATAGCAGGGAATAAGTTTTATACTGTTGGATTTAAAACTTTAATTAGAAGATCACCCAATATGGATTCCCTTATAGCTATAGGTACAGCAGCAGCTATATTATATGGTATTTATGGTACAATTCAGATAGCTGGTGGGGATTTACAATATGCAAATGATTTATACTTTGAAACTGCAGGAGTTATTATAACTCTTATTCTATTAGGCAAGTATCTAGAATCAGTTACAAAGGGTAAAACTTCAGAAGCAATTAAAAAGCTTATGGGTCTTCAGCCAAAGACAGCTGTGGTAATACATGATGGAAAAGAGATGACTATACCGATAGAAGAGGTTGAGGTAGGAGACATTGTATTAGTTAAACCAGGTGAAAAGATACCTGTAGATGGTAATGTTGTGGAAGGACATACTTCAGTAGATGAGTCAATGCTTACTGGTGAAAGTATACCGGTTGAAAAAAATGTAGGAGATAAAGTAATAGGTGCAAGTATCAATAAAAATGGGACTATTAAATTTAAAGCAACAAAGGTTGGAAAAGATACAGCCTTGGCTCAAATTATCAAACTAGTTGAAGATGCACAAGGCTCAAAAGCACCAATAGCAAAACTCGCAGATGTTATTTCAGGATATTTTGTACCAGTAGTCATAGTAATAGCTATACTATCAGGATTAGCATGGTACTTTTTGGGAGGCGCAACAGGTATATTTGCTCTTACAATATTTATAGCCGTATTAGTTATAGCTTGCCCTTGTGCACTAGGACTTGCAACTCCTACGGCCATAATGGTTGGAACAGGCAAGGGTGCAGAATATGGAGTACTTATAAAGGGTGGAGTACCTCTTGAGACAACCCATAAGATAAAAACGATAGTATTCGACAAGACGGGTACTATAACAGAAGGAAAACCGAAGGTTACAGATATAGTAGTCAGTGAAGGATATTCAGAAGATGAATTATTAGAGCTGGCAGGTTCAGCTGAAAAGGGTTCAGAGCACCCCTTAGGAGAAGCAATAGTAAAGGGAGCAGAGGAAAAGGGATTGGAGTTTAAAAAGATAGATAAATTTGAAGCAATACCTGGTCATGGTATTGAGGTAAAGATAGAAAATAAAGATATTCTTTTAGGAAATAAAAAGCTTATGACTGATAGAAAAATCAAAATTACCTTACAAGATGAATCAGATAGGCTTGCAAATGAAGGAAAAACACCGATGTTTATAGCTATAGATGGTAAGTTAGCTGGAATCATAGCAGTAGCCGATACAGTTAAGGAAAGTAGTGCAGCAGCTATCAAGCAACTTCATGATATGGGTATAGAAGTGGCTATGATTACAGGAGACAATAAGAGAACAGCCGATGCAATAGCTAGGCAGGTAGGTATAGATATAGTACTTGCAGAAGTCCTGCCACAAGACAAAGCAAATGAAGTGAAGAAGCTTCAAGATAGGGGCAAGAAGGTTGCAATGGTTGGAGACGGTATAAACGACGCACCGGCTTTGGCACAGGCAGACGTTGGAATAGCTATAGGTTCTGGTACAGACGTTGCTATGGAATCAGCTGATGTAGTGCTCATGAAGAGTGATCTTATGGATGTGGTGACAGCTATACAATTAAGTAAAGCTACAATAAGAAATATAAAACAAAATCTATTTTGGGCTTTTGCTTACAATACTGCAGGTATACCGATTGCAGCAGGACTTCTTTATATCTTTGGAGGACCAAAGCTCAATCCAATGTTTGCAGCAGCGGCAATGGCATTAAGTTCAGTATCTGTCCTTACAAATGCATTGCGATTAAAGGGCTTTAAACCAGCCCATAAATAATAAATAAAACTAGGAGGTAATATTGATGAAAAAAACTATTAAAATTGAAGGAATGACTTGTGGGCACTGTGAAGGAAGAGTAAAAAAAGAACTAGAGGCTATATGTGGAGTGAAATCTGCAGATGTTTCAGCAACTGATAAAAAGGCTGTTGTAGAATTAGCCCATGAGGTAGATGTAGAAAAACTTAAGGCTGCTGTTGAAGAAGCTGGTTATACAGCTATCTCAGTAGAATAGTTATTTAAGAGCCCCTGAAAACAGGGGCTCTTAGCTCTTATATTAGACTTTAAACTAGTAAGACAATTAAAGACGGAGGGAATATTATGGAGAAAGTGAAAAAAGCTGCTGAATGCTTTGAAAGCGGATTTTCATGTTCACAGGCTGTTCTTGCAACCTTTGCAGAGGAATTTAATCTTGATAAAAAAACTGCACTTAAAATATCCTCAGCATTTTGTGGGGGGATGGGCGGAACGGCTAATGTATGTGGTGCAGTAACTGGAGGACTTATGGTTATAGGATTAAAATATGGCAGAACAGAAGCTGATGATGTTGTAACAAAGGAAAAAACTAATGAAATCTCAAGACTATTTATGGAAAGATTCAAAGAAAACAATGGTTCTCTTATATGCAAAGATCTATTGGGAGCAGATATAAGCACAATAGAAGGAAAAGAATATGTTACAAATAATAATCTTCGGCATAATTGTTGTACAAAACTCGTTGAAAATGCAACAGAAATCTTAGAAAAAATATTAACAAAATATTAGATTTGATATTTTTGACCTAAAAGAATGACCTTAAACTACTAACCACTAACTATGAACTACGAATTAACAAATGCGTCGGCAGACGCATTTTTTTCATTGTATAGGAACTCAAACATTTTTTGAAAAAAATTGCAGGTATAAAACAAAGTAAATTCAAGTGATTCAAGAAATTACCAATTTTTACCAGTTAAATATTAAAAAGGCTAACAGCTAACTGCTGACCGCTCATGGCAAAAAGGTGACAGGTGACGGGCTACAGGAAAGACCCTAAAGAACGACCAGGATTTGCTAAGAGCCAAGAGCTAAGAACTAAGAGCTACGAACTACGAACTAAAAAGCGTCGGCAGACGCATTTTTTTTTATAAAAGTTAGGTTGACATACAAGATAAAATAAGTTAAAATGAATTAACACACAAATTCATATTGGAATACTATGAATTAAAGGCGGTTGATTATATGATAGATATCAAAAATTTAAGTAAAAGCTATGGAGAGTTAAAGGTCCTGGAAGATATTAATTTGCATATAAAAGAAGGAGAATTTGTATCGATTATAGGTCCTTCAGGATGTGGTAAGTCCACTCTGATAAATATTATTGCGGGTCTAGATAAGGCATCTAGCGGAAAGATATTTATGGAAGATAAAGAAATATGTGAACCAGATATAGATAGGATTATGGTATTTCAAAATGCAGCACTATTTCCTTGGCTAAATGTATATGACAATGTAAGCTTCGGATTAAAAAATGTTTGTAAAGATTCTAAAGAAATAAAAGAGAAGGTTGAGGCAATTCTGAGAAAAGTTCATTTGTACAGATTTAAGGATAATTATCCCCATGAGCTTTCTGGTGGCATGAAGCAAAGAGTATCAATTGCCAGAAGCATTGTAATGGATCCTAAAATTTTATTGATGGATGAACCTTTTTCAGCATTGGACGAACAGACTAGAATGCTGCTTCATGATGAGTTGCAGCAGATATGGATTGAAACTAAGAAGACTATTCTTTTTGTTACCCATAATATAAGAGAAGCAGTGAAACTTTCCGATAGGGTAATTATTTTAGGGATACGACCAGGTACTGTGGTCGATGATATTAGGATAGACATTAGCCATCCGCGACAGGCTACTGATTCAAATCTATATCACATGGAAAAACTGGTTTTTAATAAGCTTAAAAAGGAAATAGAAAAGGTGGTAAGGGAGGAACTGGGAGATGAATACAAATTTGAAAAGGATACTGTTTCTGATAGGAATAGTAATACTATGGGAGATGGTATATAGACTTGGAATATGGCCTGACTTCATGTTTCCCTCGCCTTTAGATGTTCTTACTACGCTATGGAGTGGACTGACAGAAGGAACTTATTCGATTGCATTATTACACAGTTTAAGAAGACTTTTGATAGGATATGCTATTGCAGTTATATTGGGTATTATTGTAGGTATTGTACTTGTAACTAATAAGTCGGCAGATGAAGTACTTGGTGGACTGGTTCTATCCTTTCAGTCAGTACCTAGTGTAGTATGGTTACCTCTGGCTCTGCTCTGGTTTAAGATGGGGGAAACTTCTATTATTTTCGTTGTAGTAGTGGGTGGAATCTGGAATATGATTATCAACTCGTCATCGGGAATCAGGAATGTAGACCCTACACTTATACGGTGCGGCAGAAATTTTGGATATAAGGGAATAAAGCTATTTACAAAGATAATTATACCAGCATCTATCCCACAGATTATCACAGGTATGAGGCTTGCTTGGGCTTTTTGCTGGAGAGCCCTTATGGCTGCAGAAATTCTCGGAACTGGTAGGGGGCTGGGACAGATATTGATGTGGGGAAGAGACATGGGAAATATGAGCACAGTTCTGTCAGTGATGTTTATAATAGCCCTTACGGGTCTATTTACTGATAATCTTATATTTAGAAAGATTGAGCTTAAGGTCTATAAGAGATGGGGCCTAATATCATAGGGAGGTATGAGTTATGAAAAAGATATTTTTATTGTTAGCTGTTTTGGTTGTATCGCTTTTTTTGGTGGCATGTGCAGTGGAAGAAGAAACTGCGAAGGAGATTAATATAGGTTATTTTCCTAACATATCCCATGCACCGGCAATGGTAGGGGTTGAAAAAGGAATCTTTGAAAAAAATCTTAATGGGTTTAAAGTAAATACCATGAACTTTCCAAATGGTTCGCTATTTATGGATGCAATATCCACAGAGCAAATTGATATTGGCTATGTAGGGCCGGGACCTGCTATTAACAGATATTTGCAGGGAGGAGAAGTAGTTTTGATCTCCAATGCGAGTAGGGGAGAAAACGTACTTGTTGTAAGAAAAGATTTTGAATTTAAAAATATAAAGGATTTAGAAGGTAAAATCGTTGCTACACCTTCAACAGGATGTACCCATGATTTGATTTTAAGAAAAATGTTAGAAGAAAACGGCATGGCTGTAGAGGAAAATGGAGGAAAGGTAAAGCGAATAGCACAAAAACCTGCTACTATGATAGGGCTATTTCAACAAAAGCAGATTGATGCTGCTCTAGTTTCAGAACCATGGGCCTCTTTAATGGAGGCAGAAGGAGTAGTAAGAGTTGTCAGAGATGCAAAGGAAGTTCCTTGGAAAGGTAAGCTACCTGCAACAGTTCTTGTGGTAAGAAAGGATTTTTTACAGTCAAATCCTGAGATCGTTGAAAAATTTATTAAGGCCCATGAGGAATCTATAAACTTTATAAATAATAACAAAGAAGAAACAATAGACATTATTGCTAAACAAATTAAAACAATTACTAATCAGGAAATAGCAAAGGATATTATTAAAAGTGCATTAAACAGAGTTGAGTTTACGACTAATGTAAATAAAAATATCATGCAGGAATTTGCAGATTTATCTAAGTCCTTAGGATTTATCAAAGGCGATTCTAATTTAGAAAACCTATTTTGGGATAAGTTGTAAATAGGGAGTGATAAAATGTTAGTGAAAAATATTACAGAATTAGTAGGAAATACACCGATAGTTAAACTAAATAGACTCCCTGGTCCCGATTCAGCGGAGGTGTATTTAAAGCTTGAAAGCTTCAATCCAAGCAGTTCAGTTAAGGACAGGGCGGCTCTAAATATGATAGAGGAAGCTGAAAAACAGGGTTTGATTAAGCCAGGTGCCACAATAATAGAACCTACATCGGGAAATACTGGCATAGGTCTTGCTATGGTGGCTGCTGCAAAAGGCTATAGGGCTATCATCATTATGCCAGCCAGTGCAACTACTGAACGAGTGAGTTTACTGAAGGCCTATGGAGCAGAAGTCATATTAACACCTGCAGAAAAGCTCATGGCAGGATGTATAGAAAAGGCAAATGAGCTATTAAAACAGATTCCAAATAGCTTTATGCCAAATCAATTTATAAATATGGCAAACCCTGAAGTTCATAAGAAAACCACTGCTTTAGAAATTTTAAAAGATATGGACGGGAAGTTAGATGTGTTTGTTTCTACTGCTGGAACCGGAGGAACTATCAGTGGCACTGGAGAGGTATTGAGACAGCATCTGCCTAATTTAAAAATATATGTTGTTGAGGCCAAAACATCTCCAGTTATAGCAGGAGGAAAGCCTGGTCCCCATAAGATTGTGGGAACAGGTCCAGGATTCATTCCTGATACCTTGAACATGAAAATATTTGATAAGGTTATACATGTTACTGATGAGGAAGCAATTTCTACAACAAAAGATCTGGCCAGGAAAGAGGGCATCTTATGCGGGGTATCAGCAGGAGCATCGACTTTTGTTGCCCTTCAGATGGCTAAAAAAATAGGTCCTGGAAAGAGAGTATTGGCTATAGCACCTGATTCGGGAGAAAGATATCTAAGCATGGGAATATTTTAAAATAAAATCAAAAATGATAATGAGACAGAAGAACTGCCTACTGTGTCATATAAACCATATCTAGTAGCATATTCTACAATATGTAAATAAATGTATTAAATAAATGGAAATAAAATCACTGTATTTTCGTGAAACAGTGATTTTATTTCGCTTTGGCACCAATTTTGCTTATGTTATATTTGAGGGGGATGAGTTATGTCTCATTTAGATCAATATGCTTATGGTTTATGGGGAAGTGTAATTGCAAATATAATATTAGTAACTTTCTTTGCATATTCAGTATTTAAGCCAAAGACAAAAAAAGAATGGCGGACATTAGGAGCCTTTACCGCTTTCTTGGTAGCACTATTTAGTGAAATGTATGGAGTTCCATTGACTATATACCTTTTAACAGCAATTTTAGGCAATAAATATCCTGTCTTAGATCCATTTACTCATATTAATGGCCATCTTTGGGTAGTGTTATTTGGTGGTTCAAAATTAGTATATTATATTTTGCACCCTTTGAGTAATGTGCTAATTGTTTTAGGGTTATTGATAATATCTATAGGATGGAAGGCTGTTCACTCTGGACACGGAGAATTAGTAGATTATGGAATATATAAATATATTAGACATCCTCAATATAGCGGATTTATTACAATAATTATTGGATTTCTCATTCAATGGCCTACGATAATTACATTGATTATGGCACCAATATTATTTATCATATATGTAAGATTAGCTAAAACAGAGGAGGCTAATTTGATAGAGGCCTTTGGCGAAAAATATCTAGAATACAGAGCTAAAGTTCCAGCATTTTTCCCAAATAGAATGATAAGAATTAAAGATTTGTTCAGAATAAAAAATGTAAAAGATATTGATGCTTAATAAAGGACTATAAAAATAAAATCAATATAGATAGGAGATGATGATATGCTTCCATTTTTATTTGACCCAACCTTTATTATTATCATTCCAGCAATTGTGTTGGTAATGTATGCACAAAGTAATGTAAAAAGTATATTTAACAAATATTCCCATGTATATTCTAATTTAGGTATGACTGGAGCTGAGTTGGCTGAACGAATTCTAAGAAGAAATGGTATATACGATGTACAGGTTACAACATCAAATGGATATATGACTGACCATTATGACCCAAGGCATAAAATAGTTAGATTGTCTAGCAACATATATTCTGGAAGAAGTATTACTGCATTAGGAGTGGCTGCCCATGAGGTAGGCCATGCCATTCAACATAATGAAGGATATATGCCGTTATCTTTAAGAAATTCTATTGTACCTCTAGCTAACATAGGGTCCCAAATGGCCTTTCCTCTTTTATTTATTGGGCTAATATTAGGATTTCCATCCCTAGCACAAATAGGAGTAATAGTATTTATGTTTGCAGTGCTTTTCCAGCTACTTACTTTGCCAGTAGAGTTTAACGCAAGTAAAAGAGCAGTAGCTATACTAACTAATGAAGGTTACGTTACAGGTGAAGAGGAAAAGGGAATTAAAAAGGTTTTAAATGCTGCAGCGTTAACATATGTAGCTGCCACAGCAATGGCTGTTCTTCAATTAATTAGACTCCTTTTAATATCTGGACTTTTAGGTGGAAGACGGGATTAGAGATTTAATATATAATAAAATGATGCTACAGACTATGTATAATAAACATATGATAGAAATTACTAATGTAAACACTCAATAGATTAGAAAAAAGCCCTGTGATGAATTCACGGGCTTTTTTGCATTACATAGTAAAATTTTGAACTGCTTCCATAGAAAATTGACATTCTTCTATGCATAGATCTAGGTGATGAGCAGCCTCCTTAAGCATTGACTTTATCTGAACATTTGTTTCTTGATTTGCCATATTTTCAAGCTGCTGTGCTGCATTTTGACACTTTTGAATACACTGCTGAATATCATTAGCAGGATTTGTTGTCATATGGATACATCCTCCTTTTCGTTAGGTTTAATAAAGCTCACTATTTCTATTGTTGCATATTCGCATTTTCACATTGACGGATACACATTTCGATATGACTTGCTCCTTGAGTAAGCATTTCACGAATACTTGCCTTTGGAATAGCATTAGCAGTTGTACGGAGCATATTAGCTGCATTTGTACAATCGCTAATACATTGTTGAAGCTGCTGTTTATTTGTCATAATATCACCTCCTAATCAAATACTAGTATGAGAATAAATCTAACAAAGTATTCTATAGACAATTTCAAAAAATATTTTAATATTCAATTGCTATATTGTTATAATGCAATAGTATTTTGCATGTTTATCCATTTATACTTTTTAATACTTGTGAATATATTAGTGAGGATATTTGGCATGAAATTTGCATTTAATTTCTATGTAAAGAGCAAAAAAAGTAGCAATATAGAAGAACTTTTAAATTTAGAACTTAGAAATATATTTTAAATACTGACATGATGATAATGATAATTGTTATTATGAATAAGGAGGGCGTATTATGGATTGTTGTAAAAATAAAATACCATGGTATAAGAAAGTAATTTCAGCTTTATTAGGTACAGGAGACTGCCATGGAAAAGTAGAACACAATACCCATGGACTAGAAAAAATTGCATTGGTAGGAAGTCCTAACGTTGGTAAAAGTGTTTTATTCAATTTATTAACAGGTGCCTATGTGACTGTGTCTAATTATCCTGGAACTACTGTAGATGTTTCAAGAGGAAAAGGTAAAATAGGTAAGCAGGAATACGAAATAATAGATACTCCAGGTATGTATTCTCTTATGTGTATCACTGAAGAAGAAAAGGTAACTAGAGAATTGCTATTTAAAGAAAAACCTAAGGCAGTAATCCATGTAATCGATGCCAAAAATATTCAGAGGATGCTACCTCTTACTATCCAATTAGTAGAATCTGGTATGCCTGTTATTTTAGTGTTAAATATTATGGACGAGGCAGAAAGGATGGGTTTGAAAATAGATATAAAAAGACTGGAAGCTGAATTACAAATACCTGTTGTTTCTACCGTGGCTGCCTTAAACAAAGGAATAGATACATTAAAAGAAAGGGTAGATAAGTATGTCAAAGTTGCTTAACGTTGTCTATGATGCTATAATAGAGGATTCGGTGAATAAGATCATTGATTATTTAAAGGGAGACTATATTTTATCTAGAAGAGCTATAGCCCTTTTGTTACTTCAAGAGGATGAAGACATCCTTAAGAAAGTACAAGCTACTGAGGGAAGCAACTTTATTAAAATTAAAAATATTATTGAAAGAACGAAAGAGAACTATGATAAACCTCTGAATTATAGCATTTCCCTGTCACGACAGAAATTTGTGGAAGAATTAACACAAAAAGTAGTAAAAAAAGAAGAAAAAGAAGAGAAAAATATTTCTGACTTTTTAAGTAGATTAACCATGAATCCTATCACTGGAGTACCGATTCTATTATTGGTGTTGTATTTCGGATTATATCAATTTGTAGGTGTATTTGGTGCAGGTACTGTGGTAGATTTTTTAGAAATAAATGTTTTTGAGAGCTATATCAACCCTTGGGTAAATGGAATCGTGAATAGCTATATTCCTTGGCAATGGCTTCAGGATTTATTGGCCAATGAATATGGGATTATTACTCTAGGTATTAGATATGCAATCGCAATTATTCTGCCAATTGTAGGAAGTTTTTTTCTTGTATTCTCTATTATTGAAGATAGTGGCTACCTGCCGAGGCTTGCTATGTTAGTTGATAGGATATTTAAAAAGATCGGTTTGAGTGGACGAGCGGTAATACCAATGACACTAGGCTTCGGGTGCGATACCATGGCTACTATGGTAAGTAGAACCTTAGAAACTAAACGTGAGAGAGTGATTTCCACATTATTGTTGGCTTTGGCTATACCGTGCTCTGCACAGCTTGGAGTAATTTTGGCTCTTCTATCTAGTTCGCCAAAAGCCATGATGATTTGGGTTATTTTCGTATCCTTTGTATTTTTATTTATTGGATATTTGACATCAAAAATTCTTCCGGGAGACCAGCCTAGCTTTTATATGGAGGTCCCACCTCTCAGATTGCCTAAATTGTCAAATATAGCATCTAAGACTTATACTAGAATGCAGTGGTATTTAGCAGAAGTAATGCCCTTATTTATTTTCGCCAGCATACTAATATGGTTTGGTAACCTTACAGGGTTATTTGGCATCATAATAAATGCTATGGAGCCTGTTATGAACTGGATTGGACTTCCCAATGAAGCAGCTGAATCCTTTATATTCGGATTCTTCAGAAGAGACTTCGGAGCTGCAGGTCTTTATGACCTACAGGCATCGGGAGCACTATCTCCAAGACAACTTGTTGTAGCAGCTGCTACACTGACATTATTTGTTCCTTGTGTTGCACAGTTTACTATGATGATGAAAGAAAGAGGCAAAAAAACAGGTATTGCAATGGCTGTCTTTATTTTTCCCTTTGCTTTTGCAGCAGGCTACATACTGAACTTGATGCTAATTACTTTCGGGGTGTTATCATGATGATAAAATGTAGCTTTTGTGGTTTTAGATTTCAAGAAAATGAAAGTAGGATGGGGTGTTCGGGATGCCCTTTAAGTAGGACATGCAATAAATATAAGTGTCCTAATTGTGGCTTTGAAATTCCTAAAGAGCCAAAATTGATTAAGTTTATTAAGAAATGGGGACGAAAGAATGAATAAATCAATTGAAAAATCTATGATAGTACCTGTTATCAATATGACGAAGGGGCAAGAGGGTATTATTATCGAACTGAATACAAATAATAAAAAAATTTTGAGAAAACTTATGTCAATGGGAATTTTGCCAGGGATGAACTTGAGGATGATACAAACATACCCTTCGTATGTTTTCCAGGTTGGCTTTACACAAGTTGCAGTAGATAAGGATATAGCTTCTGTCATTTTAGTGAATATATAATTAATCTAGAGAAAGGGGCTGATATTCTATGAGAAATTTAATATTCGATGTTTTAATTGTTGGAGGTGGTCCAGCTGGAGCAAGTGCTGGTCTTACTTTTCTGGAAAATGGTATCAGCTGCTGCATAGTTGACAAAGCAAGTTTCCCAAGAAACAAACTATGTGGTGGATTACTAACTGATAAGACAATTAAAATTATACAAAGTTTTAGTCTAGATATAGATATTGATAAATTCTATAATAATACAACAAATAAGATAAATATATATTTGAAGGATAAACTAATGCTTGAATTAGAATCAAAAACACCATATTATTTAGCTGATAGACTTGCGTTTGATAATTTATTAATACAAAGCTTTAAAGCTAAAGGCGGGCATATAATAGAGAATTGTTATGTGAATAAAATTGATTTAAAAAACTCAGAGCTTATTATTGCAGAAAATAGTAGGATCAAGTTTAAGTTTATTGTTGGCGCCGATGGTACAAATAGCTATACTAGAAAATTAATAGATAATAGTTATAAGTCTGATGCTTTTTGCTTAGAAACTGATATACCTAAAAATGAATTTAATTATGAAAATGCCATTGGATTATATTTTGATATTATGAAAAAAGGATATGGCTGGATATTTCCTAAGGATAATCATATAACTATTGGTATGGGAGGAATTATCAATAAAAATATCAACATAAAGAAAGTATTTAATGATTTTCTAATAAGTAAAAATATTTCTCCTGATTTATGCAATATAAAGGGTCATTTCGTGCCCTTCGGTACTTATATAAAAAGACCAATACTCTATAATAAATTAGTATTGGCAGGTGATGCATCTGGTCTTGTTGATCCTATTACTGGTGAAGGTATCTATTTTTCTTTATTATCCGGTAAATATGCAGGAGAAATTATATCCGATTGTATTAAAAATCCTGATAAAAATAATCTTAATAATTACCTTAATAAAATTCGTCCCATACAAAAAATTATCGATAAGGGTACTAGATTACAAAATATTTTTTATAATCCAATATTTCAAAAACTAGCTTTATCTCATTTAAAAAATCATAAGGACATTGGCAATTATATATTAGATAACTTTATCTCCGATTATAACTATAAAGATGTTTTTGATTTGTTATTGAGCTATTTCTTATACAAATATAAAAAAACTCATTCTGAAAATGTTTCATAATAGAAGTTGAATATTTCTAAAAAGTTTACTAAATAAATATGACTGGAGGTGTATTAAGATTGAGCAGTATTAGGAAGAGAATATTCCTAAATTTTTCAGTAATGATTTTGTTAATGGGAATATTAAAATTCAGAAACAAATAGATAGCTTGAAGGAACAAATAAATCAATTGAAAGAAATACAGATTAAATTAATAAATGATGACATAAATGGTAATAAAATTAATACTATAAACCTATCTCGGAAAAGTTTACAACAAGCTCAGAAGATTGAAGATACTATTAGTAAAATGATTTCCCATAAGCTTAACGAAGCATATAAGCACTATGAAGATACTAAAAAATACTTTAATGATGCGATTAAGTTAGTAATTGTTTCATTAACAGTTGCCATAATATTAACTATCACTATTTCAATCCTGTTAGCTAATTCTATTGTAAAGCCTTTAAATAAATCTATTGCCTTTGCCCATAACATTGCTGAGGGTAATCTAAGGACTGAGATGGAGAATACATATAAAAATGAAGTAGGTCAACTATTAGATGCATTAAATAGAACGAGTGAAAAGCTCAAGGATATTGTAGGCAATGTAAAAAATATATCAAATGATGTGAATTACGATAGCTTACAGCTATCTAATGCCATAGAACAATCAAATCAATCTCAGGAGTTAATTGGTCAAAGCATTTCTCAAATAGCTGCAAGCATTGAAGAAGCTGTTTGCTCAATCAAAGGAATAGAAGATAGAGTTAGCAAAATATCTCAAAGCTCAAATGAAGTTATGAGTATAACTTTAGAAGGGAAGGAAAGCTCTATAGAATTAAGTAATAAAGCTAAAAATGTAGAGAACGCTGCTATTTCCTTAATGAGTACTAATCAAGAAATAAAGAATGCAACTTATGGGGTAAAGAATTCCATGGAGGAATTAAATGAATTATCAAAGAATATCAGTACAATAGTTGAAATGATTTCAAAGATTGCAAATCAGACAAACATGTTAGCTCTCAATGCCAATATTGAAGCTGCCAGAGCGGGAGAAGATGGACAAGGATTTTCAGTAGTAGCTGAGGAGGTTAGAAAGCTTTCTGATGAGAGCTCAAATGCAGCTAAACAAATTAAAGATATGATACAAAAAGTACAAAATCAAATAGAAAAAGTTTCTACTAATGTATTAGTAACAGAAAATAAGGTAATAGAAGGTAGTAGGTTAGTTAATAATACTAATGATAGTATCAAAGAGATATTAGCAGGTATTAATGATGTAGTGAATATGACAAGAAAAATATCTGAACAATGTAGTCATCAAGATAGGGAAATAAAATTAATTAAAGAGATGGTAGAAAGAACGGTAGATAACAGCCAAAAAATTACAGCATCAATTCAAAATATTAATTCTAGTGTTGAAGAGCAAATAGCAACTGTTGAAGAGGTAGGAGCTACATCAGTTCATTTATCTTCAATGACTGAAAAACTTAATAATATGATAAACTATTTTAAAGCTTAAAATATATTAATATGAAAGCAAAATCTGCCAGGATAGATTTGAATTCAAATTGTCCTTGGCAGATTTTTAAATTATTCTAATTAAGTAATTGCTTTATTTTCTCTATATTTTGTTCAAATCCAATTATTGCTTCTCCATTTATAATTATAGTAGGAGTCATGATACGATTAAACTTCTTTTGCATTTCTCTTTGAACTTGTTCATCTTCTATATTTTTGATCTTCACGGGGATACCGTGGTCTGCAAAGAAACTCTCTGCCTTTTGACAATCGGTTCACAAAGGGTCGGAATATATAATAATTTCTTTTTTCCCAAATAGTTTATTTAAAAATCCCATTTTAACTCATCTCCTTATAAAAATAAAAGGGTATATAAGTAATACTACCCAATTTAAAAATAAATAATCAAGCTCATAAAAACTATAGTATGTACTAATAATATGAATATACTACTTTTAAATGGAGGATATAAGATGAGTTATAGAATAATTGGTGTATTTCACTCTTCAATGAATGCTGAAAAAGCCATAAAGGATATTAGAAATCAAGGCTTTGAAGGAGGAATATCTTTAGTAACAAAAGAAAATAGTACGTATTTTGATGAAGCTAATAAGATTAAGAATGAGTATCAGAATGATAATGATAAAATTCAATATGGAGGATTAGTTGGAGGGTTAGTTGGATTGACCGTGGTGACCTTTGCAGTTCCAGGAATAGGGACTATTCTTGCTGCAGGTCCCTTAGCTGGTTTGTTTGCTGGAACATTAACTGGTGAAACTGTAGAAGCAGCTTTAAATGCTAGAAACACTGAAGAAAACAAAGATTATTATACAGAACAGATTAGAAAGGGCAAATCAATAGTAGTTGTAGAAAAGGAAGATGGTTATGAAGACCTCATCACTAAAATTTTGGAAAAACATAGAGCTGAGGAAATTAAGTTAGAATAAGATATAAAACAAATGCGTCGTTAGACGCATTTGTTAATTCGTAGAAGATGTGTTTCCGTTGTTTCTCATAACTTCTACAAATTAATATTTAAGATATTTTAATGGATCCACAGGTACATTGTTTTTTCTTACTTCAAAATGAACATTTGGTCCTGTAGTCCTTCCTGTTGTTCCAATTGTTGCAATAACCTGTCCCCTATAGACTCTTTGACCTATTTTAACTTTTAATGTATTTGCATGGGCGTATAATGTTTTATATCCATTTTCATGATCGATTATCACAGTTTTTCCATACCCAGTTAGCCATCCTGCAGTAATTACTTTACCGCCATCTGCAGCTTTAATAGGTGTTCCTATCGGTCCCGAAATATCAATTCCTTCATGTTTCTTCCCCCATCTCCACCCAAATCTTGAAGTGAGTTTACCTCGGGCAGGATTATAAAAGCTTCCATATGCTAATGTTTTAGGTCTTTCTTTAGTTCCTTTCAAAACAATAGCATTTATAGGCTCTTTCAGTATTTTTTCCTTTATGATTTTTTGATTATCCAGTATACCATTTATGTATATTAATTCAGCTTCTACTCGTTTCTTGCCTTCTTTTCCATTACTTTTTATCTTTCTATCTCCTATATAAATACTATCACTCTTCTCATAAACTAATTTGAAGGGAATTATTTCTTCGTAGGTTTTGATTACAGATGTTTTTACATTGATGTATGGTTTAGGAATGTTTAGATTAAGCAGTTGACCAATTTGGAGTCTGTCCAAATCTACAGCGGGATTAGCTATTTCTAAATCTTCTAAACTTAAATCATAGCGCATCGCTATATCCCACGCTGTATCTCCCGTCCGAACTTTATATTTTTGGATCTTTTCTCCACCCGTCAGTATATAATTTAATGCGTCTTCCGGTGTCATTAAGTCTTCAACATTTATTTCTTTTGGCTCAATATCAACATCTTCCACAAAACTAACTTCTTGTATATTTTCATTAAAGCTGGCATATTTGTTTTTTATGTTGTCTAAAAGTGTTTCAGCATCATTTTTAGTTTGAAGAAATAATAAATCTTTTCCGTTTACCTTTATAGAATAGCCATTTATTTTAAAGTCTAAGGTTTTATATAAATTATTTTTTATAGATTTAATAGGTGTCAATTTTTCTTTGGAGGCTCTAGTCTTTTCAATACTTATCGTTTGAGTTATTAGTACATCATTTTCCAACTTGTTTTTCATCTCAGTCTGGATTTCGTCTAGTAATTTGCTGATTTCTTCTTTTTCTTTAACTATTCCTATTAATTTATTATCTATTGAAATAGTATAGGCTATGTTTGCAAAATACATATAAATACTAATCAATCCTATAACTACAAGTATTGTTAATATGTATAAATATTTATTTTTCATTAAAGTATTACCTTGCTTCATATAATTCAACTTAAATCCTCCTTTTTCGATAAACTTACTTTAAATTGTACTACAGTTTTAGTCTTTTGTGAATACTAAAAGGTTCAATAAAATATAATTTTATTTTTTGCAAGTATGTTGCAATTGCTACAGTGTGTGAGTTATTTACTACATATTATTTTCTACAAATAGCTTAAAAACCGTCTATTTTAATCAATTTTTATTGGTATGATATATGCATTAATATTATTAGGATATAGGTTTGTAGGCTGGACCGCTGAAAACTAAAGTTTTATCGATCTATGTATGCAATATACAGTAAAGCTAATCTAATAATTTTTATATTTTTAAGGGGTGAAATGATGCAGAGTAAAAATTTGACTTTTAAAGGAGGAATTCATCCTCCATATTCAAAGGAATTCACACAATCAATACCTTTGGAAAGTGCTAAAGAGCCTAAGATAGTCTGTATTCCGATGCGTCAGCATATAGGCGTTCCATGTGAGCCTATAGTTAAAATTGGTGATAAAGTTAAAATTGGTCAGAAAATTGGTGAATCGAAGGCTTTTGTTTCAGCTCACATACACTCAAGTGTGGCTGGAATAGTAAAAAAAATTACAACACTTCCAACTCCAATGGGATCAAGAGAACTTTCTGTAATAATTGAATCCGACGGCAGTAATGAGGTTCATGAAAGTGTTAAACCTAAAGGAGATATTAATACTTTAACAGGTGAGGAAATAATTGAAATTATCAAAGATGCCGGCATTACTGGTATGGGGGGAGCGTCATTTCCAACCCATGTAAAGCTATCTCCTCCCTCTAATAAAAAGATCGATACTGTTATATTAAATGGTGCTGAGTGTGAACCTTATCTGACTGCCGATCACAGGTTAATGTTAGAGCAGCCTGAAAAAATTGTCTATGGACTTAAAGCTATAATGAAGGCAGTAGGAGTTAATAAAGGAATCATTGGCGTCGAAGATAATAAGCCAGATGCCATAGTTGAGATGAAAAAAGTAATAAAAAATGAACAGAATATTGAGTTAGCTATACTATCTACTAAATATCCACAGGGTGATGAAAAAAGACTTATAGATGCTCTAACAGGTAGAAAGGTACCTCCAGGGGGATTACCGATGGATGTCGGAGTAGTTGTGAATAATGTTGGTACGGCAGCGGCTATTGCTAATGCAATACAAACAGGAATGCCTCTTATTCAAAGGATAGTTACTATTACAGGTAGTGCCATAGCAAACCCTAAAAATTTAATAGCTAAAATCGGTACAAGTTTTAGAGAAATAATCGAGCAATGCGGCGGATATGTTGAAGAACCTGGCAAAATAGTCTCTGGTGGTCCAATGATGGGAATTGCCCAATATACTGATGAAGTTCCGATCATTAAGGGTACTTCAGGCATTTTAGTATTTAATCAAAAAGAGGCTAGATATCATACGGAACAGCCGTGTATTAAATGTGCCAGATGCGTCGATGTATGTCCGGTAGGTCTTTTGCCAATAAAGTTAGCCAATTATGCTCAAAAATCCAGTTGGGATGAGGCAGAAAAATATAATGCTCTTTATTGTATAGAATGTGGTTCATGTTCATTTATATGTCCGGCAAAACGCCCTCTAGTTGAGCGCATTCGATTAGCCAAAGCTGAAATTTTAGTTAAGAAAAGAAGCAATTAGGGAGGTAGAGTTATATGAGTAGTAGTAAATCAGTAGTTAAGTCTTCTTCACGGGTTAAGGTGGAAGACAGTTCTTCAATTAAGAGTAGAAAATTAGTTGTCAGTTCATCGCCTCATATAAAGACAGAGGATACAGTTTCTAAAATCATGTTTAGAGTAGTTTTAGCCCTTATCCCCACTGCTTTTGCAGGTATATATTTTTTTGGACTTAGATCATTTGCTATTTTGATAGCTACTATACTTTCATCATTACTTACTGAATTTATATTTCAAAAAGTGAGAAAGAAGCCTTTATCTTTAAATGATGGAAGTGCCCTTATAACTGGCTTACTTTTAGGTCTAACCTTACCTCCAACCCTACCGATATGGATGGCAGTTGTCGGCGGCGTGGTTGCAATAGGCCTTGGTAAAATGGTTTTTGGTGGTCTCGGTCAAAATATTTTTAATCCGGCATTAGTAGGAAGAGCTTTTTTATTAATAACTTTTCCTGTACATATGACAACATGGCTGAAGCCACTAGATTCCGTATCAGGTGCTACTCCTCTTAATTTACTGAAAATGGAGGGCATCAAGACTAATTATTTTGATTTGTTTATAGGGAATGTTGGCGGGTCAATTGGTGAGACATCAGTTGCATTAATATTACTGGGAGGAATCTATTTGCTTTATAAAAGATGTATAGACTGGAGAATCCCATTAAGTTATTTAGGAACAGTCTTTATCATGACATTTTTGTTAGGGAAGGATCCAATATTTCATCTTTTATCTGGGGGATTGATGTTAGGTGCCTTTTTCATGGCCACTGATATGGTAACGACTCCCATTACCAAAAAAGGAAGATGGATATTTGGCGTTGGAGCAGGCGTAATTCTAGTAATAATAAGAATTTATGGTGGTTACCCAGAAGGTGTTCTCTACTCAATTCTATTCATGAATGCATTGACTCCGCTTATCAATAGATATACGAAAGGAAAAATATTTGGGGAGGTGTCCAAATAATGGATAACAGCACATCCAAGATGGTCATTGTACTCTCATTGGTTGCAATTATTTCAGGTTTAGTTCTTGTACTAACCTTTAAGTGGACTGAGCCTACAATTAATCAAATTGCTAAAGCCAACCAAAAAAGAGCTATTTTAGAAGTCCTGCCGGAAGCTAAGAGATACACTGAAATGAAAAATAATGAAAATATATTTATAGGATATGACGGAGAGGGTAACAAGGTCGGAATAGCTTTTATTGCAGAAGGTGGTGGATTTCAGGGAGATATTAAAATGATGGTAGGTATGGATGTAGAAAATGAAAAGTTAACCGGCATGACTGTTCTCAGCCACTTAGAAACTCCTGGATTAGGGGCTAGGATTGAAGAAGATTGGTTTCAAGATCAGTTTAAAGGAAAATCTATCAATGATGAGTATAGAGTTAAAGAAGATATAGAAGCTATAACTGGTGCCACTATTTCTTCTAACGCAGTTGCAAATATTTTAAAGAATACAATTCCCAAAGTTTTAAAAGAGTATAAAACAGGTGGTGATAATCAATGAGAATGTGGAAGGAGTTTATAAAGGGGCTATGGGAAGAAAATGCAGTTTTCCGTCAACTCATGGGCATGTGTCCTACTTTAGCCGTTACTAATGCAGCAATAAACGGATTAGCAATGGGACTGGCAACACTATTCGTGCTAGTTTGTTCCAGTGTGATTGTGGCTCTTATTAAAAACTATATCCCTAGTAAGGTTAGGATTCCATCATATATAGTTATCATTGCAACCTTTGTAACTATCGCCGACTTGTTCATGGCGGCCTTTTTCCCTGAAATTCAAAAAGTATTAGGTTTATTTATTCCACTAATAGTTGTAAACTGTTTAATTCTAGGTCGTGCAGAAGCCTTTGCTTCTAAAAATCCAGTTAAGTTTGCATTAATGGATGCCCTGGGGATGGGACTTGGATTTACTTGGGCCTTAACGCTATTAGGAATAATTAGAGAAGTATTAGGTATGGGCTCGATTTTTGGAACGCAGATAATGGGAGCTGGATTTACCCCATGGATCATATTTATTTTACCGCCTGGAGCATTTATTACATTGGGAATTCTATTGGGAGTTATAAACTCCTTTAGCAAGAAAAAGACAAGTGAAGCAAGTTGTCATTAAAAGGAAGGTGTAAATAATGATTGAGTTAATATTGCTTTTTATAGGAACGGCATTAGTTAACAACTTTGTACTAGTTAGATTCCTAGGGATATGTCCTTTTCTGGGAGTTTCTAAAAAGGTGGAAGTTGCTGCAGGTATGGGAGCTGCTACAACCTTTGTTATGACACTCTCGGCTATTGCAGCATGGGTAATTCAAAATTTTATTTTAGAGCCCTTTGGTCTTTCAAGATTTTTACAGTATGTAGCCTTTATTCTGGTAATCTCATCACTGGTTCAGCTGGTTGAAATAGTATTGAAAAAAATAAGTCCTTCACTATATGAGGCTCTAGGTATATTTTTACCTCTTATAACAACTAACTGTGCTATTCTAGGATTGGCACTTTATATACCAATTAAAGACTATAGTTTAGTTGAAAGTACAGTTTTCGGATTAGGGGCAGGAGTTGGATTTACCATTTCCCTTATAATAATGGCAGGTATAAGAGAAGAGCTGGAATTTGCCGATGTTCCAGATTCCTTAGAAGGGGCTGGTATAACATTATTAATTGCAGGAATTTTATCAATGGTTTTCTTAGGTTTTTCCGGTTTAATAGCAATGTAGCTAATAATATTTAGGAGGTGATTTAGTCGTGAATATAGTAATTATATCTGTTACGAGTATGGGAATAATGGGAGGATTATTTGCTTTAGGCTTAGCTTATGCATCCAAAAAATTTGCCGTAGAAGAAGATCCAAGAGTAACAGAGGTAAGCAAAGCACTTCCAGGAGCAAATTGTGGTGCCTGTGGCTACCCGGGATGTGATGGATTTGCTGCAGCAGTAGTTACAGGAGAAGCTCCTGTTGACGGCTGTCCTGTAGGCGGAGCTGAAGTTGCTGAAAAAGTAGCCTCAATAATGGGAGTAGAAGTTGACACAGATGAAGAGGTTCAAGTTGCAAGAGTTATCTGTCAAGGAACTAAATGTAATGCTGCTGAAAAATATAAATATGATGGAATTCACGATTGTAGGGCAGTAGCAAAGCTGGGTGGTGGAAACAAAGCCTGTGATTACGGATGCTTGGGTTTTGGAACGTGTATAGATGTATGTAAATTTGATGCCATAGATATAGTCGATGGAATCGCCAAAATCAATCCTGAAAAATGTACTGCATGTGGTAAATGCATAGATATTTGTCCTAAATCGGTAATTGAGTTAGTTCCTTATTCACAGCAAGTTATTGTGGACTGCAATAGTTTTGAATTTGGTAAGGATGTTAAAACCAAATGCAAAATAGGCTGTATAGGATGTAGAATATGTGAAAAAGCATGTCCCTTTGATGCCATACACGTGGAAAATAATCTGGCAAAAATTGATTATGAAAAATGTACAAATTGTGGAATTTGTGCCAAGAAGTGTCCCACAAAAGCTATTTGGACAGATGGCAATTAGATCAATATAGCCACTATTAAGAATGCAGACGCTGCCAGCATAGCTGCTATGAGATTATAGGGCATTTGGGCTGAAATATAGTCCATGTGCTCTACTTCTGCAATTCCCGAAGCCATTGCGCCCATACCGGATAGAGGAGACGCTACGTCGCCAAAGGTTCCGCCTGCAAAAACAGCACCGACTGTCATAGGAATAGAAGCACCTGAAACAGCAGCCAGGGGAATTGCAAGGGGCATTATCAAGGCCCAGGTTCCCCAGGAGGAACCGATAAAGAATGTTACAGCTCCTGTAATCACAAATATAGTAACGGGTACCAAGAAAGATGGAATCTTATCACCAACTGTAGTTGTAATAAGCTTCGGTAATCCAAGGTCTTTAGAAACCCTTGCAATAGGCCATGCTACTGCTAAGATGGCAATAGTCATCATAAGACGGTTTCCGCCCTTAATAAAACGGTTTATCATTTCTTTCAAATGGATCCCTTGGAAGCGGTAAAAAATTACTGAAATAGCTGTAGTAATTAGTAGAGCTAAAAGCATAGCTCGGGAAGAATCTGCGTTGGAAAATGCCTTAAGTAGCGTTTTTCCATCATCTTTTCCGGTCCACCACATAAGATAGAAACTAAGTGGAATGAGAATGATAATGGGGATAATCAGATTCCAGGGTCTTGGCTGGATAGCCATATCAATTTCACCCATTTCATGGTCCATGGACATTCCACCATGTTCTTTATGGTTTTTGTTATTATGATTACTGTTGTGTTGATTGTAAGAATTTTTATGATGAATTTCGGGAGTCAAATCTTCTGATGTTTCAGCATTAAAAGACATACCCATATTTCTATCGGTTGTAAGCTGGTCCTGATAGTCAGGGTTCCCCGTCATTTCCATATTACGCTTTTCAATATCCTTGTCGGTTTTATTGGTTTTCTTCTCCAAACGTTTCATAATGCTAAAGTCAAAGCCACTTATTACTGAAAAAAAGATAACACCTATAGAAGCAAAGCTGAAGAAGTTAAAGGGAATACTTTGCAAATAAGTAATATAGGGAGATGCATCAACATTTGCAGTCCTAAGACCACTACCAACTACTCCCACCATATATCCTACAAAAGTAGTGGCGATAGGAATAAGAGCTACAACTGGACTAGCAGAGTTATTAAGCATATAGGCAAATTTTTCCCGGGAAATTCTGTGTTTTTCAACAATTGGCTTCATAATTGATCCAGTAGCAACTACGCGAAAACCACAATCTATAAATGTAATAGGTTCCAATGCCCAGATAGACAAAAGAGCACCACGTTTTGTTTTAATAATTTTGGAAAGAAGCTTTGCAAAACCTTGTACTCCTCCAGACAGTTCAATAATGGCTACTAGTCCACTAAAGGCATATAAAAATAAAAGAACATCTAGATTGCCTCTATCCGAAAGAGTATTTACAATATAATCTGTTGTTTTAGCTATTGAAGATAAAAAGCCTGGTGCTGCTATGAAGCTCCCTACCCATAATCCAGCTATTAGTGACGGAATAACTTGTTTACTAAGTAAAGCCAAAATGATGGCCGTTAGAGGAGGCAAAAGTGAAAGAAATAAACTATAATCCAAAATATAACACCCTTTCTACAAACTTTTGTTTTTAGTTTGTAATAAATATGTTTAAATTATTCTTAAATTAGTTCATATATTTGTTTTATAAAAAAGATAACCCTCTATTGATAGAAAAAATTTTAAGCTCTTTATATTCTGGGTATCATATATAAACAAAGAATAATATTCTAATAATATTCTAAGAGGAGGATATGATATGGAAATAAAGTATGAAGTAGTAACAAATAAGTCATTTAACGAAGCTATTGACAGTCTAAAGGAAAGTCTAAATAAAATCAATTTTGGGGTTCTCTGGGAACTGAACTTCAAGGATAAGCTAAAGGAAAAGGGACTTGACTTTGATCAAAATTTTAAAATTTTTGAGGTTTGTAATCCAAAGCAGGCTAAGAAAGTATTAGATAAGCATTTGGAAGTCGGATATTTTCTACCATGTAAAGTAGTAGTTTATGAAAAAGACAATTCAGTTTTTGTTGGAATGCTAAAACCTACTATGCTAATAGATATGGTTGGTAAAAAAGATTTACAAGATATAGCTGAGGAGGTAGAAGAGGAGCTTAAAAAGGCAATAGACATGACTGCAAAATAGATAAAAAAGAGAAAATCAAGTACAATCTACTAGTGCAACAATTGGGATGAACCTTTTTGTTGCATAGGTGACAGGTTATAGTTAACAGGAAAGCCCCTAAAGAATGACTTTTATATGCTACCAACTACGAACTAACAAAGCGTCGCCAGAAGCATTTGTTCTATAATTAAATTATATACAGAATAAGAAATATAAATATCTAAAATTGTTGACGAGTATTTGACAAAAGCTATACAATATAGAGGCAAATGATGTCAGTTATAACACTTTATGATGTTGAATTTTTACAATAATCGTATTGGGGGCAATTTAAATGAAAGATTTTATAAAAAATATAATAGTAGTGGCAGTAGTGGCTTTCACACTCCAACTTATTTGGGAATATGCACAGTGTGATATATTTTATACCATGAATGAATTAACCAATGGTACGAGGTTAATGCTGAGTGCTACATTTGGAGATATGATGATGAGCATAATCTTATATGGACTATTGGCCTTTGTAAATACAGATGTCAATTGGATCTTGAAAAAGTGGCACAGACATGACCATATAATAACTATGCTATATGCTCTGTTTTTAAGCTTCTATTTTGAAATAAGTGCACTATATAATAACAGATGGGGATACAATGAGACAACAATGCCACTGTTTCCCAATACAAATATTGCATTAATACCTGTTATTCAGCTTGTAGTGCTCTTTCCTATAATTTTTATAATTAGTAGAGCTATACTAAGACGATTAGCTAAGTAAAAAGGTATACTAACTTAAGAGAAATTGGACAGGAGGATTAAGTGAAACACCTCTCTGTCCAATTTTTTTATTCAATTATAAAAGACTATAGTTTGAAATTTAAAAAGTTTTATTGAGAATTATATATATACCTTGCGAGATGTAAATATGTAAAACAGTACAAAATTGAAAATAAAAAGATAATAGTTAGTTGAATTATAAAATTCCCAGGAAGAGAAGTGCCTAAAACAGGAATGCCTATGATATAATTCATAAAACTTAGGGTCAGTGTTAGGATTACTCCTGAAAGTAAAGATATCAATGCTTTTTTATTAAAATAATAGTCTGCAGTACCTAAAGAAATGCCTACGGGGCCATTAGTACAGAGAAAAAATAATCCTTTATGGGTACTGATTGACATTATTATAATTCCAGCACCTATTAAAGCTACAATTCCTAATTTAGGATTTATACGAGAAATTATATATATAGGTAGAGCGCTTAGCATTGTTGTTAGAACGAATAGTTCGCTGAATATCACAGGAATAATTTGAAACAGTACGGCAAGGCAAACGCATAGACCTCCTATGGCAAGAAATTTTGAATTTTTCAAAGTATCCCTCCTCTTAATATGTTTTCTATATATCATATGAGCAAAATCAGACAATGAGAAGAAAATTTTTTTGCTTATTGGCATAAATTTTGCTTGTTTATCAATAACAGAACTATCTCCATAATATCTTCACAAGTAAGATGTAAAATAAAATTACATAATAAATTAATGTAAAGGGAGGAAATTGAAATGGGTTTATTAAACAGGATAAAAGCAATGATACAGGCTAAGACCAATTCTTTACTGGACGAGATAGAAAATCCCGAAGAAGCTTTAAAATTTTCACTTATTGAAATGAAGGAGCAGTTGAAAAAAATAAATAATTCTCTTGTAGAAGTAATGACTATCAAAAAGGGATTAGAGATCAATCTTTCCGATGTGGAGGGAAAGATAAAAGTAGTCCAGTCTCAGGCAGAGATAGCTATGGAGACAGAGCGTGAAGATCTTGCAAAATCAGCTTTGGAGAAAAAATATAAACTATTGGAACAAGAAAAAAGAATACAATTGGAAATAGAAGAAATAAATAAAAAAATAGATGTTATTAAAAATAGCAAATCTCAATTAGAATCCCAGATAAATGAACTGGAAAATAGAAAACAGGAATTGATAGCCATGAATAAGGCTGCAGATGCTCAAATAACCATAAAGGAAACTCTTACGGGCATGTCGGAGGAAATTACTGATATAAATGAAAGAATAGCGAGGGCAGAAGATAAAATTAAAGAAAAAAATGCTAAGGTGTCTGCTTTAGATGAACTAGTTGAATTAGGTGCATTAAATGAGTTAGGAAAAAAAGATGAGGTAGAAATAGAATTGAATAAAATCGAAAGGGAAAGGAAAATAAAAGAGGAGTTGGAAAAATTAAAAAAATCAAAAGGAGGAGATAAATAATGGGATGTGGTGGAGGATATCGCAGTTTGTTCAGAATACTTGATTGTAATACCTATTCTAGCAGAGGCTGTGGAGACAGTGGATATGATAGAGATATTTATTATAGAAGAAGAGACGACACAGAGGAAAAGATAGCTTTATTAAAGAGAATGTTGGCAGAGGGAATAATTAGTGAAGAAGAATATAAACTATTTAATAGTCAGATATTGGATAGAAGATTAAGTTTCGATAGATTGGTAGAAATAAGAATGGAAAGACTAGGAAACTATGGAAAAAGTGATATTTCTGTCGTAGCTAGCGGCAAAGAAGAAAAAGGAACTAATCAAAGCAAAATTAAAAAACTTTTAGAAGCAAAGAAGAAGGTTCAGCAGGTATGTGAAAGACTTGATGAAAGAATCGAGGAGCTTAAATTAGAAAGAGAAAAGATGATAAAGATGGCTGAAACTATGGTAAAAACCGACGAGAAAAAGACAGAAGAATATATAAGTAATAGATTGACATTGGAAGAAAGCATACAAAATTTGGAAAGAAAAAGAAAGGAATTGGATGGGGAAGTGGCAAATATAGATAGGATGATTAAAGAATTGGAAACTAAGGAGCTGGAGCTGGAAGCCCTGAGATTGCAGGAAGAACTTTCTAATATGAAAATAGATAAATAAATTATAAATTGATGGAGGAGGTATTTAAAAATGTGGCAAATGTTAGGATATGGATATGGCTATAAGTATTGGTGGATATGGATGGCAGCTTACCATTTAATTGGGCTATTGATTTTTATAGGGATTATAGTGCTGACAGTCAAGCTAATTACTAACAGTACAAAATCTACAAGGGCCCTTGAAATATTGAATGAAAGATATGTAAATGGCGAAATAAATGAAGAAGAATATCTTCATAAAAAGAAAAAATTGAGAAAATAATATATTGCCCTGAGTCATTTAACACAAAATATGTTTCAAATGCTACAGATTTACAATATGATTTATTATTAGGAAGAGGTGTTAGAAAGTGATTAGGCACCAGATTGTAGAATTAACCGATAGATTAAATGAGATTACTAAGAAAAACGACAGTTACGATAAGATATTAGGTATAGGAATAGAGATAGATAAGTTGATTGAAGTAATTAGGCAGGAAAAATAGATAAGATAAACATAGAAATTTTAGAAATAGGTGCTGATAAGATGAAAGTGGCAAGAAATATGATCACTGCTGTGATAGTTATTACTTTGCTATTGGTGGCATTCGGTAAACTATATAACTTGTTTAATTTAACTCAAAATACTCAAGAAGTTTTTGTGACCATAGAAAAGGGTTCCAGCCTTAGAGAGATCTCTAAGGAATTAAAAAGTAGAGGCGTTATAAACTCTTCTGACTATTTTATTCTATATACAAAGCTTAAGGGTATGGAAAAAAGTATAAAAGCTGGGAAATATAGTTTGCCGCCTCAGATAAAACTTGGCAGACTTTTAGAAGAGTTTCAAAAACCTAAAGAGGACTATGTTGTCGTTACCATTCCGGAAGGATATACTTTATATCAGATTGCATCAGAACTGGAAGAAAACAATTTAGTAAATAAATCAGAGTTTTTAAAGACTGCTAAAAAAATTTCCACATATGATAAAATAGTCGGCAACAAAGAAAACATTTATTATAAATTAGAAGGATATCTATTCCCAGATACTTATTATGTACCTGAGGATTTTACAGAGGAAGAGATAATAAAAATGATGTTTGAACGTTTTAGAGAAAAGTTTACAGATGATTATGAAAAGCGTGCTGAAGAATTGGGTCTCAGCTTGAATGAAGTCATGGTTATTGCTTCTTTGATTGAAAAGGAAGCGGCAAATGATGAAGAAAGGAATATAATTGCAGGTGTGATTTATAATCGTATAGAAAAAGGAATGCCGCTACAGATTGATGCATCGGTGATATATGGAATAACAAAGGGAAAAGGAGATATAAATAGAGTAAGTTACAGCGACTTGCAAGTAGAGTCAGTTTATAATACCTACAAATATAAAGGATTGCCTCCAGGGCCAATTGCATCTCCTGGGCAGGCTTCCATAGAAGCCGCTCTTTATCCTGAACAACATGATTATCTATACTATGTATTAGGTGAAAAGGGTCATGTATTCAGTAAAAATTATAACGACCATCTGCAAAATATAAAAAAGTATAAAAATAAGTAGATTTCCAAGCTTAAACACTAAAGATAAACCTTGAATTTAAGGGTTTATCTTTTTTGTTTTAAGGGAGGACATTTTATGGGAGAATATATGAATATTTTAAAACAAATGATTGCTAGTAATTCAATGCTAGCGTATCTGACAGTATTTTTTTTAGGATTTATTTCATCCTTAAATCCTCATATGTTAGGAATGGTTCCTATATTTATGGGGCATACAATGAGCGAAGAAGAAAAGGGTAGAAAATGGGTTAATCTGATTGTATTTTCTTTAAGCTTTTCTGTTGTGTTGACTGTATTTGGGCTTGTTATATCTAGTTTAGGGACTTCTCTGCATCCAATAATGCAATTTAGTTATATATTAGCAGGAATTATATACATTTACATAGGTTTTAGACTGATGGGATTAAGACTTCGTTATAAAATTCCCGTCAAAGTAGTAGCGTTTCACTATAGGAGAAAAAGGTACGGTTTTAAGGTACTGAAAAACTTCCTGTTTCCTGTAATCTTTACGCCATGCAGTTTACCATTTGTAATATCCATATTGACTCTGGCAATGGTTAAGGGAAGTATTCTATATGGGGGACTGATGCTTTTTAGCTTTGGGCTGGGCCACAGTCTCATATTTTTACTCTTTGGAATCTCGTCAAAAATACTATTGGTACTGGAAGAAAGGATAGGATTTGGTAAAATTATACATATATTTGTAGGCCTTATAATGATACTGATAGGGATTTCTTTTATAGCTCTAAATGGAAAAATGCATATGTAACTGTTTAACCTATATCCGGTTACTTACTACTTTAGAATAGATAGTAACCGGATTTAATATCTTATGGCAAAGTGTGGTAAATCATTTGTCGATTAGTAGCAAATGATACAGTTCTTTGAATAAAATAGAGAATTTAAATATTTAGTTTTAAGTTATTTAGATGAAAGTTTGGATTTTGGTCAGATTCATAGCTTGGATAAAAATGGTATAAAATTTGCTAGCATATGATTAAGGATAGTAATTCTTAAAAATAGATTTTGTGGAGGTAAAAAAGATGAAAAATAAAAAAGCAATAGTTTTTCTTATGGTAATAATAGTTACTGTTGTTATATCGGTATGGACCTATTATCAGAATAGTTTGGTTAGTGAAGAAGAAAAAAACTATATTGAAGGCAGCGGGATAATTGAAGGGGAATCCATAGTAGTTAGTTCGAAATTAGCTGGTCAGTTGGAAAAAATGTATGTAGATGAAGGAGATATAGTAAAAAAAGGAGAGATTATAGCACGATTATCTTCAAAACAGATAGAAGCAAAAGTTAAGCAGGCGGAAGCCAGGCTTGAACTGGCAAATGCTCAAGTAAAATCCAGTGAAGCAGCCTTAGAAGCTTTAGGTATAACGGCAAGTCAGACAAAGCTGGCTGTGGATTTATCACAAGAGGAGGTTGCAAACAGAATTAAACAGACAAAATCGGCACTGCAAATAGCTGAAGCTAATTTAAAACAAGTCCAAATTGCTTACAATGATGCAAAAAAAGATTATGATAAGTATTTAAAGCTATATAATGATGGAGCGATGACGTTACAGCAATTTGAAAAGATTAAGTCTAAACTCAATATAGCTAAATCACAGTATGAGGCAGCACAAAATGAAGTGGCTCGAGTTAAAGCAGAATTAGACCTTGCAAAAACATCGAAATTAAGTACCCAAATACACGAAAAAACTAGTGAATCAACACAAAAAAAATTGGAACAGGCCCAAGGGGCATATCAGTCAGCTTTAGCACAAAAAAAGCTGGCTCAGGCAGTGTTGGAGGAAGCTCAGGCAGTATTGGAGGATACCATAATAAAGGCACCGACCGATGGGAGAATCACATTAAAAATAGTTAATGAAGGAGAATTAATAAGTCAAGGTACTCCTATAGTGGAAATAATAGATCTTTCAAAGCTAAATTTAACCCTATATGTCCCAGAGAAACAAATAGGGAAAGTAAAATTAGGACAGGAAGCTGATATTTATATAGATTCATTTGCTGATAAAGCCTTTAGAGGGAAAGTAATCTATATATCAGACAAAGCTGAATTTACCCCTAAAAATGTTCATATGAAGGAAGATAGAGTAAAACTTGTATATGGTGTAAAAGTCAGACTTGAAGATACAGTTGGAATAATGAAACCAGGAATGCCTGCAGATGCAGTTATAAGAATAAAAAATTTCAATTAGGCAGGTGAATCAAATGGTTGCTAAGATAAATGATATAGAAACAGTAGAATTAACAAAAAAATATAAGACTATATTAGCAGTAAATAATATGAGTCTAAGTGTAAAAAAGGGTGAACTATTTGGATTGCTAGGTCCTGACGGTGCTGGCAAAACAACTATAACACAGATGTTATGCGGTATACTTACCCCTACATCAGGAAGGGCAAGTGTTTTAGGATTTGATACAATAAAGGATGCTGATAAGATAAGGGGAAAAATAGGATATATGTCAGAAGGATTTAGTTTATATGGAACATTAACCGTTGATGAAAATATAGAATTTTTTGCAGACCTTTATAAAGTTTCCTATGAACAGCGTGCAAAAAGAAAAAGAGAACTTTTGCATTTTAGCAGGTTAACTCCATATGTAAATATACCTGCTGAGAAGTTATCCGGTGGTATGAAGAAAAAATTGGCATTATGTTGTACACTGATATATTCACCAAAGATTTTATTTCTGGATGAACCTACTTTAGGAGTTGACCCCGTATCACGTAGAGAATTCTGGAAGATACTGCATGACTTTAGGAAAGAAGGTATAACAATTTTTATAACGACTCCCTATATGGATGAAGCAGAGAGGTGTGATAGGGTAGCCCTTATTCATAAAGGAACAGTAATTAAATTGGATACTCCTTCAAATATGAGAAAGAGTTTGAAGGGAACAATGATAGATTTGAAAGCTATTCCTCAAAAAAAAGCATGGCAAATCTTAAAGCAAAATAAAAAAATTTTAGATTGTCAAATATTTGGAGAAAGAATTCATGCACAAGTGGAGGAATTAGAAACAGCAAAGCAATCAATATCAAAAGAATTTAGTAAAGATGGAGTAAAGCTCCTTGATTTTCGAAAGGTAATACCAAGTTTGGAAGATGTTTTTGTTTCAGCAATACATGAAAAACTGCAGGAATCTGAAGAAGTTATAAAAAAAGACGCAATTGAAAATGAAATACCATTAGACAGTTCTCGAAGTATCTTAAATAATAAAGAAAAGGTTGCCATAAAGGTAGAAAACCTTACAAGAAGTTTTGGTGAATTTATTGCAGTAAATAATTTGTCCATGGAAGTTAAAAAAGGAGAAATATTCGGTTTTTTAGGACCAAACGGTTCAGGAAAGTCAACTACAATGAAAATGCTTACGGGATTATTGATGCCAACAAAAGGCAGAGCTGAGGTTGGGGGATTCGATATTATAAAAGAAGTAGACTTATTAAAATCTAGAATTGGATATATGTCTCAAAAGTTTTCCCTGTATAATGATTTAACCGTTGAAGAGAATATTAATTTTTATGCAGGGGTCTATGGAGTTGAAAAAAGTAAGCTAAGGGAGAGAAAAAAATGGGTGCTAGATATGGCTGGTCTTAAAGGAAAAGAAAATGTTTTAACCAAAAGCTTATCAGGAGGATGGAAACAAAGATTGGCCCTTGGGTGTTCCATACTGCACGAACCTTCAATTATATTTCTCGATGAGCCTACGTCCGGTGTAGATCCAATAGCTAGAAGGCATTTTTGGGATTTGATTTATGAATTATCACAGCAGGGCATTACAATATTTGTTACCACTCATTATATGGATGAAGCAGAACATTGCCATAATCTAGGCTTTATCTATAATGGAAATTTAATAGCCCAGGGAAGTCCTTTAGATTTAAAAAAGCAAAAATCTAAGGGAAAACTTTTGGAGATAGATTGTGATAACCCTTTTGAGGCTATAGAAGTATTAAGACAAAAAGAGAACGGGTATCAGGCCTCTGCATTTGGCAGTAGGATACATGTTATGGTAAAAAATGCAGAAAAAGCAGAAAGAGATATTGATTATATTTTAAAGGTGAATGGTTTTAATGTTGAAAGAATAGACTCTATCCCTTTATCCCTCGAAGATTTGTTTGTGCTTCTCATGGAAGAAAATGATAAAGAAAAGAATAGGGTAAGGTGAAGATAATGAAAAAATCCAGAACATATTCTATCTTAAAAAAAGAGATATATGAAATAAAAAGAGACCCTTATACATTGGGAATAGCTATCTTTATGCCATTAATTATTCTACTTATTTTTGGATATGCATTAAATTTAGATGTGAAGAATATTTCTACTGGGGTCTTTGATCAGGATAATAGTCATCATAGCAGATTATATGTCGAAAAAATAAAAAGCTCAGGATACTTTGATATAAATTATTATGTAGATGATTATGGTATGATGGAAAAGTTATTAGATAAGGGTGAAATTAGAATAGGTATAGTTATACCCCATGATTTTTCCAAAAGTATAATTAAAGGACATCCTATTGAAGTACAAACACTTGTAGATGGAACATTTCCACCTACTGCAAAGGTTGCAGTAGGATATTTAGAAGCTATAAATGAGATAATATCATCTGATGTACTCATCAACAAACTAAAGAAAAGTGGACAAGGTCTTAATTTGAAACAGGCAATTAAGCTAGAAGAGAGGGTATGGTATAATCCGTCTTTAGAGAGTAAAAACTTTATTGTTCCAGGTCTTTTTGCTGTAATATTAATGGCATTTCCACCTCTACTTTCTACCCTTGCCATTGTAAGAGAAAAGGAAAAAGGATCTATTCAGCAGATTTTTGTTTCCCCTACAAAATCTATAGAATTTATCATTGGAAAAACTGTGCCCTATGCAGTGATTGCATTTATAGAAATGCTCATTATTCTTTTAACCAGTATATTTTGGTTTAAAGTACCATTCGAGGGTAGCTTAATACTTTTTTTAATCCTAGCTACAATTTATGTATTTTGTACTGTAGGCATAGGCGTTTTAGTTTCAACGATGATGAGGTCTCAGATTGCAGCAATGCTTCTAGTATTAGTTATTACAGTGATGCCATCCTTATTATTTTCAGGTTTAATCTATCCCATATTTAATATGCCTAAATTTTTTCAGATATATACTTATTTATTTCCAGCCAGATACTTTGTTGAGATTTCAAGGGACATAATGCTAAAAGGGAATGGTATAAGGGAAATGCTGTCAAATATAGTTATGCTTTTAATATATACAGTTGTGATCATAACTTTGGCTTCCCTTAGATTTAAAAAGAAACTTGATTAAGTATTGGGAAGGGAGAGATTAATAATGAATAGCAGAGTAAAAGCCCTAATAAAAAAGGAATTTATTCAGTTTTTTAGGGATAAAGCATTAGTCATGTTGGTAATTTATATTTTTCTTGAAATAGCCATATGCGGATGGGCATTATTTATGGATGTAGAAAATTTACCAACAGCTGTATATGATATGGATAAATCACAATATAGTAGAGAAATAATAGATAAGTTTAATAGTACTGAGAATTTCACAATAAATCATCATGTCAATAATTATGATGAAATTGATGAATTAATAAACAAGGGGGAAGTAGCTATAGCTATAGTAATACCAGAAGATTTTTCTTTGAATATTGTTGGTGGAAGACAAGGTAAAATACAGTTATTGGCCGATGGATCCAACTCTAATACTGCAACATTAGCAATTGCATATGCATCCAAAATTGTTAGATCTTTTTCAAAGGGAATAGAAATCGAAAGAATGGGATTAAGCGAAAGTCAAACTACTCTATTGCCTGCAGTAAATAATTTAGTAACAGCATGGTATGAATCGGGCCTAAATTTTACCCATTTTAACCTGGTAGCTATGGTTGCGATAGCGGCTATATTTACGGGGGTGCTACTTGCAGCAGGGGCTGTTGTAAGAGAAAAAGAAGTGGGAACCTTAGAGCAGTTAATGGTTACACCTATTAAATCGTATGAGTTAATTATTGCTAAAATATTACCAATGGCAGTAGTAAAAATGATAGGACTAGCAATAGGAGTTGTTATAGCTGTGTTTATGTTTGATGTGCCGGTTAGAGGCAGTCTAGTTCTTTTCTTCACTTTATCCACCCTATTATTTTTTGCATCAATGGGATTAGGAGTTTATATAGCTACGATTTCAAAAAATATGCAGCAATCATTACTATTAAGTTTTTTTATTTTATTTCCTGTGATGTTCTTGTCGGGAACAATGGTTCCTATCAGCAGTATGCCTAAAGTACTTCAGTGGTTGTCCTACCTAAGTCCTTTGAGATACTATATGGACATAATTGTGGGAATATTTTTAAAGGGAGTAGGATTAAAGGTACTTTGGCCACAGACTATGAGCCTTGCCATTATAGGAATTACAATTTTTATTGTTAGCAGTATTAGATTTCAAAAAAGGGTCGACTAAACTTTCAAATTCGATGTTTTATATACTACAATCCTTGAGGCATTTAATACAGAATAAGGGAAAACTTTTTTTAAAACCTCTAAAATTAAGTGTTATAATAGTTGGCATAATATTTGCATTTGAATAAGATATAGATTGGAGGTGTTAGGATGGGTTGTTGTGGAGGAGGCCATAATAATCAGCATAAGATGAAGAATAACAGAGGACATGAAATGGATCATAGTGCACATGGTGGACATCATGTTGAAAATAATGGCTTAGCAAAATTTGCCCCCTTGATAGGACTGATTGCCTTGGCAGGGATAGCATTTTATTTTTTAAGATAACTAGATTGGCTACTCTAAAAGGGTAGTCAATTCATATTGTTTATGTAAAAATTTGCTAAAAGGGTGGAGTCGGCTCATGAAAAAAATATTAGTTATAGTTTTAGTTATAGTAGTTATTGGAGCTTCGGTACCTGCAGTAGTAAAATACTTTAACAAAACGGAAAAGGATAAAGAAATCTCTATAGAAAATAAAGTTGTAGAGGCTGAACAAATGGAAAAACTAGAGGAGAAAGATTCAGAAGAAGCTGACTTGGAGCAATTTATAAGAAGTGATAGCCAAGGGTTTGTCGATGTAGGAGTTTTATTTAAAAACCTTGTTGAAGAAAATAAAGATTATTTGATATTTGAGATGATGCTTAATACTCACTCCGTAGAATTAGATGGTCTGGATTATGCAGCAATGGCTAACTTAAAAAATGATAAGGGTCTTGTTGTGAGTGAGGGCTTTGAGTGGAAAAAGACAGAAGGCAGTGGTCACCATATATTTGGCTACCTTAGAGTTCCTAAAAAATATAAAGGGAAATATATAGTAGATGATACGACAAAATTCATTGAACTGGAGCTAAAGGGTTTGGATAGTATAGATTCTAGAAAATTCATATGGAAAGAAAATGCACTACAAAATTTAAAAAAATAGCAGATGAGGTGATTAGCCCATGAAAAATAAAAAAGTTTTTATTATCCTTTCGTTGGTTGTATTAGTTGGATTGGCAATTGGGATAAACTACTATTTTGGTAGTTCAGACCAACAGACAGATGCTAAATACCTGGCATACATACCAAATGTAGGGGATGGTACCGTATCAATTATAAATACATCCAAATTGGAATCAGTTGATACGATTAAAGTTGGAGAGGCTGTTTCCCATGGTATAGCAACTACCCCTGACGGTTTGAAAATGTATACGGGAGATTTAGATAATGGGAAAGTATTTGTTTATAACGTTAAAACCAAAGAACTTATCAAGAAACTTGATACAGGCAAAAGAGTACACGGTATAGATATTACTCCTAATGGCAAATACGTACTTTTAGCCAGTGGAGCACTGGAAGTAGATGATAAGTTCAACTATATACAAATAGTTGATACGAGAAACGATGAGGTCATAAAAACGATTAAATCTGAGGGACAGAGTCCCGCTCACATAGACTTTACAAAGGACAGTAGACTGGCTTTTGTTTCAAACGTGATGTCAAATGACGTTTCTATTATAGACATAAATAGAGGAGAGATAATAGACAACATTAAGGTAGGGATTATGCCTAATGAGTCTGAACTCTCTCCCGATGATAAATTTCTATATGTAGCTAATGTTCAAGAAGGTTCTATCTCAGTAGTTGATGTAGCCTTAAAAAAACAAATAGCCAAAATAAAGGTTAGCCCTGGAACCCATGGAGTTGCAGTTTCCGGAGATGGAAAATATGTATGGACTACCAACAGGTTTGGACAAAATATTTCGGTGGTGGATGTTAAACAGCAGGAAATAGTAAAGAGTATAAGCATTGAAGGTGAACCAAACCATGTTTCTATTTCACCCGACGGTAAATTTACCTTTGTAACAAATTTGCAAACAGATAATTTAATGGTAATAGATACGGATACTTATGAAGTTATAGATAAAGTAAAATTAGGTAGTGAACCCCATGAAATCGATTTTATAAGAGTTCAATAGTCACTGAATAAAATAAAGCTGTTAACCTTAAAGCCTATGGATATATTTATTTTAAGTTTAAATTTAAAAGTGAAAAGTGAAAAGCAAAAAACTAAGTCAAAAAACTAAGAATTAATCCATAGGCTTTAAGATAATATATATTTCTCAAGCAGGCTAAAATCTAGGCTTACTAGATATAAGACTAGTCTGCTTGACTTATTTTACTTAACTATTATGGTTTAAATGAGTAGAAAATGGATAAATTTAAATATATAATGATAAATTTATAGATAACAAAGTTCAAGGTTAAATTTATTAGGATTTTGAGAATCCTTCTGGCTCATGTGAAGATTTGTTGCTTTATATTAAGATAGATGTAGCAACAAATACTTCAAAATCTCTCAGAAGGAAACCTCAAAATCCCTAAAATAATATAAATTGAATCTTAAAGTGGTTTATCTATAGTAACTTATAAAGAAAGGGTGATGAGTCATAGACAGCAGGTTTAATGAATTTCAGGAAAAAAGAATGAAAATATTTGGTGAATTGGTAAGGAAATTTTGGGATGGAAAATTGAATAATGTTGATGATTTGGAAACATTGGTACAGGAAATTAAAGAAAAGTATGGTTTCAAAGCAGAGGATATTCCATTTATTAAGGACCATATTAGAGTTGCAATGGGATTAGACCCAAGGGGAGACATAGATTTTGACGATGAGATAGATATGGTTAAAAACTTTAAAACTATTAAGGAGCCTGTAGTTACTAAGATAGAAGGCGTGTGTGACTATTGTGATAGTCAAGATTGTAAATGTATTGACTCCTGTAAGTATGAGGCTCATGTTTATAGACGTACAAGAGGACCTGTGATAGTAAATAACAAATGTTTAAGCTGTGGAGAATGTGTTACCAGTTGTTCCTTTGGAGCATTGGCTGATAAGATAGAGTTTGTGCCCCTTATAGATTTTCTTAAAGATGAAAATACCAAGGTCTATGCTACCGTTGCACCAGCTATAGTTGGCCAATTCGGAGATGATATAAGCATGGGACAACTAAGAACGGCTATGAAGCTCATAGGATTTGAGGACATGATTGAAGTAGCCATGTTTGCAGATATATTAACTATAAAAGAAGCCTTTGAATTTAATGATTTAGTAAAGACGGAAGAAGATTTTTTCTTGACCAGTTGTTGTTGTCCTGTATGGATAAACCTAACAAAAAAGAATTATCCTAAAATTTTTGAAAAAATGTCTCCGTCGGTATCTCCAATGATAGCGTCGGGAAGGGTATTGAAGGAACTCTATGAGGATGTAAAAGTTGTATTTATAGCACCATGTATAGCCAAAAAAGCTGAGATCAAAGAGCCTGAGCTTAAAGGAGCTATTGACTATGTATTAAACTTTAGAGAACTTAAGGAAATATTTCAAAGTCTTGATATAAACTTAAAAGAGCTTCCAGGTGATGAAAAGGATCAAGCTTCCTTTGGAGGAAGAGTATATGCCCGTACTGGAGGGGTAAGCTTTGCGGTAAAAACAGTGGTGAACAGGATAGCTCCTAGGAGGCTTATTAAATTTAAAGCTAAAAAAGTTAATGGAGTTCAGGAGTGTAAAAAAATATTGGATAACTTATCGATGGGTGAAGAAATAGATTATAACTTTATAGAAGGTATGGGATGCAGTGGAGGATGTGTAGGTGGGCCTAGGACAAATATTGACGTAAATAAAGCTACCAGTTTAGTGAATGAGTTTGGTGAAGATTCCTTGATAATGACTCCATTTGATAATTTAAATGTTATGAAGATACTAAGGCAATTGGGAATAGATTCAATAGAGGAGATAGTGGAAGATAATAAAGTATCTCAAATTTTAACTAGAGAATAAGATATAGATATGTGTTCCAATGAGCTCAATCAATTCATACAGGAAGAATTAATGACAAATCCTGTTCTTGAAATACAAAATGGACATAAAAAAACTTCTAGTGATGCTTTAAATAAAAGAGGAATAAATATTTCTAGAAGAACTGTTGAGAAATATAGGAGTCAGTTGAGGATATCCTCCTCAACAAAGAGAAAAAGATAATTAGTAAATTTATTATGGAGGTTGTTTATGAGATGTCAATTTCGGACTATGAACCGAAATTTTTATCTTTTATAATATAGATAACAAAGCCCAAGGTTTAACTTATTAGGATTTTGATAATCCTTCTGGCTCATGTGAAGATTTGTTGCTTTATATTAAGATAGATGTAGCAACAAATACTTCAAAATCTCTCAGAAGGAAACCTCAAAATCCCTAGAGTAATATAAATTAAATCTTAGAGTTGTCTATTTATATAATTGTTGAGGAGGTTGTATATGGATAATCAATCAAACAAAATAAAGAAAAGATATGACAGGGTTTCCTATGTCTACGACAGTTTTGAAAAAACTATGGAATCAATGATAAAAACAACCTGGAGAGTTGATTTGATGAAGGAATTAAAGGGTAAAGTGCTAGAGGTAGGTGTAGGAACGGGTAAAAACATACAGTATTATCCCCATGACTTAGAAGTTGTTGCTATAGATTTTAGTCCTAAGATGCTTAGTAAAGCTAAAGAAAAAGCAAAAAAACTTAATAAAAAAGTAGATTTGAGATTAATGGATGCACAGCAAATGGATTTTCCTGATAATTCATTTGATTCTGTTTTCACTACTTGTGTTTTTTGTTCAGTACCCGATCCAGTAAAAGGTCTTCATGAAATAAAAAGAGTATGTAAAAAAGATGGTAAAATTATACTTATAGAACATGTGAGAAGTGAGCAAAAAGTATTGGGACTGTTGATGGATCTTTTTAATCCCTTGGTGGTAAATACATTTGGCGCAAATATAAATAGAAAAACAGTAGAAAATGTTAAAAAAGCAGGATTTACTAACATTAAAGTAGAAAATCTATGGAGGGATATAGTCAAAAAGATTACGATATATAATGATTGATTTAAGGAGATAAGATATGAAAAATAAAAACTTGATGAGGGATGCTGCTTTAATTGGTATAAGTATACTTGTCATAACTATGCTTCATTATTTTACTATATCATCCAAGTGGGATATTCATGATTTTTATAGAAGGCTATATTATATACCCATAATTATTTCAGCTTTTAAATTCAGACTAAAGGGTGGAGTAATGACGTCATTAGTAATTTCTGCCCTCTACGCTCCACATTTAGTTTTATACTTTGGAAAAATAGATATTGCAATCCTAAATCAGTTTTTTGAAATAATTATGTTCTTTGTTGTCGGAACTATTACGGGCTTTTTAGTGGAATCTGACTTTAGAAAAAAAATGATGCTAGAGTTTCAGATAAGAAAGCTAACAGATCTTGAAAATTACACTCAAAATATTTTGGATAGTATAACTAATGTACTCCTCGCAGTAGACAAGGATTTAAAAATAAGGTCTATAAATAAGGAAGGAAGAAGACTTTTCAATTTAGATGATAGATGCATAGGTAGTGGAATGGAAGAGCTATTTATCCAATACGATCAAATAGAAAAAATACTGAAGGAAGTTATAACCTATAATAAAAAGGTAGTCAATATTGAAACAAAATGTAACTCCAGCGATGGAAAAACCATATTTGTTAAGCTCTTAGCCTATCCACTTCGAAATATTGTTAATAAGGTAGAGGGAATAGTAATTGTATTAGAAGACATATCTGAAATAAGGAAACTGGAAAGTCAAATAAGAAGGGCAGAAAAGTTGTCTGCAGTTGGTCAGCTGGCATCGGGAGTAGCCCATGAAATAAGAAATCCGATGGGGATAATCAAGACCATATCTCAGACTATATGTCAGGAAACTCAGGACGAAGATATAAAAGAGGGATTGGATATAATTATACATGAAATAAACAGGGCTAATTCGGTAGTTAAGGCGCTTTTAGATTTTGCCAAACCAGAGGTACACCAAGTAAAATTGCAAAGTATAGATAAGCTTATACGTGATATTGTACGCATTACTAAAAAATACGCACAGCAGCATAATGTAAGGATAAAATATCATTCAGAAGAAGATACAAACATATTATTAGATTCTGAAAAAATCAAACAGGCATTCATAAATATCATATTCAACTCTGTACAGGCAATGCCCCAAGGAGGAACTTTGAATATAAACCTGGAATTTAAAGAGGGTTGGGTCCATATATCATTTATAGATACTGGAAAGGGTATATCTAAGGATAAACTGGATAAGATATTTGACCCTTTTTATACAACTAAGGACACGGGTACAGGACTTGGGCTTGCCATAACCCATAGAATTATTGAGGAACATAAAGGCCACATAGAAGTTCAAAGTGAAATAGAAAAAGGAACAACGATAGGCATATATTTGCCAGTTATTCAGGAGAAAGGAGATAGTAATGACTAAAAAGATACTGATAGCTGATGATGAAAAAAATATGATATGGGCAATGAAAAGGGCATTGAAAAATGAAGACTATAAAATAATTACTGCATCTGATGGAAAAGAAGCTGTGGAAAAATTTAAAAAAGAAGATCCTGATCTTATACTCTTGGACCTTAGAATGCCTGAAATGAATGGCATGGAAGCCTTAAGGGAAATTAAGAAAGAAGACTCAAAGATTCCAGTAATTATGATAACTGCCCATGGAACTATGGAGTCAGCTATTGAAGCCATGAAAATCGGAGCACTGGATTATATATCCAAGCCATTTGAAATTGAAGAACTTAAGGTACAAATAAGAAAAGCTCTGGATATAGGTGATATGACAAAACAAATAGAGTTTTTAACGGAGGAATTAAGGGAAAAAACGGGTAAGGTTATTATCGGAGATAGCGATAAAATCAAAAAAGTTCTTGAAATAGTCAATAGGGTTGCAAAAAGCAATGCAACTGTATTGATTACAGGAGAAAGTGGAACAGGAAAAGAACTGATTGCCAACGCAATTCATTATAATAGTGATCGAGCTGATAAACCCTATGTAAAGGTAAACTGTGGTGCACTGCCGGAAAATCTTCTTGAAAGTGAATTGTTCGGTCATGAAAAGGGTGCCTTTACAGGAGCTGTGGCAAGAAAACTTGGGAGATTTGAAAGGGCTGACGGAGGAACAATTTTTCTCGACGAGGTAGGAGAGATAAGTCTGCCAATGCAGGTTAAACTCCTAAGGGTTCTGCAGGAAAAGGAGTTAGAGCGTGTAGGTGGAACTGAAACAATTAAAGTAGATGTGAGAATAGTTGCAGCAACCAATAAAGATCTAAAGAAGATGACTGAGGAAGGAAGTTTTAGAGAGGATTTATATTATAGGCTTAATGTTATTCCGATTGAACTGCCGCCCCTTAGTGAAAGAAGAGAAGATATTCCTCAACTTATAGAATATTTCTTGGAGAAGTATTGCAGAGAAATAGGAAGAAGTAAAATGAAACTATCTAAGGAAGCTCTGGATATATTTTTAAATTACAGATGGAAGGGAAATATCAGAGAACTTGAAAATGTCATAGAGCGACTTGCGATTTTGTGTGAAGGAGACATAATTGAAAAGAATGATTTGCCAAGGGAATTAGTATATGAAAACAATAAGAATACTGAATTCATACTTCCGAAGGAGGGCATAAATCTTGAGGAAGTAGAAAAAAATCTAATACAACAAGCATTGGAGATGAGTGACTATAATCAAACTAAGGCAGCAAAACTCCTAGGAATCACTCGCCATACTCTTATATACAGGATGGATAAGTATAATATTTCAGGTAATAAAAAAGATATCTAAAAAATCACGTAAAGGTTAATGTTGCCTTTTACGTGATTTTCATTTATTTTATTCTATCTACTTTTCTCATACTGTTTCGGCCATTCTAAGTCCACACCTAATTCCTTAGCAGCCTGTAGGGGCCAATAGGGATTTCTAAGAAGTTCCCTTCCCAGGTAAACTAAATCACCTCTGTTGTTTTGAAGTATTTCTTCCGCCATCAATGGAGAAGTTATAAGTCCGCCTGCTATGGTTGTTATATCAGCTCTATTTTTAATAGTCTCGGAAAAGGTAATCTGATAACCTGGATAGGATTTTATTTTTATAGGCATTACTCCTCCGGAGCTTACATTTATTATATCTACACCATCATCTTTAAATAGGTTTATCATTTCAGCCATTGTTTCAGGATGATTTCCTTCAGGAACGTAATCCTCTGCAGACACTCTGACCATCAAAGGCTTATTGTTGGGCCACACCCTTTTGACCTCCTGAATAACCTCTCTAAGAAATCTTACTCTATTTTCCTTGCTGCCGCCGTATTCATCATTCCTTTTATTGGTCAGGGGAGATAAAAATTCATTGATCAAATATCCATGGGCAGCATGAATTTCTATGATGTCAAAGCCGGCCTTTAGAGCTCTTGCAGCAGCCTCACCAAAGGCAGAAATAATTTTCTTAATTTCTTTCTTAGATAGTTCGGTAGGTGTTTTATAATCTTTACTAAAGGCTATTGGACTGGGAGCCACAATATCTTGGGATTTTATGCTGCATTTTCTACCTGCATGGGCAAGCTGAATTCCAACCTTTGCACCATGTTTTTTGCACTCATTAAGTATGTTACATAAACCTATTATATGATCATTTTTCCATATGCCCAGATCTCCGTCACTTATACGGCCTCTAGGTTCTACTGCCGTTGCTTCAATTAGTATAAGCCCCACTCCTCCGATTGCCCTAGTAGCATAATGAATAAAATGCCAGTTATTTGCATACCCTTCAGTATTAGCAGAGTACTGACACATGGGAGGCATAACTATTCTATTTTTAAGTCTGAGATCCTTTATTTTAAGTGGAGTAAACAGTTTAACCACAATAATCATCCTTTCATGATATATATGTTACCTATTAATATTAAAATACCCATAAAAAGATTATATAACCATTCTTTTTAATTATGACATAGTAAACCTAAGAGGAAATTAAACGTCAATTTAACTATTCATAATATTAATTCAAATATTTAGATTTGAAGAACATAAAATTTCAACTTTAGAAAAGAATAGGTGATTAAGGGATTAGATAGTGAGAGTAGTTATGTTTGTGATGTAATGGAATTATTTGATTCATAATAAGAAAGGATATTAGCCAGCTATATAGAAATTAATATTATAAAACTATATGAATATGGTGGTGCTGATCTATGTACGAAAAGATAGCATTAATAGCGCCCTATGAGGGGTTAAAGGCAATTGCAGACCAGGTTATAGATGAAAAAACATTAAATATAACAACTAAGATAGGGGATATGCATTTTGGGGTAATAGAGGCCCAAAAAGCTAAAGAACAAGGAAAAAAGGTTGTAATAAGTAGAGGTGGAACAGCTAAGCTAATAAAAGAGAATGTTGATATACCAGTTGTAGAGATAAAAGTTACAGGTTACGACCTCCTAAGAGTATTAAATAAATATAAAGATGTGAAGAAAAACATTGCCGTTGTGGGTTATGATAATGTAGTATCAGGAGCGAAAGTTATATCAGATATTTTGGGGTTTGATATAAAATATTTTCCTGTTTTAGAGGAAAGTGAAGTTGAGAAAAATATTGAGATAGCACATAAATTTGGCATGGACATAATTATTGGAGATACAATAGCTGTGAGAACAGCAAAAGAAAAAGAAATGGAATATGAGTTAATTCGTTCTGGTAAGGAAGCAATCTTAAACTCTATAGAAGAAGCTAAAAAGTTATATGAAGCTATTGAGGTAGAAAGGGAAAAAAATCAAAGGGATAGGATATTACTAGATTTTTTAAATGAAGGAGTTATAGCCGTAAACAAAGATGGGAAAATAATAACTTATAACCCCATGGCTGAAAAGATATTTGGCTTACCTAGGGAAAATGTTATAAATAGAAAAGCTTCTGATGTTATACCAAATACAAGAATACATGAGGTTTTAAAAAATGGAAAAGCAGAGCTTGGGGATATTCAAAATACAAGCAATGCAGTTATAGCTACTAATAGGGTACCTATAATATTAGAAGATGAAGTAAAAGGTGTAGTTGTTACTTTTCAAGATATAACTAAAATTCAAGAGGTAGAGAAAAAAATAAGACAAAAGCTTTCTCAAAAAGGACTTACTGCAAAAAAGACCTTTGATAATATAATAGGAGATAGCAAAATAATGAAAAAAGCCATAAAAATGGCAAAGGAGTTTGCTAAATCTGATTCAACTATATTAATTACAGGTGAAAGTGGTACAGGAAAAGAGGTATTTGCTCAGGCTATACATAATTATAGTAATAGAAAAAATGGGCCCTTTGTTGCTATAAACTGTGCAGCAATACCAGGTAATTTGCTTGAAAGTGAACTCTTTGGATACGTAGAAGGAGCCTTTACTGGAGCTCGTAAAGAAGGAAAAAAGGGACTTTTTGAGCTTGCCCATAGAGGGACAATCTTTTTAGATGAAATAAGCGAAATGGATATTCAGGTACAAGCTAGAATATTAAGGGTTATACAAGAAATGGAGGTTATGAGAATAGGAGATGATAAAATAATCCCTATTGATGTAAGAATCATAGCTGCAACAAATAAAAACCTTCTTAATGAAGTAAAGAATAAAAGATTTAGAAGTGATTTATATTACAGGCTTAATGTACTTAATATATATATTCCACCTCTTAGGGATAGAGCAGATGATATAGAAATAATAGCAAATTATTTAATAAGAAAATTAAGTAGAAAATATAATAAAAAAATAAACAAACTGAGTCGTAGAGTAGTAGATATTTTAAAAAATTATAAATGGCCTGGCAATATAAGAGAATTAGAAAATTTTATAGAAAAGTTAGTATTAATTGGAGAAACAGAAGTATTTAAGCAAGAAAGTATTAATCTTGTATTCCATGAACTACAATCGGATATAAAGAAAAAACAAGTAGAAGAAATAAACTATTTGGAAGGAACACTAGAAGAAATTGAGAGAAAAATTATAAAAAAGGTTTTAGAAGAAGAAAATTATAATAAAACAAAAACTGCAGAGAGATTAGGTATTACAAGAGTAACATTGAACAACAAATTAAAAACTGTATAAATATTATACGTTATAATATAAAAAATATACAACAATGTCGATTTATATAAAATGAAATGCCTTGTTCAAGGCATTTTTTGTTTTGGCACAGTACTTGCTTTTAAATATTATGAAATTAAAAATGGAGGTGAAATTATGAAAAATAATGCTATTATTGCTAACTCAAAGGATAACGTTGCCACAGTAGTACAAGAACTTAAAATGGGAGACGCTTTAAAGATTAATGGTGCTAACGGATCTATAAATTTCGAAGTTACACAGGATGTTCCTTGTTTTCACAAGGTTGCTCTTGTGGATATCCAAAAAGGTGAAGAAATTGTAAAATATGGAGAAGTAATAGGGGCTGCTTTAGAAGATATTAAAAAAGGTCAGCATGTACATGTGCATAACGTTGAGAGCAAAAGAGGTAGAGGAGATAAAAAATAGAACTTGGAGGTGTTAAGATTATGAAGGTAAAGGGATTTAAAAGAGAAAATGGAACCTACGGTATAAGAAATCATCTTGTAATATTGCCTGCTTCTGTATGTGCAAGCGAAACAGCTATTAGAATTAGTAATTTAGTTCCCGGAAGTGTAGCACTTCCCCATCAGCATGGATGCTGTCAGATTGGTGATGACTTAAGACTAACAATTGATACTTTAATAGGATTAGGTAAAAATCCTAATGTTGGGGCAGTACTAGTTGTTGGCTTAGGTTGTGAAGGAGTACAGCCAAGTGAGGTAGTAGAAGAAATAAGTAAGACAGGAAAAAGAGTTGAAAAGGTAATTATTCAAGAAACTGGTGGAACTTTAGGTGCTATTCAAGAGGGAGCTAGAATCGCTGCTGAGATGGCCAGAGAGTTATCTCAGCAGGAAAGAGTTGAGTTTGATATTAGTGAATTAGTTCTTGCACTTGAATGTGGAGGTTCAGATCCAACATCAGGTATAGCATCTAATCCTTCTGCTGGAGCTGCATCGGATTTATTAATAGAACATGGAGGATCTTCAATTTTATCAGAAACTACTGAACTAATAGGTGCCGAGCATCTATTGGCAAAACGGTGTGTTGATGAAAGTGTTTCCAATAAATTATTAAAGATAGTTCAAGATACAGAGGATAGAGCGATAGCTATGGGTACAGATTTAAGAAGTGGTCAACCTACTCCAGGTAATAAAGAAGGTGGACTTACTACCATAGAGGAAAAATCTCTAGGCTGTATTTATAAAGCAGGTATGTCACCAGTAGTAGGAGTACTTGGTTATGCAGAGCAAGTGAGAGAAACTAAGGGATTATATGTAATGGATACTCCAGGTCAAGATATAGATTCAATAACTGGAATGTTAGCTGGAGGTGCACAAATAGTTGTATTTACAACAGGTAGAGGAACGCCTACTGGAGCACCTATAGCTCCAGTAATTAAGGTTACTGGAAACACCTTAACTTATAACAAGATGAAAATGAATATGGATATAAATGCGGGTAGAATTATTGATGGTGAAGCAACTATTGAAGAAATAGGAAAAGAAATCTTCGATGAAATGATAAAAGTTGCCAACGGTAAAAAGACTAAGGCAGAAAGTCTTGGACACAAAGAATTTGGAATTTATAAGATAGGAACAACATTCTAATAAATCTTAAATAATATAGGTGGACTAATGGGGTATTAACTCCCGTTAGTCTAAGATCTATGTTGAGTTGGAAAGACTAATTTATTAATATAGATAACAAAGTTCAAGGTTAAATTTATTAGGATTTTGAGAATCCTTCTGGTTCATGTGAAGATTTGCCCTCTTTAAATAAAAGAAGACCGAAGTAGCAACAAATGCTTCAAAATCACACAGAAGGAAACTTCAAAATCCCTAGAGTAATATAAATTGAATCTTAGAGTTGTCTATCTATAGCATCATATAAAAAATAAAAGGGGGAAGTATAATGCAAATCAAAAAGTCTATAGAAAAAGTACCGGGCGGTATGATGGTTATACCATTGATTCTAGGAGCATTTATTAACACTTTTTTTCCACAAGCTCTTGAAATAGGAGGATTTACCACAGCATTATTTAAAAAAGGTGCTGGGCCTCTTATTGGTATGTTTTTATTCTGTATGGGTGCAGGAATAAGCTTTAAGGCAGCTCCAAAGGCAATAAAAAAGGGTGCAGTAGTAACACTAAGTAAATTCTTAGTCGCAGTGGCAATAGGTCTTATAGTAGCTAAATTTTTTGGCGAAAATGGGTTGTTTGGACTTTCATCCCTTGCAATCATTGCAGCTATGTCTAATACTAATGGTGGTCTTTATGCTGCACTTACAGGGGAATTTGGTGATGAAACCGATATTGGAGCAATTGCAATAGTATCTATAAATGATGGCCCTTTTTTAACTATGGTAGCCCTTGGTTCAGCGGGTATAGCTAATATACCGTTTATGTCTCTTGTAGCTGTAATTATTCCTATTATATTAGGTATGATAATTGGTAATTTAGATGAAGAAATGAGAGAGTTTTTAGTAAAAGGTGGACCCGTACTGATACCATTCTTTGCCTTTGCTCTAGGGGCAGGAATTGATTTTAAAATGCTTATTCAAGCAGGATTGCCTGGATTCATATTAGGGCTTATGACTGTATTTATAGGTGGAATAGTAAATATTTATGCGGATAAACTTACAGGTGGTAGTGGTATAGCAGGTGCGGCTGCATCTTCAACGGCAGGAAATGCAGTGGCTACACCTATGGCAATTGCAATGGCAGACCCTACTATCAAGGCGTTGGCTACAGTTGCTACTCCACAGGTGGCAGCATCAACCATAACTACTGCATTATTAACTCCAGTTCTAACATCTTACGTAGTTAAGAAAAATAGGAAAAAACAACAAGATGGGGTAAATAAAATAGCATAGTAAATTAACCTCTTGTGCTAGTTATTCTAGCAGTATAGCTTTAAGTATCCTTCAATATTTCCTCTGAAGCAACTTTGAAGAGCTGTTTTTACATCTAAATCTTTTCTATTAAAACAGCTCTTCTACGGAGCCTGAAGAGGATTATTGAAGGATATCTATAAGGAACTAGCGAGGCGAGTTGAATTATATATTATGAGCTAGCAAAAGAGGATTGCTTAATTCTCCTCTTCTAGCTTAATCAGATATTAAAAGAAGGAGAGCATAGATGATGAGCAAGAAGCTTGTAGTTATAGCAGATGATTTTACTGGATCAAATGATACAGGAGTACAATTTAGCAAAAAAGGTCTCCGAACTGTTGTAGTCAGCAATCTAGATTTCTTAAATGAAGCATTGAGTAACTGTGATGTATTAGTTGTAGATACAGAGAGTCGTTTTGACGACAAGGATAAAGCCTATGATAAAACGTATCATGTCGGAAGCTTTGCAAAGGAAAATAAGGTAGATTATGTTTATAAAAAGCTTGATTCTACATTCAGAGGAAATATCGGAGGAGAGATTGCAGGTACAATAGATGCAATGGGCATTGACCTTGCAATAGTAGCTCCAGCATTTCCTTCAGCTGGAAGAAAAACAGTAGAGGGTAATGTGTATGTTCATGATGTTTTGCTCGAAAAAACTGAGATAGCAAAAGATCCAAAAACACCTGTAAGAGAGTCATCTATACCTAAAATTATTTCACAACAGAGTGACAAAAATATTGCTGTTATTAGTAGAGAAATAGTTTTAAAGGGGAAAGAAGTATTAAATAAAGAAATAATGAGACTTAAAGAGAAGAGCATAGAAATAGTTGTAGTAGATGCAATAAATAATGATGACCTTAAGACTATAGCTGAAGCGATTGCTTTAGTTAATCAACAAGTATTAATGGTTGGTTCAGCAGGTCTTGCGGAATTCTTACCTGATACCTTAAAGTTAAAAGATACAAAGAAGAGCATAGCTGTGATAGTTGGAAGTGTAAGCGATATAACTAGAAGACAAGCTAACTATGCCGTAGAAAAATACTATGTAGAAGAAATTATAATTAATATTGAAAATATATTTAATTCAGATAGAGAAAATGAAAAAGAGAGAATTTTAAATAAAATTAATGAGCTGATAAGGTTAGATAAAGATATAATCATACGTAGTACCCAAACTGTAGAAGATGTAAAAAAAGCTTTTGATATTGGAGAAAAATTTGGTCTTAGCAGTTTTGAAGTAAGCGATAAGATAGCCCTCTTTATTGGAGAACTGACTAAGGAAATGCTTAATAATACAAAATTAGATGGACTCATGCTTACAGGAGGAGACATTGCCATAAAGACAGCCAATATGTTAGGTGTATCAGGAACTATAATTGAAAATGAGATTTTACCTGGTATTCCTTATGGATATTTTATACATGATACCTTTGGAGAAATACCAATAGTAACAAAGGCAGGAGGATTTGGTGAAGAGGATGCAATAGTTAAGATAATAGATTATTTAAAAAAGGAGTTTTGATAATGAATAAACATATGCCAATTATTGGAGTTACAATGGGTGACCCCTCAGGAATAGGACCAGAAATAATATTAAAGAGCTACTTAGATGACAATATAAAGAGTAACAGATTGATAGTTATTGGTGATTTTGGAGTTATGTCAGCTATGGCTGAAAAGCTTAGAATTAGCACAATTAAGCTTAATAAGGTGAATAGTGTATCTGAATGCAAATTTGATGAGCAAATTTTAAACGTTTATGATTTAAATAATGTAGATATTTCAAAACTAAAGCCTGGAAAAGTTCAAGCTATGTCAGGTAATGCAGCCTTTGAATATGTTAAAAAAGCTACCGAACTTGCTATGAAAAAGAAAATAGACGCCATTGCAACGGCTCCTTTAAATAAAGAAGCAATGCATAAAGCAGGGCATGTATATCCTGGTCACACAGAGATATTAGCTAAATTTACAGAAGCAAAAGACTATGCAATGTTTCTATATGATGAGGCCTTAAGGGTTATTCATGTATCAACCCATATATCTTTATTAGATGCAATAAAAGGTTTAAGGAAAGAACGAGTAGCTGCAGTGATAGATTTAGCTCATAATACAATGATAAAACTAGGATATGAAAATCCAAGAATAGCAGTGGCAGGTATAAATCCCCATGCAGGTGAAGGTGGCCTTTTTGGAGATGAGGAGATAAAAGAGATAATACCAGCCATAAAATTAAAAAGAAGTGAAGGTATAAATGTAGAAGGTCCTGAGCCTCCAGATACCGTATTTCTTAGAGCAAAAGAAGGCAGTTTTGACGTTGTCGTAGCCATGTATCATGATCAAGGACACATTCCTCTAAAGCTACTTGGATTTCATAGTGGAGTTAATATAACTGTAGGACTTCCTATTATAAGAACATCTGTAGACCATGGAACCGCATTCGGAAAGGCTTGGAAGGGTATAGCAAATGAAAGTAGTATGAAAGAAGCAATAAAATTAGCAATAAAACTTGCTTAACTAACAAATAGGAGTTATTCTTTCTGATTAAATTTCTTTACTTACTAAAAGGCGAATAACTCCTATTTTATATAAGATTTCCTGAGATAATCATATTTATCGGATGTATTTTTTAGGATCTTTATTAATAGTAGTTATATTTATACATTTTTGAAACTTATCACTATATCTTACTGATTCAGAGTTATATTGAAATACTCAGTAAGCATGTCAATGTCCCTGTCACCAAATTCAATTTCTTCTTTCTCAGATTCACAACCTTTTCTAATTCAATTTTTTTCTAAATAGTTTTTTAAGTAAGATGTCTAGTGTCATATATGACTTATCATATTTATTATTAAAGTCTGCTAAAGTTATGATGTTGATTAATGTTAAGCTCTGGTAAAAATGATGGGAATTAGCACATTAATATAAATTGCTACTTTAATACATTAATGATAAAATTAAATTGACCTCTTGTGCTAGTTACTCTAGCAGTATAGCTTTAAATATGCTTCAATGTTTCCTCTGAAGCGACTCCTAAAAGCTGTTTTTACCTCTAAGTCTTTTCTGTTAAAACAGCTTTTCTACGGAGCCTGAAGAGGATTATTGAAGAATATCTATAAGGAACTAGCGAGGAGAGTTAAATTGATAATATTTTACCAAATGGGAATTACAATCAGACAAAATCTTACAAGGGGGAATAAATTTGACAAGCTATTTAAGTAATTTATTTGACAAGTTAAATTCATTGGCTATTGTAATAATAGCTGCAATTGTTACTATACTTGTTGCAGCTTTTATTGCTACGTTAGTTCTTCGAAAAAGATATAGTGAAATTTATTACGATTTACAGGATAAAGAAAATAGGGATGCGGCTTTATTTGAAAGCAAGGTACTCAATTCAATAATAGATGACTATAAGATAGCTGCTAAGGGAAACAAGGAAATAAATACCCAGGCTATTATTGAAAAAAACTTTAATAGTGAACTTGCCTCACTTTATATGAGTGAAAGGTTTATTAAAAAGGCAGTATCATTAATGATCATATTGGGATTATTAGGAACTTTCTACGGATTAACTCTTTCTATCGGAAAGCTGGTTGAACTCCTTGCAAATACCAGTAGTTCAGATGTTTTAGGAAGTATGGATTCAGTTGTAGGAGGACTTATTAATTCTGTCAAGGGCATGTCTGTGGCATTTGTAACCTCTCTCTTCGGAATAACCTCTTCAATGCTCTTAACTGTAATCAATATATTTTTAGGAACTGAAGATGTTAGAGAATCAGTTATGGTGGAAATAGAGGAGTATCTGGATAATACGTTGTCGCATGGAATTGAAAAGGATATTGAAACACCAACAGCTATGGTCCATGACGAGCTTAGAACTACAATTAAGGAATTCAGTAATAAATTAGAAGAGAGTTTGAAGGAAATTACAGATGTATTAAGTTATAGATTTGCAGCAGCGGCAAGTGGTATGGAAGAGTTTTCTGCATCACTTTCTGAAAGTGTAGACAAATTTGATAAATCGTTGCAGACTTTTGCTGAGAACACTAGAGACTTTTCAGAGTTCAATCATCACCTTAGAACAAATATTCAAAGAATGAACGTAGCTTTTGATGATTTTACTGAAGACTTAAAAACTGGTACTAAAGATTTAGAAAAGGGTTATATATTAATAGGGCAGTTGTCTAAATCAGTCGAAGAACTTGCTGGAAAAATAGATAAGTAAAGGCAATAACACTATAAAAATAACTTTAAGGAGAGATTTTCTACGAGGAAATCAGGAGGGACATAATGAAAATTCGAAAAAGGAATTTTAAAAAGCACAGAGAGTCAGAAAACTTCTGGCCTGCTTTTACAGATATGATTTCTACCATAGCCTTGATTTTATTCTTCTTGATGCTCCTGGCATATATACAAAATATAATAACAGGTAAAAATCTTGAATTTGCAAAAAAGCAGATTATAGATACACAAAAGAGGCTGGAAGAGTCCAATGCTGAAATAAGTAGAGCTGAAAAGAGATTAAGACTTCTGAGAGACAAGCTTGAGGAAGTTAAAGCTGAGGTTGAAGAAGGGCAGATTGCATTAAAGCTGTCAGAAGAACAAATAGAAAAGCAAAAAGAAATAATAGCGGAGAGCAATAGAGAATTGGGACAGCTTAGGTCGAAGCTTAGAGGTATAGCAGTTTTAAGACTGGATGTATTAAAAAAGGTAAAGACATCGGTAGAAAGAGAATTAGGAAAAACCAATGATCGAGGTGAACAATTGGTTCTAATAAGTGATAACGGAAATATTGTTATAAATGAAGGTCTGGTTTTCGACTACGATTCATATACGATAAAATCTGAAGGTAAAAAGCTACTGGACCAACTTGCTATAGCCTTTGAAAGGGTCTTAGATGATGAGAGTATAAGAGCTAATATAGATGCGATAAATATACAAGGACATACTGATGACAGAGGGAGTTCGGAATACAATAGGGATCTCTCTTCTAAAAGAGCAACAGTAGTTGTAAACTATCTTATGAATTCAAACAAGGATTTGGAAAAAAAATATGGGCGTTACTTTGCTGCCAGTGCCTACTCTGAATTTAGACCAATAGAAGATGAACAAACTGAAGCTGCAAGAGCTAAAAATAGAAGAATAGAAATTTCAATTATTCTAAAAGACTCAAATATACAAAATGTAATAGATGAGTACTTAAAAGAATCTTTAGAAGTTTTTGATGTAAATCAATATGAATAATGATGTAAAAATAGATTAGGCCAGGTTTTGAACCCTGGCCCTTTCTATTAATACAGTGAAGTAGTATTCATTTTTTGTCTAACATTCTGAACTTCAGCGTTATCTGTAGCTATAGAATCGCTTAAACTAGGAGTAGCTGCAGAAGTCATACCATACAGACCAGCTGTTGTACCAGCCATACCAGCATTAGCTCCTGCACCAGATGCAGATTGATTCATTTTTTGTTTAACATTTTGAATTTCTGCAGCTCCAGTTGTTGCGGAATTCTTCAGGCTAGGTTGAGCTGCAGAAGTCATATTATTGGCTCCAGATATATTAGTGAATCCAGCATTAACCATTCCGGTATCGCCAGTTCCCATTCTTTTTCTTGCTTCGGCAAGCTCTAATTGTCTGATCTGGTTATTAGTATCCATCATATGACCTCCGTATAATTATTTGTAAGTCATTTAACTTACAAGCATATTATTTGAACTTTTATGTAAATATATTGCTTGTAATAATTTCAATATATAGAAAAAATTATTTGGATGTGTAAGATTTATCCATAAAGCTCTTGACTATGAGGAATAAAAGTTCTATAATGTGAGTGAGTAATCACTCACTAAAGAGGTGGAATTAAATGACTAAAGCTAAAAATACTGAAGAACGAATACTTGAAGCTGCAATAAAAATTTTTTCAGAAAAAGGTTTTTCAGCTGCAACCACAAGTGAAATTGCAAAGGAAGCAAAGGTTGCAGAAGGAACTATATTTAGATATTTTCCTAAAAAGAAGGAACTTTTGCATGGGATAGTACTCAAGGCTATAGATTTATTTGGACAAAATGTAGTTGTAAATTCTCTGGAAAAAACAATAGAAGCAAATAAAAGAAAGGACACAGCGGAGCTTTTAAAGGCCATAATAATGGATCGAGTTAGTTTGTTCGAAGAGTATTTTCCCTATATAAAGGTAATATTTTATGAAATTCAATTCCATGATGACGTAAGAGAATTATTTTTTGATAAAATTGCAAAGGAACTAATTAAGATAGGAAAACAAATATTTAATGAAGGTAAAAAAAGAGGGGAATTTAGAGATATAAATCCCTTTATTGCTGCTAGATCCTTTGTTGGCATGGCCTTTATGATGATAATGCAAAGACAGTTTTTTTCAAGTGAAACTGTTTATGTGAACATTGAAGATGAAATAGAAGTGTTGATTGATATCTTTTTAAATGGAATAAGAAAATGTTGATATTCAACCTCAATTTATAAAGTAGTTTACTATAGATTTGGAGGTGTCTTTATGAAAAGAAAATGTTTAATATTATTAATTTTAGTAGCTGGTTTTCTAGCTGGATGTACGCTACATGTAGCATCCCCAGAAGTTTATACCGGAACTGTTGAAGCGGAAGAAACTGATGTTAGTACAGAAATAGGAGGTAAATTAACAAAAGTTTTTGTGGAAGAAGGACAAAAAATTAAAATCGGTGATAGGATAGCTAAGGTTGATACCACTGATTTAGAGATAAAGCTTGCTAAAGCTAAAGCTGCTTTAAAAATAAAACAGGCCAATCTCCAAGAGATTTTAGATGGAGCTAGAGGAGAAGAGATAAAAAATGCCAGGGCTAATTTAGACAAAATAGAAGTCCTATTGGAAGGGTCAAGAAAAAACTATGATTATAGATTGGAGAACTATAATAAAATAAAGAAGTTATATGAAGATTCGGCAGCTTCAAAACAACAGCTAGAAGATGCCGAGACTTTATTAGATGCTGCAAATACAGAAATTAAAAGCCTCGAGAAACAACATGATGCTTTAAAGGCTCAATTAGATATGCTTTTAAATGGTGCTACTGATGAAAAAATAAAAATGGCTAAGGCAAATGTGGAAATGGCTGAGGCAGAGGTAAAATATCTTGAAAACCAAATCAGCAAAGGAAACTTGATTTCATTTGTTGATGGTGTAATTCAGAATGTTAATTATAATGAGGGAGAAATAGTATCTCCAGGGGGAAATATTGCGACAGTTGTAAACTTAAAAGATCTGTGGGTGAAAATTTATATTCCTGAGAAAAAACTCCATAAGATAGCTTTAAATAAAAAGATGAAGCTTTATACAGACTTTTTGAAGGATAAGAGCATTTCGGGAAAAGTAGTGTATATCTCAAGCGAAGCTGAATTTACTCCTAAAAATATGGAGTCTAAAGAAAATAAGGAAGAAATGGTCTTTGAAGTTAAAATAAAAATACTAGATAAAAGCCCTGAATTAAAGCCGGGAATGCTTGTTGATGTAAAATTGGAAGGTGAAATTTAATGGATAATCAATATTCAATTGATATCAATAATCTTACTAAAATATTTGGTGATTTTGTTGCAGTTGATGGCATAAACCTAAAGGTGCCAAAGGGTAAGATTTTCGGTCTTTTAGGGCCTAATGGTGCAGGAAAATCTACAACCATAAGGATGATTTGTGGAGTGTTGACTCCTACCAAGGGAGAAGGGAAAGTAGTTGGACTTGATCTATTAAAAGAAGGAGAACAAATAAAGCAGCATATTGGGTATATGTCTCAGCGATTCAGTCTTTATGAAGATCTGACGGTATTAGAAAATTTAAAATTTTATTCAGATATATATTCACTACCTAAAAATATTAGTAAAAATAGAATATCAGAGCTTATTAGAATGGCAGGACTGGAAGGTAAAGAAAAGGTAATAGCGGCTAATCTTTCAGGAGGATGGAAGCAAAGACTGGCTCTAGGATGTGCACTAATTCATAGGCCGAGGCTTTTAGTTCTCGATGAGCCTACAGCAGGAGTTGATCCGGTTTCTCGAAGGATATTTTGGGAACTGATTTACGAATTGGCTGTCCAGGGAATTACTATACTAGTAACTACTCATTATATGGATGAAGCGGAAAGCTGTGATGAAATTGCATTTATATTTAAAGGGAGTGTGCTAGCTAAAGGAACTCCTGAGGAGTTGATAAAGGATAGAAAGGGAAAAAATCTTGAAGATGTATTTATAAGCTATGTAGAAGAGCAGACAGGACAAAAAGTTAATTCTTCATTTGCTGAGATGAAGTTTCTACGTGGTATTGAAGAAGGTGATGGAGAATGAGTTTACAAAGACTTGTTACCATAATAAAAAAAGAATTTCTTCATATAAAAAGGGATAAAGCAAGTTTGGCTATAGCCATTGCAATGCCATTA